>LQAG01000046.1_pt1 | contig 65760 bp, 91 predicted proteins | sample 1535801 | NCBI WGS metagenome assembly LQAG01 (sample SAMN04331584, study PRJNA305678) | bioreactor metagenome | isolation source: bioreactor_3 inoculated with Wadden Sea sediment 1st replicate of a... | place: Germany:Bremen
GCAAAACACCGCCACCATCACCCGCTGGTACATGCTATGTCCGCCGGGCCGGAATCCTTCCAGCCGGTCGATGGGCGGCAGGTCGCGCAGCGGATTGGTGAAGGTCACCAGCTCTCCATGGATCAAATCCCAATCTCCGGTTGGTTGGCCGAAGCGAGGCGTGCCGATCTTCTGCTGCCTGCGGGCGTCGGCCAGTGGATCGGCGGTGCCCTGAGACAGGATCAGCCCTTCCGGCACCTCGAGGGCCGGGAACCCGGCGTGGAGATGGTAGAGCCTGCCCCAGACCACGGCCGGTTCGATGCTGCGGGCCTGGGCGCAGAAGCGTTGATGGTTCCAGTAGCCCCGTTTCAGGGTGCCGTAGACGAAGAGCCGGAGGATTGTCTCGGGAGTGTGTTCCGGGTTTGTGTTCAGGTTCGCGGTGTCTCCAATGTTCATGCATTCACTCCTTCGGGCAGTGTCCCTTTGCGCTCCTGGGGTATGAAGCGGAATTCGCTGTTTTCGACGGCCCGCACATCCGCGTGGCGGATGGTGAGGCATGGTCATGGGCGGCACCTCCAGCTCGCGCCAGCCTTCTCGTGTCCACGGCAAAGTCGATGAAGGCGTCGTCCGAGGCGTAGAGCACCACCCGGTGCTGGCGGTGGATGCGCAGGCAGAGCGGCTTGTTGCCCTTGAGCACGGTGATGGTGCCGGGGTCGAGCCGCGAGGCCAGCACGGCGCTCATCTGGCCGCGACAGAGGGCGAGCGCCTTCTTCAGACCCTCCTGGTCGATGGGGCCTTCGGGCGCGAAGCGGTCGGCCAGGCGGAAGATCAGCTCGCTGTCCACTTCGGCGTAGCGCGGCAGCCCGAGTCGGCGGAACAGATAATCGGCGTTGTAGATGGTGCCGTTGTGGGTGCCGATGACGATCCCGGCCCGGATGGGATGGTTGTTGCGGTTGTTGAACTCGTTGCCCCGGGTGCGCCAGCGGGTGTGGCCCATGAGGATGGTGGTCTCGTTGTCGACCTGCCCGAGCAGCTCCTGGAACGGCTTCTCGTACACCAGCTCGTGCGCCCGCATCGGCCGTTTGAAAATCCGGTGGCTACCGTGACGACCCTGGCCCCCGACATCGTCGAAACCCTGCTCAACGGCGAGGAACCCAACGGGCTCTCGCTGGCCAAACTGACCCAGACCTTCCCGGAGGACTGGGCCGAGCAGCGCCGCCAGTTCGGCTTTGCCACCGACTGACGACCGGACCGGAGACCGCCCCAGAGAGCCGACCATCAGCGTCGCCTTTTCTACTTTTGAGGGTAGGAAAGCGGAGTTGACCACGCTTCTTTTCATGGCCGAGGCGGGTGATTTCGAAAAATACGTCCGGTTGCGGCATCGAACGATGACCTAAGACAACCACCAAAAACGGCAATTAGCCACAAACCCATATCAATCAAGGATGTAGCTTTCCGGACGAGCGTCGGACTTGGTCCGGAGAAAACAGAGAATCAGGGGCCAAACAGAAAAAGAAAGGCTCGAGGATGGGGAGAATCGATGGTGCGGAGAGGTGCTTTGGAAAGATGTGAAACGGGCGCAAACCCTTTAGAAACAAGGGGAAAAAGAAAACCCGTCACCCCGGAGAGACGGGTTTGTCTTTTCTAAATGGTGGAGGTGGTGGGAATCGAACCCACGTCCGAAAGCTTTCCACGTAAGGCGTCTACATGCGTAGTCTGTGTTTTAAATTAACCGAATCAAGCTCCCACAGACAGGATATTGACCCGGCGAGTCTGCTAAAGTTTCGCTCCAGCACCACAGACACTTACTGAAACTAGCCTACTGATTTACGTTTCATGTCCTACATAGGCGATAAGTCATAAAACGTGGTCACTTAATTAAGCGGCCAGTGCGTAACTAACGTCAGAGTCTGCGTTTAGTTAAGTTGGGCTTGTTACGGAGCCAGCCCACTCCGGCATGCTGCACTTCGTTTCCGTCCCCCGTCGAAACCTTGACACCCCCAAATCGTAAAATTGTTATTTTTCAGATATTTAAAAGTTCAACCTTGTGTCATTATCTCATAAATGAATGAGCATTCCAAGGCTTATGATGATTTCATATTACCTGAACGAGGTCTTCATGGCCTTCGCCATTTCGCGCTCGGCTTCTTTGCTCTTGAGCGACTGACGCTTGTCGTGGAGCTTTTACCACGTCCGACACCAATTTCCAACTTGATATAGTTATTTTGAAATAAGCTTGGTCGGAATCAACGCCAGACCTTTTGCTCGGTCAAACGGATCATCTTGTCGATCTCACCGTGATGAAGCAACAGCTTGCGCATACGGGTCGGATCGTGATTTTCGCGATTGCCGAAATCGTACTCGGCCACGTGCATGTTATTGAGAAAGACCTCACCGTTCTTGATCCGGCAGAACGATTCCTTCAGGTTGACCTTACCGGCACGGATCGATTTGACCTCGGTCCCTTGCAGAACGATACCGGCTTCGAAGGTTTCTTCAATATGGTAGTCGTGGTAAGCCTTTTTATTTGTTGCTATTTTTTTAATTCCCATAATTCAAACCGCTTCACCTTCTTGTGGTTTGTCCAACTGGACCGATACGATGGTCGGCAAAAACTTCTCACGCTTGAGCTTACGGGTAAAAAAGCGGATAGCCAGGAAAGTCAACACGAGAAACAGGCTTCCCAAGAGGGCCGACAATAAAGAGGGATCGATCAGATCAGGGTTTCTGTCCCCGACAGACTGACCGATACCGGCTCCCGCCAGCAGACCGATGATCGGCACGATATAGAGTAAAAAGGATGACTGCAGAAAGTTCCTGGTGCTGGTCACAACCTTGACCCGATCATCGACCCGGCCGCCTGCCCTGTTGTAAGCTTCGACCACCATCGATTTCCCGTCCGACCCCATATTGCAGGACCCGGCCGACGGGCAATGCTTGCAGGAGCTGTTTTGACACACTGCACCACGGCGATACGATCATTTTTAATTCTATAATGTTCCAAATTCTTCTATCATATATTTAACTTCCAAATGTTGAAATCAGCAGACAGCAAAGTTTCCTCTGTGCCCCTGTGATAAAGATCTGCAGGGGCTAATTCAAACCCGACAGCTGCGCCTCTCCATGATGATACACCTGAATAATGTCCTGAGCACAGTCCGGGGAGACAAAATAGTCGAAAAGTTCGTGTGAAGCAACCTTCGTCTGAGGTTGCAGGATCTGAAAACCCGCTTTTTCCCCTTTTCAAGGCTTCCACTACAGTGATCGAGTCCCAAAGCCTGAGCTCCAGCAAGCGTCGCCATACGGAACAGACTGGGCGCGTCCAGTTGACCTTCAAACCACCGATGGGCAAAGGCCATTTCATCCCAGATCGACAAACTGTCGCAACTGGCGAGGCTGTCGGTGCCAAGACAGAGGTTCACACCGGCCTTCAGTAATTCAGAGGCCGGAGCTCGACCAACCTTGAGCCGGGCATTCGAGCGTGGGCACAGAGCCAGAGACATCTTTTCCGCCGCCAGGAGAGCGATCTCCTTCTCCCTCAGTTGCACCCCATGAACAAGCAGGTTTTCTGGAAACAGGCCGCCCTGCTGCTGCAGATATTCGACCGGCATCATCCTGCGACCAGGCGGAACATGGTTTCCCAACCGACGAAAGGGTAAAAGATTGAAGCGATTGCGCCACGCCCTTGCTCGATAAATTCGACTTCATCCGGAGACTCAGCGATATGGGTTGAACAGCGCAGCCCCTCGCGACGGCAGCGACCGTAGATCTGCTGCAGATAACCGGAGCTGATGGTATAGGGCGAATGGGGTGACAGGCCAAGCTCAACCATGCCGACCTGCCGATTTACCAGGGCGGAATTCAAATCCTGCTTGATCCGGGCAATAACGTCAGCTTTCTGTCCCAGGGTTTCCAGAAAAAGCACACCGTTGATCGCGTTGCCGAGATATGCCTCACGGGCGCTGTGGTGCGACAGAATATCGCCAATGACTCCGGTTCCTGACCTGAGAGACTGCTCAAGGCCGTTGGCAACGGAGCGGTGATAACATGTCTTATCAAGCTTGATCTTGACCTTGATCAAATTGATGATCCAGTCGACAAAATTGCCGGGGTCGTCCGCTCGGCCGGCGTCCGCTGCCCACTTGGGAAAGTCGGTCAGCTCCAGGTGCGTGTGGGCGTTGACCAGCAACGGTACGATCACCGCCTCAGCAAAGTCGACCCTCTCCGCCTGCGGATATCGGCGCTCCAGTTCGGCCGCTGCCCCGGTCGCCTGAATGATTCCCTGGCGGACGAGCAGCGCCCCGTTTTCGAGCGGCGGTGCCTCTGCGGAGACCAGGTATCTGGCGCGAAACAACTTCATCAGAAAATCGTCCCATTAATCATCGACAGCAACCCCGGCATTGTCCAGCAAAGAGCGGAGCTGTTCGAGCAATCGCCGGACTCCTGTCTCTCGCACGATTGCACACTGTTCTTCAAGGACATCGGCCAGAATGGTGTCGGTGGTCAAGGGATTGGCCAGCACCGAACGAAAACCGAGATCTGGTCATTTTGGCTGTATTTTTTGCCTTAAGCCGCGTTCTGGAGACGAAGGTCTTACCTGCCTCACGCTGCAGTTTCTGAACCTCCTGCACGACCCGATCAAGCAGAAGATTAACCTCGTGCGACAACACGGGCGACAACTGCGGAATGACTGCCTGCAGCCAGTGCGGATTGAAGCGGTAGGTCAAAATATTCAGCTCCGGCCGGGTGATCAGTTCGAAATCGGGATGAGCATCGATCAGATCGGCAAAATTTCCGGCTCGCTCAATTCCCATATCGATCAGTAATTCGTATCCTTTACGACCTATGATCGACAATCCGGCATGGACCAGCATCGCCTTGCCGGGACGTGACCCTTCCAAGGTATGGCTGCCCAGATCCTTGGACCCGTGACGCAGGATATAGTTGGCATGATGTTCTATCGCCGACAGGGTCTCCGGATTCTTGAACAGGACCATCCCCGCGCCATCGGCACATAGAGTTGTTTATGGGCGTCAATGGTCACTGAATCCGCCCGCTCAATCCCTTTCAGCAAGCGCCGATGGGTCGACGAAAACAGGGTCGGCCCTCCCCAGGCGGCATCCACATGAAAGTGGCAACCGATCTCAGCGGCAAAGTCGGCCAGATCCTCGAGCGGATCGATATGGCCGGTCTCTGTTGTCCCTGCAATCCCGACCAAGGCCAGCACCCGGATATTGGCGTCCTGCAGGCGCTGGTATTCAGCCTTAAGGCACTTCATATCGATGCGGTTGTCATCGTCGTATCGACCAGAACCAGGTTGTCCTGTCCGATACCGAGGAGATCAGCCGCTTTTTTCATCGAATAATGCGCCCGGCGCGATGCCAGGACCGCAATCCCCTCACAGTGGAGGTGCTTGTAAGCCTTGAACAGGCCCTCTTCCGCCAGACCGCGGAAATCACCATCCGGTCTGAACAGCTGGTTACGCGCAGCCCACAGTGCAGTGGTGTTGGCTATGGTTCCACCGGAACAGAAGGCCCCGAGTGCGCAGCCGCTGTCATGAATCCAGGTATCGTAGAAACCGTCATCAGCGTCATAGATCAAGCGGTGCAACATGGCCAGAACCTGCCGCTCCATCGGGGTGAAGGCTTTTGAGGTTTCGACCTTGACCAGGTTCTGGTTAAGCGCAGTCATGATGCGCGACAGGGGCAGCATGAAATACGGCAGGGCGGACGTCATATGACCGACAAACCCGGGAGCTGCCGTATGAACCGACTGGGCGACCAGCTTCTGCTTGACGAATTCGGTATACTCCGAAACAAAGCGCGGTTCTTCCGGAACGGCCGAGTCGGAAAAGTCTTTTTCGATATCTTCCAGACTCCGCTCCAGAGCGACAATATGCTTCTGCAGAAAATCGGCAACATTTTCACCGATCGCCTGATCGACCAGACCAAGAGTTGAATCGGGCGCTTCAGGAACGGTAAAGATGCGGTAGAGATTCTGCAGATTGGCAAGAGCGGTTTCGGTCATGATGCACCATCAGAAAGCCGTTATCGATCAGCCGCGTCTGACCAAAAAGACAGCCAGCAGCAGGACAGAGTCGGAATCGACGCTGGCCTGATTTTCCAGAGTCAGTTGATGACAGACATGAATATAGTCGATACGGGCCAACGGCTGTGCGTCTATCATCCGACGGACGCAGCCGATAATGGCTTCGGCGTCGCTTTCCCCAGCGGCGACCCGGCGCCGGGCCTCGGACAGAGATTGCGACAGAGCCAGGGCCTGTTGACGCTGGTCGGCATTGAGATAAACGTTACGCGAACTCATGGCCAGACCATCCTCTTCCCTGTGTATCGGCAGTCCGATCACGTCAACCGCCATATTCAGATCGAGAACCATACGCTGAATCACGGTTCGCTGCTGGAAGTCTTTATCGCCGAAAAAAGCCACATGGGGCTGAACAATATTGAACAGTTTGCTGACCACCGTTGTCACGCCGCGAAAATGTCCGGGGCGACTGGCGCCGCACAGAGGGTCGGTAATCCCTTCGACAGCAACGTAGGTGGCATATCCCCGGGGATACATCTCCTTTGCCGTCGGCGCAAAACAATATCGACCCCGGCCTGTCTGGCCAGTTCACTGTCACGCTCCAGATCTCGGGGTAATCTTCAAATCCTCCCCTGACCGAACTGAGTCGGATTGACAAAAATCGACAGAACCAGCAGGCCCCCCTCTTCCGTCCCTCTTCAAGCAGCGACAGATGACCCTGATGCAGAAACCCCATGGTTGGAACAAAGGCGATGGTCTGCCCGGCTTGTCTGGCTGCGCTTGAGCGCAGTTGCATTTCTTTTATTGAATTGATGATGTCCATAGTCTTAAAACACCTGTGCCCATCCAGTTCTGGTATGGAAGGGCACTATTTAAATGAATGGTCGATGGTCGGGAAAGCGCTGTCTTTGACATCCTTGATATAGCTTTCAATACCGCCGCTGATCGTTACTGAGATATCGGCATAGCGCTTGACGAACTTGGGAGAGTACTTGTCACACAAACCAAGAATATCATGAATAACCAGCACCTGGCCGTCGCAGTCGACGCCGGCACCGATGCCGATGGTCGGGATCGATATTGACTCGGTCACCTGCTTGGCAAGGTCGCGGGGAATGCCCTCCAGCACCACGGCAAAGGCCCCTGCCGCTTCAACCGCCTTAGCGTCGGCCAGAATCTTTCGGGCCTGCTCATCCTGACGGCCCTGAACACGGAGCCGCCCATACGGTGAACCGACTGAGGAGTCAGGCCGATATGTGCCACGACCGGGATATCGATCTCGACGATGGCCCTGATGGTGGCGGCCATATGTTCGCCCCCTTCCAGCTTGACCGCCTGAGCCCCGGCGTCCTTGATCAGGCGACCGGCGTTGATGCGGGCTTCACGGATATCGGTCTGATAGGACATGAACGGCATATCGCAGACGATTAAAGCCTGCTCACTACCGCGGACCACGGCACGGGTGTGATAAATCATTTCATCCATGGTGACCGGCAGGGTGTTGTCGTAACCGGAAAAGACCGAACCGACCGAATCACCGATCAGAATCATGTCGATCCCGGCAGCATCCATCAGTTGGCGAAGGGGTAATCATAAGCGGTGAGAACAGCTATTTTTTCCTGCTGCTCCTTCATAGTGTGTATCTGCAAGACTGTCTTACGTTTTTCACTTTTCAACCTCTAAAAACGCGAAATGCCCTTCATCGGGACGAAAGGCACAGTTCAAGACAGCTCTGATCAAGTCAGAATATCCTTCCGTCCCGGTCATTAAGATCCAGGCGGTATGTTGACCTGAACCGACTCTCGGTTCAGGAGATCCTCAACGATACAGATGACTCCAGTACAGGTCCCGGGTCGATCGTTGATGTAAAGCGCAATCGGGGTATAGCACAGTCATTCCGGCACTGTCCAGCGTGTTTTTGCGATTATTGAACATCTGAGATAAGTTAACAGATAGCATCAGCCGGATGTGTAAAAATCGAGCCTTTTCAGCACACTGAATTCAACAGGACCGGGCAGCTTTGCACCGTGACCCGCTCCTGGACGTGATAACAGTCCGACACTCATCCGGCTGAAGTCGGTCGTAAAACAGTAAAGGACGGCCATAGACCGTCCTTTACTGTTAACCCGGACTTCTCACACCGATTTTTTTAGACCAGCAGATTCTCCATCGCTCTCAAGAGAACCGTAAACGGATGAAAATTGCGCGGAACCTCATTCATCAGGCTCTGCTTCAAACCGTCAAAGGTCCGCTTCTTCTGACGCCGCGTGGAAAAGTAACTGTCCGGTTTGGCGGCGGCTTCAAGGGCGATCTGCTGGATGACCTTGATATTGACGGACTGCAGCGCACTCCCCAGGGATTCTCGCGCCCGCCGATCCCAACTGTCACTGACGGCAACCTGATCGAGACGCTCAAGAATCGCAGTGATGTCGATCTGCTCATCGACGAGGACCTTAATACGGGCCAGCTGCTCAAGATTCTGTCCCGACTGCTCCATCATGAAGATCAACGGCAGGAAATCGGCCAGACAATCGAGCACTGCAAATTTAAACGCCACATCTTTGTTGACCCCTTCGGCCTGAAGCCGGCTGCTGCGGTCTTTACATTCGCACCAGTCCTGTTTCGGCAGGACCTTGGGCAGCATCTGGGCATACTGGTAGAGTTGTTCACGAATGCGTTCCAGCTCTTCTTCAGTGGATGGGATCGGCATGTTGTTACTGAGCGCATAGGCGCAGAACGTCCCCAGAATATCCTCCAGCTTGAGCAGCAACTCGTACTGACGCTCGGCCGACACTTTATTATCCAGAGCGAATACCGCCTGTCGCAATTCGCGCCCGCTGAGCAGGTTGTCAAAGATCATGTAAGCGTTGGCGACCTGGGGCTGGGTTTTGCCGGTAACCCGGCTGGTGGTATTCAGGAAGGCACTGCCTGCCTGATCGACAACCCGGTTGGTCAGCATGGTCGCGATGATCTCCTTGGCCAGCGGATGCTTGGGCAGGGAATCCCCATAGCGTTCCACCGCCTGCTGGGGGAAATAGTCGAACAACAGCTGGTTGACAACCCTGTTATCCGGCAGAGGTCCGTCGAGCAACGCACTGAACAGGAACATCTTGCTATAGGCAAGCAGCACTGAAAGTTCGGGCCGGAGCAGGCTGTTGACGGAACGTGAACCGACCTCCTTGCGACTCGGCAGGAATTCACCGCGGCGATCGAGCAGCCCTGAGCGGCCCAGTCGATCCATCAGGTCAAGATGTGGTTCGACATCGTTGCGACAACGGATCTGGTCGAGGGAAAGGGACATGGTCTGGGTGTAATTGTTGGACAGAACGTCATGACAGACCGTCTCTTCCATCTCCTCAAGCAGGGCATAACCTTCTTCAAGGTCCTTGACATGTCCTTCCTGACGCAACAGCCGCAGCATGATTTTCAGATTAACCTCATGATCCGAACTGTCGACCCGGCCGAGTTGTCAATGGCATCCGTATTGATCAGCCGCATTGAGGCGTATTCGATCCGTCCAGTTGGGTCAGGCCGAGATTACCCCTTCGCCGACAACCCGGCACGCAATTCGATTCCGTCAATGCGGACCGGATCATTAGCGCGATCACCGGCATCTTCGTTGGTTTGAAGCGATGACTTGACGTAGGTTCCAATGCCACCGTTCCACAGCAGGTCGACCTGCGCTTTCAACAGCAGGCGGATAAGGCCGGGAACATCGATACTGGCGGCGCGGACGCCAAGCCATTTGGCCACCTGCGGCGACAGCGGAATCTCTTTCAGTTGACGCGAGAAGATGCCGCCCCTTCGGAGATCAGATCGGCGTTGTAATCCTCCCAGCTCGACCGCGGCAGGTTGAACAGACGTTCACGCTCGATATAGGATTTTTCCGGATCGGGGTTCGGATCGAGGAAAATGTGCCGATGATCAAAGGCAGCCAGCAACTTGATCTGACGTGACAGCAACATACCGTTTCCGAATACGTCACCGCTCATATCGCCGATTCCGACCACAGTAAAGGGTTTGGTCTGGATATCATGGTTCAACTCGCGGAACAAACGCTTGACACTCTCCCAGGCTCCTCGGGCTGTGATTCCCAGCTTTTTGTGGTCATAACCGTGCGAGCCGCCGCTGGCGAAGGCATCGCCAAGCCAGAAATCGTAGGACTGACTGACGGCGTTGGCGGTATCGGGCAGGTGCGCGGTTCCTTTGTCGGCCGCAACAACCAGATAGGGATCCAGATCATCATAAGCGATGACACCGGCGGGCCGGACAACATCGTCGCCGACGCGGTTGTCGGTGATATCGAGCAGGCCACGCATCAGGGTCTGGTAAGCACGCTTGACGATTTCACCATTTTCACGATCGGGTCAAAATCCTTGGTGATGAATCCACCTTTGGATCCCTGCGGAACGATAACGGCATTCTTGGTCATCTGGGCCTTGACCAGACCCAGGACCTCAGTCCTGAAGTCATCGGGGCGGTCTGACCAGCGAATTCCTCCGCGAGCAACCTTGCCGCCGCGCAGGTGTAGCCCTTCCATCCAGGCGGCATGGACATAAACCTCATAAAGTGGACGCGGATTCGGCATATCGATAACACCGAGCGAGCTCACCTTGAAGGAGAAGAAATAATCATCCTGCTCATAGCGCAGGAAGAAATTGGTCCGAATCGTTGAATCGATCAGGTTGAACAATGTCCGCAGGATCTTGTCTTCGTTGGTGTCATTAACCTCTTCCAGTGCGGTCACCAGTTCCTGCCGGATCGGTGACAGGACCTCCATCTCCCGAACCATGGGGTCTGTCCAGTCAGCATGGGGTTTGAAACGACCTTCAAAATAACGATAAAGAAGATGGGCGACCTTGGCGTTGTTTTTCAGAGTGTCGGCGACCCGCTTCTTTGAAAACGGGCTGCCCAGTTGGAAGTAGTAATTGCGATATCCGCGGAAGACATCGATTTCACGCCATGACAAACCGGTCAGAGGCAACAGCTGGTGGAGATAATCATTTTCCACGTCGCCTTTGCGCAGGGCCATGAGGGTGTCGAGCAACAGCGGCTTGATCTCCTTGACCGGAAGACTTTCGGGCGAATTGCTGCGCACGGCGAAACTCTTGATATAGACCCGCTCACCGTTCACATCAAGATCGGAGTCGATCTCCTGCAAAACGCAGAGGTCGAGATTCTGCAGATAAGGCATCAGCTCGTTCAGGAAACTCCTTTGCAGGCTGTAATACTGCAGCAGGTAATAATCCCGATCTTCGTAAAAAGGCCCCCAGAGGTCGAAGGCATCGCTCCGGACGCGCAGCAACTGCTCGATATTGCGCACATCGCGAACGGCAAACGGGGTGCGTACGCGACCGGTAGTCCTTGTTGAAAGCTTTGCTGTAACGCTCCCACGTTTCAAAGGAGTCATCGGCAAAGTGTTTTTCCAGCAGTTCACGGAACTTCAGCTTCCACGGCATGGTAATCCGGGTCAAGCCCTGCTCCAGCTGCTGCAGATCCAACTGAACTTCCTTGCGATCCATCTGCAGGTTGACATGCAGACTCAGGTAGTCAGAAGCCAGATGAATCAGCCGCGATTCGACCGCCGTCGCTTTGAGGTAGCGACGCAGATAAATTTCCATGCGCTCGATATGCTCGGGCAGATAATATTCGTTCGGCATGATCAGCAACAGGGTCAGCCCGGTTTCTGAAGCGCTGGGCGCCACCACCACTTTGACCCCGGCCTGACGGTGCATCTGTGTGAACGAGCGCAACATCCGCTCAAGCTCGGTATCTTCCATCAGGAACATTTCGATCTTGGGAAAGCTGTTTACGATCTGAATCGTTTTACGATAATTATGGCTGTCGTGAAGAATGTTGAGTTTCTGCTGAGCTGCTTCGATACGAGTCCTCAGGGCAGCCACGGAAAGCTGGTCTCATCGATACTCTTCTGGGTGTAAAACCCCCAGAAACAGTGTTCACGGTAGCGATCGCCTTCCAGCTGTTCACGGAAGCAAGGTAGGTCAAGCGCTCAAATCGGTGCAATGGACAGCGCAGCTGTGTCTTTTCAAGGTCCACATTTTTACCGTGACCAAGCAGTGGAAAAACCATTTCCGTGGTCAGGGGAACAGAGTCGATGCTTTATAAAAGGCATTGCTGTAAAAATTATCAAGTCCCAGAGCTTTATCTTCTTCTTCGATAAACTGGGAGATGTCGCCATCCTTCGGATAGACATAACGACGGGCGGCGACGGGAATAAAGTTTTCCTGCTGCAGCCAGGCATAAAGATCGCGGTACTGGCTTAATCCGTCGATCCGACTGAGATCGTCAAGATATTGCAGCATGGCGCTGCGATCTTCATATATTTTAACGGCAGAATGGAGGATCGTGGTAATCGCCGTCTGCAGTTCGTCAAGCATCCGGGCGGGAAAACGTTCCAGTTCCATCCAGATAAATGATTCACGCGGCAGATCGCTTTGCCCTTCTTCAACCCGGATCAGGGTTCCGTCTTTACGCTCGACGCAAAAGATCGGATGACAGATAACCCTGAAGTGAAGAGACTTGCGATGCAGGTATTCCTGCAGAGAAAAGAAGATATGATTGGCGTCGGCGGAGTTGGTGAATATATAATAGTGGCCGGCATCCTGTTGTTTTTGCAGGCTGACCTTGATGCCGGTAGTATTTGTGATGAGAAAATCACCTGCCTGCCTCAGGTTCCGGACCAGCTCGGACAGCGACAGCTGCGCCATCATGGTTTCAGGAATTTCCTGACTCAGGACAGCGGCCAGACTCAGATAGGCCGGCAGGTTCGACTTCTGCCCCTGCCTGATCAATTCCTGTTCTATGGTTTTTTGTTGAAACAATTTTTCTTTTTCTTCTGACGTACGACCTTTTCCGGCTATGGTCACTTTCATGTTCCGCACCTCGCACACAGCTCAAAAGATGACATTAGATCATGACCATAAACACAATTGTCGATGGCCTATTCAAGCGACTATAGACCACGCAAATAGGCTTATCAAGGGGTTATATAAATCTTTTAATTTATTTTGATTTTTCAGCGCGCGAGTCAGCTCTGAGAACTCGGACAGAGACAACGTTTCTCCGCGCCTGGTCGGAATAATACCGGTGACGTCCAGGGCGATATCGATCTGCTCAGTCTCAAAGCCCCCCGCCTGGAGGCTGTTGCGCAAGGTCTTACGACGCTGGGTAAAGGCCCCCTTGACCACCTGTTTGAAAAAAGCTTCATCAACAGGATCGACCCGTGGCGCGGCGAGAGGTTCAAACTGAAGGACGATGGAGTCAACCTTCGGAGGAGGGTTGAAGGCGCCGGGACGAACCAGCGTCACCATTTTATGTCGTACCAGAGCCGGCACAGCACAGAGAGGATACCGTAATCCTTGCCTCCGGGGTCGGCCACCAGACGTTCTCCGACTTCACGCTGGAACATCAGCACCATCCGCTCAAAAAGATCCCGATGTTCAATCAGGCGAAAAACAACCTGAGTCGAGATATTATAGGGCAGATTCGCCACCAGGGTGTAAGGGGGGGTCGGTCAACAGCTCACGCCATGGGAGCTTGAGCACATCACCGGCGTGAACCGTAAGCCTGTCATCTTTGCGTTGCTGCAGGCGTTCAATCAGATCGCGATCGATCTCCATCACCTCGACCCGACCGGCCAGAGGCAGCATTTGATCGGTCAGGACACCCAGTCCCGGACCGATCTCGACCGCTTTTACGCTCTCGTCGAGGCGTGCAGAAGCAATGATTTTATCGATGATTCCGCGGTCGTGAAGAAAATGCTGGCCAAAGCGTTTTTTTGTTCTGTAATCCACAATAACTCTTTACCGGTAAAATTTTAAAATTTACGCCGCCGCGGCCAGCGTGGAATGCGGACCTGACGTAAACTGGGAACAAATCGGACGGTCAGAGCGTAGCCGATCAGGGCAATGGGGACGCCGAGAATCAAACTGCCGAGCAGCAGCGGACCGCCGATCTGCATCCCCATGGACCAACTCAACTCATGAGATAACTGTACCGGGTGGTAGGAGAGGCCGAGAAAAAGCCGCCCCACCTGGTACTCCAGACCGTAAATAAAGGGAGCGGTCACAGGGTTGGTGATCCAGACACCGATGACGGCAGCGATCTTGTTTTGACGCAGAAGAAAAGCGAACAACAATGCCAGCAGCATCTGCACCCCGAACGTCGGGGTAAGGCCGACAAAGAGTCCGAGAGCCATCCCTCGTCCGATCGCATCAGGTTCGGAACGCAATCGGGCCAGACGAATGACATTCAGTTTAAATTGTCTGAAAAAACCCCAACGGCGCCACATAAATCAATTACTCGGGTTAGCAGACGACCTGTTCCAACGGCCAGCTCGATACAGCATTAAGATCAAGCCCGGAGGAGAGTCCGCGTGACAGATAGTAATCCCCGGCCACTGCCAGCATGGCAGCATTGTCGGCGCAGAGAACAGGCGAAGGAAAATAAACTGTCGCGGCTGAATTTTCGTCAGCTCGGCAAAGCGCGACGTAACCCTGAGTTGCAGGCAACACCACCGGCGATGACGATCCGCTCAAGCTTTGACGCTCTGCGGCACGCATGATCTTACGGGTCAGCACATCAACCACTGCGGTTTGAAAAGCACAGGCGATCTGGCTGATCTGCTTCTCATCCGGGCGACCCTCCAACCGATGCAGGTGGTTAAGCACCGCCGTTTTCACACCGGAAAAACTGAAATTCAAATTGTCTTTTTTCAACATCGGCCGGGGAAAAACAATCCCGCCATCATCTCCTTCTTTAGCCAGTCGGTCGATAACCGGTCCCCCGGGATAACCGAGACCCAACATTTTAGCGACCTTGTCAAACGCCTCTCCGGCGGCGTCGTCCACGGTACGACCAAGCAGTCGATACCGACCGATTCCATCAACGCGATAAAGATGCGTATGGCCGCCGGAGACAGCGGCGGCCAGAAAAGGAAAGTCGACCTGGTGCTCCAGCTGGGCAGCCAGGATATGACCTTCAATATGGTGAACTCCGATCAGCGGCAACCCCAGTCCGTAAGCAAGGGCTTTGGCAAAGGAGACGCCGACCAACAGTGCCCCTACCAGACCGGGACCACGGGTGACCGCGATCCCTTCCAGATCGTCGAATCCGATACCCGCCTGCTGCAATGACTCTTCTACCAGCGGGTTGATCACTTCAAGATGACGACGTGACGCTAATTCAGGGACCACACCGCCATAGACAGCGTGCAGGTCAACCTGTGACGCGATCAGGTTGGAGAGTACCTCGCGACCATCTCTGACAACAGCCGCAGCGGTTTCATCGCAGGAACTTTCCAAAGCAAGTAGAAGCATAGTTTCATACCAATGTTAAAGACAAATGAGTTCAGGGGACTGCAGAAAGAAAAAGACTTTATAAGCGTTATCGTCTTTTTTCTCAATCAGATTCAACACCTGAGCATCAATTAAAGCAAGTTGGCCGCAAGTTCGGCCAGTGGCGAACGCTCCCCTTGCTGAGTGTCGTATGCCCGGCAATATCCTGACCTTTAAGGCGTTCAACCGAATAGGACAGGCCGTTGCTGGCCGAATCGACATAGGGATTATCGATCTGGTAGGGATCGCCTGTCAGAACAATTTTGGTTCCCTCTCCAGCCCGGGTAATAATTGTTTTGATCTCATGCGGGGTCAGATTCTGGGCCTCGTCGACAATCATATACTGCTTGGGTATCGAACGACCACGAATGTAGGTGAGCGGCTCAATTTCCATCAGCCCCAGATCGATCAGCTCACGATAACCCCGTTTGCGCTTGCCGCCCTCGTCATAGGCAGACAACAACAATTCAACATTGTCAAAAATAGGCTGCATCCATGGCGAAAGCTTTTCCTCAACATCGCCCGGCAGGAAGCCGAGATCCCGGCCCATGGGAAACACCGGCCGCGAAACAAGCAGACGATTGTAGGCACTTTCATCCGCGGTTTTCAGCAGTCCGGCCGCAATGGCCAGCAGAGTTTTACCGGTCCCCGCCTTACCGACCAGGGAAACCAGCTGAACATCATCATTGAGCAGCAGGTCGAAGGCAAATTGCTGTTCCCCGGTTGCGTGGATGGATCCCCCAGACACCCTCCTTGGGGGTTTTAAGAAGAGCCACCACCTCGCCGGTCATTGCATTGTAACGACCGATTGCACTGTGAGAGCTGTTGGTTTCATCAATCAGAGTCACCCCCTGATTGGCAAAAAATTCACCCTCGATCGACAGTGATCCTCCTTCAAAAAACTGGTCCACCTCCTCTTTGGACAGAAGAATCTCGCCGGTTCCGGTATAAAGTTCTTCGACAGGAACCTTGTCGCTCTGATAGTCTTCAGCCTTCATGCCGATGGTATCAGCCTTGATGCGCAGATTGATATCCTTGGTTACAAAAAAGACCGTCCCCTCGGCCGAATTTTCCTGCAGGTCCTTAGCCACCGCCAGAATGCGGTTATCTCCCTGGTCAACCCGCAGCTCAGGAGGCAACTTCTGAAGAAATTCCTTTTGTAAATAGCAACCTTGAGTATGCCGCCATTTTCCAGCGGAACCCCTTCGACCAGCTTGTGCTTCAGCCGGAAAGCGTCGATCATGCGTGAAATATGTCTGGCGTTACGGCCGGTTTCACTCTGGTCCTTTTGAAACGATCGATCTCCTCGATTACAGTTAATGGCAGAATGACCATGTTGTCGGAAAACTTGAGAATGGCCTGCGGATCATGGAGCAGAACATTGGTATCAAGAACATAATTTTTCATAGCAGTCCTCTCTGGAAGATAAGCGGTTCAGGTTATCGATGATGCAATCTCCCTGATCGATTCGAGAAAATAATCGATCTCTTCATCACGGGTAAAACACCCGGGGCTGACACGGACCGTTCCGACTGGAAAGGTTCCGATTGTTCGGTGTGCATCTGGTGCGCAGTGAAGTCCGACCCGGACCGCAATCTGCTTTGTCGATCAAGAATGAAGCCGACCTCGGACGATCGATACCGCGATATTGAAGAGACAACCTCTCCCTCTGGGAAGCCTGACGTGGCCCGTAAACCCGGACTCCGTCGATATCGGACAATTCATTCAGCAAATATTCGTTCATAACGATATCACGCGCGCGAATCGTTCTATCCCCTGTTCCCGGAGGAAAATCAAACCAGCTTGCAATCCCGCCAGGCCAGGAAAATTGAGGGTTCCGGACTCCAGCCTCTCCGGCAGAAAATCCGGTTGCAGTTCAGAGCGGGAATTAGCCCCCGTGCCCCCATAAACAAGCGGCCTCAACTTGATCCCCTCGCCGACATAGAGAAAACCCGTTCCCTGAGGGCCGAGCAGACGTTTATGCCCGGGGCAACGAAAAGATCGATAGCACATGCCTGCAGGTCGACAGGAAGAGCACCAGCTGTCTGTGAAGCATCAACCATGAAAAGAAATCCATGCTCGCGGCACCAGGGGCCCAGCTGCTCAATATCCTGAAGCGAACCGATCACATTTGAGCAATGATTGACAACGACCAGACGGGTCGGCTTTGCCAGACAGGCCTGCTGCAGAGCGATACAATCGACAATACCGGTGTCGGGATCGGCCTCCACCTTGACCACTTCAACCCCCCGATCCCTGAAGTGCCCGCAGCGGTCGCGCTACCGCGTTATGTTCGACCATCGTGGTGACGACCCGGTCGCCCGGCAGCAACAGCCCGAACAGCGCCTGATTAATAGCAAGTGTTGCGTTGACAGTGAATACAAAGCGATCAGAATCTGGAGCATTGAACAACTGCATCAGCAGTTCACGCAGGTCGAACACCAGTCTTTCTGTCGACTGCGCGTGCTGGTGGCTGCCGCGACCGGCACTGCCGCCCTGCCGCAATGCGTTCTCAACAGCCTGGTAAACCGCTTCCGGCTTCGGATGGCTGGTGGCAGCATTATCAAGATAGACAGGTTTCATAAAAGGTCTGTCCTTAAGCAAAAATTTCACAACATAAATTGTTGCCGGTTTATGTCATCTGAGCAAACGATGTGTAAATTATTGAACTCTCTTATAAGTTAACATTCTGGCAGTTTTCCGGTGGAAAAAAAAGCATAAAACTTAAAATATTCAAACTTGACACACACTAGATATAGTGGTCTATTTCCAGACACTACCTTATCTAGTAGTTGCATTTCAATTTAAGTATTTAATTTCTAGGCATATTTTTTATGGTGGGGATGATAAATACGGTTGGGCACAGTCAACCTGTCGATCTTTTTGTGCCTGAAATTCATGAGCGCGAGAACAGAATCTCAGTTCATATAGCCGTCATTTCAGGCAAAACACCTGCCGGAATCCAGTCAGGAACAGGGTCTGGCCACCTGCTTGTGTTTAAAGAATAGGTCCTGTTTGTAAATAGTTCGCCCCTGTATTGATACTTTCTTGCGGCGTATGGGAAAATGTCTTAGCGGTTTTCAGTTACGGAGGATGGTCAATGGCCAGCAATAAAACGGAAACGGAATCAATCAGCACTTCAGATGATCATATGAATACAAAAAATGATTGGCAAATTGTCAGCCTTGATGTCCTTAAAGAGAAATATGCTAAAGGCGATGAACAAAATCTGGACGGTCCGGATATGGTTCGCACCATCCGCAAGCGTGTGGCCAAGGCACTCGCAAAACAGGAGAAAGATCCTCAGAAATATGAATCACTTTTCCTGAAGACGCTTGAAGACGGTTTTATTCCGGCAGGACGTATCAACAGCGCAGCCGGAGCGAATATAAAAAATGTCACTTTGATCAACTGTTTCGTGCAACCGGTCGGTGACAGTATTTCCAGTACGGTGGATGGAAAAGTCGGCATTTATCACGCCCTTCTGGAAGCAGCGGAACCATGCGCAGGGGGGAGGCGTTGGTTATGACTTCAGTTCTATCCGTCCTGCGGGTGCAAAAGTCATAGGCACTGCGAGTTCGGCTTCAGGCCCTGTGTCCTATATGCACGTCTTTGACCAGTCCTGCTCTACGGTCGAATCTGCAGGCTCACGCCGCGGCGCGCAGATGGGGTCTTGCGATGTGATCACCCTGACATTCTTGAATTCATTCAGGAAAAACCAATTCGGGAAAACTGAATAATTTCAATATCTCCGTGGGCATTACAGATGAGTTCATGCACGCGGTTGTCAACGAATCTCCTTTCGAACTGGTTCACAAGTCGGAGCCGAGTGACGCTGTTAAACAACAGGGCGCGTATCAACGCAAAGACGGCATGTGGGTTTATTCCAAGGTCAACCCGAAGGTGGTCTGGGATAAAATCATGGACAGCACCTACAAGGCAGCTGAACCCGGTGTCCTCTTCCTCGATCGGATCAACCAGGAGAACAATCTTCACTATTGTGAAAAAATCGAAGCGACAAACCCCTGTGGAGAAATTCCAATTCCCGACTATGGCTGCTGCTGTCTGGGAAGCATCAATCTGACCAAATATGTCCGCAACAGTTTCACCGATGAAGCATATTTCGACTACGACCTGTTCCGCACGACCGTAACCAGCGGGGTTCGTATGCTGGATAATGTCCTTGATGCTACGGCATGGCCCTTGGAGCAGCAAGCCGCTGAAGCAAGCAGTAAGCGCCGCATAGGCTTCGGCTATACCGGCCTCGGTGATACATTAATTATGCTCAACCTGCGCTACGACAGCCAGGAAGGCCGGGATTTTGCTGCCGATCTGACCAGAAGAATGCGCGACACCGCCTATCTGGCGTCAGTCGAGCTGGCAAAGGAAAAGGTCCTTTCACCAGGTTTGATGCGGACAAATATCTTGAAAGCGGCATGGCAAAGCGCCTTCCGGAGGAGATAAGAGCCCAGATCAGGGAACATGGGATTCGCAACAGTCACCTGTTGAGCATCGCGCCAACGGGAACGATCTCCCTGGCCTTTGGCGACAACTGCTCCAACGGGCTGGAACCCGCATTCTCATGGTTCTATAAGCGTAAGAAAAACGAGCCGGACGGATCGAAAAAGGAGTATATGGTAGAAGATCACGCCTATCGTGCCTATAGAGAATTCGGGGCGATCTGAACAATCTCCCCGATGCCTTCGTCAGTGCTCTGGAAATAAGCGCCAACGACCATATGCTCATGCAGGCTGCGATTCAGCCATATATCTGCGCATCAATTTCCAAGACGGTCAACGTCCCTTCCGAGTATCCGTTTTCCCAGTTCAAGGACCTCTACATCAATGCCTGGAGACACAATCTCAAGGGGATCACGACATATCGACCCAATGATATCGTCGGCAGTGTTCTGTCGGTTGAAGACAATGGGTCGCCAGCCCAGAACCTTGATCAATCCGACCCTGACCGCAAGCTGAAATTAACCGATACACCCAATGTCGCCCTGGCCGCCTTGCGTTGGGTCCATCGTCCTTACGTCGCCAGCGGGACGCCTTCGGTGACCTACGTTATCGATAACCCGGACCATCGCTTTGCTGTCTTTGTCGGCCACATGGAGAACGGCGTGAAGCACCCCTTCGAAGTCTGGGTCAACGGTGAAACGGTGCCGCGCGGGATGGGTGCTCTGGCTAAAACCTGTCGATGGACATGCGCAGTGAAGATAAGGAATGGCTGAAAATCAAGCTGAATTCATTATCCAAACCCTCACGGTCCCCTTTGAAATGACAATGCCCGACGGCAACAGACAGATGGTGGCCGGCAATGTCAGCGCCCTGGCAAAACTGGTTGCCCACAGATGTGAGGAATTGGGCGCATTCAGTATTGAAAATCAACCGACGCCTCTCGTCGATGCCATGTTCAGTAGAAAAGAACCCAAATCGGGCGTCGATGGAACCCTGTCCTGGACTGTCGACGTACGCAATCCTTCGACTGAAGACGATTTCGCTTTATTCGTCAAAGAGTGCATCATGCCCGACGGCTCGCACCGTCCCTACAGCGTATGGTTGTCCGGGGAGTATCCGCTCGAATTTAACGGTCTGACCAAGAGCCTGAGCCTCGATATGCGCGTTATGGACCCGGCCTGGATCGGCAAGAAACTGAGAGGACTCAAAGATCTGGCCAAGCCACAGGGAGATTTCTTTGCCCGCATTCCGGGCAGTGAAAACAGGCCATTCAGCCGAGTACAATCGCATATATTGCCAGACTGCTGATTCATCGCTACAACATGCTTGGTATCCTGGACGAAAACGGCTACCCACTGCATGGCATGGGGATGCTGAAGGAAGATCAGACAGAACAGGCCGACAACGTCGTCAACATGAAAATAGCAGGCAAAAAATGCAAGGAATGTCATCAGATGGCGGTCATCAAACGCGACGGTTGTGATTTCTGCACCGCCTGCGGATATATTGGCGCTTGCGGCTAATCCCATATTGTGAAACAGGTGAGCGTTGAGGAGTGGGAGCGACTGTGCAAATGCTGTGGCGGCTGCTGCTTTGAAAAACAGATAACGCCACAGGGAAAAGTTCTGACAACAACCGTCCCCTGTCGTTTTCTTGACATTCATGACCGAACTTGCCGGGTTTACGCCGAGCGCTTCGAAATTGTCGATGATTGTATCAAATTAACGGCAGACAATGTTCCCCGGCTTGCCTGGTTGCCCGAGGATTGCGCCTACCGTGCTTTGTTTGTTGAGACAGTCGAATAAGAATATAGTTCATGCGCCCCCGGACCCGACCCTCATCGGTCCGGGGCTTTTTGTCGCTGGTTTAAACTGCATAGATCAATTATCCTATCGCTACCCGGCAAACAGGACAACGCAATGATCAATAAGAAACGCAGTCTCTTCTCGTGGTGTCTCTATGACTGGGCCAACTCCGCATTCGCCACAGTTGTTCTGGCAGCGGTCTTGCCTGTCTATTTTGTTTCGCTGGTCCCCGCTGACGGAGCCAGACTGCCTTTGATCAACCACAGTTTTTCTGCCGCCAGCCTCTGGGGATACAGCGTCTCCCTGTCAATGTTGATCCTTGCCGTTGCAGCTCCAGCTCTTGGCTCGCTGGCCGATCGCATGGCCTGGCACAAACGCCTGCTCATCTGCTTCTGCCTGTGCGGTTGCGTGGCGACGGCCGGCCTGTCGTTGAGCCGTCCCGGCGATTACCTGCTGACTGCGGGACTGTTCATCATCGCCAATATCTGCTTTGCCGGGGCGAATATCTTCTATAACGCCTACCTCCCCTTTCTTGTTCCCTCACACCAGACCGATCGCCTCTCCGCACAGGGCTTCGCCTGCGGCTACATCGGCGGGGGAATACTGCTGGCTCTGGTTTTTCTGATCATTATAAAACACAGTTGGTTTGGTTTTTCCGGACCTGCGTCTGCAACAGCTTTTGGCTTCCTGCTGACGGCCTGCTGGTGGCTGCTGTTTTCGCTGCCGGCTTTTTTCCACCTTCCGGCGACCCGTAAAAACCTTGAAACCACGGTCCGGTTGACTCCGGGTGGATACCTCAAACAGTTCCGTCAGCTTTTGCACTATCGCGATCTGGCTCTGTTTTTGCTGGCTTTTCTCTGCTACAACGACGGTATTCAAACAATTATCAGCGTCTCGGCGGTTTACGCACGTGAGGAATTGAACCTCCAGCAGACAACCATCATCGGTTGTTTTCTCATGATCCAGTTCATGGCCATGCCCGGTGCTCTTGTCTTCGCCCGTATCAGTGAAAAGATCGGGACCCTCAAAGCGATAATGATCAGCCTGGTCATATTTCTGCTGGTCTGTTTCTTTGCTTACAGAATGGAAACTGCGCTCGAATTCTGGCTTTTGGGAGCGGTCATCGCCATCATCCTCGGCGGTAGCCAGGCACTGAGCCGGTCACTCTATGCCAGCCTGGTCCCGCAGCGCAGGAGTGCTGAATTTTTCGGCTTTTTCACTATCAGTTCGCGCTTTGCCGCCATTTTCGGGCCGCTGCTCTTTGCCCTTGTGGCCGATATCAGCGGCAGTTCAAGACACTCAATCCTGGCCATTGGCGGATTCTTTATCGTCGGCGGACTTCTCCTGCTGTTGGTGGATGTGAAACGCGGACGCAGTCAGGCGGAACAGGAGAGCTGATCCGTCTTTCGGATGAGCTCAGGCCGGGCACTGACCTTCCAGCCCATGTTCAGACTGAGCAACGACCCGGACCTTAATAAGTTCACCCGGCCGGACGCTTTCTGAACTGATCCAGACCGGCAGATAGTGGGGCGAGAGGCCTTTGCGTCTGCCGTCCTCTTCGCCACCTTCGATAACCACGTCAACCTGCTGACCGATAAACTGCCGCATGTAAGCCCGGTGTTTTCTTCACCGAGCTGACGCAGCAACCGTGCGCGCTCCTTGATGACATCTCCCGCGATTTGATTTGGCATGATTGCGGCAGGAGTTCCGGATCTTCGGCTGAAGGGGAAGACATGCAGGTGAGTGAAGGGCAACTCATTTAAAAACTGCAGCGTTCGTTCAAACTGTCCATCGGTCTCACCTGGAAACCCGGTGATGATATCGAGACCGATGGCTGCATCGGCGGAAGAGCGGCGGATATCATCCACCAGTTGGCGGTAAAACGCAGTCGTATAATGGCGGTTCATCTGCCTGAGGATGGTATCGTCCCCCGCCTGTAACGGGATATGAAAGTGCGGACAGATCCATTCCTGCCTCAGGACATATTGGTAAAAAGCTGGAGACAGTTCCGTCGGTTCAACAGAGCCGAGGCGCAACCGCCCCCGAAATCCCGACGCTTCGATCTTTTTCAAGAGCGCCAGCAGATCGGTCCCGTCCTTCCACTCCTGGCCGTACTGACCGATGTGAATGCCGGTCAGCACAATCTCTGCGTGACCGCTTCGCTCCAGTTTATTGACCTGCTGAATGATATCATCCACAGGACAGATCGGCTGCGCCCCGGGCATAGGGGATAATACAGTAGGAACAGAAAGCATTACAGCCGTTTTGAATCTGAACAAAAGCGCGACTGCGCTGGGAAAAGCTGTTTAACTCCAGAGGCTTAAGCGTTGTACTGCGGCGAATGTCGGACACCTGGACATGACAAGCGGATGAATCTTCAGTCAGGTAATCAAGGAACTGTTTTTTTCGTTGTTCCCCACCACCAGAGTCACTCCCGGCAACTGACAGAGAAGCTGCGGATCGATCTGGGCATAACAACCGGTGACAACGATCCGGGCATCGGCATTTAACCGCCTGGCCCGACGGATCAGGTTGCGCGACTGAGAATCGGTCGCAGACGTCACCGTACAGGTATTCACGACAACCAGAATCCGCGCCTTCACTAAAATCAATCAAGCGGTAACCGGCCCGCTCCAACTCTTCCATCATGGCAGCAGATTCAAACTGGTTTGTCTTGCAGCGAGAGTGACAACGGCAGCACTCGGTATCATTGAATCCGGCCTCCACCGATCACCCGATCATCGTCATAGAAGACAGCCGCCTGGCCCGGTGTCACACCAAATTGAGGTTCGTCGAAAACGATCCGGGCTTTGTCATCCGCCAAGATCTCCACCTCAGCCGGCATTTCCGTGTGACGATAGCGGATACGGGCAACGGGTTCTGAAACGCCCAGACCGCTGAGGCAGATTCCAGCGACAATGATTGATCGTCAATTCTGCCAGACTCAGATGTTCACGCTCACCAACCACGACCTGCTGTTTTTCAGCATCGATACGAACGACATAGAGCGGTTCGGTCCAACCGATACCCAGCCCTTTACGCTGCCCCACTGTATACCTGTGCATTCCCTGATGACGGCCAAGAACCTGTCCAGAGACATGAACAATGTCGCCACCGAAGCCACTGAGATCCCGCTCCAAACCGAGAAAATTGGCATAATCGCCATCGGGGATAAAACAGATATCCTGGCTCTCAGACTTGTCAGCGACCTTCAAGCCTACCTGACGCGCGTAGCCGCGCACTTGATCCTTGGTCATTCCACCAAGCGGGAAAAGGCATTTTGCCAGCTGTTGCTGCGTGAGAGTGTAAAGAAAATAACTCTGATCTTTGCGTGGATCGGCCCCCTTTTGAATCTGCCGGTAGCCCTCGTGCTCAGCGACCTGAACATAGTGTCCTGTCGCCAGAAAATCGCCGCCGAGCTGCTCTGTCATTTCGATCAGCTTGCCGAACTTCATGAACTGGTTACAGATAATGCAGGGATTCGGCGTTCGTCCGCTCAGGTATTCATCACAGAATGGATCGATGACTCGTTGACGGAAGTCAACCTTCAGGTCATAGGCATGGAAAGGGATTTCCAGTTGTTCAGCAACCGTACGCGCACCGGCGACAACATCCGGGACGTCGCTCTTAACCTGACCCGGTCCTGAGTGACAACCGTCCCACAAGCTCATGGTCATACCTTCAACTTCATAGCCTTGCTCTTTGAGCAGCACCACAGTCGTAGAGGAATCGACTCCCCCACTCATGGCGACAATAACTTTTTTTTTCACGTGCGGCCTCAATACACAAAAGGGTTCCACAGTCATGGAACCCTTCCGTCGGACAATATTTACAGGGTTATTACAGCATAATATCAGGATTTCGGGTTATTTTGGCGATAGTCCTTGATCGCTTCGTGGAGAGCATCAGCGGCCAGATTAGAACAGTGCATCTTTGCCGGGGGCAGACCATCGAGAGCTTCGGCGACAGCCTGATTGGTCAGAATCAGAGCTTCGTCAATCGATTTACCGATGGCCAGTTCCGTCACCATCGATGAGGTCGCGATGGCAGCGCCACAACCGAAGGTTTGAATTTAACATCCTGAATAATGTCATCTTCGACCTTGAGGTAAATTTTCATAATATCGCCGCAGGAGGCGTTCCCGACTTCACCGACACCGTTGGCGTTATCAATTTCACCAACATTTCGCGGGTTGCTGAATGATCCATCACTTTCTCTGTATACATGACAATCTCCTTGTCTATTAATGTTTTATCTATGCGCGATGGACCATGCGGCACTCATCGCAGGAGAGTGGCGCAGGATCTTCACGGTTGTACAACGGGCTCATCTCGCGCAGGCGCTGCACGATCGGCGGCAGCTCCTGAAGAACAAAATCGATTTCCTCTTCGGTATTGTCCGACCCGAGACTGAATCTTGTGCTCGAGTGCGCCAGAACGATATCGACCCCCATAGCCCCCATGACATGTGAAGGCTCCAAAGAACCGGAGGTACAGGCCGAACCGGAGGATGCGGCAATCCCCTTCATATCAAAGAAAAGCAGCAGAGATTCCCCTTCAATGAAGTTGAAACTGACATTCAAGGTGTTCGGCAGCCTGAGATCGGCATCGGGGTGGCCGTTCAGTTTAACATCCGGGACCGAGTTCAGGATGCCCTGCTCAAGCTTGTCTCGCAGGTTGCGAACGTAGGTATAATTTTTTTCCAGATCTTTCTGAGCCATTTCGCACGCTACCCCAAGCCCGACAATACCCGCGACGTTGTGGGTACCGGCGCGCCGACTGCGCTCCTGGTGACCACCGTGCATGAAGCGGTTGATTTTGGTTCCTCGGCGCAGGTACATGGCGCCGACGCCCTTAGGAGCGCCAATCTTATGCCCGGAAATCACTGCCATGTCAACATTGGCCTCGCGGACATCGGTCAGAATTTCCCTGCAGCCTGGACGGCATCGGTATGAAACCGGACCTTGTGTTTTTTCGCAATAGTGCCGATCTCCTTGATCGGGTAAATATTGCCGGTTTCATTATTGGCCACATGACCGAAATCAGAATAGTCTTGTCTGTGATGGCCGCCTCGAGCTCGTTGAGATCAAGCATGCCATTCTGGTCAACACCCAGGTAGGTCACATCGAAGCCGTCCTTTTCAAGAGCTTCACAGGTTTCCAACACGGCAGGATGCTCAACTGAAGTCGTGATAATATGGTTGCCTTTATGCTTCAGCGCTTCCGCTGTTCCCTTGATGGCGTAGTTGTCGCCTTCACTGCCACAGGACAGAAAGATCACTTCTGCCGCGGAGCAATTCAGCAGGTTGGCGACCTGCTCGCGAGCCTTTTCAATGGCCCCACTCACCATCCGCCCGGCCCAATGGACACTGGATGGGTTTCCAAACTGCTCACGAAAATAGGGCAACATCGCATCAAGAACTTCCGGTTTCACTGCTGTTGTTGCGTTGTTGTCCAAGTAGATCTTTTTCACACGAACCTCCGGTTAAACGATAAATTGCTATATTAGCTGTTGGACGCCTGACAGCTCAGACGCCGTCTTCCCTCTTCAGTTAAATCCTCAAGAGTCATTGAGGCCAAAAAATTCTTTATTTGCTGACCAAGTCCCTGCCAGACGGCCTGGGTCGCACACTCAAGGTCACAACCACAGCTGCCGTCGTCATTCATGCAGGACAGCGGCATAATCGCCTCTTCCACTGTTTCTATGATCTCGTCAATCTTGATTTCAGCAGCATCCCGTGCCAGGACATAACCCGCCTCCCGGACCTCGAACACTTTGACGATATCGCCGCGGCGCAACTTGACAAACAGCTGCTCAAGGTAATTAAGGGATATATTTTCATGCTCTGAAATCTCTTTAATTGACACCGGTGCGCCGCGGCTGGTCAGGTTGAGACTGACCAGAGCCCTGACAGCGTACTGTGCCTTGGTCGACATACGCATTAGACAGCTTCCTTGTGTTGTTCTGATTTTTCGTATTCAGCAAGTTTGTCCTTAAGTCGCTTCTGCTCATCCTGCAATTCTTCCACCTGAACTTCGAGTCTTTGAATCTGATCAAACACACAACTGACCGCCTTGGCCACAGGGTCAGGCAGCTTATCGTGCTCAAGATCGACACCGACACGCCGCTCCCCGACATCACGATTCGTCCCGGGATACCGACGACGGTGGCGTTCTCAGGAACCTCCTTGACGACAACAGAGTTGGATCCGACCTTACAGCCATCCCCCAGAGAGAATGGGCCGAGGATCTTTGCACCAGCGCCGATAACAACGTTGTCGCCCAGAGTCGGGTGGCGCTTCTCTCTCGCCCATGAGGTTCCGCCCAGCGTGACCCCGTGGTAAAGGGTACAGTTATCACCAATTTCAGCCGTTTCACCGATGACTACTCCCATGCCGTGATCAATAAAAATCCACGACCGATAGTTGCACCGGGGTGGATCTCGATACCGGTCATGAACCGTCCGATATGAGATACGAAACGGCCGAGAAATTTCAGTTGGTTGAGCCACAGCCAATGGGAGATGCGATAAAAAAACATCGCATGGAAACCGGGGTAGCAGAAAACGATCTCAAACACACTCCGGACCGCAGGATCACGTTCAAAGACTACCTTCAGATCTTCTTTCAGTTGAGAAAACATCGACCCTACCTCCAGGATGCAAAGCGTGATGACTGACCTTCCAGACCACAAATCGGCTCAAAACAAACCGCCAGCATAAAATGATATTTTATTACATTTAAGTCTTAACCCTACTGTTTTACTATCATACCCGACTATTTGTGTCAATTATTTTCAAACGATTTAGTCAGGTATTATTGAGCACCAAACACCTCCCCGGAGGTCAGACAGGCACAGTGTCAAGGAAAAACCATGAAGTGTTTCAAGTGCTTCCGTAATGGTCGACAAGGAACGTAAAATCACCTATAATGCCTGCATTTTGCGGGCAGGATGGCCCGGAATTTATTCTATCCCTATGCGATAAGGAGTGAGCAGATGCCAGATTTCAAGTATCAGGATCCAATGCCTTAGGTGCTGAACCGACGCAGTATTACAAGATTGAAGGTTCTGAACAGTTTGTCAGTGTCGAGAATTTCGCCGGCAAGGACGTTCTTAAAATCGAGCCCGAAGCCTGACAGTGCTGGCCAACACAGCCATGCGCGACGTCTCATTCCTGCTTCGTCCCGACCACAATGAGCAGGTTGCCAAGATCCTCAGCGATCCGGAAGCTCCGACAATGACAAAACCGTTGCCATGGCTTTTTTGCGCAACGCAGAAATCGCCGCCAACTTTGAACTCCCCTTCTGTCAGGACACCGGAACCGCAACCGTAGTTGCCAAAAAGGGGCAGCAGGTCTGGACCGGCGCAAATGATGCCGAACAGATCTCAGAAGGTGTCTTCCGGACCTACACCGAAGAAAACCTGCGTTACAGTCAGACCGTCGCGCTCGATATGTACAAGGAAAAAAACACCGGAACCAACCTGCCGGCTCAGATCGATCTCTATGCAACCGAAGGCGATGCTTACAAGTTCCTGTTTATCGCCAAAGGCGGAGGTTCTGCCAATAAAACCATGCTTTATCAGGAAACCAAGGCATTGCTCAATCCTGAAAAGCTTGAAAGCTTTCTCGTCGAAAAGATGAAAACTATCGGCACTGCTGCCTGTCCGCCCTACCACCTTGCTTTTGTCATCGGCGGCACTTCTGCAGACGCCTGCATGAAAACAGTGAAGCTTGCCACGGCCCGCTATCTTGATGAGCTGCCGACCGAAGGCAACGATCACGGCCAGGCCTTCCGCGATCTGGAATTGGAAGCAAAGCTGCTTAAGGCGGCCCAGAATATCGGGCTTGGCGCCCAGTTCGGCGGCAAGTACTTCGCCCACGACGTTCGCGTTATCCGCCTTCCGCGGCACGGCGCTTCCTGCCCGGTCGGCATGGCTGTTTCCTGTTCTGCTGACCGCAATATCAAAGCCAAGATCACTCGTGACGGTCTTTTCGTCGAGCAGATGGATCGGAATCCGGGCCGCCTTATTCCGGCAGAGCTGCGCGACAAGCAGAACCCTGCAACCGATATCGACCTCGATCGACCGATGGCGGAAATCCTTGCCGACCTGACCAAACTGGAAGTCGGCTCTCCTCTGCGCCTCAAGGGCACCATCGTTGTCGGTCGTGACATTGCTCACGCCAAATTCAAAGAGATTCTCGACAGCGGCAAACCATTACCGGAGTACCTCAAAAACCATCCGATTTATTATGCCGGCCCAGCCAAAACTCCGGCGGGTAAGCCATCGGGATCCTTTGGACCTACCACTGCCGGTCGGATGGACAGTTACGTTGACCTGCTGCAGAGCAATGGCGGATCTATGGTTATGATTGCCAAAGGGAACCGCAGTCAACAGGTGACGGACGCTTGCGCAAACATGGCGGCTTCTACCTCGGCTCGATCGGCGGTCCCGCAGCAGTTCTGGCTGAAGAAAACATCAAAAAAGTCGAGTGTATTGACTTCCCTGAACTCGGTATGGAAGCCGTCTGGAAGATTGAGGTTGAAGACTTTCCGGCCTTTGTTCTGGTCGACGACAAGGGCAACGACTTCTTCAAGAAGTTGGGTTTGTAAACAATCACCTCAACACCACATCAAAAAGCCCCGAAAATCGGGGCTTTTTTTATATCGGTGCAAGGCTCAATTTTTTTCATCAACCTTTCCGCTAGACTCTGGTATTGTCTTTTATTCATAAAATCCATTTCAGGTTGGACCTATTTTCATCACATCAGCAAGGACTGTTATGACTGCGAAGTTCATGAAAGCGTACGAGCAGGTTGTTTTAAAGCACCCATTATTAACCATTCTGATCCTTCTGCTCGTGGTTGCCGGTGTCGGAAGTTTTGCAACCGACTTTCGCCTTGACGCCTCTGCCGACTCGCTGTTGCTGGAAAATGATCAGGACCTCAAATATTTTCGGGCGACCAACGCCCGGTATGGCAGTTCAGATTTTGTCGTGATCAGCTACAGCCCCAACGCCGACCTGTACGCGCCGGAGACGTTAGCGGATATCGGCAGACTGAGAGACAGCCTGCTGAAACTGGAGCGCATCGATTCAGTCCTCTGTCTGCTTGATGTCCCACTCATCGACAGCCCGCGCATGACCCTTGGAGACCTGAGTCAGGGAATCAGAACCCTGGAGACACCAGGGGTCGATGTCAATCTGGTCCGCCGGGAATTTCAAACCAGTCCTCTCTACCAAACCCTGCTGGTCAGTGAAGATGGAAAGACAACGGCCCTGCAGGCGATCTTCAAGCGTGACAAAAAGTATTTTGAGCTGCTCAACGAAAGAAACCGCCTGCGTGAAAAGAATTCAATTCAACCTTAACCCGCAGGAAGAGGAGCAGCTGGATCAGATCGTTCGCGATTTTGACGCCTACAGTCTGCAACTGTCCGAACAGGAAGCTCGCGACATCGCCGCAATCCGGGCGATCATGGATGAACACCGCAGTCAGGCACAACTGTTTCTCGGCGGGGTGCCGATGATCGTCGCCGACATGATCGATTTTATTCGCCATGACCTTGCGACCTTCGGACTCGGTGTTCTGGTCTTCCTGGTTTCGATGCTGGTGCTTATTTTCAGACGCATCCAATGGGTTCTTTTGCCGCTGTTCTGCTGCTTTACAGCTGTACTTTTCATGTTCGGTTTTCTCGGTTTGATCGGCTGGCGGGTGACGGTCGTGTCATCCAACTTCACCTCACTGCTGCTGATTATTACGCTGTCGCTCTGTGTTCACCTGATTGTACGCTTTAACGAGCTCTACGACGAAATTCCCGGCGCCGATAAAGCAACAATGGTCCGTGAAATGATAAAAAGTAAAGCGATCCCAAGTATCTACACCGCACTGACCACAATTGTCGCCTTTATTTCACTGCTGACCAGCGATATCCGTCCGGTCATCGACTTCGGCTGGATGATGGCCATAGGCATTACCTTTGCCCTGATTCTATCCTTTGTTTTTTTCCTGCCGGGCTGATGCTGTTCAAACAGCCGGCTCACTTCACTCCCAAATTCGACATAACCGGCATCATCACCCGCAAATGTGCCGACTGGGTTGAACATCGGGGCCGCCTGACCCTGATTTTTTTCACCATGATTACCCTGCTCAGTGGCTATGGCATCAGCCAGCTGACGGTTGAAAACCGGTTTATCGATTACTTCAAGCCGACAACTGAAATCTATCAGGCATGGAATTGATCGATAAAAAATTGGGCGGAACCACGCCTCTTGATATCATCCTGGATGCCGATGCCGAATTCTTTGCCGTAAAAGAAAAGGAAAAAACGCTTCAGGAAAACGATCCTTTTGCCGACGATTTCTTTGATGAAGGAACGGCTGAAGCGGGGTTATCAGGCAGCAGCTACTGGTTTAACAGCTACCAGGCCGATCGCATCAAGAGAATTCACCAATATATCGACGACCTGCCGGAAACCGGAAAAGTCCTGTCAATGGCGACCACTTTCGCGCTGATGGAGCAGGTCAACGAAGATGTCCCCCTGGACAATATTTCTCTGGCGGTTATCCACAAAAACTACCTCCGGTTATCGAAAATTCACTGTTCAAACCCTACATGTCCGCTGACGGCAACCAGATTCGCATATCATTACGTGTGATCGATTCGTCACCCGACTTAAGGCGCGATGCTTTCTTGACAAAAATCAAACGGGATCTGACAGAGCAATTCGATTTAAAACCAGAGCAGATTCATCTGACCGGAATGTACGTCCTGTACAACAATGTCCTGCAAAGTCTGTTCAAGTCTCAGATCATGACCATCGGTGTCGTTTTTCTGGTCATTATGGGAATGTTTCTGATCCAGTTTCGCTCCCTGCGGCTGGCAATCATTTCCATCATTCCCAACCTGATTTCCGCCGGTGTCGTCCTGGGCTTGATGGGTTTACTCAAAATCCCTCTCGATATCATGACGATAACCATCGCCGCCATAACCATCGGAATCGCTGTCGATGATACGATCCACTATGTCCACCGCTTCAATGAAGAACTTGAAGTCGACCACAATCCGCTGGCGGCCATGAAGCGCAGTCACGACAGCGTCGGGCGTGCCATGTATTACACTTCGGTTACGATTATCGTCGGATTTTCAATCCTGGCCCTATCGAATTTCCACCCGACGATCTACTTCGGCCTCTTTACCGGACTGGCCATGCTGGTCGCCATGTTCGCCAACCTGACTCTGCTGGCATTGATGCTGATTCTGTGGAAACCGAAAAATATGCCGGCGAAACCGTAGCGCCAGACCTGCAGTAATGCAAAGGCACGGAGAACAGCGGCTGTCTTCTTCATAGACTCTCTGCGCTTCAGGTTCTCGATGGTTTAATCAAAGGCCTAAAAACAGACTATTTTTCAAATAGTTCAAGAAATAACTGGCAATATTCCCGAAAAAGGATTATTGTTCGCGTCTTTTGTTTTTAATAAATGACGACAGGAAACCTATGTCTACAGAAACACCATCTTTCGCCGACCTCAATCTCGCACCATCCGTCTTCAAAGTGATCGACGAGGTCGGTTATGAAACACCCACTCCAATTCAGGCTCAAAGCATACCGCCACTGCTGGCCGGTCGTGATTTGCTCGGCCAGGCCCAGACCGGCACGGGGAAACAGCAGCTTTGCCTTGCCATTGCTCAGCCGTCTGAATCCAAAGATCAAGGCTCCGCAGATTCTCGTGCTAACACCAACCAGAGAACTCGCTCTCCAGGTGGCCGAAGCCATGCAGACCTATTCCAGGCACTTGAATCATTTTCAGGTTCTGCCGGTCTATGGTGGCCAGAACATGGGCCAGCAGTTGCGCCAGCTTCAACGTGGCGTTCAGGTTGTTGTCGGCACTCCCGGCCGGATCAAGGATCATCTGGGTCGCAAAACGCTCAAGCTGGATAAACTTTCAGCTGTCGTCGTCGATGAAGCTGACGAAATGCTTAAAATGGGCTTTATCGAAGAGGTCGAAGAAATTCTGACCTATGCTCCGGAACAGCGTCAGACCGCCCTCTTTTCAGCGACCATGCCACGTGAAGTGCTTGAAATAGCCCGCAGACACCTGAACGATCCCGTTGAAATCAGAATCAAGAGCAAAACCTCGACGGTCGAAAAAATTTCGCAACATTTCTGGCAGGTTAAAGGCTGCATAAAATGGACGCCCTGACCCGGATCCTCGAAGCAGAAGAAATTGACGGGATGATCGTTTTTGTGCGTACGCGCCTGGCAACAGTCGAGCTCGCAGAAAAGCTGGAAGCACGAGGCTTTTCCAGTGCCGCCCTCAATGGTGACATGACCCAGATGCTACGTGAAAAAACGATTGAGCGCCTGAAGGATGGTTCGCTCGATATCGTCGTAGCAACAGATGTTGCCGCCCGTGGCTCGACGTCAAACGGATCAGTCATGTTGTCAACTACGACATTCCCCATGACATAGAAGCCTATATCCACAGGATCGGCCGTACCGGTCGCGCCGGTCGTGAAGGCAAGGCCATCCTTTTTGTTGCTCCTCGCGAAAAACGCATGCTTTCGGCGATTGAAAGAACGACTCGTCAGCCGATCAAGGCGATGGCACTGCCAAGCCGCAAGGACATCACCAATCGGCGGATTCAGCTGTTCAAAGAACAGATTGCAACAGCGATGGAGTCTCAAGAGCTTGAGTTTTTCGAAGAGATGATCGATATCTACCAATCAGAATACGACGTCGGTCACCGCAAGATAGCGGCAACTTTAGCTTACCTGCTGCAAAAAGATCGCCCGCTCCAGATGGAAGAGCGATTTGTCGAAGAAGAACGCGTTCATCAGCCCCGAGAGCGTAGAAGCAGCCGTCCCGAACGAAGCAGAGCGGGTGATGACGACAAACGGACGTATCGGATTGAGGTCGGCCGCAAACATGGTGTCGAGCCGGGGAATATTGTCGGCGCCATCAGTAATGAGGCAAATCAACAGCAGTGATATCGGTCGCATCAAGATCATGGACAATTTCAGCCTGGTTGATTTGCCGGACAATCTGGATGCTGAAAAACTACACAAGCTGAAAACGGTCTGGGTTTGCGATGAGCAACTGCAAATCAGCCCGGACCGCGAAGCCGGCGGCTACGCAGATGCGAAGAAGCCGAACCGGAAACGCTTTGGCAAGGGCAAGTTCAGTGGCGCACAAAACTCACCTAAACAGCCGTTCAAGCGGCGTAAAAATAGCACAACACAAAAGGCAGGCCTGGTGGCCTGCTTTTGTGTATTACGCTCTCGGTGACGATGACCGGCGCTGAGCTGACCACTTAGCGTGGAATGAAATCGGAATTTGAATTGATCCTGAGGACCACTGCCGTCAGTAACTCAATCGCGGCGTCGAGATCGCTCAACGCCAGGGTCTCAACCGGCGTGTGCATGTAGCGCAGCGGTATTCCTAGTAGCGCTGTCGCCACCCCGCCACGTGAAAGCTGCATTACATTGCGTCGGTCCCTGTCGCTCTCGGCACACCAATGATCTGAACCGGAATATTTTTCTGCGCTGCCGTGTTGACAATCAGATCAAACAGGACCGGATTGATATTTGCGCCACGAGCAATGACCGGCCCTTGCCAAGCTCAACCCGGCCGATCGTCTTTGCTCAACATCGGATAGTCGGTGGCGTGCGTCACCTCGACAACAATACCGACATCGGATTAACACCGTAACTACTGGCGGTGCCCACGCAACCGATCTCTTCCTGGACGGTGGAAACCGCATAAAAGTCACAAGAGCACTTCTCCTCGCGCTGAACCCGCTTCATAACCTCAGTGACGATGAAGGCACCATCTTGTCATCAAAGCTCGCGACGTGCAACGATCTCCCTGTAATTGCTGAAGCCCGACAGCAAAAGTGATCGGGTCGCCAATCTGCACCAGAGCTTCCGTCTCTTCACGGCTGGAACAACCGATATCAATCGTCTGCTGATTGAGTTTAATCACAGTATCCCGATCTTTCGGTTCAATTAAATGAATTGCCTTTTTACCAATGACACCCGCAATCTCACCTTTTTGCGTATGGATAAGAATCCTCTGCCCCGGAGACAGGTGCGGGTCAACGCCCCCTATGGCACCAAAGGAGATAAAGCCGTCATCGTCGACATACTGCACCATAAAACCAATTTCGTCGCAGTGTCCTGCCAGCATAACCCGCGGACCTTGACGGTTCTCCAACCGGGCAATCAGATTTCCCATGACATCGGTTTCGATACTGTCGGCAACAGCTTCAAGCCGGGCCCGGATAATTCGCTGGGCAGGCTGCTCATAGCCGGAAGGGCTGGGAGTTTCAACCAGTTTCTTCAGAAAGGCAAACTCGTCCTTATTCATTGCCACTCCCTTTTGCCCGATCAACGAGCGCTTGTGAATTGCTGAGTGCCTGCTGATACTGTTCTTCAGTCATTCCGGCCCCCAATGCAACCTTACGCATCATGTCGGGAGAGACCAGATCTCCCGGGCCATGGGCGTCGTTATTGACGACCAGCTTGGCTCCATACTGAGCTGCAAGGCGGGCGACATGGCCGTTGGTCAGAGAGTGGCCCTTACGCGTCGTGATTTCCAGACAGACGTTATTTTCAGCGGCCAACCGAACCTCTTCAGCGGTGATCATTCCGGGGTGTGAAAGGATATCGACACCAGCCTTGATCGCCGCCAGATTGGTTCCCGGCATCACCGGCTCAACAATCGTCTCACCGTGAACGACGATCAACTCTGCCCCTTGTCGCGAGCCAGTTGCGCCGCTTCGCTCATGGCTGACGGAGGAACGTGGGTCAATTCGACACCGGCCAGAACCTGAATATTATTGGCGGCACCGAGTTCGTCAACGACATCGATAATATTGGATAACAGCCAGGCGATATTACTCTTGTCGGCATGGTCGGTTATGGCCATCGCCCTGTAACCGGCAACTGAAGCACGTCGCACCAGTTCAGCCGGAACCAATTCCCCATCGCTGAAGAAGGTATGGGTATGCAGATCAATCATCATTATCTCCATTTATAAAATAAGTGAGTGGCCAGCCGGAAACTCCAGACGAAACAGCCACCGTTTCTGCTTGGAAAGCCGGCAATTTTCGCAAGGCCAAGGGAATCAAGCCTTTGAGCTCAAAGCGCAGCCCTTTACGCGGCACCATCACATGTCAAGACCGACGCCGAAATTGCGGAAAAGAGCGATTTCCGGACAGAAACGAATTAAGACTCTACAGGATCCGGGCCAACCGCCCCAAAAAGCTGGATACAGCGACCGCAGAATCACGGAGCGAAGGAATCGGACAAAAGATTTCTGTTAGCGACTCCAGCAAGTTCAGTGCTTCAAATTAAACCAACTCACCCAGATTTGAGTTTCTGAGAACCTTGTCGATGCGAACATCAATGGTTGTACCGATCAGCTCTTCCGGGCCTGAAAAGTTGACAATGCGATTCCAAACCGTGCGACCGAACAACTGTCCATCCCCCTGCTTACTGATCCCTTCGACCAGCACAGGCAGCACCACCCCTTCATCGGCCTTCCAGATATCGGCGCTGATGCGATGCTGCAGATCAAGCAACCGATCAAAGCGGCGCTGTTTCTGAAGACTGTTTTGATCATCAACCATTTCAGCGGCAGCGGTTCCGCTTCTGGGCGAGTAGAGAAAGGTAAAGGCATCAGCATAACCGACTTTTTCGACCAGCTCGAGGGTGGCGAGAAAATCCTCTTCGGTCTCACGCGGAAAGCCGACGATGATATCTGTCGTCAGACGGATATCGGGACATTGCTGTTTGAGACGGGCAACCCGGTCCAGATAATCCCCCGCCGTATAGCCGCGATTCATCAGCCCCAGAATGCGATCCGAACCGCTCTGGAGCGGCAGATGAATATGGTGACACAGCTTATCCAGGGTTCCGAAGCAATCGATCAGTTCATTGGTCATATCCTTCGGATGAGACGTGGCAAACCGCAAACGCTGCAGCCCGTCGATGGCATTAATCTTATGCAACAGCTGCGCGAAGGAGAGTTCGTTTTCATCCCTGATTCCGTAGGAATTGACATTCTGGCCAAGCAGAGTGATTTCGCGTGCACCTTCAGCAACCAGACGTTCGACTTCGGTCACAATCTGGGCGCTGGGACGACTGATCTCGCGACCGCGAACGTGGGGAACAATGCAGTAGGAACAGAAGTTGTCGCAGCCCTGCATAACCGTCACAAAGCGGGTGACGGAATCGCTGTGGGACCTGTCAGGGAAAGGTTCTGACGGGTTTCATGATCAAGAAATTCAGTTTCTGCGCCGCGCTTTCGCTCAGCTTCTACCTGCTGAACCAGTTCAGGCAGCTTATGGATATTGTGGGTCCCGAACACCAGATCGAGATAGGCGACCTTTTCCAGCATTTTTTCACCTTCCTGCTGGGCGACACAGCCACCGACACCGATGATCAGGTTGGGATTCATATCCTTAATCGGCTTGAAACGACCCAGGTGACCGTAAACTTTGCGCTCTGCCTTGTCCCTGACGGAACAGGTGTTCATCAAAACAAGATCAGCTTTGTCAGCAGCATCAACCTGCGAATAGCCAATCGCTGAGAGGAGAGTAACAATCTGTTCGGAATCGACAACATTCATCTGACAACCGAAGGTTCAAGGTAAAACTTTTATTCATTTCACACCATTTATCCGCTATATCGGGTTTTACGAGTTTAAAAGGGCTTGCGACTATAACGATCCGCCCAGAACAATGTCAATAGCCCAAAAACCTTTCCGTCAATCCTCAGGCAGGTGACGAATAAAGAGGTCAGGATGTTCAAGACATTCCAGAACGGCGACCTTGCGGTTGCCAAAGGACAGCCTCAGACTGAGCTGAGTTTTCCCGTATTTTTACTTCTGTAGTGCTGGTATTCACTCATTGCGTAACTCTTCGTCTGGTGACCGAACAGACGGTTGCGCACCATAAGACGCTGATCCGTCAGGGCGTAATAGATTTTTTCCCAACGGATACGCGCCAACAGCAATTGCCCCGGCCCGACCACGAAAGCGCCGACAACCAACAGAACAGGCACTGGCAACAGCCAGAGAGAATGACCTTCGGCCCTGATCAGCTGAACACCAACCATCAGCCAGAAACTGCTGGCCAAAACAGGACACTGCCGATCAGTGCCTGAAGCCAATGGCGGAAGGTGTAACAGCGCGGGGCCGGGCGCCCCTGCCAGAGCAGTGTCTCCCCTTCGGACAATGGCCAGTGGATCGCTTCCTTCATCGCTAAAGTCCTTTCAAGCGCTGGGCGGCAGTCCTGCCCAGTTGCCCGTCGCCATCCGCCTGGACAACAGACTGGTAGAGTTTTTCAGCCCTGACCTTGTTGCCCTGATTCAGTTCCGCTTCGGCAAGCAGAAAAGTCCCCTGAACCGTTGGCAGCAATTTGATCGACGCATCGAGTTGACGTACAGCGTCGGCACTGCGCCCATTGTTAAGATAAATGTAACCGAGTCCCATACGGGACTGGAAATAGTCAGGGTCAACCTGAACGGCTCTAAGCAGGTAGCGACGAGCCGGGACCAGATCCTCGCTGCGCAGATAAGCCATGCCGAGCGCCGTCAACAGCAAACCGTGATCGGGGGCCTTCTGCATTGCTCGGTGGTAAATTTCAATGGCCCGGTCGAGTTTGCCGTTCTGCTCTTCTGTCCGGGCCTGATCGTAAAGCTGATAGGCCTCGCGGGTTTCCAGTAATGATTCTATCTTCAGCTGGTAAGCAGCTTTATCCTGATCAAAAAAGCGCTTGGCCGCGGGATAGTTTCTGGCGATATAGTCCCGATTGGCCTCTAATCGATCAGTCGAAAAAGGATGGGTTCGAAACAAACCGCCGAGCCAGTCGGATCGATTTCCCCCTTCGAGTTTGCGGATAAATACCTGCTGCAGACCAACCGCACCGTCCACGGAATGGCCAGATTGAGCCAGATAGTCGATCCCCAGTCGATCAGCCTCAAATTCCTGTTCGCGGCTGTATTTTTTATTCAGCAGATCAGCGGTCAGCCCGCTGATCTGATTGGCAACGGTTCCGTAACCGGAGTCGCCGGCCAGGAGTCCGACCAGACCGGCACCGGTATTGATCAAATGACTCCGTTGCATTTCCTGAATGCTGTGTCGAGCCGTTACATGACCGATTTCATGACCAAGCACAGCAGCCAACTGGGCTTCAGTCTCCATGTTAATCAACAGTCCGCGGGTTATAGCAATAAAACCGCCGGGCAACGCAAAAGCATTGGGCGATGAGTTATTGAGAACCCTGAACTCGTACTTCAACTCAGGCCGATGGCTGGAACGGGCCAACTTCTGGCCAAGCATGTCAACGTAACGGTTAAGATCATCATCAGGGTAAGCGCCGCCCATTTTTTGTAAAGCCTGCAAGTAGGATTTACGCCCGAGAGCCACCTCCTGGTCGGTCGTCACATTCATCAGCGCCAGTTCTTTACGCCCGGTCACCGGATTGACGGCACAACCGGCAATAAAAAGCAGACAAATCAGTAAAAAGCCCAACGGGTCTGAAAAAAAGTCAATGCAGCCTCCATGCGCCAAAACAGCAGAATCACAGGTTAAAATTGTTGCACAAGTTCTATCCAGACACTATAAATGACGCATAACATTCTGACAACATCTGGAAAAGATCGGATCAATTAAATGCTGAAACCTCCTGACGCGGCAATTTTACTCATGATTGCCCGTGAAGCAATCACCCATTGTGTCAGCGGCAAGCCCTACGCGCCAAGCCCAAGGGAAGAAAAAAAACTCAATGATCGGTGTGGATGTTTTGTCACGATCAGAAAGCGCGGAAATCTACGTGGCTGCATCGGTAACTTTCAGTCGCAGCAACCGCTCTATCGCGAAGTTGCCGATATGGCACAAGCCTCGGCAACGCAGGATCCTCGCTTTTCTCCGCTGCAGGAATCAGAACTCCATGATTATGACCTGGAAATAACCGTCCTCTCACCGCTCCAGAAAATAGATGATCCTCAACAGATTCATGTCGGCAGCCATGGAATCTACATCGAGAAAAGGCTTCAGACGCGGAGTCCTTCTTCCCCAGGTGGCAACCGAGCATGGCTGGGACAGAGGAACATTTCTCCAGCAGACCTGCCTGAAGGCGGGACTCGATCCGCAGGACTGGCAGCACGAGGAAACGGACATCTACATTTTCAGCGGTCAGATCATCAATGAAAAAAATCAAGTAAAAAATAAATAGTGAGAATTTAAATGACTGAAATTTCGATAGAACTTGTCCCAAGAAGTGAATCATCCCTGCGTAAAGAGCTGACCCTTGTACGCGAACATTTCCCTCAGATACAGCGGATCAATATCCCCGATATTCTCCGCTTTGGCATGCGCAGCTGGGATGGCTGCAGCATTGCAGGTGAATATTTTCCTAAAACTATTCCTCACTTGCGTGCGATCGACTTCAATCCCAATGCACAACTGGGACTGATCGACAGGCTCCTGTGTGACGAAGTTGAGGCCGTTCTTGTCATTACCGGTGATCTACCGCAGGACATGAGTCACAAAGTCTACCGCACCAGCTGCCTTGAGATGATTCGGCGCCTGAAGCGTGAAGCGCCTCAGCTCAATGTTTTTGCCGGTATGGACCCCTATCGCAACGGCATCAAGGAAGAGATCGACTACATCCAGGCAAAGCGTGATGCCGGTGCCGATGCATTTTTCACTCAACCTTTTTTGATCTGCGTCTGATGGAAATATATCAGGCTTCCTCAAGGATTTCACCATCTTTTGGGGCGTTTCGCCAGTCCTGACCGAAAACAGCCAGAATTACTGGGAAAATAAAAACAATGCCGTCTTCCCTCCGGACTTTGTCCCAACCCTTCAATGGAACAGAGACTTTGCAGCAAAAGCCCTCCAATTCGCCAGAGCCAGCAACGATAATCTCTACTTCATGCCGATCCGTACCGATATCGTCGCCTACCTGGATGGGTTGCTTTGATTTGTTGTCAGATCCCTTGCACTGACGTTTTTTTCTCCAGCCGTCGAAGCTGCTTCAAGCGCTGATGGAAACATTTGGCGATAGCTTCGACCGCACTGACCTGATCTTCACTGAAAGCACTTTTTTTCTTGAACAGAGAATCAGGACCGTGCGCATGGCACCACGCACATAAAGTGCTTTTGCAACGTAGGAATAAAGACCTTTGGGGACAAACAGAACCCAGTCGATCGCTTTGATGCTACTGTGTGTATCGTCGACGATCAGATAGTCCAGATTCTCCTTTTCAATGTTCTCGGCAATGGTTCCGGTATAAGGAAATTGAGTCCCCGGATCAAGTGGCTCGTTCAGTTCACCGACCGAGTAAACCAGAACCTTATTTTCCGGGCATAGATATCGGAAAACATGACGACGTCCATGTTCGGGAACAGTTGCTTCTCCTGATAAATCCGCATCAGCATCTTCTCGATCGACATACAGTCGGCAAGATCGGCACACAGCTGCTGAATCTCCTCGCTGCACCCGGACTTGCGCCCATTGTCGCTCGATGCTTGCTCAGAATCGATCTGGTCCACGATCGCGCAGCGGATAAAGCCCTTGTTGTCATGAAAAATATTCGAGGCGGCAGTTGGCCGTCACCGTTTGGCCTTTACCCGCTCTCAAGACAAGGGTCGAACTAACCCGACGCTCGGTCAACAGCTGTTCGAGTAGCTGGTCAAGCAGATTCTCCTTAGCCAGCAGGTCATCGATACGGTACTTCTTCCTGCGCTGTCCCGGTCCGATCAGCTTGCGGAAGGAAGAATTCGATCTCAGCAGGAGATTCCCCCGGCTTTCGCTGAACAGGGCAACGGGATAACTGTCGCTATCGACATCCAGAAGCCGTTGTCCCTGGTGATCGAAAATATTCTGCAGGCTTGCGACATGGTCACTGATATCCTCGACAGCCCCTCGTAATAACGAAGATCCGAGGTCGGCCAGCCGGTCAATTTGAACCAGGAAATCCGGTTATCGCAACTGACCCGAAAACGACACGGACCGGCACGCGATCCTTGAATCCGGCGGCAGCTTTCTCAAAGCGGATCAGATCATCGCAGAAGAGCATTTTCTCACGATATTCCCGATCCTTGAAAAAGCGGTAATTTTCACGACCAATGACCCCGACAGAACAATCATTCAGGGTGACAAAAGAGCGTTTCGACAGATCAAGACGCCAGAACAACATCTGCATTTTATTCAGGTCGACGGGGACCGATAACATTTCAGGCGGTGTCATTTAAAGTCCATCAGCAGGATCAATCGAGGGGTCGAATTTGTCCGTTCCAGCGTAGCAGAGCGGACAGACCCAGGATTCAGGCAGGTCGTCAAAAGCCACTCCCGGAGGCACATTATTCATTTCATCCCCCTTTTCGGGGTCATAAATATAGCCGCAGCAGGTACAAATGTATCTCACAAGTGCCTCCCAATCCGTTCCTTGTTGGTTACCAGAATAAGTGCCTCACAGAGGCTCATCAGACAGCAAAATACTTGGCCTGAGGGTGATGGGCAACAATTGCCGAAGTTGTCATTTCGGGCACCATCTCAAACGATTCGGTCAAACCGACCCCTATCTGTTCCGGATGGAGCAGCTCGAACAGCGGGCCATGAGCCCCAGATCGGGACAGGCCGGATAACCAAAACCATAGCGTGAGCCCTGATAGCCCTGGGCGACATAAGCCTCAATGCTGCCATTTTGCTGCTGGATTCCCATTTCAATCCGCATCTGCTCATGCCAGAGTTCAGCCAGTCCGTCGGTCAGTTCGACCCCCAGACCGTGCAACATCAGATAATCGTGATAGTTGTCGGAGGCGTAAAGCTCGTGGGTCATCCGGGCAAGCCGGTCACCGATGGTGACAACAAAAATCCAACCCGGTCTCCCCCCTTTTCTGCGGGGCGAAAATAATCGGCGATGCAAAGACCGGGAGCATTGGCCTGACGTGGAAAGGAAAAGACCTTTTCGCCCTGATCGGACTGAACCAGCAACCGTTCACCATCCGACGCACAGTCAAAATAGCCGTAACTGACCCGGGGTTGCAACCAACCCTCGGATAAAGATTGCTCCTTTAACCGCCGAAAGAGCGGCAGAATGGTCTGCTGATGCAGTTCTTCATATTCGTCCTTGCTCATTTTCCCGCGCCGGTACCCCCAGCGGCCACGAAACAGGGCTGCTTCGTTGAGGTAACCGAACAACTTTTCGACATCGATATTTTCAACGATACGATATCCGCTAAATGGCGTTTCGGGGATATCACCACTGAAGTCAAGAACGTCCTGCTGCGGACCGGGGCGATTAGTCTTTGTGTCCCTGTCCTGCCAGCTGGTTGTCTGCAAAGTACCGGCTTCGAACTCACGGATGGCCTTTAAACCGGCAAAGGCATCGGCACAATAGACAACCTGGCGAGCATAGTTGGGAGCACAGTCCTGAGCGACAAACTTCTGCGTCAGGGCGGCCCCTCCCAGCAGAACGGGTTGTTCGAGCCCGGCATCCTGGAATTGCGCTAATTATCTTTCATCAGCAGAGCCGACTTGACCAACAGCCCCGACAAGCCGATCACATCAACGGCATATTCCCTGGCTTTGGCGATGATCTCCTCTGCAGGAACTTTGATGCCGATGTTGTAGACCTTATAGCCATTGTTCGAGAGGATGATATCAACCAGATTCTTACCGATGTCATGGACATCTCCGGCAACCGTCGCCAAAAGAATCGAGGTGCGCCCCTCGTCAGACAGCTTTTCCATATAGGGTTCAAGGAAACCGACGCTCTTCTTCATCACCTCGGCCGATTGCAGCACAAAGGGTAGCAACAGTTCTCCACGACCGAACAGTTCACCCACTTCACGCATGGCCGGAACCAGTAGATTATTGATGATATCGAGCGGTTGCCAGCGACCACGCAACCCGCTCAACAGGTCGTCAAGACCCTCCTTGTCCCCTTTAAGAACCTTCTGACGCAGCAGCTCTTCGGCCAGAAGCCCTCCTCTTTGGACTCATCATCTTCTTCGACCGCCTGTTCGAAATGATCAATAAACTGCATCAAAGATTCGGGAGCGCGATTATAGAGCAGATCAAGACAAAAGGTCCGATCTTCTTCACTGATGGCGGCGTAGGGTAAAACCTTGGCGGCATCAACAATAGCGGTATTCAGTCCGACCCGAACCGCTTCGTGCAGAAAAACGGAATTCAGGACTTTCCGGGCAGCCGGTCGCAATCCGAAACTGATATTGCTGACCCCCAGAGTAAAGCCGACTCCGGGCAATTCCTGCTTGACCCGTTTAATAGCGTTCAAGGTTTCAATCGCCGCATCCCGCATCGATTCGTCGCCCGAGCCGACGGTGAAGGTCAACAGATCAAACAGAATGTCCTGTGGCCGCAATCCATGTTTTCTACGGCGCGGGAATAAATTTCCCTGGCAACAGCAACCTTGCGTTCACAACTGAGCGCCATCCCGTCCAGATCGATGGTCAGGGCGACAACGGCGGCACCATACTTTTTGGCCAGCCGGCAGATTCGATCAAGATTGGCTCCACCATCTTCCAGATTGATCGAATTAATGATGGCCCGCCCCGGATAAAGCGGCAGGACCTGCTCTAGGGTGTCGGGGCTGGTCGAGTCAAACATCAGTGGTGCTTTGCAGGCGCCGGTCATAAGCCTGGTCAGGTGAATCATATCCCCATCTCATCGCGACCGGCATAAGCAACACACAAATCGATGACCTGGGCACCACGGGCTTCCTGATCGAGCGCAACCTTGAGACAGGCGTCCCAGTCTTCTGCCAGCAGAGCTTCTCTGAAGGCCTTGGACCCGTTCGGGTTACACCGTTCTCCGATCAACAGCGGCGGGATCTCCTGGTTCAGTTCGACGGCTTGATAAAGACTTGCGACAGAAGCTTTCATTGAGAGACCTCCCGCTCTTTGGGGCTGACCCCGGCAAGACGTTCGGACAGGGCCTGAATATGTGCCGGGCTGGTGCCGCAACATCCTCCGACGATGCTGACTCCCTGATTGACGACAAAACCGTACATCTGTTCGGCGTAATCAGCCGGGCTGAGAGGATAGTGGGTTTTGCCTGCCACAACTTCCGGGAGCCCCTGGTTGGGAATCACAGAAATCCGTTGAGGCCAGTGCTGACTCAGGTATTTGACGTGCGACATCATATCCTGCGGCCCGGTCGCACAGTTCAAACCCAAAGAAAACAGAGGGTAAGGTTCCAGGACAGCGACAACAGCAGCGATATCACTGCCGACCAGCATGGTCCCCTGCTGCTCAATCGTCACTGACGCCATGACCGGCAGATCGCGACCGGATCTGTCGATCATATCAAACACCTCGACCAGAGCTGTTTTGGTCTGCAGCAGATCCTGGCAGGTCTCAACGATAAGACAATCAACTCCGCCATCCAAGAGAGCCTCGACCTGCTCCCGTGTTGCTGAGGCAAGCTCTTTGACTGAAATGTGATTTAATGACGGCAGCTTTGTCCCTGGGCCGACAGAACCCGCCACATACCTGTCGGGGCGGTTCCCAATTGCCTTGCGTGCGTTGACCACCGCGCTGATATTGAGCTCCCTGCCCCTGTCCTGCAAGCCGTATTCGGACAGGACAACCCTGGAGGCTCCAAAGGTGTTGGTTTCGATAACCATTGCACCGGCATCCAGCATATCCTGATGCAAACCGATCATATGGTGAGGTGCAGTGACATTCAGGATTTCGTTAAATCCTTCGCAACCGTCCCATTCAGCATCACTGATCTCTTTCAGCTGAAGATTGGTCCCACAGGCACCGTCAAAAATAAGCAATGGCTGTTCTGCAAAAGTCATGATTCTTTTCCTGTATTCAAAAAGTGAGATTCATCAACAGATGGATAAAACATGTCAGTGTACCTGCCCGCAATGCACCTGTCCAGTGTCAAACAATCGCCGGCGGAAGATCATAATCAGCTCCCCATTGGTCCATATATTTGTTAAAATCTTCTCTCAAGGAGAATAACAGTGGCAGAGAGACGGAATAAAACGATGCCGGGAAGGCTCAAAAAACAACTGGGCGAATACCTTTTGTCCGCAGGCTTGATCAACGCTTCAGAATTGGATGAAGCGATAGAGTATCAGTGTATTTACGGCGGCAAACTGGGAACCAGTCTGATCGAACTGGGTCTGGTCGAGGAGGATCAGATGGCCCGTATTCTGAGTCGGCAGCTGAACCTTCACTACATCAAACCTGAATTACTGATGAAAATATCGGCGGCAGTACTCAATCTGATCCCGGCAAAGATAGCCCTTAAATATCAGGTGGTCCCCTACTACGAAGACAGCAATAAACTTTATGTTGCCGTTAATGACAGCAACAATTTGACAATGCTCGATGAACTGGCCTTTCATCTGAACCATCTCATCGTCCCTCTGGCTATTCCGGAAATTCGCCTGATGCTGGCACTGAAGAAACACTATGGGATGAGGCTTCCCCCTCGCTATGAACTCTGGCCGCCCAACTGCAGCGCCGTCACCTGGCTGCTCAAAAACAGGTTCCGACACAACGGAAGCGTAAGTCTCCGCCAAGCGGAGGGGGTGAAAAAATGACCGTTTCACAACAGCCGGAGAACACCCCCTGGCCGCTCCTGGGAGACATCGAGTACGCTGACGACCCGGTTGAAGATACATACGTCAGTGCAACATTCACAACAAAGGATCAGGCAGAGGCGGATGTTCTTGATCTTCTGGCTCACGCAGAGGAGCGCGACGACATCGCTCATGCACTGATCAATCATCTGCGTAAGGACTTTCCCGAATGCGGTCTGCTGATCATCCGGGAAGAGACGGCAACCGGCTGGGTCGCAACGGGAGGCAAACAGGATTCGCCCTTCTCTCCCTTCGACCAGATTGTGATCGACCTCAACAGAGAGTCGCTCTTCAGAGACGTTGTCACAAACCGCAACCACTATCTGGGACCGGTGTTTAAAAGCACGGAAAATCGGAAGATTCTGTCCTATTTTTGCAGCCGCCCATCGCAGCAGGCCCTGGCTGTCCCTCTGACGGTCCAGAACCGGCTGGTGAGCATCCTCTATGTCCAGGGAGCGTTGGAAATACTCGAACAACACTTAACCGAATTGCAGTCTCTGGCCGGTAAAGCCGAAATGGCATTCAAACTCCTGATTATCAAAAACAAAATTCTCAACACCTGAAAGCCAAGTAGATGGCATCATCCGAGACCCTTTCAAACTTACGCATCCAACAAGCGTTGACCGCTTCGGAAACGGAATTATATGGACTTATCCATGATCCCGATCCACTGTTTCTGGCCGTACTTCTAAAGAATCCCCGACTGAATGAAGATCACCTGCTCACATTACTCAAACGCCACGATTTAAGCGAAAAGTTGATTTCCGGAATCTATCGAGCCAGAAAGCAGGAGCTGAGCCATCGACTGCTGCTCGCTATCGCCAAAAACCCGCGGACTTCAGGAAGCCTGATCCGCAACCTTCTTCCGCATCTGCGCCTGTTCGAACTGGCGGATCTCTGTAAACAGCCGGGTGCCACACCAGACCGAAGATTAGCGGCAGAACAAACAATTCTGCAACGTCTGCCGACAGCCCCTCTCGGACATAAAATCGCGCTGGCACGCAGAGGAACACCAACTGTCGTCAGCGAACTTTAAAAGAGGGAATCCGCAGGTCTTTGAAGTCTGCCTCGCCAGCCCGAATTTACGTGAGTCAGCGATTTTTCAATTTTAAAGGGTGCCAAGCAACGGCCGATACCATCTCCCAGATAGCCCGCCATCAGCGCTGGAAAGAGCGCCCCAATCTCAGGCTGGCCATCCTTAAACATCCTCGGACTCCAGCCGTCTGGCTGACCCTGTGGCTGCCGAAAATAAACCTTCACACGCTCAGGCAACTTCAGTACAGCTTTAAAACGCAGCCTGATAAAAGGCGACTGATCGACGGAGAACTGGAAAAACGTATCGGCGGCAAAAAAAAAACGCTGAAAACATTTTTATACCGCCAATCATACCGATCTGACCACATCTCCCTATTCCATTTGCATTTCCTAAATTAACTGTTAATAATAGATTCTGTCCTCTATCTCAAGGATATTAAGATATGCATATCGATACTGATGTTCTCAATACGCTCTACTCTTTCCAGCCCGATGACGAACCCGATTTTGTCAGTGACATCATCCGCATTTACCTGCAGTCGGCAAATAATAACATCGCAGCCATGAAAGACGCTTTACTCCATAACCATACAGATCAGTTGATGAGAGCATCTCACACCCTGAAATCGAGTAGTGCTAATGTAGGGCGACAGCTTGATGGAAATGTGTAAAGAGCTGGAGCAGGATTGCCGTAGGGGGCACCCCTGTTATGCCTCAAAACAGGTTGAAAACATCTGTGCCGAATATGCCGAGGTCAGTGCATATTTAACCCGACGGTTTTTATCCGCATAGTTTTCGGAGAGAGTCGATGCCAAACTGGAAAACGCTGTTCTTTTATTGACGGCAAGCCTGACCATCTGCGCAACGACGGCTATGGCCACAGAAGAGATGCTCGACATGGAGCTGGAATCCCTGATGCAGGTCAAGCTTACGTCGGCCGGCCGTAAAGAGCAGCACTTGTCTGACATTCCTGCGGCTGTTTACGTGCTCAGTCATGAAGATATCCAGAATTCAGGGGTTACATCCATTCCAGAAGCATTGCGGTTGGTGCCGGGACTCCAGGTTGCCCGTATCAGCTCAAATAACTGGGCGGTATCGGCCAGGGGATTTTCCCGCTATTTTTCAAGTAAGCTGTTGGTCCAGATTGATGGCCGCAGCGTCTATACCCCTTCTATTCCGGTGTCTACTGGGATGCCCAGAATGTTGTCCTCGAAGATATCGAGCGGATCGAGGTCATCCGCGGGCCGGGCGCAACCCTGTGGGGTGCCAACGCGGTCAACGGAGTCATTAACATCATCACCAGGTCGTCTGAAGAGACTCAGGGCGGATTGGTCAGCGTTGCAAGTGGAAATCACGATAAACTGCTGGCAACGGCCCGTTATGGAGGCCATTATGGAAACACCCACGGGCGTTTTTACCTGCATCAGCACAATCAGGATTCATACACCTATCGATCCGATTCTTCCGACGCAAATGACGACTGGAAAGTAAGACAAGCAGGCTTCCGCTTCGATGGTGATACCGGAGACACCAACAACTGGACTATCCAGGGAGATATTTATCGCAATGACATGAACCAGCAGATCGATTATTTCTGGACCCTCCAGCCACCCTATGCCAACACCGTTCAAGATAACTTCAATGCTGACGGGCACAACCTCCTTGCCCGTTGGACTCATCATGATTCACTCACGGAATCGACAACGGTTCAATTCTATTACGATGTTTACGACCGTGATGAAATCTACCTGCGAGAGCACAACAGAGTCTTCGATATCGACCTGCAGAAACAGATTCGACCCCTTCACGATCATGATATCGTCTGGGGTCTCGGTTACCGCTACAATAGAGATCGTTTCGGCAACACATTTCAATCAGAGATGGATCCCCCCACCGAGACAACCGAGCTTTTCAGCGCTTTCGTGCAGGACGAAATCACGTTAAAAGAAGACGCTCTGTGGCTGACAACCGGAATCAAGGTTGAACATAACGATTATACGGGAACCGAGTACCAGCCCACCCTGCGTCTTCTGTGGAAGCCGTTGCGGCATCACAGCTTCTGGGCTGCGGTTTCACGCGCGGTCAGAACACCGTCGCGGATAGAACGCAGCGGTTCTGCGGTGACGGCGGTCATGGAAGTTCCCACCCCTCGTCGCCGTCGACCATGGTCCCCGTTGCCATCAGAACGAAGGGCGACGGTTCATTCTCGTCGGAAGCTCTGATCGCCTATGAAGCCGGTTATCGCTTTTCTGCAACAGATCATTTTTCCGTTGATATGGCTCTGTTCTACAATGATTATTCTCATCTGCGAACGTTCCGCTTGTCAGCTGACCAGCCTCAATTTATTTCGATAATGCTACGGATGGATACAGCTATGGTCTCGAGCTTTCAACCAGATGGGTCCCCGTTGACTGGCTCAAGGGGGAATTGAATTACACCTTTATCGATCTTTCGGTGGCGCAGCCATTCCTTGGTGCGCCCGGAACAACCATGGATGAGGGATTAACGGCCCCTCAACATCAAGTTACGGCCTGGCTTAACCTGAAAGCCCGCGAAGACCTCAGACTGAATATTATTCTCCGTTATGTCGACCGCACTCAAGTGAACAATATTGCAGACCTTAATGCCATCGAAAGCATTGATCCCTACACTGAACTGGACGCCAACCTTAAATGGCAGTTGCACCGCGACCTGGAGATAACCCTGGCAGGCTTGAACCTGCTGGATTCAAAACATCTGGAAACCATGCACGACGCTTACAAAGCCGCGATAGAACCGGGGCGCTCATTTTACGCCAAAATTTCCTGGAATTTCTAGGCGGAGGAAACTTTATGCGCAATGGCGTGATCTACACAACTCTCTGCCTCTGTCTTCTGGCTGTACCAGGGCTGTCTCATATAAAATCGACACCTGAGGAATATGAGCTCAAAGCTGCTTTTCTGTACAATTTTGCCAAATTTCATAACATGGCCAGACAGTTCATTTTCAAATTCAGACGACTTTTTTATTATTGCAGTACTAGGTCAAAGCAGGATCACAGAATACTTACGGCCCTTCAAACAAAACCGTGCGGGTAGACAAATTGTCATCAAGACCTTTCCATCAATCGAAAACGTCAGCGATTGTCACATTCTTTTTTTAAGTTCTGAGACAATTAAAAAACAGGCCTATATTTTAAACAGGCTCTCACCAAAAGCGATCATCACAGTTTCGGATCAAAAGAATTTTGTCGACAATGGCGGGATCATACAGCTTGTCACCGTACGAGACCGCCTGCGTTTCATGATCAACAAAGCCAGGGCCGATCAGTTGGACCTTAAAATCGGCTCCCGTTTACTGGCTTTAGCGACCGATGTCAAGGTGGATTCACATGAGTAATTTTTTAAATAATCTGCCCTTCAAACATAAGCTCAACGCTATAATTTTGGGGATTTGCTCAGCGATCCTGATCATTTCAATTTCAATTACAGTGCTGAGTCAATGGTATATTCAGCGCAGCAACCTGCTGCTGGAACTGCAGACGCTCGCCAAAATCATCAGTGAGAACAGCTCAGCCGGACTGTTATTCAATGATAGAGAAGCCTTGCAGGAGACCCTTCAGGCCCTGCGCAAAGACAGCTCGATTATCAAAGCTGCTATTTATCTGAACAACAATGAAGCATTTATCCAATATCAGTTCGCAAAGGACTCCCTGAGCCACTGGCCCGATCTCGATCCAAAGTCAGAAATAGTCAGCAAAGGTTTCAGAATACACGATCATCACATCGGAGTCCTGCAGACGATCACTGTCGATGGAGAACCTCTCGGCAAGCTTTTTCTTCAGGCGAGTATGAACGAACTCTATGCCATGATCAGCAAGACAACTTTTTACGCCCTGCTGATCATATGCTTTGTTCTGCTCATTGCCCTGTTGCTTTCAAATCAATTACAAAAACTGGTGTCCAAACCGCTTCAAAACCTGGTTGCAACCGTAAAACTGATTACCGATGAAAAAGATTACAGTATCCGAGTGGACAACGACTACAAAGATGAGCTGGGACAGCTGTCTGCAGCCTTTAACGGCATGCTCGAGCAAATTCAGCTGCGCGACGATCACCTTGAAGAGCTGGTACAAAACCGTACCGCACAACTTGAACAAACCATGGAAGAAGCCATCGAGCTGGCCCATAAAGCCCAGGAAGCCAGTAGAGCAAAATCACAATTTCTGGCCAACATGAGTCATGAGATCAGAACACCGATGAACGGAATCCTCGGCATGGCGGAAATTGCACTGGATACCGATCTCACGGCAGCGCAACGCAGCGCAGTGGAGACCATAGAAGCATCCGGAGAATCACTGCTGACAATTATTAATGACATTCTGGATTTTTCCAAAATTGAAGCCGGCAAGCTGGAAATCGAGAAGATCAATTTCTGTCTCACAACCCTGGTTGACGATATCGCCCAATTAATGGCCAACAGGGCCCATGCAAAGGGGCTTGAGTTAATCATTGACATTAATGACGCGGTTCCGACCCATGTGAATTCAGATCCGAACCGTATTCGCCAGATTCTGACAAACCTGATCTCCAATGCAATCAAGTTCACCGAACAGGGCGAGATCCTCATTAAACTTGATTGTATCCGTCAGGATTCAGCCACAGCGCAAATTCTTTTTTCCGTTAAAGATACAGGGATCGGCATGACCTCGGAAGAGCAGAAGGAGCTGTTTCAACCCTTTTCTCAAGCGGACGAATCGACCACCCGTAAATATGGCGGAACCGGTCTCGGTCTCGCTATTTCCAAGCAGCTGTGCGACATGCTGCATGGTCAGATCGGCTGCATCAGCCAACGCCGGGTGGGCTCGTCTTTCTGGTTCGAGCTACCGCTGCTGAAAGCACCCAGCGCAAACATCATCTCCAAACCGACAATGAATCAACTGGATGGATTGCGCGGTCTGATCATTGATGACAGCAGCACCAATCGACAACTGCTTGAACATCAACTTGAGAAGTGGGGGATGAAGACAGAAACAGCCGAAAACGGCATTGAAGGTCTGAACCAGCTTCACCAGGCCATGGATAAACGGCAACCGTTCGACCTGGTCCTCCTTGATATGCAGATGCCCGATATGGATGGGCTGGAGGTGGCCAGTTTGATTAAAAAAACACCTGAACTCAAACAAACCAGGCTGATCATGCTGACTTCGGCCGGGTTTCGTGACAATGCCGCCCAAGCTCAGAAAGTCGGAGTAAAAATTTACCTGACCAAACCGGTGCGTCAATCTGATCTCTACAACAGCCTTGTCGCACTCGTTGCCGACAAAAACAGCAAAGATGAACTGATCTCACATTTCAGCCTTGAACAGGACACTCCAACGTTCTCTGCCAAAGCACTTCTGGCAGAAGACAACATGGTCAACCAGCAGGTCGCCCGAGCGGTCCTGCGCAAACTGGGTTGCGACGTCGACCTGGCAAACGACGGAAGAGAAGCAGTCGCCAAGGCCGGTCAGCGCAGCTATGACATTATTTTTATGGATTGTCAGATGCCGCACTTGGACGGCTACGAAGCGACGATCACTTTAAGACAGCGGGAACACGAAGAGAATGCACAACGCACTCCAATCATAGCACTCACAGCCAATGCCTTGAGCGGTGACCGTCAAAGATGCTTCGACGCAGGGATGGACGATTATGTCAGCAAGCCCTATTCGCAAAATCGCATTGCCGAGGTTCTTAACCTGTGGTTGCCTGAGCATATGAAAAAAGATCAGCAAGCATCGGTCAAAAAAGATTTGCCGGCACACCTTGACCACAACGACAGCATCGACCAGAATGTCTTGAATACGATACGCTCTCTGCAAATGGGAACGACTGATAATATCCTGATTCAGGTGATCGACCTGTTTTTGACTGACACTCCGAATCAGTTGACTCAAATAGAACGGGCTCTGATTGAAAATGATTTCGACACTGTCCGAACCCTGGCCCACGGATTGAAATCGAGCAGTGCAAACCTCGGGGCGATGAAATTATCCAGATTGTTCAAAAAGCTTGAAGACACAGGCCGCCTTCATGCAGAGAAAGGAGCGGACGAGCTGTTTCGCCGGATCAAGGCGGAATTCGGCCTGGCCGCGAAGCAGCTTGACGGGGAAAGAACAGCCAATGAACACAAATCCGAATAGCCTCACTCCTCACATCCTTGTCGTAGAGGATGATCCGGCCTCGCGTCTGCTCATGCGGGCCAGCTTACAGAAATCGGGATTCCGCGTCTCCGAAGCACAGGATGGACTGGCGGCAATCACCGATTTTGAAGAACTCGAACCGGACGCGGTCCTGCTTGATGTAATGATGCCGAAGCTCGACGGCTATGATACCTGTCGGGCCATCCGTAAACTAAAAGGAGGAGAGCACACACCAATTCTTATGGTCACGGGTCTCGACGATCTTGAAGCCATCCACAAAGCCTTTGACTCCGGCGCGACCGACTTCATCACCAAGCCGATAAACTGGGCGATCCTTAACTACCGGGTCAAATATATGCTGCGTGCCAGCGAGGCTTTCCTTGATATTGTCGACAAGCAACGCCAGATTCAGGAATTGGCTTTTTTCGACCACCTGACCGGACTCGCCAATCGCACCCTGTTCAAGGATACGCTGGAAGTGGCTATCGCGGAAAACACCATTTCGGACTCACTTGTGGCCGTGCTTTTTCTGGATCTTGATCGTTTTAAAGCCATCAATGACACCCTGGGTCACCACATGGGAGATCGCCTGCTGAAAAGCGTTGCAGGCCGTATCAATGCCTGTATCAGAGAAAATGACACCTTCAGCCGCCGCACCAAAAGAAATTCCAGACATTATATCTCCCGTTTAGGCGGTGACGAGTTCACCGTATTGCTCCCGCAATTAAAAGATCCCGAAGATGCCGCACGAGCGGCCATCCGCATCAACAAAAGCCTGACAGAGCAGTTTCTGATCGAAGGGACTGAAATATTTATTTCCGCCAGCATAGGAATCAGTATCTTCCCACTCGACGGGAATGAAGCTGAAGAGCTGATGAAACATGCCGATCTGGCCATGTATCACGCCAAGGAAAAAGGCAAAAATAATTTTCAGTTTTACAAAACATCGCTCAACGTCAAAGCCAAAGAACGGCTCGAATTTGAAAATGACGTCCGCAAAGCCGTTCAGAACAACGAATTTGAGCTCTATTATCAGCCTCAGATCGACCTGGCAAGCGGCATGATCAGCGGCGCTGAAGCATTGAGTCGCTGGCACCACAAAACCCGTGGAACAGTGTCACCCGGAGAGTTTATCCCAGTCATCGAGGAACTGGGGCTTATTATTCCATTTACTGAATGGGTTATCCGCCAATCGGGACAACAACAGGTCGATTGGAAGAACAGAAACTGCCGCCCGCCCAAAATAGCCATCAATGTTTCCAGTCAGCATTTTGTTGAGCAGAACATTCCGGACAAGATTGTCCAGACTCTGCAATCGTTCAACATCAGCTCAGACTTTCTTGAACTCGAACTGACCGAATCAGTTCTGGCTGATCAGAATGATGAAACGATCCTCACCCTGCAACGGATCAAAGAACTCGGCATGACAATCTCGGTCGATGACTTTGGTACCGGTTACTCCTCCCTGGTCTATCTGAAATCCTTCCCCATCGATATCGTTAAGATCGATCGATTTTTCGTAAAAGACATCCTAACCAGCGTCCAGGATGCAGCCATCGTAAAAGCCATTATTGCAATGGCCCACAGCATGGGCATCAAAGTCGTTGCCGAAGGGATCGAAGAGCCGGGACAATACAGGCTGCTGCGCGAAATGCAGTGTGATTACGGTCAGGGTTACCTGTTCAGTCACGCTATCAGTGCTGCCGATTTCGGTCAAATGATCAAATCCAATCAATCATTAATCCCAGAAGATGGAGCTTAACTTTTTAAAATTATTTTATTTTTATCCCTTGCAATCACACAGATAGCGGCTATGATAAAGCATTAACATTTTATCACTAAAGGTTTGAAATATTTGCGGCCGCCCCAATGAATGAAGAGTTCAGACAAATCATCCTGAATGACAACAGTTTACCGTCACCACCCGTCATTGCAGTGCAGATCCTCAACACGGTTCAGGATCAGGAATCGGGACTCAGTGAGTTGAGCAGGATTATTGCGACCGATCCCTCCCTGACAGGCAAGATGCTGCAATTAGCCAATTCAGGCTTTTACGCGCTCAGCAGCAAAGTGACCAGCATCGATAGAGCCCTGACCGTGCTCGGGACCAACGTCATCAAAAACATCGCCCTGTCGTTTGTCATCGTCACCGATATGCGCACCAACAACTGTGCCGAATTTGATCTCAACGACTACTGGCGTCATAGTGTCACCGCAGCCGTTGCCGCGGAATTACTGACTCAAGCCGTTGGCCGTCCCAATCAGGACATTTTCGTCACGACACTGCTGCACAACATCGGCACGGTCGTTCTGGCGTTACAGGCGAGTCAGAGCTATCGCCGGTTAGTTCAGTGTAACTTTCCTGAAAATGACGTGATTATCACGAACGAGCAGCAGATGTACGGTTACGACCATCAGCAGGTTGGAGCGCTTGTCGTCGCGAAATGGGGCTTGCCGGAGCAGATCTCGATCCCGATCATGCATCATCACATGCCCGATTCCGCCCCACAGGATTATCGTGAGACAACCTGGATTGTCGCCTTTGCCGACCGTCTGGCCCAGGTATACACGGGAGCTGAATGCGCCGAAAAAGTCAGAAAACTGCAAATAGACCTCAGCGACAAGTTTCCGTTAAGTGACGACACCATCAGACTCCTGCTCGATCAGGTCGCAGAGAAAAGCATTGAGATTCTCGAAACTTTTGACATTGAAGCGGGAGGTATGAAGCCCTACTCTCATCTGCTTCAGGAAGCAAACGAAGAACTGGGGAAATTGAATCTAAGTTATGAACAGCTGGTCATTGAGCTGAAAGAAGCGAAAGAAAATCTGAGCGGCTGGCGAGACAGCTCAGCGATGCCAATATCCGCCTTAACGACCTGGTTTTTAACGACTCTCTCACCGGTCTGTTTAATCACCGTTATTTTCAGCAGAGCCTCTCAACCGAGCTTAAGAGAGCTCAGCGCTACGATTTTCGCTGTCGCTGATTCTTTTTGATATCGATTTTTTCAAAAAGGTTAACGATACTTACGGACACCCGGCGGGAGATCAGGTGTTAAAAAACATTTCAAAGGCCATTAAAGATTCAGTCCGGCCAAGTGATATTCTTGCTCGCTACGGTGGCGAGGAATTCGCCGTCATATTGCCGCAAACGGACAGTTCCGGGCTCAAAGTTTTGCTGCGCGAATCAGACGCTGCGTGGAGGGGGTCATAACAGCCTATGAAGACAAGCATATCATGGTCACCATCAGCCTCGGAGGAACAACATTCGGTCCTGAACAATCCGGGATGACCAAGGATATGCTGTTTGAGACAGCCGATAGAGCGCTCTATATGTCTAAGAATAACGGTCGGAATCAGGTCACGATTCTGACCACGGAGAACACCCCTTCCCCCCTGTAGGTCATTATGCAATCAAATGAAAATTATTGTGAAATCCTGAGCTTGATCAAAGCAGATATCAATTTGCCTTCGCCGCCGGCGATTGCAGTTAGAATTTTAGACTGCGTCCAGAAAGATGAAGCGGCTCTCAGCCTGCTCGGTGATATTATTTCATCCGATCCGGCCCTGACGGCAAAAATGCTCAAGGTTGCCAATTCAGAGATTTTCGCCCGCAACGGTCAAATCAGCAATATCAAGCGCGCCATGACCGTACTCGGCACCAACATTATTAAAATATCGCGCTCTCGTTTATCATCGCCGACAATCTGACCACTGACGAACTCAAAATTTCGATTTTGATCTTTTTGGCGCCGCTCTGTGATTTCAGCCGTTGCGGCTGAAGTCATTGCAAGAGACAGGACTCAAGAACGATGAGATTTTTGTCGCCGCCCTGCTTCAGAATATCGGCATGCTCGTCATTGCCCTGACCAAAGGAGATGACTACGGCAAACTGCTTCAAGAGCGGGATGCGGCAATCGAAACCCTGGAGACAAAGGAATACGGTTTCAACCATTTGCAGGTCGGTTACGCCCTACTGTCATCGTGGAACCTGCCTGAATCGATTACCGAGCCTATTTTATTTCATCATCAACCGGAAGACTGTGGAGATGAACATCGCAGCAGTGCCGAAATAATCCTCTGCTCTCACCGTCTGGCAGACATCTACCTGTTGGATGAAGCGGGTGAAAAAGCGCGCCTGTTACAACAGGAAATGATCGATCGTTTTGGCCTGAACAGTGAACAGGCCCTGGCAGTTATCGATGAAGCAGCAACCGGTTGCCAGGAGATACTGATCAGTTTCGACCTGAATCAGGGAGAGATCAAACCTTATTCGCTCATGCTCCAGGAAGCCAACAAAGCTCTGGGAGATTTACAGCTGAGCAATGAACAGATGCTGTTGGAAATGCAGGAAGCCAAGGAAAAAGCCGAGCGCCTGGCCGGCGAACTTCAGGATGCCAACTCCAGACTGAAGGAACTGGTTTACCGTGATGGCCTGACCGGGCTTTACAATCACCGCTATTTTCAGGAGGCCCTGGATAATGAGCTGTCAAGAGCTCGACGCTACCATACATCGGTGTCGCTGATCCTGTTTGACGTTGATCATTTCAAACAGGTTAACGATACCCACGGCCACCCTGCCGGCGATCTTGTGCTGATGAATATCGCCAGAGCCGTCAGTACCGCTGTCCGTCCCAGCGATATTGTTTCCCGTTATGGCGGCGAAGAATTTGCGGTCATTCTCCCCGAAACCGGGGCCGCCGGGGCTAAAGTCTTTGCCGCAAGACTGCGACGGTGCGTCGAGGGGATAGCGACGCTGGTCGACGGTCAATTGATCTATGTCACCATCAGTGCCGGGACAACAACCTTCAGCACCAGTTCGGCCCATGTCACCAAAATATGATCATCGAAACAGCCGATCGCGGCCTGTATTCTGCCAAAAACAGCGGCCGTAATAAAGTCGTTGCCCTGGAACCACAGGGAGCAGCGGGGTAAGGCTGGTGATTTCCACAGCGACGCACTGGATTCATTAAGATTAACATGATAATTTTATAGCTGCTTTACCGGCATCCAGGGTGGGAAGGTGATACGATTTCATGACAGACGAAAGCGTTGGACAATTTCAACTGGCTCAGTTCAAACAAGATGCCCTCTGTCTGCATCTGAGCGGTCACTGGCGTTTGCGTTCGAGCCTGCCCGACAGCACAGCGGTAATAACGGAAATTCTGCGCCACAACCCTCGGCTCTGTACTTTGACTGCAGCAACTGGGTCTCTGGATACAGGTTTAATGACCTTCCTCGTCGGTTTGATCAATGGCTGCCGCAAAACGAAGTCACGGTGGTCGAGGATGCTTTACCCAGGGCGTGCAAAAGCTGTTAAAGCTATCACTCGCGCTGCCGGAGCGTCGAAGCAAACCGCGGACCGTACTCGGCCAGCCGGTTCTCGCCAAAATCGGCAACGTCACAATTGAAATGCATCGCAGCTGGAACGACATGCTGACGTTCACCGGCGATGTGTCTGCCGCATTGATCAATTTTTTACGCGGCAGAGCCCGTTTTCGCATGTCGGATCTGCTCTTCCAGCTCGAAAATGCAGGTCCCTCGGCCCTGTTGATCGTCACCCTTATCAGCGTTCTCGTCGGCATGATCCTCGCCTTTGTCGGGGCCGTTCAACTGCGCCTGTTCGGTGCTGAAATTTTTATTGCCAACCTGGTCGGGCTGGGCATGGCACGGGAAATGGGGCCATGATGACCGCCATTATTATGGCCGGACGAACTGGGGCCGCATATGCCGCACTGCTTGGCACCATGCAGGTCAACGAAGAGATTGACGCTTGAAACCGTCGCTATCTCTCCAATAGAGTTCCTTGTTCTACCACGCCTTCTGGCCCTCTTTCTGACCATGCCACTGCTCTGCATTTATGCTGATTTCATGGGGATTCTCGGTGGTGCGATTGTCAGTGCAACCATGCTCGACATCTCATTCTTCCAGTATTTTCAACAAATCCAGGGATTTGTGGAGCTCAGACATTTTGTCATCGGGATTGTAAAGGCGGCTATTTTTGGTATCCTGATCGCTTCGGCCGGATGCTTCAGGGATTGAATTGCGGTCGCAGCGCTTCAGCAGTCGGTTGCCGCAACCAGTGCGGTGGTCACATCAATCGTTCTGATTATCGTCGCCGACGCCATTATTACCGTTCTTTGCCAGGTTTTCGGAGTCTGAGCCGATGTCGATCCCGCATCTTGATATTCGCAACCTGACCATGGCTTACGGCGAATCGGTGATTCAACAAAACCTCAACTTCACCGTCACCCGGGGTGAAATTTTATCATCATGGGCGGCAGCGGTTGCGGTAAAAGCACCCTGTTGCGCCACCTGATCGGCCTGATGGAGCCCGCTCAAGGTGAAATATTGATCAATGGAGACAACCTCTGGAAATCCTCACCAGAGGAGCGAAACCGATTGCTCAGCCGCAGCGGTGTCCTCTTTCAGGGCGGAGCGCTCTGGAGTTCCATGACGTTGAGCGAAAACCTGGAGCTGATCCTGCACGAATACACCGACCTGAATCAAACACAGATTCAGGATGTCATCAGCTACAAACTGTCGCTGGTCGGACTGTCACGTTTCGGCGATTATTACCCCTCTGAAATCAGTGGCGGCATGAGAAAAAGGGCTGGACTGGCCAGAGCGATGGTCCTCGACCCGACATTCTCTTTTTGATGAGCCTTCAGCCGGTCTCGACCCGGTCAGTTCACGCTCCCTGGATGATTTGATTCTTGAACTGCGCGACAGTCTCAAATCAACCATCGTCATCGTAAGCCATGAACTGGCCAGTATTTTTGCCGTTGGAGACACTGCAATCTTTCTCGACCCAACGGAAAAAAGTATTATCGCATCGGGGAATCCAAGGGAGTTGCTCGAGCAATCCGACGACCCGAGGATTACCCGTTTTTTAACCCGTTCGAATTAACAAGCATTACCCGCAGAGACCACTGTGTTATGCTTCATTGGTCATTTCAGGAAACACCGCAGGTGTTGACCAGGTCAAAAATGAGATAAACATTATGCAGAGACGTAAACGTGTAGACCCACGAGTTATCGGCAGTTTTGTTGTCGGTGCGGTTATTTTGAGCGTGGCAGGCCTGCTGTTTTTCGGCCCTGGCGGTTTTCTGTCGGAAACCCGCAGCTACGTCATCTATTTTGACAGTTCGATCAAAGGCTTGAAAGTCGGCTCTCCCGTGCGTTTTCGAGGAGTCAAGATCGGTCAGGTGCGGGATATCAATGTCCACGTCAGTCCCAGTGATTTTGAATTCAGCATTCCGGTTGTTATTGAGATCGAACCCTCAAGGATCAAAGCGGAAGGCACCAGACAAGGCTTCATCGATGCCTTTAAAACCTCCTTTCAAGGCAATGACCCTATGCGTTCACTGGTGGACAAAGGTTTACGCGCGCAACTGCAACTCGACAGTCTCGTCACCGGACAGCTCTATGTCAACTTTGATATGCATGAAAATGCTCCATTGACACTGACCGGTTACGTCAGCGACTACCCGGAGCTGCCGACCATAACCTCAAGCCTGGACGAATTGACCAAAACCATCGAAGATCTTCCACTGAAAGAGCTGGTCGGCAAACTGATCCATTCGGCCGAAGGTTTTGAAAAACTGACCAATTCTCCCAGTCTGCATAATGCCCTCTCCAAGTTCGACAACACGGTCAGTCAGCTGAACACCCTGCTGGAAAATCTCAACCAACAGATCCTGCCGCTGGTCGCAAATCTGAATCGGACGATGCAACAGACCCGCTCAACTTTGAACCGGATTGAAAATAGAGTCGATCCCCTCGCGCTCAGCCTCGAACAGACCCTGCTCAGGCCCGGACTACTTTGAGTGCGATTGATGGAAAGATCGATCCCCTCTCCCAACGAATTCACCCAGCGCTGCAAACCTTTGAAGACACGGTCTTGAGAGCCGATAACACCATTCAGCAATTCCAGGATCTCTCGGCCGAGGACTCACAACTGCTGCAACAGCTCAGCACCACCCTGCAACAGGTCAACCGGGTGGCACGCGAAGCGCGCTTTCTGGTTGGGGAGCTGGAACGGGATCCACAGATCCTGATCCGCGGTCGGATTAATGGAGGACAGAAATGACACGATGGTTGGCTGGATTGTTTTGTTGCTCTGCTGTTCCTGCATCCAACTGGATGGGCCGCCCGCCGAGCGCAATTATTACCGCCTGCAAAGCACAACGAGCGAACTTGAAGCAGATGCAAGCTTTACTGCGCCGATCAGCATTCAGGTTATCGATTTCCCCGCCTATCTTGAGCGCATGCAGATCGTCACTCACAACGGAGGTCAGCGCATTCATATCGCCCCTTCGGCCTACTGGGCTGAACCGCTGCGGGACAGCCTGCAGAGCACCCTGCGCCGCAATCTGAAAAAGCGCCTCCCTGCCGCCCGGATTTCTCTCTACCCGTGGGAAGTTAAACAGCCAGAAGCGCTCAAAGTCGAATTGCTGATCAATGACTTTACCGCCACCCCTGGCCAGACGACCTGGATCGACATCACCTGGTCCGTGAAAAAAGATCGCGCCGTCATTGCACAGGGCACACTGATTAAGAAGGACGGGATCGGTCCCGACTTCAACGATCTTGTCGTCGCCCTGAGCCGGTCTCTGGATGACTTGAGCCTGGTCATTACGGATAAACTGAAAGCGGAATTATAACGGCGAGGCCCACTCCCCTCTCTCAGCGTCACAGCCAGAGAGGGGAATGGCGTTAAAAGGAGCGGTAAAAATCAATCGAGAATGAAGTCCTGCCCAAGTTTCAACAGCTGCTCCATCTTTTCATGCGTTCCAGCTTCCGCGTAAAGCCGTACCACCGGTTCAGTCCCCGATTTGCGGAACAGCATCCATGAGCCATCATCCAGAAGATACTTGTTGCCGTCAATCCGGATGACTTTGACAACTTTTCGATCACCGATCCGGGCCGGAGGATTGTCGAATTTTTCAGGCAGAGCCGCTTCAACCCCTGCAGACAGCCTGATATTAATACGTCGCGTGTAGATCTCACCGACTCTGGCGTACAGATCGTCCAGAAGCCGACCCAGAGACCGCCCTTCCACCGCCACCATTTCAGCCACCATCAAACAAGCCAGAATACCGTCCTTTCGGGCACATGACCCTTGACGCTCATGCCGGCACTCTCTTCACCGCCGATCAGGATGCGCCCTCACTGATATATTCACCAATAAACTTGAACCCTACCGGAGTCTCGAGGACCTGAACCTTGTGATGGTCTGCAACGGCGTCAATCAACTGCGATGTAGCAACACTGCGCGCAGCATCCCCCTTCATCCCTTTGACGCGAATCATATAGTCGAACAGAAGCGCCAGAATATAGTTCGGCTCGATATAACGTCCATCGCCGTCGACAATCCCGAAGCGATCGGCATCACCGTCCGTGGCAAGCCCGAGCTTGATTGAAGGATCGCCCTTAATCAGGGCGATAAAATCCTGAATATGGGCCTCGGCCGGTTCGGGTGGTTCACCACCAAAATAGGGGTCGGGTTGATCATTGATGACCACAATATCAACTCCAGCATCTTTGAGCAGACGATCAAGATACCCGCCGGAACCGTAGAGCGGTTCACGCGATCTTGATCCGATTAGCGATCGCATCAAAATCGATCAGTTCACGCAAGCGGGCAAAGTAAGCTTCTCGCGGGTCGATCTCTTCAAACAGCCCCGTTTGGGCCGCTTCGTCAAGCGGCATGTCCTTGAAAACGATCTCGCCCAGCATGGCGTTCGCACGCCTTTCGATGTCGCCCGTGGTTTCCGGCAAGGCCGGTCCGCCCCAGGCCGGGGAAAACTTGATCCCGTTGTAATCGTATGGATTATGGCTGGCAGTGAAGTTGATGGCTCCGGCAGCCTGGCGCCTTATCAACTCGTGCGAAATGACCGGTGTCGGCGTATCGCGTTCGCACAGGTAAGACTTAATCCCCGCCCCGGCAAGCACCCGCACCGTTTCCCGGGCGAAATCCTTGCCCATGAAACGGGCATCGTAACCGACTACCATCCCCTGGTCCGCCACACCCTCATCGCGTAGATGGTCGGCAATAGCCTGGGTCACGACCCGAACATTATCCAGGGTGAATTCTTCGCACAAAATCCCCCTCCAGCCCGAAGTTCCAAATTTTATCTGGGACATAAGCCCTCCTCTAAATGATTTATTTTATGATGCTATAAAAGATAACATGTACTGAGTCGATGTGAGGAAAAGATGACGTTATTTTTACAATTCGGCCTCAGAATCGGACTCCTCTTTAATCCGTCTGACATAAGGACAATCTTCAGGCAGAATTCCGGCCCTGACCAGTTCCGGCGTTAACTGAGCGCACTCGGGCTGGTGTCTGGTGCGATCTGCGTACACCTTGCAACTGTTGTTTTTAAGATCGAGATAACGACAAGCCGCCTTTGAATAGAAAATCTTATCGCGATACTCATATTTTCATAACAACAACGTCCGCAACGCTCGCAGATAGCCTCCCACTCGCCCCTGGTGAGTTGCTCAAGGGTTTTCTTTTTATTCATTTTCATTTTGATTCCAGACATTTAAAAATCAAGCGGACTGCGGACTCCAAGCCCCGGCTTGTTTAACACATGGGTGTAAATCATCGTGGTCGAAACATCGGCGTGACCAAGCAGTCCCTGCACCGTTCGGATATCATAGCCCGCTTCCAGCAGATGGGTGGCGAAGGAATGACGCAAGGCATGGCTGTTGACACGTTTGGTCATGCCGGCTCGGGCGGCGCAATGTTTGATCATTTTCTGTAATCCGTTTTCATGCAGATGGTGACGCCGCAACTCCCCCGAACGTGGGTCTTTTGAAATCCGCGAGCTGGGAAACACATACTGCCAGCGCCACTCGCTAGCAGCCTGAGGATACTTGCGCGCCAGACTCTCGGGAATATAAACACAACCAGCGCCCTGAGCCAAGTCTCCATTGTGTATCAATCTAACTTGATCGGATTGTCCCTTTGCTGCAATCAGAGATTGCGGCAAAAGGACAACCCGATCCACAAGGGCCAGGTCACATTCAGCGACAAAGATTCAAAAAAGAATTGCTGGAAGCTGTGCACCTTGCCCGGAGAAGAATTCCTCCGGCGCTTTTTACAGCATGTCCTGCCTAAAGGGTTTCACAAGGTACGCCACTACGGCTTGCTCAGTCCAAAGAGTCGCTTCCGTTTACGACAATTACAATGGTTATTACCTTTAGCCGGAAATGATCAAATCGATACCAGTGTCGCCGAACCGCAGATCAAGCGTTCAGACCCTGCGATTCCATGTCCCA
>LQAG01000047.1_pt1 | contig 64603 bp, 86 predicted proteins | sample 1535801 | NCBI WGS metagenome assembly LQAG01 (sample SAMN04331584, study PRJNA305678) | bioreactor metagenome | isolation source: bioreactor_3 inoculated with Wadden Sea sediment 1st replicate of a... | place: Germany:Bremen
CGCTGACGGCGCCAAGACCCGAGCCAGTGAGAATAGCGTTCATGATTATGATGATTCTTCGGCAGTTGTTGAGAATAAACAGCCGGCAAGTGCTGCTGCTTGATAACTTCAATGTCGTTGGATCGGGAGGGCGGTACTTAAAAGGCCGCTCTCCTTATTATTAAAGCAGAGACGCTGAGTGAGCTTGTAATCCCGTTAATCCTATTTTCTTCTCCCTCCCCTGCGTTAAAATCGGTGATTGAACAAATCCGGATAGAGGCAAACTATGAAATACCATCCATTACTAAAGACGCTTTCGAACTTCATTGTCATCCCAGTCCCAGTATTTTCCCACGTAGACAAAACGATTGGGAGTTTGCCGACGATCTAATCGCAGCTGGGATGAGTGGCGGCATTATAAAATCCCATGAAGCATCTACTGTTGACCGGGCGACATTAGTCAGAGCTAAATATCCCGAGCTTCATATTTATGGTGGTTTGGTGTGCAATTATTTTACTGGTGGTCTGTCTTCATCAGCGGTTGATGTCGCTATTCGTTCGGGGGCTAAGATTATCTGGATGCCGACTTTTTCTTCCAAGGCGCATCAAGAACACTTTGCCCAAAAGAGTGGTCGTCTATTTTCTAGTGATAAACCGCTGCGGCATCCCGAACAGGGTATTGAAATTTGGGATGAGGATAAAAATATCAGGATTGAGGTGAGAGAAATTTTGGAGCTGATTGCCGATGCTGATGTTATTCTTGCGACGGGTCATTTAAGTGTGGAAGAGGTGGCTGTTCTAGTCGATGCTGCCTTCGAACAGAAAGTTGAGAAGGTTTTGATTCAGCATCCTGACATGAGTATTGCTAAGATTCCCGTTGAATTGCAACAAAAATTTGTTCGGAAGGGGGCTTTTTTGGAAAAGTGCTATATGGCTTGTAGCCAGGACTTTAATGATCTGACAGTAGCTGAGATGGCACACAATATTCGTGTTTTCGGTGCTGAATCTTGTGTACTGGTAACCGATTACGGCCAGATACACAACCCTCCTCCGATTGCAGGCCTGAGCAAGTTTGTTGGTTCGTTGCAGAAGGTTGGAATCGGCGATAAAGAGATTGAGCAGATGATAATTGTGAATCCAAGAAAGCTTCTTAACCTTTGATATAAAAACATTTAAAGGAGGATGGATATTATGACAAAAATGTTGACATTTTGTGTTGCGTTTTATTAATAGCTGTGACAATTCTGAGGTGATTGATGAAAAGAGTTACGTTTGCCGACAAATCGATGATTTGGAATGGTTTCATCGAAATGTGTATTAATTGAGTATGTAATTTTATGTGATGATTTTACGAGGAGGATATGGAAAGTACTGAAGTACGGGAAAAATATTCTGTAGATGATATATTCGACTCTCTTGAAGAGGATATTGCTCTGGGGATTTTGCACCCTCGCGAACGTCTCATTGAGGAAGATTTATGCCGTAAATATAGAACCAAAAGGCATGTGGTTAGGCAGGTTTTTACAAATCTTGAAAGTCATGGATTAATAAAGCGTGTACGAAATCGTGGTGTTTTTGTCTCTGACTATACCATTGATGAGATTGAACACATTTATGCAGTTAGAAAACTGTTAGAATGTGAAGCCGCAAGAAATTTGCCATTGCCTGGCAATGACGAATGGCTTAATAATTTGAAAATTATTACCGAACAGCATACTGCTGCAATAGAAAGCGGAGATTTTAAGAAAAGTTTTTCGAGAAAATATTTCTTTCCATAGAGTTTTTTTTCTGCATGTGGAAATCCGTTTCTCATCCAATTGGTCGAGGATTTTAGTTTGAGGTCGCATGCGATAAGATCATATACAATTAGTACTCCAGAACTGTTGAAACAAGCTCAAGCAGAGCACTTGCAGATGATTGACTTTATTGAAAGAGAAGATAGGGCTTCATTGATTGAATTAGTTAGTAAGCATATATTGCCTGCAAAAAAATGCATATATTGGTAAAATAAGCCAAATGAAATTCTGAGTTGAATTGCTATTGTTTCACAGTTGATGAGGGTTTAAGAAATTTCATGTAGATGGACATGTCGGTTACAACCCGTAAATACAAAAAAACGACTGCTGACTCTGCCGGACTATCCGTTGTCTCCAAACTGAAGAGCCGTAGTGTAGAGGATATCTTTGTTGTCTGCGTCGATAGCCTCAAAATGGCAGTCCGGCCTGTTCAGGGGTAGCCAGTAATCCCTGGGATCATTGTTGCCACCGATGCAGACTGGTGCGAATGATGTCGAAATAGCCCGGCCCCCGCACGACTTCCTGATATCCCGGAACGGCTCCCACCCACTTGCCCAGTCGGACGTTGCGTTCCTGAGTGAGATAAAGGGTGGGCAATCCCATAAGCGCCGGTCCGTCCATGCCGGCCGTGGTGACACCAATCTGGCCCACCAGGCCGTGGCGGCATCTCAACTCTTCAACCAGCTGCAGTTGAGCTCGGCGCATGTCCGGCCCCTGGAAGAGCGGCTCTTTCCAGCAAAGGGTCAGATCCACTACGCTTGTAGAAATAAACTCTGCAGGGACGGTATCGCCGAAAAAGATGGGTGTGAGCCCGGCATTCAAGACCTGTTCAGTAAGCTGACTCAACTCATGGAAGCAGGTATTGCGCAGGGCATCGTGGTCACCCGTTCGGACCCAAAGCAGCACCTTCTGCTTTGGCTTTTCTGCCACACGACCATCGAGCCACGAACTTAAGGTGGCTGATGGAGATTCAGCTCCCAAAAACGCTGCCCGAAGGGTACTCTGTGCTCCATCCGGATCGGCGCGAAAAGCTTTGGCGATGATGTGCGTCAGATGCTTGGGACTGGCCGGGCGAGGCCGATAGGGACAAAGGGTTCCAGCTAGCCCGGCATCGAGAAGAAATCGTCTGGCCTGCAATTCCTGAGCAGCACCAGGTTTGATCTGGATGGGAACGCCGGCAAGCAGTGCTGCGGCAGCCAGGTACCAACCCTCGCCAAAGGAAAAGCCGGGCTCGGCATGGAAGGTGTAGGCGCGGTTGCGCTCCATGACGATTTTCTGGCGGCTTGTGCGGCTGTTTCAGCTCTGTAAGCAATCTCTCTGGCTTTGACCGTATTAAGAGCCTGGGCAAAACGTGCGGCCTCCAGTGCCGCCCCTTTAGCAGTGCAAGCTATCTGTTCGACTCGTTGCCAGCCGTTTTCGCAATCTTCCAATGTGGGCGCCCGTTGAGATCCGCGCGAGAGCTGCCCGGCACCATAGCGCGCATCCTCAGCACGAGCCGCCTGCGCCCGTAGCAACACCCGGTGGAGTAACGCAACGTCCCGGCTTCCTGTCGCGTTGGCCAACGCTTTTGTGGCCAACGAAACAACATCTTCCAGCCGGGAGCGATAGTCATCGCGTACACCGGGCCGATGCAGTCTTCCCTCTAATGCTGTGACCTCTGCTAAAAGAGCGGCGGCCTGTTGCGTCAGGCCAGCGCCGGTAATTTCGTTATGGAGCGGTTTCATCACAGGATCCTCTTCGACCAGGTCTTCGGCGCGAGGGGACCGTCTATTTCCAATTCCACATTATGCAAAAAGGGCGAGCTCCGCGTGATTTCACCAGTCGATCATGATGGCCAACCCTTCTTCGAGTTCACCTTGGGCTGGTAATCCAGCAGACGCCGTGCTTTGTCGGCACAGCAGTTGGCAAAGAACACCTCCTGTGGGCGGCTATCGATCCGGTTCGGCTGCAGATCAAAATCGAGTATCCGGGCGATTATGACTGCAAGCTCGTTGATGGTCACAAACTCATCATCGGGGCCGATATTGATGATTTCCCGGGCACAGCGGTCGTCTGTCGCCATACGCAGAAGCGGGTCGACCACATCGGAGACGAAACTGAAACAGCGCTTCTGATTGCCGTCTCCATAGATATAGGGTTGACGTCCCTGCAGCATCAGGTTGATGAAAATGCCGGCCACGTTGCGATAAGGGTCGTCGTAGCGCTGACGAGGACCGATGATGTTGTGAGGAACCGCCACCACCCACTCCATGCCGTGGGTTTCGGCTATATTGGCAAGCAGCCGTTCGGCGCTCCATTTGGCGATGCCGTAGGGGTCCTGAGGAGCCGGCACCATATCCTCGCGAAAAGGAACTTCGTTCGTACCGTACCTGGCCATGGACGAACAGAGAACGAAACGTTTGACTCCTCCGGCCGCTGCAGCGGAGACAACTCCACTGGTTGCCGTGACAACATTCCGCGTGACCAGATGCGGGCTGAATACGGACAGGCCCTCATAGGCTGTGGCAGCGCAATGATAGACGACATCGATCTCTTTCAGCAAAGCGGCCAGTGGCGCAAAATCGTTGCAGTCGATTTGATGAAACGTGGCGCCGCTGGGAACATTGTCAGGGTAACCACCCGTCAGGTTGTCACATCCCGAAACCCTGTATCCTTCAGCCAGACACCTGTCGGCAATATGACTGCCTAAAAAACCTGCTATACCGGTAAATGAAAATTTGTTTTCCGCTCAATGAAACACACCAATAGGACCTGAATAAGTGCCCGTCCGGAAACTATGGATGGCACAGTGCCCGTTTCTGATCTGGACGCGAGCAATTTTTCGTCGTAACAATGAAATCATATACTTGCGCGGAGGCGTAGTCCTTTACGCCGCACAGGAAAATGCGTAGATAAAACGCAGCTACGGCGGAAAAGGACCGTTTCCGGGCAGAAACGAATGAGTAAAAATGAACCGACGGATCATAGCATAAAGTCATTGAATCGCCTAAGGCCTCCAAAAGGGTTCCGCTGAATCTACGATAGACACCTCGGGCCAAGGCAACAGTCGTTCGGACAGTATGGTTCGAAGCGGAACATGTGTGATATGGGGGGCATCGCTACGTCAGTTGCCTTCGTTCGCTTCAAAAGGGGACATGGAGTATTCGTCAGCGAGCGAATATCAGTCTTCATCTTCCTTGTCATTGTAATCGGCCACGTCAGTATGAAAACGCTCTGTCAATTCACTCAGGTGTTTGCTGTGGGTCAAGATCAGGACTTCGTCTCGAACACGTAACGGAGTTCCGGATCGGCGTGAATAAAATGATTATCCCTGTAAATGCCGATAACACGGGCCTCAGCGGGAAGATCGAGGTCGGACACCTGGCCACGATTCTGCTTATCGATCTGGACCATCATACATCGGGCTTCACACTTGATCAGAGAGGACAGCTCAAGGATGTCGATGCCGGAAACGGTATCAGCGAGATAGCGACTGATGGTTTTGGATGGCGTTATCGTGTGCTCGAGTTTTAACTCATCACAAATCTTGAGATAGTCTTCATCGTGGATATGGACGATCACTTTACTGTATCCGAGCGAGCGTCCCACCAGTGCGGCAATGATGTTGTACTGGTCATTTTCCGTCAGACAGAATAGAAAATCGGCGTGCTCTGGGCCCGCCTCTTCGAGGATTTGCGGTTTGCTCCCATCGCCGTGAAGAAAACTGCAGTCGAGGGAGTCGCTCAGCCGTTTGATTCGTTCTTCATTTTCTTCAATAATAACAATTTCGTGATCGCGCTCAATGAGCAGTTTGGCCGTTTCGGTTGCGAGCTCTCCCGCTCCGATAAAAACAATTCTCATATCTCTTCTCTCTTTCTAGCAAACCAGGTTCGAGGGTAAAAGAAAACCATCCAGGCGACAAACTCAAGTCGCCCCAAAAGCATATCGATGCAGAGGATCGCTTTTAACGGAGTCGGCAAACCGGCTTGAGTGATGCCGCTTGACAAACCTGCCATGCCTGTCGCGGAAACAACCTCGAATAATGCATCGAGAGGAGGGAAGCCGTACAGTAAAAACGGAAACCATGAAATATGATCACTGCTGTAAAAATTACAATAATCATAAGTGCATCCTGCACTTCTTCTGCTTCGATACGTTGCTGACCCAGGCGCTGATCAACGACTGCATGTGCAGGAGTTGTGAGAATTTTCAAGTAACGTGACAGTAATCCGAATAAAATGATCAGACGCAGTACTTTGAAGCCCCTGCCGTCGATCCAACGCTTCCACCCACGGCCATTGCCAGTATCAGCGTCATTTTGTCAGCTGCACCGAGGAGCTCTGGATCAAGAGACGAAAATCCGGCTGTGGTTTGTGCTGAGAAGGCCATTAATGGTCCGTGCCATAGTGCCTCATCGAAAGACCATCCCTGGGCCAGAAAGCTGAGAACGAGAACCAGCGAGAAGACAAATGAAATTGTTAAAAATGCACGTACCTCATTGTTGAGGAGGAACAGGCGCCAATTTTTCCTCCAGGACTGTTGGTAAAGTGCCAGAGGAAATGCTCCGGCAACAGCAACTATGGTCACCAGCCAGGCCAGATAGCCTTTATCCAGATCGGAAAAACTGCCGCTCGTCGGCGAAAACCCCCCGGTTGAGACGGCGGAGAAGATATACAATATCCCCTTGAGAGGATCTCCTCCGAGAATGATCCACAGCAGGATACCGCAGATGGTAATCCCACCGTAGACCAATAGGATTCGGCGGGCGTGTGCTTTCGTGCCGCCGACAAGGTCATCCGGCTGGTCAAGTTGTGCCAGGCGTAGGGCGGACATGCCCGGCCGGACAATCAGTGCCAGTGAAAAGATAATGATTCCCAGCCCGCCATACCATTGCATCCACGCCCGGGCAAATTGAAATGTTAAAGGCCGCTGTTCGATCGCGCCCAGGGTGCTGAGACCGGTCGTTGTCGTCGCAGAAACATTTTCAAAAAAGCGTCGATGAAAGAAATCCCGGCCAGTACCTGGGGGACGGTCATCAACAGGGGAATAAGCAGGAAGACAAGGGCAACGATAACCATTGCTTCATTCATCTGCATCTGCCCGTTGATTTTGATTTTACTGAGCAGGAAACCTGCCAGCGTTAAAACCGCAATTAACGTTGCGTAGGATATCGCGATCTGTATTTCCGAGGTCAGTAAGGCATATCCCAGCGGAGCGCAGTTTAATGCTGCCGCGATAAAGCAGAATCGACCCAGATAATGAACGACAAAGCGCGGGCGAATGCCGAATAGGAGCTCGTTGCCGGCTCCCATTCTCAGATCACCCGCCTGAATGTTTTGTGATCCATATGCTTCCTCTTAAGTTGTTTTAGCGAACGAGAGCAAAGCCCAGGCGGAAGGCGCGATTTCGCTCTGTATAATCGAGCAGGCTCTCAGCAATGGTATCTACATATTGTAAGTGTAAGTATATATCCAAATTGTTGCCAGTAACTTGGAGATTGGATAAGTCAGGTCTGCCTGTACGGAGGTGCCGCGCTCGGCAAAGCGTAAGCTTACTCCGGCTACGGCACCTTTGGCCTGGCCAAATTTCAAATCGAGACCGACATGGCCACGATAATCGGCAAGGTCCGGGTTGGTTTTATCATTGTTGTTGAAGTAGGCTGAAAAATTGGGACTGATCAGCAGTCCCAACTCTGTGTCTTCATCGAAGAAAACGAATGATGGTTGAATATAGACTGAATTCGTACTGCGAGAACTGTCGCCGCCACGACCGTTTGATTCGTGCAGGACGCCGGTTTGCAAAACATCCCGCTCATCCACTGTGGCCGGAAGGCGATATTCTGCGAGAGATAAAATAACTCTGGCTTGTAGCTGGTGTCCTGAAACGGAGCGGAGTCGGAATCCAGGTCCCAGAACGAGGTCTGCGTATAGGCAAAATGAACCCGTTGCAACCAGGTCAAATATTTAGCCAGAGAGCCGGCAGGATTGAAAGGACGATACTTCAAGCTGATTTGAAAACTACTATCCTGAGGGTCCGCTCCGACCAGAAAGTACATCGGTTTGTAAGGAGACAGCTTTGCCATATAGTTCTGGTAAAGGGAAAACAGGCTTTCGTTGCTCGGCAGGTGCTCATCCTTAATGTCTGACTCCGAGGCGACAATATTTTTACCGGGATCATCGGGATTGTCTGGCTCATGCAGGCTTATCAGCACTGTCGAAGATGGTTGATCGGCGATCATCACTTCAACAATTCCCAAGGTTCCGGTTGGAAACTCAAGGGAATATTCTTTGAACAGGAATTCTCCCGCGTCGATGGTGACAGCTTCACTTTCTTCGGCTGTCGCTGTCAGAAAACTGACCGATCCTTGCTCAAACTGCATTCGGAGTAACAGATCCTCAGGAAGCGTCAGTTGTTGAGTCTCTTCCGATTCATTATGGTAGTACACTCTGATCTTGATCGGTTCTCCAGCCGTCTGGAGCATTTCCGGAAAGCGCAATAATGGAACCAGCGAGTCGTCAGCAGTTGCGCTGGAAGGCATATAGGCCAGCAGAAGATAAGCAGGAGGCTTTCAGCGCAGCGGAAGACGCCAGTTTTATCGACTGTGTCATAACATTGGGCAAGCGAGAGAATACACTGTTGGGGATGGTCGTAGAGCACACGATATTCGTCCTTTTTGGTTAAGATGGTGGCTGAGTTGAAAGCGTCATTCTGATGACCGGGTTCAACTCGAAACAAGGGTCGTTCAGGTTTAGGGTTGTTTTATTCCGTGTCTGTGTGCAGGTGGATCCCGTCCTCAATCGAACGCAGATGGAGATCACGCTGCGGGAAAGGAATCTCGATCTGCTGTTCTCGAAAAATTCGATCGATAGCGTAATTCAGTTCACTGCGGACATCGAACTTGATCGATGAGTTTGGAATCCAGCACAGGAGCATGAAATTAAGAGAAGAATCGCCAAATTCACGAAACCACACCTTTGGCGGCGGTGTTTTCAGAACGTTGTCGTTCTGTTTTGCCGCATCAATTAAGAGTGTGGTCGCTTTTTCACAATCGGAGCCGTAAGCGATTCCGACCGGTATCCGCAACCGGATTTTGGGGTCGCCGTAGCTGTAGTTAATCACCTCGTTTTCCAACAGCTTTGAGTTTGGAACAATAATAGCGATATTGTCCGGGGTCTCTATAAGCGTTGTCCGCAGGTTGATCCGTTTGACATCCCCCCAGACGTCGTTAACCTCCAGACGGTCGCCGACCTTAACAGGGCGTTCCAGTAACAGGATAATGCCACTGATGAAATTCGATGTCAGATTTGCAGGCCGAAACCGATTCCGACACCGATGACGGCAAATAAGCCGACAATCGCACCCAGGGGAATATTGACGGTTTTCAAGCCGATATACAGCCCGATTATGACGATGATGTAATGAATGAAACGGAGCAGGGCATATTGAAGCCCTTGATCGACATCAAGTTTATTGAAGAGGTGTTTCTGTAAGGCGGAACGGATGAGTTTGGATATCAGGAGAGATATTATGACGGCCACAACAGAAACAACCAGATGACTGATGGTGATTCCGACATCCTGAATCTTGAACAGGATAAAATCTTTGAAATAATAATCGATTTTCTCCCACAATTCCTGGTTCTCCATAGGTTACCCTTTCATCGATTGCTTTGTGGTATAAAGCATAGCAAAATAGTAGCGCCCTGTTGAAGGTCGGTTGTTCCTGAGTCAGTGTCAGATAAGTAAGAATACGTTATCTGATAGTGATAAAAAAACACTTTTACGACGGAGTTGAAAACAATGATTCCTTTACGACGCCAACTCGATAGCCTGAAGTGCCTGCAACAAAAAGATATGGACACTCTGGCAGGGTTGTTAACGGAACAGAAAACGGTGGATAAAAATACCCAGCTGATTCGTGAACCCAGTCCGTCTCCAACCTTGCAATCCTCTCAAAAGGATGGGCAATGCGCTACAAGACCCTTGAAGATGGTCGCCGGCAGGTTCTCAACTTTGTTTTGCCGGGTGACATCATCGGCTTTTTCGCCTTACTTTTTAAACAGTCGGAGCATGGAGTAGAAGCATTGACTCCAATTACTTACCAGCGTTTTTCCTGCGAGCAGGCTCTGGAAGCCTTTAAGCAAGCCCCTTGCCTTGCTATTGCCATGAGTTGGCTGGTCGGACGGTCCGAACGTCAGCTCAGCGAACAGGTTGTGAGAGTCGGACGGCGAGGAGCTGCAGAAAGAATGGCTCATCTTTTCATCGAACTGTACACACGTCTCATACAGGTTGGCAGCCCTTCCGAGGACGCCCGATTGATGCCGCTGACTCAGCCTCTGTTAGCCGATACGCTGGGCATGAGTCATATTCATGCCAATCGCAGTTTCAAAAAGCTTGTGCGAGAGGGATTAGTTGCACTGGAAAACAACGGAATCCTCCTGCTCGATATCAATGCTTTGAAGCAGTATGCGAATTTTGACGGAGACTATTTGGCCAAGGACCCCTCCTAACCTGTTAACGTATATGGGAAACAGTAATAGATAGATCAATTCATGGGCCGGTACAGTACAAATCTGCCTCTGGACACCTCATCACAGTCCTGTCGGGAAAAGCGACAAGCGAATATATCCTTAACTTTATCAAGCTCGCATTATCAAATGATAATGCGAGCTTGCATTATCCAAACTATAGTTGCTCCCGAACTGGTTAGCAGAAGAGCCATTGCTGAGCAGATTGCCGCAGCTGATCGAATCGCGTTGAACGTGATCCCATGGGAAGGGGGCGGCAAATCATTGTCTTGGCTCTCTGTGTATTGGATAATTGCTTTATCGAAAAGGAGAAAAGGATGGGGAGTGAAAGTTACCATGAGCCTGTTTCAGAGTTGAGTGAGGATGTCCGTGATATGCATCGTGCGATTGTTTCGCTGATGGAAGAACTTGAAGCCGTTGACTGGTATAATCAGCGGATGGATGTTTGCAAGGATGATGAATTAAGGAAAATCCTGGAGCACAACCGCGATGAAGAAAAGAGCATGCGGCGATGCTTCTGGAGTGGTTACGACGGAATGATTCTGTTTTTGAGAGCGAATTAAAAGATTGGTTGTTTACGGAAAATCGCTGGATCATGAATAGCGGACAGATGCACCTTGAAAGTAAGAAGTGAAATTATCTTTTTCTAGAACAACGTGAGATGTTGCTAAGGAGTTGAAATGACCGATCGCAAAGTTTACATTGAAAAAATGAAAGCAAAACTGGACATCTGGGATGCGGATATCAGTCGCCTGGAAGCCCGGGCCAAAGTTGCCAAAGCAGACATGGAACTCAAGTATTCCAATGAAATTAAACGTTTGAAGAAGCAGCGAAAAGAGGCTGCGGAGAAACTTTCTGAACTGCAGACAGCAGGAGATGGTGCTTGGGGTGACCTTAAGGCCGGAGTTGAGAGTGCCTGGGATTCCCTTGGAATTGCTGTCAGCTCTGCGATTTCCCGGTTCAGGTAGATACGGTACGCTATAACTTGCTAAAAGGAGAGAAATAAAATGAAAATATTAATGCGAATTTCTATGGCAGTCATCGCCGTCAGCTTGATTTTTGTCCTCAGTGCTTGTGAAAAAGAAGGACCTTTTGAAGAGGCCGGCGAAAAGATTGATCAGACGGTCGAAGAGACCAAGGAAAAAATTGAAGATTCGGTCAATCCTGCTGGCCCGGCAGAAAAAGTTGGGGAAAAAATTGACGGAATTGTCGAAGAAACCAAGGAAGAGGCACGTCAGCTTAAGGAAAATGTTGAAGATTCAATGAAGGAATAACCCGTTTTTTAAATGTTTCTTTTCGTTTGTTTTGTCCCGACTTGTGGGGAGTTGAGTTCTCCTGCAAGTCGGGACATGGTTCATCATCATTCATCAGGTTCTGATCCGTACAGTCGATGTTTGAATTGAATATGGACTGTGCTTTTGTCGGAAAGGGGAGGTCTTTATGTTGCGTTGGTCGGTTATCTTTTTTGTCATTGCTCTGGTTGCTGCTTTTTTTGGGTTCACCGGGATTGCTGAAGCGTCTACTGAGATTGCAAAGATTCTTTTCTTTGTTTTTCTTGTCCTTTTTATTCTGGCTCTGGTCGTCGGCAAAGTGAGAAAACCCAGAATTTAATTTGTCTTGCAGAAGCCGTGTGATGCTATTTTTTATCCTTTGGCGACACACGGCGCGTTTTTTTCGCCCGGATAAGTTTTTATTGCATTCAACAGTGATCCGATGACAGTCATTGCCCATATTTCTGATCTCCATTTCGGTAGAGAGTCTCCCGATGTGGCGACAGGGTTGCTGACAAGCCTGGCTGAACAGAACCCTCAGGTGGTGGTCATCAGTGGTGATCTGACCCAGCGTGCAAAAACGCGTGAATATGTCGCCGCTGCCAATTTTATCAGGCAAATCAACACGAACTGCCTCATTGTCCCAGGAAACCACGATCTGACTGCGTTTAACCTGTTCGAACGTTTCATTCGCCCTGGAATAAGTGGAAGAGGATCATTGACGAAAATCTACAACCGACATTAAGGACGCCAGAAGCTCTGCTGGTCGGTGTGAATACTGCTCGCAAATGGGCGAGCCTGTTTGATTTTTCACGGGGCGGATATCCCGTCAACAGATTAACCGCGTACTTCAGTCGTTTGAAGGAGAAGCCGAACATAAGTTAAGGATTCTCATTGCCCATCATCCTTTTGGCTTCCTGATGGGGCAGAAAAACAGGGGCTTGATCGGTCATCGTGAGGCGGCTGTTACAGCGTTTACGGGCGGTGGGATCGATTTGATCCTGAGCGGCCACGTGCATCTGCCTTATTGGCAGATTCAGCAGGGGATGATCATCTCTCACGCAGGAACCAGCAGTTCGGATCGTCTTCTTCCCGGTTGTCCGAACAGCTATAAGCTCATTCGTGGGGACCGGTCTGAGCTGACGATATCATTATTTGTCTGGGATGGCGACCGGTTCAATCTTAATCAAAACGTGATGTTCAAGCGCGATAGCCGCGGTTGGACAAGCACCAAAGTTGAAAACAGATAATCCCATGTCTCAATCGTCTCATGAACAATCATATGCGCCAACTCAAAATGAACCCTTGCCGGTTTTCTCAATCCGGCTCGGGTTCAGCCGAGCGGGCAGCAGCAGCGTTGAATGACGATCCCCGTATCAAACTTCAACCTTTATCTCCGGATGCCATGAGGGCTGCGATAGAGCACCTGGTGGATAAAGGTTGTAAGAGAATTGCGGTGTGCGGTGGGGACGGCACATTGGCACTCGCAGCGTCATGCCTGGTCGGTACAGACGTCGAACTCGGGGTCTTACCTGGTGGTACGCTCAATCATTTTGCCGCCAACTTACAGATACCAACGTGTCTTTCAGATGCTTTGGAGTTGGCGATAAACGGGCGAGCCAAAACTGTTTCGGTGGGGTATGTCAATGAGCAATTGTTTCTGAATACCAGCTCTGTCGGAGCTTATGTTTTTTTTGTCCGTAAGCGTGAACAGCTGGAAAAACGTATGAGCTATTCTTTTGCCAGCCTGACAGCCGGGGTGGTCAGGCTGATTAAATTTCGTAGTGCAAAGATGGATTTGAACGGATCCCTGTTTCGCTCTCCCCTCGTATTTGTCGGCATCAACGAAAGAGAATTGCAATTTCCGATTTTAGGGCAAAAAAAGCGGATGGAGCTCATGGCCTGCATGTCATCGCGATCAGATCCCAGAGTCGCTTAAGCAGCCTCAAAATTGCAGCGAAGGCTTTCTTTTCGGGGTTGATCCTCTTGAACGAGCAAATGAAGTTGAAAACCTTCTGCTGCGAAGCCTGCAGCTTGCCTATCATTCGAAGAGCCGCAAGTTGACGGTCGCTGTGGATGGGGAACTGGTCAGACTTAGGGCGCCTTTACGTTACCGCTATGAAGAAAACGCTCTTTCTGTCATTGTCCCTCGCCCCCTCTGCGAACCCCTACAAACGGAACGGTTGAAGCGCTCGTGGGAAAATACCGCGGGTAAAGGCGATGGCGAGGCCGTAGTTACTGACAGGAACACCAGCTTGCAGGCAGTGTTCGATGCGGCTGAGCATTTCACGCCGATTCCACATGCAGGCTCCACATTGGACAACCAACCGATAGGGGCTCAGGTCTTCGGGGAAGTCATGACCGCGAACATGGGTAAACTTGAGTCTTCCGCCAACATGTTGTTCCAGCCAGCGCGGTATCTTTTCCGTACCGATATCATCTTCAAGCGGATGGTGGGTACAGGCTTCACACACCAGAACATGGTGACCCGGTTTAAGCTTGTCGATATGGCGGGTACCGGAGACCAGTTGCGGCAGGTCGCCTTTGAGGCGGGCAAACAGAATCGAAAACGATGTCAGCGGTACCTCCGCAGGGACAAGGGCGTCAACCTCGGCGAAGGCCTGGGAATCGGTAATGACCAGATCGGGAGGTATTTTCAGCCGCCCAAGAACGTCTTTCAGCGCGTTTTCCTTGACCACGCAGCACCAGGAGTCCTGATCGAGGATTGAACGGATGGTCTGCACCTGGGGCAGGATCAGTCGCCCCTTTGGGGCCTCGAGATCGATGGGGACCACCAGTAACGCCATGCCGCCTGCAGGAACAAGGTCGCTGAGAAGCTGGGGTGGCTGGAGATGCTCATCACTGCCCAGTGTGATCAGGGTGGCACGCAAATCATCCAGGCCGTTGCCATTCCGGCATGAAGTTTTACACCAGGGAATTTTTTGTTGATCCAACTGTTGCAGCAGCTTTGGGTCCGGCTGGCCGCAGTCCGACATGTTGAAGACGACCAGTACCTTGCGTTCCAAAGTGGTCAGCTGATCCAGCAGTTGCTGTTCGAAATCCCCCCACTGGCCGGCAGCAGCAATGACCAGACCGAGATCGGTTCGTTCCAGGACTTTTCGGGTTTTTTCGGTCCGCTGAAAACCCAGTGCCCCTTCATCGTCAATCCCTGCAGTATCAATAAACAGTACCGGTCCCAGAGGCAACAGCTCCATCGGCTTTTCGACCGGATCGGTGGTGGTTCCGGCCGTCTGAGAAACGATGGAAACCTGCTGATCGGTTATGGCGTTCAGCAGTGAAGATTTACCCACGTTGCGACGTCCATAGAAGCCGATATGCAGTCGCATCCCTTTACTGGTTTTAAACATTGGTTCTCCTCTGCCGGGTCTGTGCTGTCAATCATCGCTATCAGTAGTAGAGATCGCGCTGGTTTTGGGTGCGGATCTGCTCCAGTTTAGAGCGGATGTCGGCAGCTTCTTCGCTCGCAACCCGGGCCAGTTCTCTGTCGATCAAATCTTCACCAGCCTTGCGTGTTGCGTCTGAAGCGTAGTCGATCAGGTATTCCTGCAGAGTAAGCAGACCGTTGGGGTGCAGTATTCCTTGATAAAGCCTGGAATGCTGAATTCCATGAAATGTTCCCCTGTTCTCCCTAAGCGGTAGCAGGCTGTGCAGAAGCTGGGCAGATAACCATCTTCGAGCAGTTCACGTATCACTTCATCAAGGCTGCGGATATCGCCGAGGACAAACTGCTCGCGCTCCATGACCTGGGCGTCACCGACCTCTGTGTAGCCACCCAGTTCAATGCGACTTCCGGCATCGATCTGTGAAACGCCGAAGGGCAGCAGCTTACGGCGCAGCTCCGGGGTTTCGCGAGCCGTCAGGATCAGGCCGGCGTAGGGGACGGCCAGGCGCAGAATACTGACCAGGCGCCTGAATTCGTCATCATTGACCAGAAAGCGGTCATCGATCTCAACCCCCTGGGCCGGGCGCAAACGTGGCACGCTGATCGTATGCGGGCCGACGTTGTAGGTTTCCTGCAGGTAAAGGGCGTGCTGAACCAGGCCCAGAGTTTCAAAACGCCAGTCGTAAAGACCAAACAGGACTCCCAGGCCGACATCGTCACAACCCGCTTCCATGGCCCGGCTCAAGCCTTGAAGACGGTAGAGGTAATCCCCTTTTGAGTGCTGGCAGGGTGGTGCTTTGCGTAGGTGGCGTGGTGGTAGGTTTCCTGGAAAATCTGGTATGTTCCGATGCCTGCTTCACTGAGCAGTTTATAGCCGGCGTGATCCATCGGAGCCGCGTTGATATTGACCGCCTGATTTCACCATGTTCACCGCTCTGGGTGGCATAGATGGTTCGTACGCAGTCAGCTAAGTACCGGGCGTCATATTTCGGATGCTCGCCACAGACCAGGATCAGCCGCTTATGCCCCTGACTTTCCATCGCTGCAACCTGCTCGCTGATCTCCTGCTGCGACAGTGTGCGTCGTTGGGTCTCGGCATTAGAGCGTTTGAAGCCGCAATACTCGCATTCATTGATGCAGTGATTGCCGACATACAAGGGGGCAAACAGGACGATCCGATTGCCATAAACCTGTTGTTTGAGCCGGCGCGCAGCAGCGAAGATTTCTTCCTGCAGCTCCGGGTCTTCCGCGCGCAGCAGGATGGCGGTGTCGGTAACACTGAGTGACTGTTTGTTCAGGCTTCTGGCAATGACGTTCCGCACCTGTTGAGCGCTCGGGGGTGGTCCGGACAACTGCTCAATCAATGCTTTGTCGTCAATGAAATCGAGGTCAGTCAATTGCTGAGCGGTATTTTCATTCATTAGTGGTTCCCTCCGTGCGAACACCTGTCGACAGGAGCATCGCCGCGCCCGCATCCAACCTGACGTCCCAGTTGTTCAATCCGCCGGCGCAGTTGCTGTGCTCCCTGTTCATCCGCTTCAACCAGGCAGGCTTTGGCAGGATAAATTTTATAAAGTGTACGGTAACGTTGCGGGGTGAGGTTGGGCATCAGGACATTCGCTCCGCGTTGAAGACCGAGGTCCTGTCCCTGGCTGCCAAACAGGGTGGCAACGGCCGTAGTGCTCGGAATATTGGCATTCGGACACTGAATCCGGGCCAGTGCCAGAGTGCGGTAAGTCATGCTTTCACTGGCCGGGACATTCCAGGGCGGCCGGCGGTCCGACAGTGCTTTATGACCCAATGGCGTCTCTGGATCGGGGACATAGGGACCGATCCCGACCATATGCAGTTGCAACTGTTTGAGCAACAACAGGTCGTTAACCAGATCCTGATAGCTCTGTCCGGGGATCCCCACCAGCATGCCGCTACCAGTTGCATAACCGAGTTGTTGCAGGGTTTCAAGCAGGGCAATGCGGTTGCTGGGAGTTTTGCCCTGTGGAGGATGGATCTGTTGAAACAGCTCCCGGTTGGATGTCTCAAATCGCAGCAGGTAGCGGTCAGCCCCGGATTTGCGCCAGGCGGCCAGTTCTTCACGACTGCGTTCGCCAAGACTGAGGGTGATGGCCAGATCGGTCTTCTTTTTCAGCTGGATCACCAGCTCGTTGACCCGGTCGATATCCAGCAAGGGCGATTCCCCCGCTTGCAGAACCACTGTCCCGTAGCCCAGTTTTGACCGTCCAGAGCGCAGGCCAGAATCTCGTCCTGACTCATAAGGTAGCGCTCTATGCTGCTGTTTCCCGCCCGAATTCCGCAATAGCGGCACTGTCGCTGACAGTGATTGCTGATTTCGATCAGGCCACGCAGATGGACAGCGTCACCAACATGATTCTGACGAACCTGATCGGCCTGCTGCCACAGGTGAAGCAGGGTGTCGCTGTCATCACAGGCCAGCCACTGGTGAATCTGATCTGCGTTCATGACACTTCCTTTGATAGCGTGAAAAAGATTCCGCCGATGCAAGGCATCGGCGGGGGAGTCGTTACATCTTGCTGCGCTCAAAGTAATGGGTATGTAGCAGTTTGTGCGCTTTTTCGCCGAGCGGTTTACCGAGGTAGTCCTCGTACAGCTTTATGATTGACGGATTCTGGTGTGATTTACGGATGACCTTGTTGCGATCTTCGTTATAGATCGCTCGGCGCCGCATTTCCAGAATCTGTTCGTCACCGTGATGGAACGGTTGTCCGCCTCCGCCGATGCAGCCGCCGGGGCAGGACATGATTTCAATCGCGTGAAAATGTTCTTCGCCTTTCTCAACCTTTTCCAGCAGTTTACGAGCATTGCCAAGCTCGTGGGCGATACCGATGTGCAGATCGAGACCGGCGATATTGATCGTTGCACTTCGCACTCCATCCATGCCGCGCAGTTCTTTGAAGTCGATCTGCGGCAGGTCCTTGTTTGTGAGCAGTTCCGCTGCTGTCCGGACGGCCGCTTCGATAACGCCGCCGGTGGTGCCGAAAAGGACTGCCGCACCCGTTGATTCACCGAGGGGCTGGTCGAAGTCTTCGTTTGGCAGTGTGCCGAATTCGATGTTGAAGTTCTTGATCAGGCAGCCCAGTTCACGGGTGGAAAGAACGACATCGACATCGGGATTACCATTGACCTGAAATTCAGGTCGCGCTGCTTCATACTTTTTGGCCAGACAGGGCATGATCGAGACAACAACCATCTTTTCACGTGGGATGCCGAGGATCTCCGCGTAATAGGACTTGGCGATAGAGCCAAACATCTGTTGTGGTGACTTCGCCGTTGATGGGACATCAAGCAGTTCCGGGAACTGATGTTCGAAAAATTTGACCCAGGCCGGACAGCAGGAGGTGAGCAGGGGGAGCTTGACCGAAGTATCTCCATTCAGATAACGGCTGAGACGGTCGAGAAGCTCTGAGCCTTCTTCCATGATGGTCAGGTCTGCGGCGAAATCGGTATCGAAAACGTAATCGAAACCGATCTGGCGCAGGGCCGCAACCATTTTACCTGTCACCAGTGTTCCGGGGGGCAATCCCAGGGTTTCTCCCAGTGCAGCGCGAACCGCTGGAGCGGTTTGGACAACGACAACTTTTTCCGGGTCGGCCAGGGCTTCGACCACCGACCAGCTGTGGTTGTGCCCAGACAGTGCCCCGGTTGGGCAGACCGCCACACATTGACCGCAGTAGGTGCAGACCGAATCATTCAGTGGCATCTCGAATGCCGGGGAAACAACGGCATTGAAACCGCGATTGATCCCTGACAGAACCCCGACGGTCTGAACTTCATTGCACATGGTTTCGCAGCGTCGGCACATAACGCATTTATCGAGGTCGCGGATAATCGCAGCAGAAATATCCTTGGGATAGCTGGACATTTCTCCTTCGTAATGAATTTTGCGTACACCGAACTTGTCGGTCAGATCCTGCAGCTCGCAGTTCCCCGATTTGCTGCACACGAGGCAGTCTTTGGGGTGGTCGGATAAAAGCAACTCCAGGACTGTTTTCCGTGCTTTGAGAACACGCGGGGTGTGGGTTCTGACGACCATGCCGTCTGTGGCTGGTGTCGAGCAGGCCGGGGCCAGATTGTGTCTTCCCTCCACTTCAACAACGCAGATCCGACACGAAGCCGCTTTATTGTTAACGTGCATCTCCGGCAGGTTAAGATAACACAGTGTGGGAATCTCAATATGGAGCTTTTGGCAGCATCCAGAATGGTATCACCATGGGGTACAACAATTTGATGTTCATCGATCATGATATTTATGAGGGCCATCGTTCGGGTCTCCCTTGGTTATTTTTTCAGGATGGCGGCAAAGCGACATTTATCGAGGCAGATACCGCACTTGATGCAAATACTGGTGTCAATGGTATAGGGCTTCTGAACGGTGCCGCGAATGGCTGTTACCGGGCAGACCCGTGCGCACAGACTGCAACCGACACATTTTTCTTCGTCGATAACGAAATCGAGCAGATTTTACATGTCCGGGTTGGGCATATACTCTCATTGATGTGAGCCAGGTACTCATCCTCGAAATTGTTGATTGTTGATAAGATCGGATTAGGCATGCTCTGCCCCAGGCCGCATAAGGCGGTATCCTTGATGACTCCTCCCAGGGAACGCAACCGGTCCAGGTCTTCCGGGGTTCCTAAGCCGCTGGTGATACGATCAAGAATTTCATACAGGCGTTTGGAGCCTATCCGACAGGGAGTGCATTTGCCGCAGGTTTCGTCCATTGTGAATTCGGTGAAAAATTTGGCGACTGCGACCATACAGTCGTCATCATCCATAACGATCATGCCGCCGGAGCCCATCATGGAGCCGCAGGCGATCAGATTATCATAGTCGATCGGGACATCGAGGTTCTTGGCCGTCAATGCCCCGCCGGAAGGTCCGCCGGTTTGAACCGCTTTAAATTTTTTCCCCTCTTCAAGTCCGCCTCCAATGTCAAAAATAACCTCACGCAGTGTTGTTCCCATGGGGACTTCCACTAAACCGACATTTTTGATTTTACCGGCCAGGGCAAAAACCTTGGTCCCTTTTGATTTTTCAGTGCCGATCGAGTTGAACCATTTGGCACCGTTGCGAATAATCGGGGCGACGCTGGCAAATGTTTCAACGTTGTTCACAGACGTCGGCTGGTTCCAGTAACCCGATTCAGCCGGGAAAGGCGGTTTGCTGGTCGGCTCGCCGCGCTGGCCCTCCATGGAATGGATCAAGGCCGTTTCTTCACCGCAGACAAAGGCGCCTGCTCCGAATTTAATTTCAATATCATAGTCGAAGTCGCTGCCGAGTATTTTTTGCCGAGCAGCCCGCGTTTCCGGGCGGCCGCGATGGCGATCTCCAGCCGAGCGATCGCCAGGGGGTATTCGGCCCGGATATAGAAGGTGCCGAGCTTTGCACCGATCGCATAGCCGTTGATTGTCATCGCTTCGATCACCGCATGGGATCCCCTTCGAGAATCGCGCGATCCATAAAGGCTCCCGGGTCTCCTTCATCGGCGTTGCAAACGACATATTTCTGATCGCCCTCGTTGTTAGCCGTGAATTGCCACTTCAAGCCGGTCGGGAATCCACCGCCTCCACGGCCCCGCAGACCGGACTCTTTAATTTCTTCAATAACCTGTTCCGGAGTCATTTCGAAGAGGCATTTGCCGAGGGCCAGATAACCGCCACCGGCGATGTATTCCTCAATCTTTTCAGGGTTGATTCCTCCGCAATTGGCGGTGGCGATACGCATCAGCTTGGGGCTTGGTGACAGCGGAATCTCTTCGTCCAGATCTCCTTGTTTGACGTAAGTCTGCACCAGATGGCGAGCTTTTTTTCTCATCAACCCCGCCGAAAATAAGTGGTGCATCACCCGGGCGGACAATTTCTACTGTCGGCTCGGCATAGCAAAAACACATGCAGCCCGATGATCGCAGGGTGACGTCGATCAGCCCCTGTTGTTGCAACTCATCTTCGAGGGCGGCATAGGTTTCTCGTGCTCCTGCTGCAATGCTGCAGGTTGCCAGAGAGACGTTGATTTGAGTGCCTTTGTGCAGCTCTTCCATTTCTGCAGCGCAGGATGCCTGAAACTGTTGCAATTCCGTGTAAGATGTTATGACATTCATGCGGCACTACTCCTTGGGGAACTGAACTCAGCAATAATCTCCGGAACCTGGGATGCTTGACATTGCCAAAACTTTTTCACCGACCAGAACGATCGGGGCCAGACCGCATGCTCCTACGCAACGCACGGTATCGATAGAAAAGAGACCGTCGGAACTGACCTCGCCGATTTCGATGGCCAATTCTTTTTTGAAAGTGTCAACAACCGCTTCTGCGTCTTTGACAAAACAGGCCGTTCCCATGCAGACGGAAATCGGATGCTTGCCGCGTGGAACCATGGTGAAGAAGGTGTAGAAGCTGACGACTCCGTACACTGTGGCAAGGGATTCATTCATGTGAGAGGCGACAAATTGCTGCACGTCACGTGGCAAGTAGCCGAACAGGCTTTGAGCTTTGTGCAGGACGGTTACCAGGTGTCCTTTTTTTTCGGGAAGAGCATCGATGAAGGCCTCGAGCTCCTGGTATTGCGGGTGCTCATTTTCCAGGCAACTGCAGGTTGGTTGAGAGTCGTTGGCTTCGGGCATATACTGACACCTGTCCTTTCTACTGCAAATCGAATAAATAAGTGAGGTGAAACAGTCAAACTGCTAAGCAGAGTTTGAACTCTATATCTGTCTGAGCGTATTTTATCTCTTCCGTTTCTTTATCTTGTGCCTGGACCGATCTTTTTCTTTTTTGTCGGGTTCAGACTTCTCTTTTCAGTCGTCTCAACCTTGAGAAAGAATTAGCCTGCCTTTAATATTGAGCAATATAAAAGCCTAAAAAATAGTGTCAAGAGAAATAGTGTAGAAAAATAACCTATGTGGTAAAAAACTGTTTTAGTATGCTTTCCGGACTTGACCTGCTCTCCTATGTGTAATTTAACTATTTGAAAATACTGAATAATAATAAAAGGTGCAAAACACTGTATGGTTTCGCACTGCGGTTTTTGTGGAATTGTTAATCGATTTGCACTGGTTAAAAATCAGAGAGATAAACAAGTGTAGTGGACTATCTCTTGTAGGGCCTCAGGAGTGATTAACGGTGAGTTGAGTGACAATCAGAATCTTTTCTTTCTCGTCAGAAGGCACATCTTGGGTGTTTTTAGCGTAAGCTTTCTAGAGCCACATTTGAAGTCTGAAAGTTTGACCTGTTGATCGAATAGCTGTGCATGGCTTTCCACAGTGCGTCGATGATGTATTTTTTGGGATTATCGTGCCTGACCAGAATTCCCATCTCTCTGGTTAGAGGCGGCACTGAAAATGGAATACGCGATATCCGGGTTTCATCTATCCCGCGCAGGTAGGATTCCGGAACAATACCAACTCCCATTCCATGTTCAACCATGAGCAGTATCCCTGAGTAAGATTCGCACTCCATGACGCTATCGACTTTTATCCCTCTTCTTTTGATTTCTTTGTCAATTTTACTCTCAGGCAGCAGGTGAGGTGTAAATCTCAAATAAGGTCCGTTTTTAAGGAGTTCCTCATCATTGACAAGACCTCTTTGATTTGTCGATATCACAAAATACCTTTCTACACTGTAAGGTCTCCAGAGCAGCCCTTTCGGCGGTTGAAGTGGACCGACAGACAGGCAGGCATCGATTTCCCCTTCACAGACCATGTCGGCCAGGGGTGAGGTGATATCGTAAATATTAACAAGTTTGACAATCAGGCTGGGATGATTGTCCCGCAGTGATTTGAGGCATTGGCAAAATGCTGTTCATGATACTGCTGACATAACCGATGGTGAGTTTTCCTTCGAAATCTTTACGCGTCTGTTGTTCTTTGTAGGTTTGCCATATCTGCAGCATCTGCTGCGCTACAGGGGCAAATTCAGCCCCTTCTTTTGTGAGTGAAACCGGTCGACGTGAACGATCCAGCAATTTTGTGTCGAGCTCGGATTCCAGTTCTTTAAGCTGTTGACTGACAGCAGATTGAGTCAGATTAACGACTCCTGCGGCCGATGTCAGACTTCCGAGTTCTGCCACTGCGACAAAGCTTCTCAGTTTATTCAGATCCATTTCTTATTCCGTATTCTTTCGATTTGTTTCCTTAGCTTTGTTCTATATGTCCCTGTATTTGCGCAATTTTATAAAAAATAAAAAAAACTTGTCCTTTGGTCGGACCGTTTAACCTCAGAAAAAGTTTAAACTTTTGCACTACTATAAGCAAGCGTAATAATGAAGATAAGTTATATTAGCTTTACTTTTTATGTCTCTGGAGTATTAATGGATTTCAGACGGGGGAGGGAATTCGCAACTGCAAACAGTGGAACCTTAACTCAAAATTTGAGTGATGGCCGGCAATGAGCTGAATGGCTTGATGCTAATTGTCTTTAACCCGTAGATGAAGGAGGTAGTGAATGAAGGCGAAACATGTTGTGACACAGCTATTGATTGCAATGATCGTGACCCTGGTTGCCGGAGTATCGTTTGCCGAAAATTTCCCGAGCAAGGACATTCGCATCATTGTTCCGTTTAAACCAGGCGGTGCGGTTGATACAACGTCAAGAATTATTGCCGAATATGCAAAAAAGCACTTGGACGGGGTTGAGTTGAAGGTAGAAAACCGGGCCGGTGGCGGTGGCGTCGTTGGGCAGACCTACGCTGCTAACGCTAAAGCGGACGGTTACACGGTTCTGGCAATGACCAGTTCGGTTGTCACCAATCCAAAGCTGAAGCAGGTTTCCTACAAGGTTTCAGATTTTCAGCCTGTTGCACTCTACACCATGGATCCTGAGGTTATTGCGGTCCCTGCCGATTCTCCGTACAAAACGATCGATGATTTTATCGCAGCAGCAAAGCAGAAAGCTTTAAAAGTTGCAGAGGCCGGAATGGGCACATCTCACCATCTCTCCGGTCTGGCTGCGGTTGATAGAGGAGGGGTGAAATTCAATTTTATTCACACCAAGGGGTTTGGTGCGCAGTTGCAGGCTCTTCTGGGAGGCCATGTCGATGCGACACTGTGGCCCTATGGTGAAGCGAAGTCCCATGCTGATTCCGGGTCAATCCGCATTTTAGCAGTTGCCTCCGACCAACCCCTTGAGTCTGCCCCTGAAATTCCGACCTGGCAGGCTGCTGGTTTGGGGATTAAAGAGTGGACCACTTTCAGAGGCTGGGCCGTTCCTGCGGGGACGCCGAAAGAAGCCGTCACTTTCCTGGCCGACCTGCTGGGCAAGGTCAATAAGGATCCAGAGTATATCGCCCGGATGAAGCAGCAAGGTTTCCCGCTGGCTTATCGTGACGCTGAAGGCTATGCCGCCGTCATCGCTAACTACAATGAATTGACCAATCTGGTGATCAATAACAATAAGCTTGGGAATCAAAAGTAAAGCCCCTCTTTAAAGGGGAGGATGGGTTATCCGCCTCCCCTTGAAGAAACAACATGAAGATTATTAATTTATGAGGATGTCATGAAAAGGAACGCACTGGTCATCAAAGAGCAGGATAATGTTGCAACAGCCATTAAAGATATTGCTGCGGGCGAAGAAGCCGTTGTCGGTTGCGGCGAAAAGACCATGACAATTAAGGTCCTGCAGGATGTTGTTCTGGGGCACAAGTTTGCTGTTCGTAACATTGAAGTTGGGGAAGATATTCTTAAATACAACTGTGTTATTGGCAGGGCAACTCAAAGAATCAGCGCTGGTGAGCACGCTCATATCCAGAATCTTGAAAGTCTGCGTGGTCGGGGCGATCTGGTCTGAGATTTGGTCTGATTATATAAAAAAAGGTGAAGAAAATGAAATTTTGGGGATATCGCAGGGCTGACGGTAAGGTCGGGACCCGCAATTATGTAGGAATTCTTTCGACGGTCGTGTGTGCCAACGAGGTTGCCAGGGCGGTGGCGGATAATGTCAATGGTGCCGTGTCTTTTTCGCATCAACAGGGCTGTTGCCAGACTCCGCCCGATCTGGATCGGGTGACAGAGACGTTGTGCGGGCTGGGAGCCAATCCTAACCTGGCTGCCGTCGTACTGGTTGCGTTGGGCTGTGAAGGGACCGATATTGCCAGGGTGGAAGAGTCCATCAGGGCCAACGGAAAGCGGGTCGAGACCGTATATATCCAAGAAGAGGGAGGCGCTGCAAAAACAACAGCAAAGGCGACTCTCCTGGCTCAGGAATTGGTGATGGAAGCGTCTAGACTGACCACGGTTCCGTGCGGGCCGGAAGACATCGTGCTGGGGTTGAAGTGTGGCAGTTCTGACACGACATCAGGCCTGGTGACCAACCCTGCCCTGGGGGTAACCGTAGAGCAATTGGTTGCGGAAGGTGCATCAGTCGTTATGGGTGAGGTCACTGAATTTATCGGTGCAGAACACATTATGGCGGCTCAGGCCAAAGATGAGGAGACGGGGCAGAAAATTCTGGATCTGGTTGAGCGTATGGAAAACCGTGCCAAGGCCATCGGTGTTGACATGCGTGGAGGGCAGCCGACACCCGGAAATATTGAAGGTGGTCTTTCAACCATTGAGGAAAAGTCGCTCGGTGCGATCGCAAAAGTTGGTAATGCTGTTGTTCAGGGCGTTTATGAGTATGGTCAGTGTCCTCAGGTCAAGGGCTTGGTGGTTATGGATTCCCCCGGTAGAGAACCGGAAATTCTGACCGGATTGGCCGCTGCCGGTTGCAATGTGATTACGTTTACGACGGGACGGGGAGCTCCTCAGGGTTTTCCTTTTGTTCCGGTGATTAAGATGACTGGAAACGAAAAGACCTGGAGCCACCTGCGCGATCATATGGATATGTCCGTTCATGAAGTTATGGACGGCGCAGAAACGCTTAACCAGGCTGGCCGCAGAATCTACGAAGCTATTGAAGCCGTTGCCAATGGAACTCAGACCAAGGCTGAAATTTCGGGTTATGTGCAGGCCATGGACATCTACGTAACCGGGCCAGTCATTTGACCCATGAGATAAAGGTGTGAAGTCGTGAAAAATACAGTGACAGTTGGGCGGGAAAAGCTGGAAGCCTATGTCGGCCAGGTTGTCTCAGGGCTGGGTCTATCAGCAGAGCATAGTACCGCTGTCGCCAAACGCCTGGTCAAGGCGCATCTGCGTGGATTTGACACCCATGGACTCCCTGTCTTTTTGGCTACGCTGAAGCATTGGAAGAGGGGCGTATAAATGCGAAACCAGCTTTGAATGTTGAACAGACTGGGCTCTGCACACAAAACTTGACGGTGATAATGGTTTGGGGCAGGTGGCCGGCACCAGGGCCATGGAAATGTGTCTGGACAGTGCCGTCTCGACCGGCATCGGTTGTGTGACGGTCAAGCGGAGCAACCATTTCGGCGCGGCGAGTACCTATTCTCTGATGGCTCTGGAGCGGGACTGTATCGGCATTGTGATGTCAAATGCCGCCTCTGCGACTGCTCCATTCGGAGCTGCTGAACCTTTGTTCGGGACCAACCCTATGTCGGTGGCGATTCCGGCGGGTATCGAAGCCCCATTTGTTATCGATATGGCAACCAGTGAAGGATCTCGCAAGAAGGTCCGCAAGGCTCTGGAAGACAAGCAGCCGATCCCGGTTGGATGGTCGTTGGATAAAAACGGAAATCCCACGACCGATCCGGCAGCAGCCCTCGAAGGGGTCATGCTGCCCTTTGGAGGGATGAAGGGTTCGGCAATTACGATATTGACCGATATTCTGTCCGGTGTGTTGTCGGGAGCAGAGTTCGGTGGACAGGTCTTAAGTGTTGCAACCAACCATGAGCGTGAGTCCGGCAATGGTAACTTTATGCTGGCGATCAACGTTGAGATGTTTATGCCCGTTGATCAGTTTCACGAGCGCATGGATGAAGAGCTGTCCAGAATTATGAAATTGAAACCGGCTCATGGCTTTGAGCGGGTTATCTATCCAGGATTTCTGGAACAGGCAACAGAGCAAAAGCGTGTGCGGGAAGGGATTCCGCTTGACGACAGGCTGGTTGAAAGAATGCAGGTTTTAGGTGAGAAAATGGGCATTGATTTTTCTGTCTGACTGTCTGACTGACATTTGTGCAGGCATCGACCCATTAATCGACAGATATCGGAGCGGGGATAATTTCATGAACTTTCAGAAGAGGTAGATGAAACATGAAGATATTGGGCAAATCTGATTTCTGGTTGGGGGGCGGCGTTTTTTCTCGTTGGTTTTTGGGCTTATCTCCAATGTCGGGGGTTTGACGAGCATTCGAGCGGGTATCCTTCTTTTTTAGCTCTGATTCATATTGTTCTGGGTCTATGCCTGGTTGTGAAGGCGATGAAGAGCGTCGGATATGTCCGATTCCTCAAACGCCTGTTCTTGAAATGCGTGGTCCGCTTATCGTTGCCGTGCTGTGATGGGCTGGGGAGGATTGCTTTGCTGGGATGGATATCTTCCGTCCAGTGCGATCATGCTGCCTGTGGTTCTTTATGTTCTTGGTTACAGGGTGTCAAACGCCTTGCTCTGACAACAGTCAGTATCATTACGGCCGTATTTGTTCTGTTTTATGTCATGTTTGAAGTTCCTCTTCCACTGCACCCTGTGGTTGAGCAACTGTTCAGCTGACTAGCGCTATAGGTAGCAATTATGGAAACGATTGTACTTGGATTCAGCACTCTCCTCGAGCCGGGCGTTTTGGCATTTCTGCTGTTAGGGGTTTTCTGTGGCCTGATCGTCGGTTCGATCCCCGGCCTGAACGAAAATATCGCTTTCGCAGTGTTTATTCCCTTTTCTTTTTCGCTGGCTCCGGTCTATGCCCTGGCCCTGATGGTTGGCGTTTATTGTGCGGCGGCGGTGGGCGGCGCAATGCCGGCAGTTATGATCAAGGTTCCGGGCACCGCATCAGCGGTTCTTACGGCCATAGACGGGAATGCCATGGTGCGGCGAGGCCACGCCAACAAAGCTTTGGGAATCGCTATCTTTTCTTCAGTCTTTGGCGGTCTGAGCAGCGCTCTGGTGCTTTTGTTTTTGCTCCGGTCCTGGCGGGGTTGCCCTGCGCTTTGGTTATGTCGAAACTGCTCCCTGTGTGTGTTGGGGCTTGCAGCGGTTGTCGGGATGCTGGAAAAGAATGTGATCAAGGGGGTTCTGTCCGCGTTCTTCGGTTTGCTGGTTGCAACCGTTGGCTTGAGCCTGGTCACGGGGTATCCGCGCTTTACGTTCGGAATGACCAACTTTTTTGAGGGCGTTCCATTTGTTCCTCTTCTGATCGGTCTGTTTGGCGTCTCTGCAGCCTTGGAGCTTGCAGAGGAGGTTTTTCTCGAGCGTCGCCAGAACAAAGCTATCAGTGAGCTGCCGCGAATTGTTGGCACTCTGCTTCCCGGTAAATCTCTGGTTAAACGTCTGTTCCCGACCTGGTGCAACGCGGCCGTCATCGGCAACGTTATCGGCGTCCTTCCCGGAGCTGGAATGTTGATGGCGATCTATATCGCTTATAACCAGGCCTCAGGCGCTATCGGCGTAAATACGGTGCTGATCCCGACGCGGTTGCCTGGGGAGAGGGCACTCCTGAAGGGATTGCGGCACCAGAGGCTGCCAATAATGCCGTTGTAGCCAGTTCGATGGTTCCCCTTTTGTCTCTGGGGATTCCGGGAAACTCTGTATCCGCTTTATTTATCGGCGCGCTGATGATCCATGGGATGGTTCCCGGTCCCTTGCTGTTTATCAATCATCCCCATATCGCCTGGATGATCATGGTTTCGTTTGTTGCTGCCAATATCGTTATGGGACCCTTCGCTATTTTCGTTGCCAAGTACATTTCGGGGATGGTTTATCGCCTGCCAAAGCAGGTGATGGTGCCGACCATTGCCCTGCTGTGCCTGACCGGCGCCTATGCTGATGGCAACTCCTTGTTCAATGTTGGCGTTGCTCTTGTCTCTGGACTCGTTGGCTATGTTTTCGCAAGGTCGATATTCCCCATGCCCCGATTATTCTCGCTCTGGTTCTCGGGCAGAAACTTGAGGATTCCCTGGCAAATTCTCTTTCCGTTTCCGGAGGCAACTGGCTGATCTTTGTCGATCCTGTTCGTCATCCAATCAGTTTCGGTCTGATGATGGTTTCATTTATCTTTATCCTCTTGCCAGTGATGAAAGCAGTTCTGCGGCATATAAACAGAAGAAAAATGTCGGCAGTCACCTGTTCAGCGAACCATACCGTGCCCTCTTAACGATTAAGACAGGCGGACAGCAACAAATATCCAAACTTCAAATTGACTGAACAGGGCGTTGAACGACGTTTACAGGTGAGTTGCGTCTTCTCTGGGCGGTCGAAAGATAAGGAGCAGAATAATGTCAATAATAGCAGATCATCTCAGTCATGTTAAACCTTCAGCCATTTCGCTCGTGACCGCAAAGGCCAGCCAGCTGGAACGGGAGGGGCGTAAAATCATTCGTCTTTCTGCAGGAGAACCAGATTGTGGAACTCCGGATCATATCAAGCAGGCTGGGATCAGGGCGATACAGGAAGGCAAGACTCAGTATCCTTTATGCCAGGGGATCATGGAGCTTCGTGAGGCCGTTTGTCAAAAACTGAAAAGGGTCAATGACCTCAGTTACAGCCTCGAGGAAACCATCATCAGTTCCGGTTGTAAACAGGTGTTGTTCAACGGCTTGGCTGCGACGTTGAATCCTGGCGATGAGGTCATTCTTCCGACCCCCTACTGGATCAGTTATCCGAATATGGTCGGCATTAACCGTGGTGTGCCTGTATTTGTCAAAACGCGTCAGGAGGATCTGTTCAAGATGACGCCGCAGGCGTTGGGCGATGCCATTACCGAACGAACCAAGTGGGTCCTCATTAACAATCCGGGCAACCCCTCCGGAGCTGTTTACAGTCAACAGGAACTGGAGGAATTAGCTGAAGTTCTACGCAAACATCCGCATGTCTGGGTCTTGTCGGACGATATTTACGAACATATGGTTTTCGACGGGATCAAGTTTTACACCATTGCTCAAGTTGCCCCTGATTTAAAAGATCGGACCCTTGTTGTTAATGGCGTGTCGAAGGGCTACTCGATGACCGGGTGGCGAGTCGGTTACGGCGCCGGTCCCAAGGAGCTGATCAAAACCATGTTCAAAATTCAGTCCCAATCAACCAGTGGTGCTAATACAATGTCGCAATGGGCTGCCATTACAGCACTTAACGGAGACCAATCTTTTATTCGGGATTACAATGAAACTTTGACCAGGCGGCGCGATCTGGTCGTTTCAACGATGAACAGGATTGACGGGCTGACCTGCTGTGTCCTGAAGGAGCCTTCTATTGCTATATCTCCTGTGCGGGAGTCATTGGCAGGAAACTCCAAAAGGGGATCTCATTACCAGCGACCTCGATTTCTGTACCTTTCTGATGGAAGAGTGTGGAGTGGCTGTTGTTCACGGTGAAGCCTTCGGTCTTTCCCCCTATTTCAGAATTTCCTATGCCACCGACATTGAGCGTCTTGAGGTTGCCTGCGGATTGATTGCTTCAACCTGTGCTCTGTTGAGCTGATTGAAAATAAAGGAGATTAGACAATGAGTTTACACTTTATCGATACGACATTATTTGGTGATTCGGTCAGTACTGCCGATATGCGGGCAATCTTTGATGAACGCAATATGTTACAAAAATGGCTTGATGTCGAGGTTGCTCTGGCCAAAGCTCAGTCTGCGGATGGGGATGATTCCGGCAGGTGCAGCTGCGTCATAGCTGCAAAGGCAGATGTCGGATTGCTGGACCTCGAAATGATTAAGGCCCACGGGAAGGTCAGCGGACACAGTCTCCTGGGATTACTGACGGAGTTTCGTAAGGTGATTGATCACGACTATTCTCGCTATGTTCACTTTGGGGCGACCACGCAGGATATTATCGACACGGGAATGATGCTGATGATCAAGGATGGGGTTGATCTGATTATCAAACGGTTGCGTCGTTGTATGGCGATTCTATCCCGTATTGTCGTTGACCATGCCGATACCGTTATGGTGGGTCGCACCCATGCTGGTCATGGTTTACCGATTACTTTCGGGCTGAAATCGGCCAGCTGGCTGTCGGAGTTGGATCGGCAACTGGAGCGTTGGACTGAAGCGCGGCAGCGCATTCAGGTCGGCAACCTTTCCGGTGCTGTCGGCTCTTTCGCCTCCTGGGGAAACAGGGGTTTGAGGTTCAGGAGAGAGCTCTTGAACTGCTTGATCTCCAGGTGCCGGACACCTGGTGGCACAGTTCGCGTGATCGGATCGCTGAGACGATGACTCTCTGTGCTTTACTGGCCGGAACTGCCGGTCGTATCGGACGCAATCTCTATAATATGAGCCGGACCGAATTTCAGGAACTGGGTGAACCGTCGGAAGGGAAAATCGGTAGCAGTACCATGCCGCATAAGAAAAATCCCATCCATAGCGAATGGATTATGGTGCTGGAACGCGTTGTGCGTTCAAATACCTCTGTGGTGCTTGAAACCATGGGGCAGGAGGACGAGCGTGATGCCTCACGCTGGAAAAATGAGTGGATTGCCGTTCCTGAAAGTTTTGCCACGCTTTCCGGTGCTCTTAACCACCTGGAGATTGTCTTAAGCGGTTTGTCCGTCAACAAAGATAAAATGCTTGAAAATACGAAACTTCTACGCGGAATGCTGCTGTCTGAGCAGGTGATGTTCCTGCTTGAAAAGAAATTCCCCCTGCCTGCGGCTCATGAAAAAGTCTATCTGGCTTCCGTGCGGGCGAATAAAAGGGGACGAATCTGATCGATGAGCTGCTAGATGACAGCGAAATCGAAGATGCGTTCAGCCGTGATGAAATTGAAGCTGTTCTTGATCCCGCCAGCTATCTTGGCCTGTCCGCCGATGTCGCCCGCAATGTTCATAAAAAGGTCGAGGCTCGCCTCAGGGCAGTGAGTCAGGAAAGTTGAGGACATCATGATTTTAACAGAACAATATGCCGCTTTCATGACCCGTCTCGGCTGGTCCGGATTACCCGATGATGTGCGTGATTACGCATTGGACCTGATCGCGGACTGGACGGCTAACGCGGCGGCCGGGTTTGACAGTCCGATCGGTCAAATTTTCTGGCGGCTGTCAAAGTATGGGTCAGGTCAGGATCATTCGGTTGTCCTTGGAAATCTGCAAACAGTGGATCCTCTGTCTGCAGCTCTGATCAATGGGGCGGCCAGTCATGCTGTTGAATTCGACGATACCCACCGAGGCGGCCTTTACCATCCCGGATCTCCTGTGATTGCTGCAGCTTGGGCTGCTGGAGGCATTCAGGACATCAGTGGTCAGCAGTTCATTTGCGCTGTTGTTGCAGGATACGAAATTTCAATGAGGCTGGCCGCCGCCATCAATCCTGAGCATTATAAAATCTGGCACACCACTGGAACTGTTGGTGCTATTGGTGCCGCAGCCAGTGCTGGCTATTGTTTGGCCCTGTCCTCTGGTCAGATTACAGGAGCCTTGGGCCTGGCCGGGACACAAGCTGCCGGATTGTGGGAATACTGCCTGATGCACCCCAGGCCAAGGGGCTTCACACCGGCAAGGCCGCTCATTCGGGCGTATTGTCGGCACTGTTGGCAAGAGAGGGGCTGTCGGGTCCAGCTTCAATCCTTGAGGGTGAGCGTGGTTTTTGCCGGGTTCGTTCCCGCTGCCGTTGATGTCGGTGCTTGCTGTGCCGGACTTGGAACTGACTGGTGGTTGCCGAAGACGACCATCAAAGCATATCCGGTTTGTGGGCACACAATGACTCCAATTGAAGCAGCTCTTGCAATTGCGAAGGACGTTGATCCCGATCAGATTGAGAGGATTGATATTCGGGCTCATCCCGTTTCGGTTAATATTGCGGCTAACCCGGCACCGCAAACTGAAGCGGAGGCGAAGTTTTCGATCGAGTTTTGCGTCGCCTCAGCGTTGGTTCTGGGAGAGGTTACTCAACGTGCATTCTCCCATGAGCAGATAAGTAGTCCAGCGATTCAGCGGTTGTTGAGAAGGACAACTTTGATCGCTGACAATGGCAGTGCCCGGCTGACAGATCAGCGACCGGCACAAGTCTCTGTAAGGTTACTCGGAGGTCGGACCGTTGATGGTTCCGCTGATTTTCGTAAAGGCGATCCTGAAAACCCGATGAACGCGATTGAAAAACATAAAAAAATTATTGATTTGACAGAGGCGGTCTGGGGGTCGGACCTGGCGGAGAAAATATATGAAATGATTATGGTGCTCCCGCAGGAGAAAAGCTTCAAGGCCTGGCTGACCGAATTTAAAAAGATCGCTAACGACTGAATTCACAGCCCAGAATTGCCCATTTACGTTCTCTTCCCCAGCGGTATCCGCCAATGTCTCCATCCCCACGCAGAACCCGGTGGCAGGGGATCAGATAGGCGATGGGATTGTGGCCGAGCGCTGTTCCCACTGCGCGACCGGCTCTGGGATGATGAATGTGTTTGGCGAGATTGGCGTAAGAGGTGATGCAGCCCGGAGGAATGTTTAACAACGCCTGCCAGACTTTTAGTTGGAAATTGGTCCCTTTAGCAACAGGGATAATGGTTTGTTTTGTCCGGCTGGAGTGGGATCGAAAATCTGCTCAACATAATGCGCCGTTTTTGATGGGGAATGTTCAATCTGTGCGTTGGGCCATGCTTCGATCAGTTTGAGAATGGTTTCCTCCTCAACCTCATCATGAAACTCCAGCCGGCAAATACCACGTTCTGTCACAGCTAAAAGGCATTTGCCAAAAGGAGTCTGGTGGATACCATATTTGATGTTCACCTCTCTTCCGCCCGACTTGTACTCTCCCGGCGTTACCGCATTCACATTGACCATCAGGTCGTGCAGACGACCGGGGCTGCTGAGGCCGACAGCAAAGCTGGTTTCAAGGACCGACTCTGATGAGCGTAGCAACCTCTTTGCATGTTCACTGGTCAAATGCTGAAGGAAGCGTTTCGGGCTGACTCCGGCAAAGCGTTTGAAGAGGCGTTGAAAATGAAACGGGCTGAGGCCGATATGGTGTGCGATCTCATCGAGACCAGGCTGTTTGGTTGCCGTTGACTGAAGATAGTTGATGGCTGCTGCGATACGTTGATAATCGGTCATATGGACGCTCCCTGCGATATGCATAAAGACAGGTTATCATTGTGTCAAATAGGGACCAACCCGATTCTTGCGCAATGTGATTGCATTTTTTGCTTGCAACTTAGGCTTTCTTTGGGTATTAATTCGTCTCCGCGCAACAGCGCGTCAGCACATGTATCAATGCCTGCGGATTCAATTTCCGCAGGGGCTTAGATATTTTAAGTCCCTATCGTCTAGCCTGGCCCAGGACACCGCCCTTTCACGGCGGCGACGGGGGTTCGAATCCCCTGGGGACGCCAACTAAAGAAAAAGCCTCACTGTGTACACAGTGAGGCTTTTTCTTTATCCGCTTCTGATCGTGATTCAAAGAGGAGTGAAGCGCTGACTGAATGTCAGCGAGCAGAAGGTGGGCGGGCGGTTTGAACATGATGATCAGGCCGGAGTAGACCAATCTCCCTGGAGCTTTTTGTGTTCGCTGGAATATAAAGCGAAACCACCGGTTGCGGCGGTGCGGCTATATTTTTAGCCTGTTTGTTTCTTTAGTAAAATGCTATGTTTCAGGATGTTACATGTTTTTCTGATCTGAAAGGAAATTGAGTATGAAGAAAAGACAAATCTGCCAAGGAGTTCATTGGCTTGGGGCTGTTGATTGGAACCGCCGCCTGTTCGATTCATTGATTCCGCTTCCCGATGGGACCAGCTATAATTCTTATCTGGTTCAAGGTTCTGAAAAAACAGCTCTGATTGATACTGTCGACCCCGCCAAACTACAGATACTGCAAGAGCAGCTGAGCGATGTTGAGACGCTTGACTATGTCGTGGCTCAACACGCCGAGCAGGACCACTCCGGGGCGCTACCCTGGCTGCTTGACTCTTATCCGCAGTGCCGGTTGGTGTGTTCATCCAAAGCGGAAGGCTTATTGCTCGATCATCTGGATATTGATCCGCAACGGATTTCAGTTGTGGCTGATGGCGAATGCCTTACTCTCGGAGATAAAACGCTTCAGTTTCATTATACTCCCTGGGTCCATTGGCCGGAGACAATGGTGACGCATCTGCCGGAGGACAAAATTTTATTTACCTGCGATTTTTTTGGTTCACACTGGGCGACCGACAGTCTCTATGCCGGGAACGATCCGCGGGTATGCGAAGCTGCGAAGCGCTATTTTGCCGAAATCATGTTGCCGTTTCGTAAAACGATCCAAGGCAACCTGAAAAAAGTCCGCTCTCTGGACTTTGATTATATCGCCCCCAGTCATGGTCCTATTTTCGATCACCCTGAATGCATTTTATCATCATATGAAGATTGGGCCTCTGAAGACGTCGCTAATAAGGTGTTGATCCCTTACGTTTCAATGCACGGCAGTACAGAAGCCATGGTGGATTATCTGGTCTCGGGCCTCAATCAATCCGGTATCAATGTTCTGCCTTTTGAGCTGACAACGACAGATATAGGCAAGTTGGCGATAGAATTGGTTGATGCCGCAACGATTATTATCGGGACACCGACCGTTAACCTTGGTCCGCATCCGCAGGTTGCTTATGCGGTGAATCTCGCCAATATTTTGCGCCCCAAGCTGAAGCATGCGGCAATTGTAGGGTCCTACGGGTGGGGATCCAAGGTGGTGGATCAGATTTCAGGGATGATTCCCAATTTGAAAGTGGAGGTTCTCGGCGCGGTGCTTTGCAAAGGGATTCCGCGTCAATCGACTTTCTCCGAGCTGGACGCACTGATGGACCTTGTCAAACAACGCCATGCTGATATGTAAGTCCTGCTCAAGGGATTTCAACCTGTAGGCCAGCAGTTTGTCACAAGCATGACAAACCCTCTGGACGAGCTTTGTTACTGAACTGTTGATGCCTCTCTGTTTTTTCGAGGGGCATTTTTCTTTTTATCCGCTTTGAAACCTTGTTAAAAGTACTCTCAGTCGGTAGTCTCACCTCGATAATTGGTGAATAACTGTAAATGAATACTTTGACGCTACAGGATACGGATCAAGATGACTCAAAATCGCTCTATTGTTGAAATATTTTCCGACGGCGCCTGCTCTGGAAATCCCGGACCGGGAGGATATGGAACCATTCTCCGTTACGGTGAACACGTAAAAGAACTGTCCGGATATGATCCGGAGACAACGAATAACAGGATGGAAATGCTCGGAGCAATTCGTGGACTGGAGGCCTTGAGGCAACCTTGCCATGTGCGTTTGACAACCGATTCTCAGTATCTCGTCAAGGGAATGACCGAGTGGATATCCGGTTGGCAGAAAAAAGGCTGGAGAAACTCTAAAAAAGAAGAAGTTGCCAACCGTGATCTGTGGGAGCGACTGCTTGAGTTGACCCGGATACACCAGGTTGACTGGATCTGGGTCAAGGGGCATGCCGGCCACGAAGAAAATGAACGTTGCGATGAACTTGCGCGTATGGAAATCACAAAAGTTTCTGATAACATTGTCTAAGTGCTGAATTTGTTTGTGCCACGGTTGTCGCATTCCATGACGGTAGAAAATACCATGATGAGTGAAAAAAAATAATTCAGTCCCTTTTTTAATTGTTGATGAATATGGTAACGTTTCGACGGTGTGATTCATATTCAGTCATTTAATGTCTTGTTGCTTATCTCTGGGAGTACGATGGCTAATCCTGTTGAAACCCCTGCACATTTGGCGGCGACCGGTGCTTATGAGTTTGAAGGCCTGATCTCGCTCGGACTCTACGCTCTGATTGCGACGGGGCTGATCCTGCTGTTGCTGATTCTGGCTCGGTTCCTTGGTCAGCGAACCCATTCAGAAGCGAAGGATGCTCCCTACGAATCTGCCGTTGAGCCGACGGGTGACGCACGTTTGCGTGAGCCTGTTCCCTTTTATCTGGTCGCTATATTCTTTATTGTGTTCGATCTTGAGGCGGTTTTCGTCGTGTCCTGGGCGGTCGCTTACGACCTGCTTGGCTGGACCGGTTTCTGGCAGATCTGCTTTTTTATCGTCGTCCTTTTTCTCGGTCTGGTTTACCTGTGGAAAATGGGGGGGCTGGAATGGGGTTCGCAGAGTGCCCGCAATGAGCAGAGGAGAGTTGGATGAGTGAGAAACTGCCTCAAGGCGTGCTGCTGACCAAGGCCGATGATCTGATCAACTGGGGCCGTAAAAACAGCCTCTGGCCGATGTTTTTTGGTCTGTCCTGTTGCTTTGTTGAGATGATGACCAGCATGACACCGCGCTTTGACCTGGCCCGTTTTGGCGCCGAAGTGCTACGCGGTACGCCGCGTGAGTCGGATGTCATGATCATTTCAGGGACGCCCTTCAAAAAAATGGGGGCTTCGATCCTGAGTCTGTACGAGCAGATGCCGAACCCCAAGTGGGTTATCGCCATGGGGAGCTGTGCCAACTCTGGCGGTATGTACGATGTCTACAGTGTTATTCAGGGGTGAATCAGATTCTCCCCGTCGATGTCTATATCCCCGGCTGTCCCCCCCGGCCTGAAGCCTTTCTGCAGGGGATTCTCGAACTGCAAAAAAGATTGCCGCTGAAGAACAGCCCGCCCGCAAGGTTTTCGGTCTTGAAGGTGGCAGTGAAGGAACGACGGTTGATCCTTTGGTTGATGGCGTGACCAAGAGCCGCGATACGCGCGGTCCCGGTTACGGCAACAGTCCCATCCGTGGAACTGCGCAGCAACCGCCGCGTTATCCATTCCCGCTCCCGCAAAGGTTGGCGACCGCCACAGCCCAAACAGGAATTCCCAGATCAGACCGACCAGCTTACCGCGAAGTGCAGGAACGTTTTGGCGGACGCGTGACTCACGATCCCCTGGCCGCAGATATGCCGGTTCTTGAGTGTCCTGCTGAACAGCTGCGCGAACTGCTCTATTTCTTAAAACATGATTGCACTGTTCGTTACCAGCGTCTGGAAGATTTGACCGCTGTTGACGAGCGTTCCCGTCAGCGCAAATCTGATCATCGCTTCACCATGGTTTACCATCTGCTCAATTTTTCCCAGCCCGGTTATTTACGCGTCAAGGTCCCTTTGAGCGGTGACTATCCTGAAGTCCCGAGTGTGACCTCTGTCTGGACTTCAGCAGGTTGGTATGAGCGTGAAGTGTTCGATATGTTCGGGATTAAGTTCAAGGACCATGGTGACCTGCGCCGAATTTGATGCCCGACAACTGGTCCGGCTATCCTCTGCGCAAGGAGCACCCGTCCCGAGCCACCGAGATGGAACCTTTTACGCCCGAAAAGCCCTCGATTACATCCCTCTGGCGGGGGACAAGCTGGTTCCTCTGGAAGGCGCGGATGACGGCAGCATGGTGCTGAACCTTGGCCCTCACCATCCCGGAACCCACGGTGTTTTGCGCTTTGTCCTGCGTATGCATGGTGAGGAGGTCTCCGATATCGACGTTGATCTCGGCTACCATCACCGTGGTGCCGAAAAGATCGGCGAGCGCCAGCACTGGGCTCAATTTATTCCTTATACCGATCGCATCGATTACCTCTCCGGCGTTCAGAACAATCTGGCTTATCTGCATTCCCTCGAAACCATGCTTGGGGTTACGGTCCCTCCGCGCGCGATCTATGCTCGGGTTATGCTGTGTGAGCTGTTCCGTCTGGCCAATCACCTGGTCTGGCTGGGGACCTTCGCTCACGATGTCGGGGCCATGACACCGGTCTTCTACTGCTTTGAGTCGCGCGAGAAGATTTCGATATTGTCGAGATGATCACGGGTGGGCGGATGCATCCATCATGGTTCCGTATCGGTGGTATTCCCCTCGACCTGCCTGACGGTTGGGAGCGCAAGGTTGCCGCTTTTAGCGATGATTTCTCCAAGCGTATCGATGAGCTCGACCAGATGCTGACAGACGGGCCGATCTTCCGCGTCAGGACGGAAGGTGTCGGTGCCGTCAGTCTGGACGAGGCCCTCGACTGGGGCTTCAGTGGCCCCAACTTGCGCGCCTGCGGGTTTGATTGGGACTTACGTCGCAGCATGCCTTACAGTGGTTACGAGAATTTTGATTTTGATGTGGTCACCGCGCAAGGCGGCGACTGTTTCGCCCGTTACAAGGTGCGCCTGGACGAACTGCGGCAATCGTTGCGCATCGTGCAGCAGGCGGCCCGAGAGATGCCGACCGGGCGCTGGATGACCGACGATTATCGCTACGCCTATCCGCAACGGCAGGATGGATTGCAGAATATCGAAAGCTTGATTCATCACTTCGTCAACACCTCAACCGGTCCGGTCGCCCTGTGGGCGAATGCTACCGGGCGACTGAGTCGAGCAAGGGGGAGTGCGGATATTATCTTGTCAGTGATGGTGGCAGCAGCGCCTATCGTTGTCGGATCAGAACGCCGTCCTTCGCACATATGCAGGCTGTTCCATGGATGTGCAAAGGTTCGTTGATGGCCGATTTGATTGCGGTGTTGGGTTCGATCGATTTTGTGTTAGCCGACCTCGACCGTTAGTGAGACATGGGGCCACTGAAAAGCCGCCATCTGCTTCGTTATGCTTGTACCAGATTCCTCAACGTAGCTTACGCTACGCCTGCGGATCTAACGCAGCCCAAGCCTCGAATCGAGCAGCTTTTGAGCGGTCCTTGAGACAGCATAGGTAAGCCCGGACAGCTAATACATTTCTTCTCCCCGGGCACCCAAAGTCGGCATAGAGGGAAATGTGCCGAAGACGGATGAGGGGCGGAAGTTTAGTTGCTTCTTGGCTGGATTCACAAAGCGCGCCATTTTTCTTAAAAATGAAAGTAATTATTTTTTGAACACTGGAAGGTCATTTGATGGCTATCGATAGTTCCGAACAGACATGTCAGGCTGGTTTTCTGGATGAAGGCCAGATTGAAGATTTTTTACAACATGCCCGTGATATTGACCATCCGCGCGAGCTGATTATCGATATTTTGCGCGCTATTCAGGTGAATCACGGCTGGGTTCCGGATGCAGGTATTGAGTTGACGGCGACGATTCTCGGACTGACCACTCTGGAGGTTGAAGAGGTCGCGACCTTTTACGACAAGATTTTTCGCCGGCCGGTTGGGCGTTATCCGATCCATATCTGTGATTCGATCTGTTGCTGGACCCGGGGTGGAGAAGAGCTGGCCGGACATCTGAAGAAGCTGCTGGGCATCGAGTTTGGTCAGACAACCGATGACGGCTTGTTTACTCTGCTGCCATCCTGTTGCCTCGGCGGCTGTGGAAGAGCACCGGGAATCATGATCCATCAGTCATTTTACGGACCCTTGACTCCCGAGAAGGTTGACCAATTGATCGCCGACTTACGCCAGGAGGCCCAAGCTTGAGTCAGAATCCTCAACTATTATTCAAAACCGTAAGCAGGGTGAAACGGTCTTTATCGAAGGCTACCGGGCCACAGGCGGTTATCAGGGACTGGAAAAAGCCTTTCGCGAGATGTCTCCACAAAGTTTGCGCGAGCTGGTCAAGGCTTCTAACCTGCGTGGACGGGGTGGTGCGGGATTTCCGACCGGTGTCAAATGGACATTTTTCCCTTCCGATGCGCCAGGTCCGAAATATCTGGTCTGCAACTGCGACGAGATGGAGCCCGGGACTTACAAAGACGGCGAACTGCTGATGGCGGATCCCCACCAGTTGGTAGAGGGGATGATTGTCTCGGCTTTTGCGCTGCAGACAGACGTCGGCTATATCTTCATCCGCTATGCCTATGAGAAACAGGCGGATAACCTGCGTCGAGCAGTCGCTGAAGCGAAAGAAGCCGGCTACCTGGGAAAGAATATTCTTGGCAGTGGTTTTGACTTCGAACTCCATGTTCATGGCAGTGCCGGACGTATATCCTTGGCGAAGAGACCGCCCTGTTGAACGGCCTTGAAGGCAGACGGCCCAACCCTCGGCTGAAGCCGCCTTTTCCCGCACCCGTGGCCTGTTCGGGAGGCCGACCACTGTTAATAATGTTGGAAACTATTGCCAACATCCCCCACATTATCCAGGGGGCGCCGAATGGTTTCGCGACCTGGCGCTGACGCCCGGCGGTTCCGGGACCAAGCTGTTTGGTCTGTCGGGTCATCTGAACTGTACTGAATGTTTTGAACTTCCAGTTGGGATCACGCTGCGTGAAGTTGTTGAAACCTACGGCGGCGGCGTTCTAGGGGGACGTCATTTCAAAGCCTGCCTGCCGGGAGGGGCCTCAACTCCTTATTTGACCGCAGAGCATATGGATGTCGAACTTGATTTCGATTCCCTTGAAGAGGTTGGCAGCCGGTTCGGGACCGCCGGAGTGACGGTTTTGATGATCGAACCTGCATGGTCGCGGCAACATTGAATCTGATCCGTTTTTTCGCCCGAGAAAGCTGTGGCTGGTGTTCACCCTGTCGTGATGGCTTGACCATGGTGCGCTGGCTGCTGGAGACAATCGATGCCGGCAAGGGAGCCCCCGATCATCTGGAAATGTTGAAAAATCAGCTGAAAAATATTTCCGGCAACAGTTTTTGCGCTCTGGCAGAAGGGGCGATGGGGCCTGTCGCCGGACTGTTGACCCATTTTGAGCAGGAAATTGTCGACCACATTGAAAGGGCTGCTGCCCGTTTAAAGCGTAGATATTTATGCCGACTCTGACTATTGACAATCAGAAAATAACCGTCTCTGAAGATAAGACGATTCTCGAAGCTGCTGAAGAGCTGGGGATCATTGTCCCGCATTTCTGTTACCACAAGGCACTGGGAGCTGTTGGTGCCTGCCGTATGTGCGCGGTCAATGTCCACGAAGGGAGCTTCCCGGGGCTGAAAATGGCCTGCCTGGTCAAGGTGGAGGACGGCATGGTTGTCACCACCGGCGATGACCGGGCAACTGAATTCCGTGAGCGGGTCGGTGAGTGGCTGATGATGAACCATCCCCACGACTGTCCGGTTTGCGATGAGGGTGGGGAGTGCCAGTTACAGGAGCAGACCATTGCCAGTGGCCACAGCCAACGGCGTTACGACGGCCCGAAACGGACTTATCAGAACCAGGATCTCGGGCCTTTTGTCGCTCAGGAGATGAATCGCTGTATTCAGTGTTATCGCTGTGCACGGACCTATCAGGATTACTGCGGTGGACGCGATTTTGGCGTGATGGGATCACGTAACCGGGTTTTTTTCGGGCGGTTTGAAGATGGCGAGCTGGAAAGTGACTTTTCCGGCAACATTGTCGACGTCTGCCCGACCGGAGTTTTGACCGATAAAACCTACCGTTTCAAATCGCGGGCCTGGGATCTGCAGGAAGCCCCCTCTGTCTGTCCCCATTGTTCGCTCGGTTGTGCCACGATTCCAGGCGGTCGGTTGCGTGAGCTGCAGCGGGTGCGCAGCGGCGAAAATCGGGATGTGAATGGTTTCTTTATCTGCGATCGCGGTCGTTTCGGCAGTGCCTACGTAAATCATCTGCAGCGTCCGCGACAGGCGCGTCGGGGTGATGACCCGGCCAGTGTCGCAGACGCACTGAAAGAGCTTAAGCGGGATGCCCGGACGATGATTACTCAGCATGGTCCTGAGGCTGTCCTGTTGGTGGGGTCGGAGCGAGCCTCACTGGAAGCCAACTGGTTGTTGCAGCGCTTTGCCAAAGATCTTGGTTGCCGTGTGCCGGTCCTGTCGGCACACGAACCTCGGCATCAGGCCGCCCAGACCGTTGCTTTCGATCTGTCTGCTCAGCTTGCCAGCCTGGAAGATGTGCGCAATAGTGATTGTGTCCTGGCTGTCGGGGTTGACCCGCTGGCTGAAGCTCCGATGCTTGCAGTTGCTTTGCGTCAGGTCGTGCGTAACGACGGACAGGTTTTTGTCTACGATCCGCGCCCGGTCGAGTTGCCCTGTGACTTTGATCACCAGGCTCTTGCACCGAAAGATCTGCTCGATTTTCTTGTCGATGGGGGGGCTGACGGACGTCATATGAGAGAACTGTTAAGTTCAGCTCAACGTCCGGTTCTGGTTGCTGGCGCAGATCTTCTCGGGGCCGTTGGTCTACAGCGATTGGGAGCCATGGCGCAGGGCCTTGGGAATGAAGAGCGGCCGTGTCCGATCTATCCGGTGTTGGGGGCCCGAACAGTTTCGGAGCCGCCTTGTTGAGCTTGCCTGAGCAGGATGACATGTTGACCCGGCTTGAATCTGGTAAGGTCAGGATGCTGGTCTGTCTGGAAAGTGATCCGCTCCTGGAGGCGCCAGCAGCCGAGCGTTTTTCAGCCGCCCTGACTCAATTGGAAATACTGGTCTCTCTCGATTATCTGCCGACACCGCTTTCCAAGGTTGCCAATCTGTTTATTCCTACTCGGTCTCCGGTCGAGTGCGATGGAACGTTCATCAACAATGAAGGTCGGGTGAGAATGTTCAGTCAAGTTCTTGAGCCGGGAATTCCGATCCGGGAAACCGGGCAGGGAGGACATCCTCCCCGCGAATTTTCCACTTTTACGCCGGGCGGTGAGCCTGTTGCCGCCGTCTCTTTGTTGCAGGATTTGCTCAATGACGGTTCATCCCTCAATGAGCTGCGTGAGCAGATAGCTAAAAAATTCCACCGTCTGGCCGATTTGGGGAAAGTCAGCTCTGCAGAGTCGGGATTTCGGGTCGCACCGGCACCTGATCGGGATCTGGGGCGGCAGGCTTTACCTGAGCAGCCGCTAGGGACAATGCAATTGATCGTCTCCCCGGCTCGCTATGGGAGTGACCTGTTCAGCCGTTTTTCAGATAAATTGGACAGTCGAAAGAAAACCGTTGGGGTGAGTCTGCATCCAGACGATGCTCGGGAGCGTGGTTTCAATGAGGGTGAGATGCTCACCATTGATACCGATTGCGGCAGCTTCAGTTTGCCTTTAAATTGTCACCCCGGCCTGGCTGCTGGTTGTGTGCTGCTGGAGAACAGTGACTCCTTCGCCCCGCTGGTCCCCGGTCGTGGGCTTGCTTATTGTCAGGTCCACCGGGAGGTTGCCGATGAATGATACGCTGCTGATGCTGGCTCTGATTCTGGGCAACTGGGTGCTATTTCGGAGTGCTTTTGACTCTGGCTGCTTACCTGGTCCTTGCTGAACGCAAGTTGTTGGCACGCATGCAATTGCGTTATGGACCGAACCGGGTCGGTCCTTTCGGTCTGCTGCAGCCGTTGGCTGATGTCATCAAATTGTTGACCAAGGAAGATTTTGTCCCCGCCGCGGCTGATAAATGGCTGTTTCTGATCGCCCCCGGGTTGTCGGCGGTCACTGCTTTACTGACTTTTGCCGTCGTCCCTTTCGGTCCGCCGCTTGAACTGTTCGGTAAAACCGTACCGATGGTGGTCATCGATCTCAACGTCGGTGTGCTGTATTTCCTGGGGTTATCATCGCTGGCGGTCTATGGCATGGCTCTGGGCGGTTGGGCCTCCAACTCGAAATATGCCCTGCTCGGCAGTATTCGCGGACTGTCCCAGTTGATCAGCTATGAATTGTCTATGGGCTTGGCGATCGTGCCGGTTGTGATGATGGCAAAATCATTTTCCCTGACCGACATCGTCATGGCTCAGGAAAAGCTGCCCTTCATGTTGCTTAATCCTGTCGCTTTTCTGATTTTTCTGATCAGCGTTCTGGCTGAGAGTAAGCGGATTCCTTTTGATCTCCCTGAAGCGGAAAATGAATTGGTGGCCGGTTTTCACACCGAGTACTCAGGCATGCGCTTCGGGCTTTTTTTCGTCGGTGAGTATATTAATCTGATTATCCTGGGATCGATGGTGACGGTCTTCTTCCTTGGCGGATGGCATGGCCCGTTCCTGCCTGGTGTCATCTGGTTTTCCGTCAAAGTCCTGGCAATTTGTGCCTTCTTTATCTGGGTTCGTGGCAGCATGCCACGTTTGCGTTATGATCAGTTGATGCATTTCGGCTGGAAAATTCTGCTGCCGATCTCATTGCTCAATGTGTTGATTACAGGAGCAGTCCTGTTGGGGATGAACTAAACAATGCATATCTGGAGAGATATAAAAGGGACCGTTCAGCCGTTCTGGGTAACCTTGAAAAATATGTTCCGCAAACCGGTGACCATGCAATACCCGGAACAGAAGCCTGACTTGCCGCCACGTTATCGGGCGCGTCTGATCTTGACCCGTGATCCCGACGGTCAGGAACGTTGTGTCGCCTGTCACCTGTGCAGTGCCGCCTGTCCGGTTGACTGTATTTCCATGCAGGCGACGGAACAGGATGATGGGCGCCGTTGCGCAGCCTGGTTCCGGATCAATTTTTCTCGTTGTATTTTTTGCGGACTCTGTACCGAAGCTTGCCCGACACTGGCGATTCAGGTCACCAACGACTTTGAGTTGGCCGGGCGCGATCCGTTGAAGCTGGTCTATGAAAAAGATGATCTGCTGGTTGATCATTGCGGTCAGAACGATGAATACAATTTTTATCGTCAGGCCGGGATCGGTGTTGCTGCTCCCCGCGGAGAAAACCCGCAAGAATCGAAACCGGTTGATGCCAGGGATATAATGCCATGATTGCTACTCTGATGTTCTACGTTCTTGGTGCGATCACTGTCATCGCAACGGTGTTGGCGATCAGTCAGCGTAATCCCGTACATGCTGTTATTTATCTGGTTAACAGTTTTTTGCTTTGGCATTGATCTTTTATCTACTGGGCGCTCCGCTGGTGGCCGCCTGGGAAATTATTATTTATGCCGGAGCGATCATGGTGTTGTTTCTGTTTATCATCATGATGCTGGAGCTGTCGCCTTCATCTGACCGTCGGGGGATTGCTCCTACCTGGACTCAGTGGGTTCCGGTCGTCTTTATTGCTCTTGCCCTGGCGACCTGCACTCTGCTTCTGACCGGTATGGACAGCAGCGGAGCGCAGGCGGTTCCGCGTTGGCATGCGACCCCAGGGATTTTGGCTATGCCCTGTTCAAGGAATACGCCCTGGCGGTTGAAATCGTTTCATTTCAGCTGCTCTTGCCGCCGTAGGTGCTTTTATGTCGGTCGGCCGGAGAATAAAACAAGCAGGAGGGATCGGTATGATTGTTCCTCTGGAGCATTTGATTGCATTATCGACCATCCTGTTTCTGCTTGGTCTGACCTGTGTTGTGGTTCGGCGTAATCTGATCATGATTCTGATCGGTGTGGAAATCATGCTCAATGCCGTCGGTTTGACTCTGGTTGGGGCTTCGGCCTTCTGGCAGCAGATTGACGGGCAGATCATGGTGATCTTCCTGATGGCCATGACTTCGGCGGAGGTGTCGATTTCATTGGCCATGGTTGTCTATTTGCAGCGGCGTAAAAACAGTACCGATATCAGAGCTTTTGACGAGATGAGGGGTTAATGGCGGTTTTATTGACATTGGCATTGCTGCTGCCGCTATGCGGCGGAATTATCAACAGCTGTTTCCGGTAACCGTATGCCGAAGCCGGTTTCGGCGTTTATTGCCAGCGGCGCTGTTATCGGCAGTTTCCTGGCGACTCTCGGCGCCTTGCCCGGAGCATCGGAGGGGTTGCGTGTGACCCTGTTCAGCTGGCTTTCGAGCGGCGATTTTCAGGCTGATATCGGACTGTTGTTTGATCCTCTAGCGGCGGTTATGACTGTTATGGTGACCGGTGTCGCCAGTCTGATTCACCTTTATGCCGCCGGTTACATGGAAGAGGATAGTAGCCAGACCCGGTTTTTGCGCTGTTCAATCTCTTTGTCTTTGCCATGCTGGCGATTGTGCTGGCAGATAATCTGTTGTTGATGTTTCTTGGCTGGGAAGGTGTCGGTTTCTGCTCCTACGGCCTGATCGGATTCTGGTACGGCAAAACCGAGAACGCGGCTGCAGGACGCAAAGCTTTCATCGTGACGCGAATCGGCGACCTTTTTTTCACCGTCGGTCTGCTCTGGCTTTTGCCCTGTTCGGAACGGTCGGGATTGAGGCAATTAATGGTCGTGTCACTGAGCTTGATCCAGCAACCATTACAATGGTGTCATTGCTCCTTCTTGGCGGAGCCTGCGGCAAGAGTGCTCAGTTGCCGTTGATGACCTGGTTGCCTGATGCCATGGCCGGACCAACACCGGTTTCAGCTTTGATTCATGCGGCCACCATGGTTACGGCTGGTGTTTATCTGCTCTGTCGCATGTTCCCCCTGGTCTCCCTGTCTCCCCTGGCATGGGGATTGTCGCTCTGGTCGGTGTTCTGACTGCTCTTTATGCCGCTTCCTGCGCTGTTGCCCAACGCGAAATCAAGCGAGTGCTGGCTTATTCAACCATGAGTCAGGTCGGCTACATGTTTATGGCTGTCGGTGTCGGTAGTGTCTCAGCCGCTATGTTTCATCTGTTGACTCACGCATTTTTCAAAGCGTTGCTGTTCATGGCGGCCGGCTGCCTGATTAATCTGGCAGGTCACGAGAACGATATCTACCTGATGGGGGGGATGAAACAACGGTCGAAATTTGTCTTCTGGGTTTTCATGGCAGGTCTTGTCTGTCTGGCAGGGGCTCCTTTAACCGGCGGTTTCTTTTCCAAGGATCTGATTCTGGCCAGCGCTTTTGCCAAGGGCGATCCGTTTCATCTGTTGCTCTACAGCCTGGGGCTCCTGACCGCAGCGATCACATCTTTTTACAGCTTTCGTCTGGCTTATCTGGTTTTTGCCGGCGATTATCGTGGTGATGAACTTCCGCATGAGTTGCCCGGTTTGATGAAGTGGCCGTTGCTGCCTCTGGTCTTTTTGGGCGTTCTTGGCGGGCTGATGAACCTTCCGCTTCTCTTTGGTGGGCATTCGTGGTTGAGTGATTGGCTCAACAGCGAAAGGGATATTCTGATACTGTCATCGGAGCATGAGTCTCTTCTGATCGGCAGTGCTGTCGGAGTCTTTATCCTTGGTTGGATAATTGCACATTTGCGCTATCGCAAGTTCAGTCCTCATCGCCCCGGTTTAATCGGTCGCTTTCTGCTGAATGGTTGGTATTTTGACGCGCTCTTTGCGCGGCTGGTTGTTCGGCCTTTTGAAAAGGTTGGGCAGTTCTGTTGGCAGGGCGGAGAAATCGGTGTTGTCGATGGGATCCTGGAAGGTTTCGCCAAAGTGTTTGTCAGCTGGGGGGAGGGATTGCGTTTGTTGACCAATGGTCGCATCGCTTTTTACCTGCAGGGATTCATCTGGGGCCTGCTGCTCATTGTCGGCTGGTTTTTACTGCGTGCGGCGACAGCGTGAGCGGGATATTGCGCTGGATAACCTGTTTCGTTGAAGAAAGAAAAATATGATTGCTGATTCAACCTCTGTACATTTCCCTCTTTTGAGTTTGTTGCTGTGGTTACCCGTTGCCGGTGCCGTGGTCTGTCTTGTCAGTTACCGCAAACCTGGAATGAGTCGATGGCTGGCACTGGGGACGGCGTTAATTGTGCTGGCGGCCAGTTTCGTCGCTCTGGCCTATAGCGGTGACGGTGGCAGCTGGTTCCTTTATGAAGATGCTGACTGGATTGAACCGTTTGGCATCCGCTACACTCTGGGAATGGACGGTATCTCCCTGCTATTGGTTATCCTGACCGCCTTTTTGCAGGTCGTCGCTGTGCTGGTTTCATGGAACCAGGACAAATACCGGGCGGTTTTTTTCGCTTTGATGCTGGTTCTTGAAACTGCGATTATAGGTGTTTTTCTCGCTCTTGACCTGATCCTGTTTTACCTGTTCTGGGAGTTGATGCTGATACCGATGTTTTTTCTCATCGGGGTTTGGGGTTACAGGCGCCGGGTTTATGCTGCGATAAAATTCTTTCTTTTTACTCTGGCCGGAAGTCTGTGTCTGTTGCTGGCGGTGATTTCACTCTACCTGCTTCACGGGGAGCAGACGGGAGTTTATACCTTTGCACTGGAAAGTTTGAAACAGACCCGGTTGAGCGGTGTTCAGGAAATGCTGTTCTTCATTTGTTTTATGGCTGCCTTTGCCGTGAAAGTACCGATTTTCCCCTTCCACAGCTGGCTGCCGGACGCTCATGCCGAGTCCCCAGTTGCTGCTTCCGTTGATCTGGCCGGTTTGCTGCTGAAACGGGGTCTACGGTATGATCCGTTTTGCTTTTCCCCTGTTTCCAGACGCAGCGGAAAATCGTTACCTGTATTGGCAGGATTAGCTCTGGTCGGGCTTTTTACGCCGCCTGGATTGCTTATCAGCAGAGTGACATTAAACGGATAATCGCCTATTCATCAATTTCTCACCTCGGCTTTGTTTTGCTTGGCCTGGCCGCCTGGAATCAGACGGCTTGGGAGGGAAGCCTGTTGCTGATGATTAATCATGCTATCACGACTGGTGCGCTGTTTATCGCCATTGCTCTGATCCATAAACGAACCGGCACCCGCGACCTGTCGAAGCTAGGTGGCCTGTGGAAGAGTCAACCGAACCTGTCGGCCTTTTTCCTGTTGTTCAGTCTGGCGTCTCTTGGCCTGCCGGGGCTGGCTAATTTTGCTGGAGAGATACTGATTTTAATCGGGACGTTTAAGAGCCACCCGGGATGGGCAATTATTGCCGTTGGCGGTGTCCTTTTTTCCGCCGTCTACATCCTGCGCATGGTTCAGGGCACAATCTGGGGGGCAGGTTGTGAGCCTTTTGAGCGCCAGGACCTTCAAGGGCGTGAATGGCTGATGTTGATACCTCTGGCACTCTTGGTCGTCGTTCTGGGTTGTTATCCCCAGCCTCTGCTCGATTCTTTGCGTGAACCGGTCAGTCTGCTTCTGCAGCAAGGAGGGATGCCATGAGTCTTGTGATGCTGCAATCCCTGCTCCCTCAACTGATCCTTGCCTTGGGCGCTACCGTTGTCCTGATGTTGGGAGCCTGGTTTCGAAACCGACAGTTGTGGTTGAATGTTGGAGCTCTTATCTGTTTCTCTGCGGCCTTAACGGCGGTTTTTACGACAGCTCCGCTGACTGAAGTCGCCGGAATGTTCAGCACAGCCCTCTATGCCCGTTTTTTACTGTGCTCTGGTCGCTGATGATTGCCATGACGTTGATCATCTCAAAACGTTATGCCGACCTGCATGAATTTGGGGTGGGGAATACAGTGCCCTGTTGCTTTTGCTGCGACCGGCATGAGCCTGTTGTCGTCAGCGACGTCACTGTTGGGTCTGTTTCTCGGTCTAGAAGCTTTTACCCTGGTGATTTATGTGTTGATCGCTTTAATCGAACCGATGACCGTGGTGCGAGGCGGGTTGAATATCTGGTTTGTGCCGTTGCAACAGGTTTTCTGGCTTTGGCATCGCGCTGATTTATGCAGCCAGTGGATCCTTTCATCTTCAGGAAGCGCTGCTGGGTTTGCAGGTCGGGGGGCAGCTGAGACCTTTAGGTCTGGCTGGTTGGGCGATGCTGCTGGTTGCCATCGGGTTTAAAATTTCGCTGGTTCCATTCCATCTCTGGACTCCGGATGTCTATCAGGGCGCTCCGGCTCCAATCAGCGGAGTGTTGGCGACCGCTGCAAAAGGTGCTGTGCTGGCTGCTTTTCTGCCATTGCTGGACATGCTTGGCGGCGCATCCACTGAGATTAGGCAGGTCCTCTGGATGCTGGCTCTGATCACGATGTTGATGGGCACCTTTGCCGCATTGCCGCAAACGAACCTGAAGCGTATGCTGGCCTATTCTTCTGTGGTTCATATGGGCTATCTGCTGATTGCTGTTCTGGTCGGTGGACCGGACGGAGGGCAGGCGCTACTGTTTTATCTGGTCGTCTACGGGATTGCGACCTTCGGGGCTTTCGGTGTTGTCACATCTTTTGCTTCCGCGCAGGACGAATTACAGGATTACGATGATTTGCAAGGCCTGGGCTATCAGTATCCAAAGCGTTCCATTGTTCTGGCGACCCTGCTATTGTCATTGGCGGGGATCCCGCCTTTAGCCGGTTTTTTGCCAAGTTCGGTCTGTTTCAGAGTGCTTTGCGCCATGATTATGCCGGGTTGGCGATTGTCGGTGTTTTTGCCTCGCTGGTGTCTGTCTATTATTATTTGCGGCCGATAATTGTGCTGTTTATGCAAGGGAGTGACAATTATCAACTGCGTCCCGGCGGTCGCTGCGAGCACACTGTCCTGGCGTTCTGTTTTGTTCTGGTTGTTGGTCTGGGGATTTTCCCCGGCCCTCTCCTGGAGCTTGTCAACCGAATGTTACCGTAGCTAACCTCCGATATTGCGATACTTGAAATCCTGAATAGACAGATTCTGTTGAATAGTTGATAATACTGAAACGATTATTATTATCGACATGTCTGGAGGTGTTTTATGACAATAGATCAAAAATAGAACAATTCTTGGCTGCAGCGGCATTTGCAGTTGTCGGAGCATCTGCGAATCGAGACAAATTTGGCAATAAAATTCTGCAGTGCTATCAGCAGTCCGGTAGGAAAGTCACACCTGTCCATCCGGTGGAAAACAGATAGAAGGGCTTGAATGTGCATCTTCGGTGGCAGAGCTCGAGGATGGAATTGACAGTATTTCGGTGGTTACTCCACCGCAGATAACGGAAAAAGTTGTTGACCAGTCCATTGCCAGGGGAATTAAAAATATCTGGATGCAACCTGGGGCCGAGAGTGCTGTCGCGGTAAAAAAAGCTGAAAAGAACGGTCTCAACGTGATCGCAGATGGCAGCTGTCTGTTGGTTGTCCTGAACTATGATCACCATTGAAGATCATGGACATCATATAGATGATCAGAAGGGGCACGCTTATTCGGGTGCCTTTTTTATGTACCTCTCTGGTTTGTTTTGTTATCTTTCTCTAATGGAGAGCGAGATGAATAAGAATATGTTTGCCAGTGACAACTACAGTTCCGTTTGCCCAGAGGTCTGGTCGGCAATGGAGCAGGCGAACAGTGGTTATGCTAATCCTACGGAGATGATTTCTGGACGGAAAAGGCTTGTGATGCGTTGCGTGACTTTTTTGAAACGGATTGTCAGGTTTTTTTTGTTTTTAATGGAACGGCAGCAAATTCACTAGCTTTAGCTTCTCTCTGTCACTCTTATCACAGCATCATTTGTCATGAGACAGCCCATATCGAGACAGATGAGTGCGGTGCCGTGGAGTTTTTTTCCAATGGCACAAAAATCCTTCTCGCGTCGGGGCCGGGTGGCAAAGTAAATCCTGATGCTGTTGCTCACTGTGTCAACCGGCGTCATGATATTCATTACCCGAAGCCGAAGGTCCTCAGTATTACTCAGACAACAGAACTCGGAACCGTGTATTCAAAGGATGAATTGGCCGCAGTCAATGCCGTTGCCCGTGCTCAGGGCCTGTTGTTACATATGGATGGTGCCCGATTTGCAAATGCTGTGGCCAGCCAGGGCGTGAGGCCAAGGGAATTAAGCTGGCAGGCCGGTGTCGATGTCCTGACCTTGGGTGGCACCAAAATGGAATGGCTGTTGGTGAAGCTGTGATCTTTTTCAATCGGGGGCTGGCTGACGAATTTGATTATCGTTGTAAGCAGGCCGGTCAGTTGGCATCAAAAATGCGTTTTTGGCCGCTCCCTGGGTCGGTATACTGGAGTCGGATGCCTTGCTGAAAAATGCCGCGAATGCCAATCGCTGTGCCAGACTCCTGGCTGATGAATTGTTGTCGGTTGAGCAGGTAAAGCTGATTCATCCGGTTGATGCCAATGCCGTGTTTGTCCAGTTTCCGATCGAACTGGTTGATGCCTTACATGCCGCCGGCTGGCACTTTTTATACCTTTATCGGCTCCGGCCACGCACGCTTTATGTGTTCATGGCAGACGCAAGAAGAAGACGTTCGACAATTTGGTCAGGAATTGCGAACTCTGGCAGCTGACATGTGTCGTAAGTGAGGGCAACGCAGGTTCTTCAGATGAATATGTTTAGTGACTTCGAATCAATTACCAAGAGTATGGGGGAGCTTCCCCCCTCGCCGATTGTAGCAACCAAGTTGCTTGAATTGCTACGTCAACCCGATCTGAAGATTAAGGATCTGGCCAATGCTGTTTCGCTCGATCCAGTGATTTCAGCGCGTTTGATGCGCATGGCAAACTCAGCATTCTATCAGCAGATGAAGCAGATAAAAACGGTCGACCGGGCCATTATCGTTGTCGGTGAGGACGTTCTTAAAAACCTGGCAATGGAATATAGCCTGCGAAGTACCCATAAAACCTACGGTGTTCTGGAGCGGAAACTGTGGGAAAATTCGGTTGGCTGCGCCGTAGCCTGCCGCATGTTGGCAGAACGGCTAACCGATCTGGACAAAAACGAGGCTTATCTGGCTGGACTGCAGCACCATATCGGCAAAGTGGTAATGATTAACCGTGACAAGGATCTATACCGAGAGGTCGTCAGAATTGTCGAAACGGGGCAGGGTCAGCTGCGCGACGTAGAACGTGGACTGTTTGCCTATTCCCATGAAATGGTGGGGGCGGCGTTACTCGATTACTGGAACTATCCAAAGTCGATTGTCAAAGCGACGTTACACCATCATGAGTTGAGCATCTGCGCGAAGAATACGGTGAGATATTCAAGCTTTGTGCAATTATCTGTCTTGCCAGCGATTTCTGCCTGAATTTCGGTATCGGCCATCAGCAGCCAGTCGAAGTGGACTTGACTTTAAGCCGCGGCTCCCTTGCTCTTGAGGCCAATCCGATGTATATCGATGATTTGGCAGAACGTTTTTATCCTGAATTTATCAAGGAGCGTAATCTGTTCCTTTCCTGATCTCTCAACTGTGAGGTTCTTCTGTTGGGTGTTTTTACCTCAGTTTGAAATTTTGCGGTTTTTTTGTTTCTCTCAAGGAGGAGGCAATGTGCAAAAAAATCTTTATTGCTGCAACAGGACAGGACTGCGGTAAGACAACGACCAGTCTTTCTCTGCTGCACCTCGCACGGCAGAAATATCAACGGGTTGGATTTATTAAACCATTCGGGCCTAAACGGACTGAATACCAAGGCCAGTTTGTTGATGTTGATGCGGCCTTGATGGCACATGTCTTCGATATGGATGACCAGCTGGATCTGATGTCTCCTGTCGTTCTGGAGCATCATACCACGCGAGATTTATTGGATGGAATGAGCTCTGCTCAGAGTTATCTGGATAAGGTCAGCAGGGCGATCAAAAAGCTGGAAAAGGAATGTGATTTTCTTATTATTGAAGGGGCGGGACACAGTGGTGTCGGCTCGGTTATGGCTTGAACAATGCCCAGTTGGCCAGCCACTTTAACGCTCCTGTGCTGTTGGTCGCCGGGGCGGCATCGGCAATGTCATTGATGCTATTCATCTCAACCTGGCGCTTTATCGTGAGGCCGGCGCCGAGGTTCGAATGATTCTGCCTAACAAGCTTCTTAAGGAAAAACGCGAAAAGACATTGCATTATCTGCAGCTTGCCTTTAACGATCAGGGCATCAAGGTTATCGGCGGATTCAATTACTCTCCGATTTTGGCGAATCCGACCATGATTTATATTTCTGAGCTTCTGGGGTTGGAACTGGTCGCAGATGCAGAGCAGGCCAGCCGGATTGTTCACCATGTTCAGCTGGGGGCAGCTTCGACTCAGAGAATTGTCGATCTGCTTCAGGAGTCAAGTCTGGTGATCGTACCGACCACACGGTGCGAGGTTCTGGTGATGCTGGCCACTCTTTATCACCTGCCGGAGTATAAACATAAACTGGCCGGTCTGATTATCAATGGAACCGTTCCCCTGACCGAGATTGTTCAGCAGATTCTGGATGACGCTCGCATTCCTTATATGAGAACGGAAGAAATTACTGCAGAAATCTATACGATCATTCACGAAGATGTCGCAAAAATAAGGGCCGATGACGACGAAAAGATAGCTTTGATTCAGCATCTTGCTGAGGAAGAAATGGATTTTGACCTGATTGACAGTTTGTTCTGATCGGAATAAATGTTGCCTGTTGAAAAGATGAGTAACGCTCAACAGGACTGAAAAATGTCGACTCGGCCTCAGGGTAGGGTCGACATTTGCATGAAGGGAAGCACTATGGGATATTGGGGAAATTATTCGGTGGAGGCGGGGTTACGCTTGACAGTGTGCGTAAGGCGGTTCAGGACGTCCGCTTTGCTGATGCGGCTCGTATGGCCGCTGAGCTTGATGTCTCGGTGTTAAACACGGCGGAACGGGAAGAACTCAATCGACTGAAAACTGATGCCGGGGATGGCTTGGCACGGTTGAATCTCGGTGAAGCTCTGGGTATGCGATACAGCGGAAAGAGGCCCAGGCCGAAGAGTACTTTCAGTTGGCTTTGGAAAAGGTCTGTAGCCCGATTTAAAATGGAGATTGAGGCGGCCATGGCTGTCGATGGAAGTGAACCTGCGGCAACGATAAAGGCCGATGCCCTGCCGGGTGTGGTGGCTGTGGTCGGACACGCGGGTTGATATCGATAGTCTTGCCGTTCCAGAAGATCGAGGGCAACAACTTGAACTGATTTTGACATCATATCCCGATTCTCTGGCCGAACGCTATCTGGAAAAAGAACAGTTGTTTCAGGACGCCTTTTTGCTGGCTCAGTCCGGTCGGGAGGAAGAGGCTCTGGAGCTTTGGGCTCGGATTCCTCCCACAGAGCAGGATGATCTCTACTTTTTTGAGCTCGGGTGTCTGTTCGGACGGCTTGGTGAGCTGGATAAGGCGCTTCGACTTCTGGATAAAGCGTTGGTCAATAATCCGGAATTGCTGCTCGCGGTTGAAGCCATGATCCCGATTATGATGGAGCGGGGAGACTTTGATCGCGCAATTAGCAAGTTGCAGGAATTGTTGAATAAAGGGGTTAATCGGCCCTTTTGTCACGCTCAGTTGGCCATCGTCCATGCCCGTCAGGGTGAGCTGGAAAAAGCGGCAGAAGATGTTCGCAAAGCATTGGCAGGGGGCAGTGTCAATCAGTCTTTCTGGTTTTGCTGCAACAGTCCTCGAGCGTAGCGGTGCTCTGGGAGACGCTGAGGAGCTGCTGAGAAAACTTCCGGCAAACAGTTGTCAGGGAGGAATTAATCTGCCTCTGGCCGAATTTTTGCTGCGCCAGAAACGTGAGCTGGGCAGGATTCTCGATACTTTTAACGCCGCTTGTCGAGAAGATCCTCAAAACCCGCGCTGGCAATTGAGGGTTGCGCAGACTTACCTGGCTCGTAACTGGAAAAAGGATGGCTTGAAGTTGTTGAAAAAGGTTGCGGGCGATCCTCGCCTGGAAAAAGATCTGGCGGAAGAAGCCAAGCTTCTTCTGGATGAAATGATGGTGTAACCATGGCGGCTGTGTCTGAGGTGAAAGCATACTTGGCCGCTCATGGCATTGACGTGCTGGAATATGAACAATTGACGGCAACTGCAGCGACCGCGGCCGAAGCGGTTGGTTGTTCTGCCGCAGAGATTGCCAAGACGCTGCTGTTTTTGATCGGGGGGAAGCCGGTTGTCGTCGTGACTTGCGGAGATATGAAGGTCAAAAGCTCTCCTTTGAAAAAAGAATTTCAATTACAGGGAAAGGTTAAGCTGCCCCAGGCTGAAGACGTTGTCAATCATACCGGGTATGCTCCTGGCGGAGTTTGTCCGTTTCTTCTTCCTGGTGATCTCCCAGTTTGTCTGGACAGCTCTATAATGCGTTTTGATGTTGTTTATGCGGCGGCTGGTAACAGCCATACGGCTGTTCCTGTCACCCTCGAACAGTTAAAACAGTTGACCGGAGGGCGTGTGGCTGAATTGTGCAGCCCGATTGTGCTCAAAGATTAGTTTTGTTGAATAAATCCCAACGGTTGATATAATGCTGCCTTCTGAGCAATACGTGAGGAGTTCTAAGCCGTTTTTTCATGCAGGATCGTCCGGATGATGTGGGATCAAAGCGAACAGATGGATGGCGGATTAAAAAACACGTGGGGCTTTGCCCAGCTGCTTGAACATATCGACATTGGAATTCTGGTTCTCGACCTCGAGCAGCAAGTCATCGATTATTGTAATGCCGCTTTCTTTTATGTCCTGCAGGATGATCGTTTATGTCGCGACTATCAGGCTCTCTATGATCTGTTTGTCCGGAATGTCGAAGAGCAGAATGATTTTTGCCGCGCTGGGCGTGCCGCCCATCAGGTTATGTGGCAAGGGCGGCTGTTCGGACACTCTGTCTATAAAGCAGCGACGCGATACCGCTGCATCTTTATTCGAGATATCACTGAAAAAAGCCGCCTCGAATCGATCGCGCAGGCGGTGAATGCGATGGATAATATCGGTTTTATCTTTTCAGGGATCCGTCACGAAATTGGTAATCCGTTGAATTCCTTAAAAATGGCGCTGAGTGTTCTTAAGGATAATTCGGACACGGCTTCACCCCGGATGCTGAGTGAGTATATTGACCGTGGGCTGGCTGACATAGGTCGGATGGAATACCTGTTGAAATCTTTGAAAACCTTCAGCATGTATGAACATGTCGAGCTTAAAAGCTGTCATCTTGTGGAGTTCATGGAAAAGTTCATTTCTCTGGTTGAGCGAGATTTTCATTCCTACGGGATAAGGCTTAAGACCAGTATTCCTCTTGATCTTGCCCGGATCAATATTGATGAAAGGGCGCTCCATCAGGCCTTGTTGAATGTTTTTAATAATGCTGCAGATGCGCTGCAGGGCAGGATGGCTGCACAGATCACAATCAGTGCCGAGACACGCGGCCAGGTTGTCATTCTGACGATCGCCGATAACGGCTGCGGTATTTATCCGGAACAGTTGAAGCACCTGTTTCAGCCCTTTAACACCAGTAAGGAACATGGCAACGGTCTGGGACTGGTCATCACCAGAAAGTTGCTGGCAATGATGAACAGTGATATTGACGTTACCAGTCGGCAGGGCAATGGCACATGTGTGACGATCCGGCTGCCGCTTGCCGAACTAACGACTGAAGCTGGCGATTCATAGAATATCCCCATGGACAGGTGGTACTGTGAAGAAAATTTTGATTGTTGATGATGAAAAATCATTCCTCCTTTCTTTGAAGGATGGGTTAAAAAAACACAGTGGACGTTTTCAGGTGTTTAGTGCTGAAAATGGCCGGCAGGCTGTTGAAATTTTGCGTTCGATGTCAATAGACTTGCTTGTGACCGATCTGAAAATGCCGGAAATGAATGGATTTGAATTGCTGGCCTGGACCAGCAGGCACCAGCCACAACTGCCTGTGATTGTTATGTCGGCTTTTGGTACGCCTGAAATCGAAGCTCGTCTGGATAAAATGGATACGCTTCAGTTTCTTGAAAAACCGCTTGATATCGACATGTTGGAAGAGGGCATTCTTAACGGTTTGAACGCAGCGGGAAAAAGCTATATCCGTGGAATTACGCTGGCAACTTTTCTTCAACTGATGAAAGCCGAAAAGAAAAATTGTACGCTCAAAGTCATGGCAGAAGGTCAGCTTGCCTACCTGTTCATCAGTCGTGGAGAGCTTATTGACGCAGAACAGGATCATTTGACCGGCTTGTCCGCAGCCATGGAAATTGTTGCCTGGTCAGATGCTGAAATAGAAATGGATGGTATCTGCCGGCGCAGTGACGATGTGATCCAGATGCCGATGGAACAACTGTTGATTGAAGCCTTCAAACGTCAAGATGAAGCCGCCGAAATGGCGCGTGAAGGTGAGGTGGATGTCGACACCCGGACAAGAAGCAATACTTCCGACCAGGCCAGTGAGAGTGAAGATCTGCTACGTAAACGGTTGGCTACTATATTGACCCGCCTTGCACCGGTTCAGGAGTTTCTTGTCTTTGCCGACAATGGAATTGTTGAAAGTCAGAGTCAGGGCATGGCTTCCCTGTCAGGAAGTGACCCACTTGTTTTTTCTCCGCTTTTTCGGCAGATTCCAGAAGAAATGGGCGTGGGTGGGTTCCGCTCATTGGTTCTTAATGGTACACATCGAAATCGGTATCTGCTGTTCAACCAGTGGGGACGAAAAATTCTTATCCTGCTTAAACCGGGCATCCAGGCGAACAAGGTGATGCGTGAAATAAAAAGGCATATGAACCGTTAAGCGAATATTCGATGAGTAATTAAGGTGAGGTATTTCTGATGGCTACAGCAAAAGATTTTGTTGTCAGGGTTGATCAGGTCGAAGGTGTTGACGGTTGTTTGCTGGTTAAAAGGACGGGCGTCTGCTGGGGCAGACTTTGGATGATTACAAAACTTATGCCGCCCTGATGGCGACCGCTGCCGAACAGGCGTACAGTCTGATGGATAAGATCGGCTTTAGTTATTGTCGTCATCTCTGTTTTAACTGTTGCGACAATCGGCACTTTTATTTATTCCCGATCGACAACTATTTGCTTGGGGTTGTTCAGGAAAGTGAATGCGACGTAACCGAAATGCTGGAATCTGTTTACGAGCTGATCGGCAAAGTTTCAACCTCTGGAAGGTAATGTAACAATATCGATGGCGAGACAGGGAGTTTTTTTATGTTGGATTTATTGCGGCAACGTCGGAGTATCAGGACTTATAAGAATCAAACGATCAGCGCTGAGCAGATGAAATTACTGAGCGAAGCTCTGCTACGGGCTCCAAGTTCACGAGATCTGCAGCCCTGTGAATTTATCCTGGTAAATGACCCGATATTCTCAAACAGCTGGTCAATGCAAAGGCCCATGGGACCTCGTTTTTGCAACCGCCCCACTGGCAATTGTTATTGCCGCTGATCCTTCTGTTTCCGATGTCTGGATCGAAGACAGCTCAATCGCTGCAATCACTGTTCAATTGGCCGCTGAACAACTGGGTCTGAAAAGCTGCTGGGCGCAGCTGAGGCTAAGAGCCCATGACGAAGAGACCAGCGCTTCAGAATATGTCCGTCAGCTTGTTGGTCTGCCGGAAGGGATGGAGGTGCCGATTGTCATCGCGGTTGGTCATCCCGGCGAAAGCAAATCGGGGCATGGGGAAGAACGCTTGAAAAAGGCAAAAATCCATCTCAATAGTTATCAGAACTGATAGCCCGTCGGTTGTCCTTTTGTTATGATAACCACCGGTTTTTGATGCCTGGACAGCCACAATACAGGTGCTGATGGGTAGAACAGAGCATCTGCTTATCAAAGCGCTCTTTCTGTTGTGTACACAGGTCGACTTCACGCTCAGTTAAAGGTCGACCGCAAAGGACACAGCGGATTCGCTCTGTTTTTCTGCTCGGCATGAAATCTTCTCCTCTGGTATTCTGTGCTGTAAAGTTGATTTTATCGGGCAGAAGTGCCATTCTCACCGATCACGTTCGATAAAATCAACACCTATTCAATTCAGGAGTCATCATGACAGTTGTTGCAGTTGGTAATAAAGTGAAGTTGCATTACACAGGAACTTTTGACGACGGTGAAGTTTTTGATTCTTCACGCGATTCCGATCCGTTTGAGTTTGAAGTCGGTGCGGGACAGGTTATCCCCGGTTTCGACAACGCCGTCGTTGGGATGAAAATCGGTGAAAGCAAAAAATCCGCCTTGAAGAGGACGAAGCCTACGGTCCATACAGTGACGATATGGTTTTTGATGCCGACCCGGATCAGTTTGAAGAAGGTCTAAGTCCTGAGGTTGGTCAGTCGTTCCAGACTCAGATGGAAGATGGAACCCCGCTGATTCTGACCGTGGTGTCGATTAACGATGATAAGATCAAGCTCGACGCCAATCACCCGATGGCCGGCAAGGTTTTGAATTTTGATCTGGAGTTGGTCGAAATCGTTTAAGGCGGTATTTCATCATCCATGAAGGCACGCTATTTCTTAGGATTTTTAAGCGATAGCGTGCCTTTACCTTTTAAGGAGACAGCTCTGTAATGTCGGATGATCTGCGCAAGATTATCCATGTCGATATGGACGCCTTTTACGCTTCGGTCGAACAACGCGACAACCCGGAATTACGTGGAAAGCCGGTTGTCGTCGGTGGCCGTCCCGATAGTCGTGGCGTTGTTGCGACCTGTTCCTACGAAGCCCGTAAATACGGGATTCATTCAGCTATGCCCTGTGCACGGGCTTATCGCCTTTGTCCTTCTACCATTTTCGTCCTCCCCCGATTTGCTGTTTACCGGCAGGTCTCTCAGCAGATTCGTGATATCTTTTTCAGCCATACTGACCTCGTTGAGCCTCTATCTCTGGACGAAGCCTACCTTGATGTCACCAAGAACAAACAGGATATCCAGTCTGCGACCTGGGTGGCTCAGAAGATCCGCGAGGAGATTCGCACCAGAACCGGACTGACCGCATCGGCCGGTGTCTCTTACAATAAGTTTCTGGCTAAAATAGCGTCGGATGTACAGAAACCAGACGGGTTGACGGTTGTTACACCGGAGCAGGCCGAAGCGTTTATTGCCTCCCTGCCCATTCGCCGTTTTCACGGTGTCGGACGGGTCACTGAAAGGAAAATGCTGGCTCTGGGAATCCATAACGGCGCTGATCTTTATCTTCACAGCTTAGAAGAGTTGCAGCACTACTTCGGTAAGTCCGGTCAGTATTTTTACACAATCGCTCGCGGGGTTGATCTGCGTCCTGTGACCCCGAACCGTATTCGCAAGTCGATCGGCAAGGAAACCACCTTGGGTGATGACATTGCCGATGTCGGTCAGATGCTGACAATTATCGGGGACCTGGCCGAGAAAGTTGCTGCCGCACTGCAACATAAACAGACAAGCGGTCTGACTCTGACACTTAAAGTAAAGTACGCTGATTTCCAGATTGTGACCCGCAGTATCAGTGGTGAATCACCGATTGAAACAGCTGAAGAGATCCTGTCTCTGGCAGAAAAATTGCTGAAAAAACGGAGGCTGGAAACAGGGCTGTACGGCTGTTGGGGGTGACGATTTCTCATCTGACCACAGATATTGAGGTTCACCAAGCTTTGCAGATGGAGCTGCCACTCAGTTGAAAAAATGAAGTAAAAAAAGCCCGACACAAGGTATCGGGCTTTTGACAACTATGACTATATTGATGAACTGTTCAGGTTACTTCATCCGCTTGCGGCGGTAGAGGGCCAGTCCGGCGAGGCCTGAACCGAGAAGTAACAGAGTGCCCGGCTCTGGGACAGGGGCGGTTCCATCGTCGCCATTGACAGTCAAGGTTGAGTAGTCAAGGTAGAAGTCGCCACAATCCGAAGAGACCCAAACATTCAGTGTGCCGTCATCGTAGATATCTAAATATGCAAATGGATTGTCCCAAAAGCTGTTCGACCCGATTGAAGCATCGCCAGTTACGCTTGTTGTTATACTCTCTCCCGGAATTGTGATACGGGCTCTTTCATTGCCATCGGCAACATAAACAGTGTCCCAGTGGAGCCCCTCGGACCAACTGAAATCCAAATGGTAACTAAGACTTCCCTGATTGTCGTCGTAAAGTCCTACATCAAGTCTGAATGAGGATATCGTAGACGGTGGTGCGTTAAAACCGTCATCTGAAATATCATGCCAGTAACTGTGTGTGGGAGGAATCATGACATCCGGATTAAAGTCTATGGTATCAGTCCAGGTCGTAGGAACTGCACCAGCAATGCTGATCCATCCAAAAAGCACCAGCACAATTAATAAAACTCGTTTTTTCATTTGCTCCTCCTTTTTTGCTGAGTAAATTTGATTTTCTTGAACTTGATTCGACAGTTTATTTTAGCAATTAACAGGCCAACTCTATTGTTCCAGTATTTACGGGTGATTGGCTCATGTCTGTTTGATTTGAAAGGATTTTCGACAGCTGAATTATGTGATAAAAATGATTGTTCTATCAAGTTTTTTGAGTTATTTCAGTAGGATATGTATAGTTACATGGAATCTGTTGAAAAGTGGATGAATAATCTTTTTGTTTTGTAAGAAAAATCGACATAATGCCTGACTCAGGAGTCGTCCAAGACTTTTCAAAACTTAACAATTTAAATATTTGAATTATGTTATGTTTTGCGAAAATCATTTCTCGGAGTCTTACTATGAACATGCGTAAAATAACATCGTTGACAGCCTTGATTTCTTTTATTCTTCTCATTTTGACCAGTTGTTATCCTTTACATCGTTCCTTCCGGCAGGGTTGCCTATTGGGCAGGGTATGAACTCTGGGGATTAAGCAAGGAAGATTGGGGAGCGGTACATATCAATCTCGGTGTTCTTCTGCTTGTGACCATGCTCCTTCACGTCTTTTACAATTGGCCAACTTTGCTCAGTTATATGAAAAACAAGGCGAGGCAGGTGCGCATTTTACAGTTGATTTTAATCTATCGCTGATTCTGACACTGGTCGTGGTTTTCGGGACTCTGGCAGGTATTCCACCGATGAGTTCAATCATCGATCTTGGAGAATCGATTACAGATAAGGCTAATCTGTATTACGGGGAGCCTCCTTACGGTCATGCTGAGCTGTCACCACTGAAGGTCTTTTCGGAGAGAGTCAAAATCGATCTGGAGCAAAGCCTGGCGGCATTAAAGGCGGCAGGGATTGTTGTCGAGTCACCAGACAGTACGATGACGGAGATCGCCGAGGCTAACGGTATCACACCACAGTCAATCTTCGAAATTATCAAGCTGGAATCCCATCCTGGTAGTCGTGTCTCAAGCGTTACGATGCCTGTAGATGCCCTGGTGGCACGGGAAACAGAACTGTGATCCAGATCTGCGAAATGTATCGGCTTGATCTGGCGCAAATCATGGCAGGTCTGAAGAAAAAGGAATGATTGTGGAAGAAGGACAGACCATGAAAGAGATTGCAGCGGCAAACAGTGTCGATCCGCATGCGATCTACGGTGCGATTTACGAGATAGCCTCTGAAAAGTAATGTTGCCTTGAAGGCAATATCATCGGGCAATGCCTTCAGGGCAATGATATGTCATGGATAGAGCCGCGCCAGAAATTCAGCGACGCAGGCCGGTTTCTCACTGCCTTCAATATCAGTGGTTATCAAATAACAGATTTGAACGCCATCCCTGACCTGTTCAACGTCCTGAATGGTGGTTCTGGCTCTCAGTCTGGCACCAACTTTGACCGGGGCTGGAAAGCGCACCTTGTTCAGCCCGTAATTAACCCGGTATCTTATGCCGGGGTAATTCTTTTGAAAAAATCCGGGTGGTTACTTTCCGTCAAGTAGGGCAGTAATGACAAAGTGAGATAGCCGTGGGCTATGGTTGCCTCATAGGGGGATTCTTTAGCGGCGCGTTCAGGATCAATATGAATCCATTGAAGATCGCCGGTGACTTCGGCAAAACGGTCGATCCGTTCCTGATCGATCTGTAGCCAGGGACCGGTATGGATTTCGTGCCCGACCTGTGGCTTTAAAAAGCCAGAAAGGTTTCAATTTTTTCCATTTTACAATCCTTTTAAAAAACACAGTCTGATGGTTAAGCGGGCTCTTCAGGTTGTATTGTCTCGTCCTCAAGCAATAATGAGCTCAGCTTGACAATCTTTTTTTCGATGGTTTGTTCAACCTGATCTGTGCCGAACATCCAGCTGATCTGGCCCAGCATCAAGGTAACGTCAGCGATTTCATCGATGACCTCCTGACGTTCAATCTTTCCACGCTTGAAGTGTTTAATGGCGGCGATAAGCTCGGCGCATTCCTCAATCAGTTGATCATACTGAGCGCTTTCTCCCCATTTTTCGACCGTTTGCTTGTAAAGGTCTATTCGATTCATTTTTATACCTTGTCATTGTTTGCAAAACTCCATCATCCCACGCTCCCAGGGACAAATCAACGAGCAAAATTAATCTTACGATTCGTTGTTTTGACCTTC
>LQAG01000048.1_pt1 | contig 64296 bp, 86 predicted proteins | sample 1535801 | NCBI WGS metagenome assembly LQAG01 (sample SAMN04331584, study PRJNA305678) | bioreactor metagenome | isolation source: bioreactor_3 inoculated with Wadden Sea sediment 1st replicate of a... | place: Germany:Bremen
ACCCAATATTGACGGATTTATCTATCTAGTTACCTGATTGAAAAAAGAAGGGGATGCACTCAACACAGACAGGCCCCACCTTGATGCGCCAAAACAGTCTACCCGTCAATCCCCAACCAACAAGCAAATAAATCAAACAACTAAAGATCGATTCCGCCCTGAATTCTTTGCCTGATAAAGAGCGCTATCGGCCATTTTAAACAGTTCATCCGTTTTGTCATCGTCTGTATTAGCTTTGACAGTGCCGATATTGACAGTTATATGAGTGTTGGGAAACTCAGACATCTGTAACTCTTCAATCTTGATCCTGTGGCGTTCGGCCACGTGTCAGGTCACATCAATACCCAGCTGTAGCAGAATCAGCTCAAACTCCTCTCCACCTAAGCGCCCCCTATGATCAGATGTTCGCAAGGCGTCGTAGATGGTGTGTGCGACCTGTTTCAGAATCCGATCCCCGCCATCGTGGTAGAGGTTTCGCGGTGACAGGTTTGCTTTTTGGAAATCATATGGTTTATCTTGATGTGATTAATGTTGCCTTAACCTTAATTGACATATGAGATGGAGATATTCATGAACTACTGGCTGATGAAGTCGGAACCGGATGCCTTTGGTATTGATGATCTTGTGAACATGCCTGATCAGACTGAACATTGGGACGGAGTGCGTAACTACCAGGCGCGTAACATGATGCGCGACGCTATGAAGGTGGGGGACCAGGTCTTCTTTTACCATTCCAACTGCAAGGTCCCGGGGATTGTCGGGCTGATGGAAGTCGTGCGTGAAGGTTACCCCGATCACACCGCTTTTGATCCGAATTCAAAGTATTTTGATCCCAAAAGCGATCCGGCCAAGCCGCGCTGGATGATGGTCGATATCAAATATATCCGTCATACCCAGCGGGTGATTTCACTGGCCGAACTGAAGGAACACCCGGCGTTGGAGAACATGCCGCTGGTACGCAAGGGTAATCGTTTGTCGATTATGCCGGTGACCGAGCAAGAGTGGAATTACATTCTGGGCTTGGAATAGATATATAGTTTTCTTGGAATAATAAGTTCAAGGTCGCGGGGTTAAGGCCCCGCACGCGATCCCACTTTCTTGCTACGCGGCAAGTCTCCCGAATGAATAACTCCACTCCGGTGAAAGGCAAGGGGGAGGCAGGATAAGTGTCGGCTATAGTTAGCACCAACTGGTCGAAGGAACATCCCGGCATTGGAGAACAAGGGCGCGGGGTTGCGACCCCGCTCGACGCCATACTCTTTTGTTATGTCACAAAAGAGTATGCAGAAAAGACACCCAATGTTCTACCCGCAGTGCGGGAGCCTCCGCTCCGCTGCCTATTCGGGCCGCTCCCATGCGCTTCGCTTAACCTCGCGACAAGTCTCCCGAATAAACAGCTCCACTCCGGTAGAAACAAAGGGAGGGCAGAGACGGAAAGCGTCAGGCGGGATGCGACCCGCCGGGTTTGATTTTAGATTCAGATTGAGGTTTAGATGCCCAGAATTACAATGATGGCAGGCAGAGGCGGGAGTCAAAGGCTCCCCTCGCCCTGACCCTCTCCCCAAGGAGAGGAGATAGATCATTTACGGGCAAGTGGAATTTGTCCAACAATAAAAAAGGCCGCGAATCGCGGCCTTTCTACTATTTCATTTTTTTATTTTTCAAGCTGTGCGGTCAGCTGCGGTTCATCCCGCTTCATAACAAACAGGTAGCTCTCTTTCAGTTTTTTGGTGAAGAATGTCCCGATCCATAGCGGACTCCAGACCACCCCGGCTGCCAACCAGCGCTTGAAGGCGCTGGAATCGGTTTTGTCTGCCTTGATGGTCAGGTCGACCTGCTCAAAGCCGGAGCGTGAAATCTGTACATCGTGCTGCCCGCCGCTGCTCAAGTTGTAGTCATAATAAATGGGTGTCTCCCCGAGCTCTTTTCCGTTGATCGTGACAATCGCTCCAGGAGGATCTGACTGAATAAGGGCTTGGTGGGGGGCGCAGGCAGATAAAAACACGACCAGCACGAGAAGGATCAGTTGTTTACTTTTCATTTATTGGCTCCCTGTTTTTTTCATTTAATCCTGAGTGACCGCTTCAGGGGTGTTGCTTCGTCCCATATCCCACAGCAATGTTTATGCCTGAAATATGGTCGTTTTTTTCTAGGTGCCGGAAAAAGAAGAAGTAGACTGATTTTGAAGAGATAGCGGAAAAATATCAATTCCCATTAAAACTATCGGCAAAGCGACTGTGTTTCTTTAGCTTCACTTGAGTGACGGAAAATGACCGAATATGCAGATTTTGCGCAACACTCTTTCCTAAAAGCAGCGACAAAACTAACACATAGGCTCTTTTAAAGACAAGAAAAATTGTCAAGAACAGGCGGAGAGAGGCTATCCCGCTCAACGAAGGAGCCGAATCACAGAGAGGGTCCGGGCAGGTCGGACCCTCTCTGTGACGCGGTGGTTATTTTCCCTTGCCGTTTTTTGTTAACAGGTTTTTCAAGAACCGGCCCGTGTGTGATTCAGAGCATTCTGCCACCACCTCGGGTGTTCCGGAGACGGTGATATTTCCGCCGCCGCTACCGCCTTCTGGCCCGATGTCGATGACGTAGTCGGCTGTTTTGATAACATCTAGATTGTGTTCGATGACAACCACGGTGTTGCCGGTTTCAACCAGTCGGTTGAGCACTTCGAGTAATTTGTGGATATCGGCGAAGTGCAGGCCGGTGGTCGGTTCGTCAAGAATATAGATGGTGCGGCCGGTGGCCCGTTTTCCCAGCTCACGCGCCAGCTTGACCCGCTGCGCTTCACCGCCGGAGAGGGTGGTCGCACTCTGGCCAAGGCGGATGTAGCCGAGACCGACATCGCGCACGGTCTGCAGCTTGTTGTTGATTTTGGGGATGTTCTCCAGAAACTTGCTGGCCTGATTGACGGTCATGTCGAGCACTTCGGCGATACTCTTGCCCTTGTACTTGACCTCCAGGGTTTCACGGTTGTAGCGCGCCCCTTTACAGACTTCACACTGGACATAGACATCGGGCAGAAAGTGCATCTCAATCTTGATGATGCCGTCGCCGCTACAGGCTTCACAGCGCCCACCTTTGACGTTAAAGGAGAAGCGTCCCGGTTTGTACCCGCGGATTTTGGCTTCCGGCAGCTGGGCGAACAGCTCGCGGATATCGGTGAAGACGCCGGTGTAGGTGGCCGGATTGGAGCGCGGAGTGCGGCCGATGGGGACTGGTCGATATCGATGACCTTGTCCAGTTGCTCCAGTCCTTTAATATCCGTAACCGGACCAGCCTGACCCGGGTGCGATGGAGGCGTTGAGCGAGTGATTTATACAGGGTTTCGATCACCAGCGATGACTTGCCGGAGCCGGAAACGCCGGTGAAGCAGGTCAATACGCCGAGGGGAATATCGACACTGACATCCTTGAGGTTGTTGGCCCGGGCTCCGATGATTTTAAGCCAGCGATCGGATGTCCGACGCTCGCTCGGTACCAGAATAGCGCGTTTGCCCGACAGATAATCGCCGGTCAGGGACCCGGGTGTTTCCATCACTTCGGTCGGTGTGCCCTGGGCCACCACCAGGCCGCCGTTGACACCGGCTGCGGGGCCCATATCGATCACATGATCAGCGGCTTCGATGGTCTCTTCATCATGTTCAACCACCAGCACCGTGTTACCCAGGTCGCGCAGGCGCCTCAAGGTAGTCAGCAGGCGCTGGTTGTCACGCTGGTGCAGCCCGATGGAGGGTTCATCGAGGATATAGAGGACACCGGTCAGAGACGACCCGATCTGGGTTGCCAGCCTGATGCGCTGGCCTTCGCCGCCACTTAAGGTACCGGCGCTGCGGTCAAGAGTCAGGTAGTCGAGCCCGACATGGGAGAGAAAGGACAACCGCTCACGGATCTCCTTTAAAATCCGGCGGGCGATTTCCATCTCCTTGGGCGGCAGGGTCAGATCGTTAAAGAAGGTTTCGGCATCAGCGATCGACAGGCCGGTGGTCTGCTGGATATTTTTGTCGGCCACGGTGATATGGAGCGCTTCCGGGCGCAGACGCGCCCCCTTGCAGGTGCTGCAGGGGATTACGCTCATGTAGCGCTCCAGATTTTCACGGACGCTGTCGGAGTCGGTTTCATGGTAGCGGCGCTGGAGGTTGGGAATCACCCCCTCGAACTGCTTTTCGTAGAAGTGGCGTCGCTCACCCTGATCGTAGAAAAGCGTACCTCCTCGTCACCGGAGCCGTTGAGGATGACGTCCTGAATCTTCGGCGGCAATTTGTTGAAGGGAGTGCGGATATCGAAATCATAATGCATCGACAAGGCTTCAAGCAGAGCCTGGTAATAGTAGCCGGTGCGGCTGTCCCAGGGGACGATGGCACCATCGCGCAACGACAGCTCCGGGTTTGGGACCACTTGTTCACGGTCGAAGTACATTCGCGTTCCCAGGCCGCTGCAGTCGGGGCAGGCCCCGTGGGGATTGTTGAAGGAAAACATGCGTGGCGACACTTCCGGGTAGGACAGACCGCATTCGATACAGGCATGTTTGGCCGAAAAGAGGGTGCTGTCGCCATCGGGAACCTCAATCCGCACCAACCCGTCGGCCAAGCGCAAGGCGGTCTCAATCGAATCGGCCAGACGGGTCTGGATATCGTCTTTGACGATAAGGCGGTCGACCACCACTTCAAGGGTGTGTTTTTCTGCTTGTCCAGCTCAATCTTGTCGCCCAGTTCATGCATCACACCATCGACCCGGATGCGAACGAAGCCGTCGGCCTGCAGCTGGGCCATCTCCCTGCGGTACTCGCCTTTACGCTCACGCACAATCGGTGCCATGACCATCAGCTTGGTTCGCTCCGGCAACTTCATGACCTGATCAACCATCTGTTCAATGGTCTGGGAACTGATGGCATGGCCGCAACGGTGACACAGAATCTGCCCGACCCGGGCATAGAGCAGACGCAGGTAGTCATAGATTTCGGTGACCGTGCCGACCGTCGAACGCGGATTTTTCGAGGTTGTCTTCTGTTCGATGGAAATGGCCGGGGATAGGCCGTCGATCTGGTCGACATCGGGCTTTTCCATCTGCTCAAGAAACTGGCGGGCGTAAGCGACAGAGATTCAACATAGCGCCGCTGGCCTTCAGCGTAAATGGTGTCAAAGGCCAGAGTGCTCTTACCGGAACCGGACACACCGGTGATCACCACCAGTTCGTCGCGGGGATGTCGATATCGATATTTTGAGGTTGTGCTCACGGGCACCGCGAATTTTGATTTTATCGATCATGATGATTATCTCTACCTTGTTTTAAACCACGAGAGGCTAGAGCGAGAAGGCTCTTCTCAGTGGATAGTCTGTCGCGAAAGAAGCATCCCCGAACCAAATCCCCTCTAACCTCCCTTTATAAAAGGGGAGGGCTCTGATTACCCATTGGGCAAAGGGAGATTAAGGGGAGGACCTCAGCTTTTTTTGTACCTCTGTGGTTTACGCAAATTGGTTAACCCCTGTTGCATGCCATCTGGTCCGCCATTTTCAGTGCTGCAACCAGGCTGGTGGTGTTGGCTTCTCCGCTCCCGGCCAGATTGTAAGCGGTTCCGTGGTCGACGCTGGTTCTGACGATCGGTAGTCCCAGGGTGACATTGACGCCATCGTCAAAGTGCAACAGCTTAAGCGGAATCAACCCCTGGTCGTGGTACATGCAGATCACCGCGTCGTACTGTCCTTTGGCGGCAAAGTAAAAGAGCGTGTCGGCGCTGTGGGGCCCGTCGGCGTCAATCCCTGCTGCTCGGGCCTGGTCGATGGCCGGTTGGATCAGTCGCTGTTCTTCGTCACCGAATAAACCGTCTTCTCCAGCATGGGGATTGAGGGCCAGCACCGCCAGGCGTGGATTCGCGATCCCCAGCTGGCGGGACAATGACTCTGCCGCGATCCGGATAGTGTCCAGAATTTCTTCACTGTTCAAGCGCTCCGGGACATCGCGATAAGCCAGATGGGTGGTGACCAGGCAGACCTTGAGCCGTTCACCGGCGAGCATCATGACCACCTTGTCAACCCCACAGAGCTCAGCCAGCAATTCGGTGTGACCGGGAAAGTGATAGCCCGAAGCGTTGATCGCGGCTTTGTTGATCGGGCAGGTGACGATTCCGGCACCACTGCCGTCAAGACAGGCGCTGGCGGCATGCTCGACATATTGGGCCATGGCCCGACCGCAGTCCCGGTCAGGTCGACCGTAGTGGAGTTTGGCCGGGTCGAGTTGTGAAATGTTGAGGACGTTCAGCCGGCGCGCAGCAATGCTCAACTGATAGCGTTGATCGCTTAATTGGCTGCACTGGCAGTCTGTATTGAAAATCCTGGCCGCTCGCTGCAGTACGGCGATATCACCGATAATTTCCAACGGATGGCTGAGGTTTTGATAGGCATCTTCAAGCAGGGCTTTGATGATCAATTCCGGACCGATACCGGTCGGATCACCCATGGTCAGGAGTAGGGGCTGCATCTGTTTGTCCTATTTAAAGTGTCAAGCAAGCAATCTGCCATTATAGCGGATTGCCGAAGGGAGAAACAAGTCCTGGTGTGAAATGTGAAGTGAATTGTCGGCAGCCGTGTTCTGCTTTGTGCAGGAGAGAACACGGCTTGCCGGGGTTGCCTTGTCGATACGTGTTAAAGCCGGATCAGAGCCGCTTTTCAATAAACGCATTCGTGCGCAGTTCTCTTTGCCATTCGTCAAAACGGGCATCGGTTTTTTGATCCCTGAGCTTTTCTTCAATTTCGCCTTTGACCCGGTCAAACAGGTTAACGTCGCCAGGGTTGCGGTCGGTCACCAGAAAGAGATGGAGTTGGCCGTTCAGTTCGATAATCTCACTGACGTCTCCTTGGTCCAGCCCCTTGATCGCCTCCTGTAACGGCGCGGCCATATCTGTTTCGACCATGGCTCCCATATCGTCGCCATTGGCGTTGTCCTGGGCGGCCAGAACCTCATCGAAAGGTTCACCGGCCAGCAATTGATCACGCACGGTGTCGACCTTTGCTTTCAGTTCGTCCATCCGCTGTGACGATGATCCCGGTGGGATCGGAAAGCTGATACGGCTGACGCGAACCTTGGGCTGAACCCGGTATTCATCGATGTGTTCGCGAAAGTAATCGCGTATTTCGCCGCTGGTGACCAGGACCTTGTAGCGGACCTCACGATTGATCAGCTTGTAGCGCAAGATTTCTTTTCTGACCTGGACACGATAGCTTCGAGGGTCATGCCTTGGGCCGCGAGGGCCTGAATCAGCGTTGCCCGTGACAGACCGTTCTTGGCTTGAACATCGTTGATGGCATTTTCAAGTTCTATATCTTCAACATCGATATCGAGTTCCGCCGCCCGCTGTTCGAGCAGTTTATCGTTGATCAGCTGTTCAAGCAGCGTCTCCTTAAGCTGGTCAAACTGGGCAGCGCTGAGCTGGTTGGTGTTGTTCTTGCGCGACAGGGCTTCCATGACGGCCTGATCGAGTTGGTGAGTGCTGATCACTTCATCGTTGACAACGGCGGCAACACGACTGAGGGTTTTTGCCTGGACAGTGGTTGTCAGGCTTATCAGGATAAGCGCAGCAAGTAGGAGAAAATGCTTCATATTGTGTGATCCTCTATTGTTTACGGTCTGTTTCCGGAGGCTTCAGCAGCGCCCAGTTGATGGTCGTCTCTGTTGATTGTTGCAGTTTTTCAAGCCATTGGTGAAAAGCGTTTTCCTCTTTTTCCTGATAGAGCTTTTCGTGAATTTCATCTTTTATTGCGGCGTAAGGTCTGATCCCGGCCCGTCGCCGTCTCTCAACGAAAAAGAGATGGTAGCCGTAAGGGCTCTTGACCGGATCACTGACCTGACGAACCGGCAACCTGAACAGAACTTCATCAAATTCCGGTGGTAGCTGACCGCGGGAAAATAGCCGAGCGAACCTCCCTTTTCCCGGTCGGGAGAGTGGGAGTATTTTTGCGCCAGCGCGGCAAAATCGCCGCCATCTTTCAGTTGCTTCAACACCTCGAGAGCTTCTTCTCGTGTCGGAACAGCATCTGGCGGGCACGAATTTCCAACGGTCGACGGAAATCTTCCTTATGACTGCGATAGTATTGCTCCATCTCTGTATCGCTCACCCGAATCTGCGGAGCAAGAATAGCTTTACTGACTTTTTCCGTCAACAAGCGAAGTTTCAAAGCGTTAATCCAGGCTTCGAAGGTCTTCCCCTTACTCTGCAGCACCTGATTGAATTCTTCGCTGCTGTAGCTGCCTCGAATATCTGCCAGGGCAGTATCCATTTCATCCGGGCTGATCTGAACGTTAAGCCGGACCGCCTCACCAAGAAGCAGTTCGCGATCGATCAGTTGCGTGATCAACTGGGTTTTGATCTGTAGCTGCTCTGCCGCAGGCAGAGCGCTGATGTCGGGATAGTTAAGTTTCAGTTCGCGGTTAAACTGATCCAGTGTCAGCTGGCGCTCGCCGACGACGATCAAGGGTTTCCCGGGGAAGACCTGTTCGGGCTGTTGCTGTTGACAGGCAGACAGTAACAGCAACGGCAGACAGAGCAATAATTTATAAATATGTAGACGTGTCAATCGGATCTCTCTTCTTTCGTCTGACGTGCTTGCTCGCTTACGTTTTCGGCTGTGGTCCATGCCGGCGTTTTTTCAGAAAAGTTGCTGGAGTTCTTTTCTGACCCGGGCCAGCAGTTCGATTTCATTCAGTCGTCCCAGGTCGATGACAAGGCGGAAATCAGCTCCGAGACGATAGGTTTGAGGCTGTTCAGTCACCAGCTTACGGATCAGGTCGGGCGAGATTTTTGTCGATGCGTGGAACAAAAGACTCAGCTGCCTGTTGTCGTATTCGAGCAGTTCAATCCGCAGCTGTTTCAGCCGGACCCGCAAACGCATCACTCCAACCAGATTTTGACCCGCCTGCGGCAGTTCGCCGTAGCGATCGCGCAATTCTTCGACCAGGTCGAACAGCTGTTCGTCACTTTCAGCTGATGCCATGCGCTGATAGAACTGTAATCTTTGATTGGGATCGGGTAAATAGGGTTCCGGCAGAAAAGCGTTGAGACCGAGCCTGACCTCAGGGTCGATACGGTCTTCCCGTTCTTTGCCGCGCAGACGATCAATGGTTTCTTCCAACAGTTCGGTGTAGAGCTCAAAACCGATGGCGGCGATAGAACCTGACTGCTGGCCACCAAGCAGGTCCCCGGCACCACGCAATTCGAGATCGTGACTGGCAACCCGGAAACCGGCTCCTAATTCAGTCAGCTCTTGCAGTACGCGCAAGCGTTCACGGGCATCACGGGTCAGCGAGGCTTCACCCGGAATCAGCAGATAGGCATAAGCGCGGCGGTCACTGCGACCGACCCGACCACGCAACTGATACAATTGGGACAGGCCGAAGCAGTCGGCCCGGTTGACGATGATGGTGTTGGCGCGCGGGATGTCGAGGCCGTTTTCGATAATGGTCGAGGCAACCAGCAGGTTGCTTTTGCCGTCGATAAAATCGAGCATGACCTGTTCCAGCTCCTTTTCCGCCATCTGCCCGTGGCCGACCGCAACCTTGGCCTCGGGAACCAGGGCGCGTAACTGTTCGGCCATCGCCTCAATGGTCTGAACCCGATTATGGACGAAATAAACCTGACCTCCGCGACGTAATTCACGCAGGATCGCCTGGCGCAGCAGTTCGTCATCGAAACGGGTGACGTAGGTACGGATCGCGAGGCGGTCGACCGGCGCCGTTTCGATAACCGACAGGTCGCGCATCCCGGTCAGGCTCATGTGCAGGGTGCGGGGAATCGGCGTTGCCGTCAGGGTGAGGATATCGACCTCGGCGCGCAGGCGCTTGAGTTTCTCCTTGTGACTGACACCGAAGCGCTGCTCTTCGTCAACGATCAGCAGGCCCAGATCATTGAAGCGCACGTCACGCTGGAGGATACGGTGGGTCCCGATAAGGATATCAACCTTGCCTGCAGCAGCGGCGTCCAGAGTGGCGCGATTTTCAGCGCTGGTTCGAAAGCGCGAGACCATTTCGACGCGGATGGGAAAGTCCTCCAGGCGTTGACGAAAACTTTCCCAATGCTGGCGGGCAAGATGGTGGTCGGCACCAGTACGGCCACCTGTTTGTTGTCGAGCACGGCCTTGACCGCCGCCCTTAAAGCAACTTCGGTTTTCCCGTAGCCGACGTCGCCACAGACCAGGCGATCCATCGGTTTGGGCGATTGCATGTCCTTGAGGGTGTCCTGAATAGCCTGATCCTGATCGGCTGTCTCTTCATGGGGAAAGGTCGCCTCAAATTCTCGGTAGAGCTGATCCGGGGGGAATAGGCAAAACCCTGACGCAGCTCGCGCTTGGCGTAGACTTCCAGGAGCTGCCGGGCCAGCTCTTCCACCGCAGCCCTGGCTTTGAGGCGGGCCTTCTCCCAGCCTTGCCCACCCATCTTGTCCAGCTTCGGTGTATGACCTTCGCCGCCGATATACTTCTGAACCTTTTCGATCCGTTCAATCGGCAGGTAGAGTTTGTCGTTTCCGGCATATTGGAGGTTGAGAAAATCCCCCTCGACAGATCCCGTCTGCAGATGGGTCAAGCCGAGGTAGCGAGCGATACCGTGATCGGTGTGAACGATGTAGTCACCATTTTTCAGTTCGGCCAGGCTGGTCAGCAGCTGTTTGGCTCTCTTCTGGGCTGACCTCTTCTGTTTACGGCTGCGTTGACCGAAGATTTCTCCATCGGTGACGACAACCAGCTTTTCATCGGCCAGAAAAAATCCCTGGCGAAGATCTCCAAGGGTGATCTGGGCGATTCCGGGTCGCAGGCGGTCGATACTGAGGCCAGGTGTGTTTTCCACCTCAACGTCATGTGCGCCAAGAAGTTCAATCAGACGTTCGGCCTGGGTCTGCTGGCGACAGACCAGCATCAGTTTCAGATCCTCTCTGCCTGCCTGCTCAATCAACCTGAGCAAAGGCTCCAGACCCTCTTCATCGGTGCCAGGTTTGACCTTCAGATCGCCGTTGCCGCGACAGTTGAAATGGTAACGACGGCGCTCTTCGTCCAACTGCATGACCTGCAGACGTGAAATGATGATCCGGTGCGAACTGTCAATCAGGAAGCCGAGTTGATCCGGTGTCAGGTAGAGCTCCTGTCGGGCTGCATGAGGTTGTTTCTGCTCCAGCTTCGTGCTTCAGCTTCACGTATGGTGCGGTGGAAACTATCGATCTCCTGCTCAATTGCTGGAGGGTCGATCAGGATCGGGCGGAAGGTGTCCAGATAATCGGCAACGCTATCCAGTTGAGGGTAGTTGAACGGCAACAGGAAATGGCGGCCCGGGGCAAGAATCCCTTCACGCAGTTCAGTCATGATCGCTTCACGGTCGGTGCGTGGAATGCCTAATTTGTCGCAACGGACCTTGAGTTGCCGGGAGAAGGTGTCGAGGAAAGGGCCGTCCAGCAGCATCTCACGCGCTGGAATCAGCTCCAGTTCGCGCAGGCCGGTTGATTCGGAACGCTGACTGGAAGGATCAAACAGGCGCATTTTTTCAATGAAATCGCCGTAGAAATCGATCCGGACAGGCTGATCAGCTCCCGGAGGAAAGAGATCAATGATATCTCCACGAACCGCAAATGTACCTGATTCCTCAACCAGGGGGACCGGCTGATAACCGAGTTGAGTCAAACTTTGGAGCAGGGCGTCGCGCGGATACTCTTCTTCCAGGATCAGTTTCAGTGAAATGTTGTCGAGGACCTGACGCGGGATGGTGCGTTGCATCAGTGATCGAACTGGAAGGACAAGAGCTTTTAGTCCGCCCCGGCTTAGGGTTGACAGGGTCGCCATGCGGATCGCTTCGAGTTCCGGGTGTGGAGACAACGGGTCGTAGGGATTCAGCTCCCAGTGCGGAAGCAGGGCGATGTCGCAGGCACGGGAGTGGTAGAATTGCAGCTCGGCAGTCAATTGCCGGGCCTGTTCCAGATCGGCGCAGAGAATGATCAGCGGTTGGCTGCTGGTTCGGATCAAACGCGAGATCAGGTAGGCATCAGCTGAACCGTAGAGGCCGAGGATCTCACTGACCTGCCCCTCATTCAAGCCATCGATGACACTGTTGATCGTTGCCTTGCGAATACTCTGCTGTTGCTCTTCCATGGCGGGTTCCAAAAACAAGAAAAGGGCGTGCCGTTTGCAGCACGCCCTGAAACAGATTCAAGAGGGTTGTCGTCAGTCGCGTGGAATCGCCAGCATCCGGTCGAGCGCCTGCTTGGCTCTGACGCGTATATCTTCGGCAACCGTGATCTGCGGTTCCATCGTTTCGAGGCAGGTCAAGATGTCGCGCAGGTTGGCCAGCTTCATGTTTGGACAGATCAGGCCACGGCTCGGCATGATAAAGGTTTTGTCCGGATTGTCCCTGCGCAGACGCCAGAGGATGCCACTTTCGGTACCGACAATGAATGTTTTAGCCGGATTTTTGGCTGCAAATTCGTACATACCGCTGGTTGAGCAGATATGATCGGCCAGCTCCAGAATCTCGGGCCGGCACTCCGGGTGAACCATAAAAAGGGCATCGGGATGATCGTCCTTGGCTTTTTGAATTTCATCGATTTTAAGCCGATCGTGGGTCGGGCAGTAGCCCGGCCAGAGGATGCATTCCTTTTCTGGAACATGCTGGGCGATGTAGTGTCCAAGATTGCGATCGGGAACCAGGAGCAGTTTCCTGGCGTCAAGTGAGCGGGCCACACTGACGGCATTGGAGCTGGTGCAGCAGATATCGCTTTCGGCTTTAACGGCAGCACTGGAATTGACATAGGTCACGACTGTGGCGTCCGGGTGCTGCTGTTTGAGTTCACGCAGTTTTTCGGGGGTCACCATGTCCGCCATCGGGCACCCGGCATCTTTGCGTGGTAGCAGGATGGTTTTTTCCGGTGACAGGATAGCGGCGCTTTCAGCCATGAAATGGACACCACAGAAGACAATGACTTTTTTATCGGTCTTCTGGGCTTCAATGGACAGCCCCAGGGAATCGCCTGTGATATCTGCTATTTCCTGAACTTCGTCGCGCATGTAGTTGTGGGCGATCAGAAGGGCATCGCGCTCTTTCGCCAGTTGTCTGATTTTCTCTTTTAGCTGTTCCTCGTTAATCACGATCGTCATCCCTTGTCTTGGCCTGTAGCGGAGAAGGAGCCATTGGATAAAATGCAAGTTTTTGGTTTTTCAGCATTATTCCAGTTTGCCGGAACTGGTTTGAACTTTACGAAACGCTTGCCCGAAGTGCTATTTTTGTCACTTGTTTCAGCACGACTCATTATAGCAGTGTGGGGGTCGAAAATGAGACCGGATGTTAGAATAAAAATGCCTGTTAAGTCAATCTTTTCACTCCGGCACAAACCTTGACAGGCTTGATCTTAGGGGCTATTCTCGCCGGATTGACAGCTTTTCGCAGTGAGTGGATAATGAACTGCTTTTTGTGGTTCCATTACGAAGACGTGAGAGGAAGATCGATGTTTGGAATTGGCATGACTGAAATGATTCTTATCGCTGCGGTGGCGTTGGTGGTCATCGGGCCGAAAAAGCTTCCCGATCTGGCACGTTCACTCGGAAAAGGATTTGCCGAGTTTAAACGGGCGACGAACGAGCTGAAAAGTACCATCGACATGGAAGCCAGAAAAGACGAAGAGCGAATGAGAGAGAAAAAAGCCGAGCAGGATCTGTCCTCTTCCGCCGGTGAAGCTCTGGCTCGTCAGGAACCGGTTGAAAAAGAGATTGAAGCCACTATGGCTGCTGCTGTGGAGGCTGCTCGTAAAGATGATGAAAAAGACCAGGTGAGCGAACTGTTGACGAAGAAGAGAAAAAGAACAATGTCTGATGGCATGGCAATTACTGATCATTTGGGGGAATTGCGCAAACGCCTGGTGATTGCAGCGATGGCCTGGCTGGTTGCATTTATCGGCTGCTACAGTTTTGGCGAGCGGCTGTTCGAGGAGATTGCCAAACCGGTCCGCCAGGCATTGCCTGAGGGCAGTTCCCTGGTTTTATCAACGCGACGGAACCGTTTTTTACCATTCTTAAGGTCTCGGCACTGGCCGGCTTGGTCGTTGCTTTTCCGATTATTATCTGGCAGGTCTGGGGATTTATAGCTCCAGGGCTCTATGCTCACGAAAAAAAAGTTTGCCGTTCCTTTTGTTTTCTTCAGTTCCGTCTGTTTCGGGACCGGAACTTACTTTGGTTTCACTTTTGTGTTTCCGATGATCTTCTCCTTTCTGGTGACTTACGGAACCAGTGTGGGAGGAGTTCAGGCGATGTTGGCGATGGGGCCTATCTGACCCTGGCGACCCGTCTGCTGATTGCCTTCGGTCTGGTTTTCGAGCTACCGATCGTTATCTTTTTCTGGCGCGGATGGGGATTGTCGATCATAAATGGCTGGGTAAAATCGTAAGTTTGCCCTGCTGCTGGCCTTTGTTATGGGAGCGGTCCTGACCCCGCCCGATATCTTTTCACAGGCGTCCATTGCGATTCCCTTTATCGTTCTCTACGAGGTGGGAATTATCGTGGCGCGCCTGTTCGGCAAGAAGAAAACGGCCGAAGAGGAAGATATCGAAGAGGATGAGTCAGAGCAGGTTTCATCCTGATTCACTGAGGTCATCCGCATGGCTTGTTGTCCCGAGGCCCGGGGAGTCGAGCGCAGAGAAAAGCTTTAAGTTCCTGTTCCGATGCGTGAAGAAAAATCATATTTTTACCTGACGAGGAAGATAAGGCCCCCAGGATGGGCTTTGTCGTCAAACTGTGAAGCCCGATCTGATGGTCGGGCTTTTTTCGTTGCTGCAGGAGTGATGAAACAATGCCGAGCTTGACAAGCCACAGCACTCAACGCAAGATTAAAGCGATATTTTGTCAGCTTTGACAGGAAGAGAAATTAACCATGCGTCTGACGCTTAAAATTACCTTTGCCGTCCTGCTTGGGGTGGCTCTGATCTTTTCGGTTTACAGCTATTTGTCGATTCAGCGTGAACGGGATCAGTTGAAAAAGAACCTGAGCCGTGAAGCGCGCCATATCGGCGAAAGTTTACGCGTTATCGTCACGGAACTGTGGCAGCAGCGGGGGGAGGAAGCGGCCATCGCTTTCTGGGCAAAGCGAACCAGGGATATTCGCAGACTCTGGTCCGCTGGGTCTGGATCGAAAAAGATGTTGCCCCCTGTACCAGCCCCGAGTACCGATAGACAAACTGGACGCATTGCGGGATGAAGAGACCGTAGCCCTGTTAGCCGGGTCAGAGGATGGCCATGATTTCCTGTTGACCTATCTGCCGCTTCTGGTTGACGGTAACCGTATTGGCGCGATTGAGTTGTCCGAATCGATGGATGAAATGCACAGCTATGTCCAGGAAAGCTTGCGGCGTTCAGCCTTGTAATCGGGGCTTCCGTTGTCTCGGGGGTGCTTTTTGTGGGGATACTGGGCAGCCTCTGGGTCGACCGGCCGATGCGCAAGCTCCACGCGCAGGCCGACCGGATCGGTCAGGGGGACTTCAGCACCAGTGTCAACCTGTCCGGTGGAGATGAGCTGGCAGAGCTGTCGGGCACGATAGAGCGGATGCGCGGTCAGTTGGCCAAAGCTCATGAAGCGGAGAAGAAAGCGACGGCTGAGAAAATCGAGGCACTGGAAAAATTACGCCATACGGAACGCCTGGCAACACTTGGGCAGCTGTCAGCCGGAATGGCCCATGAGCTGGGAACTCCCCTGAATGTCATTGCCGGACGGGCCAAGTTGATCTGCGGTGCGGGGCTGGATCAGGAGGACACCTGGCGCTCGGCAAAGATTATCGGGGAGCAGGCTGAGCGGATGACAACGATCATGCGCCAGTTGCTCAGTTTTGCCCGACGGGGTGAAGCCCGCAAGCAGAAGGTCGATCTGAATACGGTATTGCGCAGTATCCAGCCGTTGTTGGAGCCGACGGCACATAAGCAGGGTGTTGACATGGTTTTCACCGAGAGCAGCGAAGCGCTTATGGTTTATGCGGACCCTGGTCAGTTGCAGCAGGTTTTACTCAACCTGTCGCTGAATGGCATTCAGGCGATGCCGGACGGAGGTTCGATCGGGCTTGTAAGTAGGCAGGCTTACGATGTGAAGGTTCCTGAAAAAATTGAGGTACTGGCTGAGCGCTGGTTCTGCCTTGACGTCCGGGATGAGGGGGTTGGTATGGATGACGAGACTCTGAAGAAAGTCTTCGATCCCTTCTTTACGACAAAAGATGTTGGAAAGGGGACGGGGGTTGGGATTGTCGATTGCCTACGGGATTGTGGAGGAGCATGGTGGCTGGATCGAGGCAGACAGTTGTCCCGGCCAGGGCAGCTGTTTCAAAGTCTATCTTCCGGCCATCGAGGAGGATGTATGAGTGAGGCCGGTCTGGCAGGACGGATTCTGGTTATCGATGACGATCAGGCCCTTGGCGATCTTCTGGAGGAAGATCTTGGTCGACGTGGTCATCAGGTCTGGTCGGCGCGCTCCGTCGCCGCGGGTCGGGACCTTTTGCATCAACAGGACATTGACATTGTCCTCACCGATCTGAATATGCCGGGGACCAGTGGCATTGATTTTGCGCTGAAACCCACAAGAATCGCCCCGATCTTCCCGTTGTCATCATGACCGCATTCGGGAGTCTTGAAACGGCTATTTCCGCTTTGCGGGCCGGGGCATACGACTTTGTCACCAAGCCGGTTGATCTTGACCTGCTGGCTATTTCGTTAATGAGGGCGCTTCAGCATCGTCAATTGCAGGAAAAGGTCCGTCTGTTAAAAGATCAGGTGCGGCGCCAGCAACCGGACGATGAACTCCTTGGCGACAGCGATGCCTTGAGTGACGTGAAGCAGCAGATTCAGCGTGTGGCTGACCTCGATATCTCAGTGTTGATCAGCGGCGAAAGCGGAACCGGGAAGGAGCTGGTTGCCCGGCGCTGCACCGCCAGAGCCAGCGCGCGGACGGTCCCTTTGTCGCTATCAACTGCGCTGCGTTGCCGGAAAACCTGCTTGAAAGTGAGCTGTTCGGTCACGTTAAAGGCGCCTTCACCGACGCCCGAGAATCCAGAAAGGGGCTGTTTGTCGAACCTGCGGCGGGACCTGCTGCTTGATGAATAGCTGAACTGCCACTTGCCCTGCAACCGAAATTGTTGCGCGTGCTTGAAGATCATAAAGTCAGGGCATTGGGCGGCAGCAGTGAGATCGATTGTGATGTCCGTGTGCTGGCGGCCAGTCACTGCAATCTGGAAGAGGCTGTTGCCGCCGGGCGATTTCGCAGCGATCTTTACTATCGTCTTAATGTGATTCAGCTCGAGCTGCCGCCACTGCGCGAGCGGGGGAACGATATTCTGCTGCTGGCCCAGAGCTTCATCACCCAACTGGCGCAGCGGTTCAATAAATCGGTCACCGGTATTGCTCAGCCGGCCGCCGCCTGCCTGCTGGCCTATCACTGGCCCGGTAATGTCCGTGAATTGCGCAATGTGATCGAACGCGCGCTGGCTTTAAGCCTGCACGATCAACTGACGATAGAAGACCTTCCGCAGCAGATCAGGCATCCCGGCGGCGATGCGCCGATCCCATCAAGCTTGTCCGATCATGGCCAGATTCTGCCCCTCGAAGAGATGGAGCGGCGCTATATTCACCAGGTCCTTGAACAACTGGATGGAAATCGCACCCTGGCCGCTCGCCTGCTGGGTGTCGACCGCAAAACGCTCTACCGGAAATTGAAAGAATCATAAAAGATCTGAAGCGATTTTTGAGTCCAGCCTTTCTGTCGTCACAGTGGGGCAAAATGCCCCGCTGTGGAGTTATGCCCCACCTCTTCTGTAGAGACGATCCGCTAACTCCCTGTTTTCTGTTGACTGAGTTTGGCATGCTGCTTGCTAATATATTTTTTAACTTATTTTGGAGATTTTTGATGGAAGCTGTCTGCCTTGACACTCATCCACATATTTTGCTCGCCGATGATGATGACGCTCTCCGCGAGTTACTCGATTTGGCCCTGACCCGTGCAGGCTATCTGGTGACCTGTTGCACCAATGGTCTCGATCTGTTTGATCGTCTGGAAGAGGGAGACCCCTTTGATCTGGTCATCAGTGATCTGAGAATGCCGGCTTTAACCGGTATGGAAGTCTTGGAAAGCCAGGTTAAGAAGCGGGAGCGGGCGCCCTTTATTTTTATGACTGCGTTCGGCGATCGTCAGACCCACGATCAGGCCCGGCAATTTGGTGCCACCACAATCGACAAGCCATTTGATCTGGATGAGATGGTCAAGCTGGTTCATGCCACCAGTCTCCGTAATCCACACCACGTAAAGCCCCTGAGGAGTTGGTCATGATGAAAATGAAACGTAACCTGTTTATTCCGGTGATGATCCTGTTGACAGTCACATTGAGTGGCTTTGGCATGATTTCCACCGCAGCGGCCAAAGATGCCGGTATTGAAAGTTTGAGAAAACGGGGCAGGCCTTCCGGAGTGTTGCCAAGCAGGTTTCCCCCGCAGTTGTCTTTATTCAGGTTGAAAAAGAAGTTGAACAACAGGGTTACAGCAACAACCCGTTCGGCAACAGCCCCTTCGGGACGAATTTTTCCGCCGCTTTTTCGGCCAACCGCCCCAGCAGGAGAATCCGCACAAAACTCCTCCTAAGCGTCGGGCCAGCGGCCAGGGATCGGGATTCATCATTTCAGCTGACGGCTACATCATGACCAATAATCATGTTGTCGGAGATGCTGATAAGGTCACGGTACAGCTGCTTGATGGTCGCGAGTTTGATGCTGAGATCGTTGGTACAGACCCACCGACCGATGTCGCTTTGATCAAGATTAAAGCTGATGAAAAGTTTCCTTTCCTGACCCTGGGTAACTCCGATCAGCTGGAAGTGGGTGACTGGGTTCTGGCCTTCGGCAATCCCTTTGGCCTGTCTCATACTCTGACGGCCGGTATCGTCAGTGCCAAGGGTCGTAGCGGTATCGGGCTGAACGATTATGAAAACTTCATCCAGACCGACGCTGCCATCAATCCCGGTAACTCGGGTGGCCCTCTGGTTAATCTGGATGGTGAAGTGGTTGGCATGAATACAGCAATCTTCAGTCGCAGCGGCGGCTATATGGGGATCGGTTTTGCCATACCGATCAATATGGCTCAAGGCATCCGTAAGCAGTTGGTCCAGCACGGGTTCCGTGACTCGCGGACGCTTGGGGGTCCTGATTCAGGACATGGACAAGAACCTGGCAGAGTCGTTCGGGATCGATCAGCGCGAAGGCATTCTGGTTGCTCAGGTTATGGAAGATTCACCGGCTGATAAAGGCGGACTCAAGCAGGGCGACGTTATCCTCGAGCTGGACGGGACTAAGGTTGAAAAGGTAGCAACATTCAGAAACAAGATCGCTTTGACCGCACCCGGTACAAAGGTCAGCCTGCAAATTTTGCGCGACGGTAAAAAGGACACCCTTGAAGTAGAAATCGGGGCAATGGGAGACCGATGCCAAGGGGCAGCCTGTCACCAGTGACTCTTTGCCTGAGCTGGGCATGAAATTGCAGAAACTGACTGCCGATCTGGCGGAACAGTTCGGTTACGAAGGTGCCAGCGGAGTTCTGGTGACCGCAGTTGAACCCGGGTCGATCGCTGCCCGTGCGGGAATCAAGCGTGGCGATCTGATCGAAGAGGTCGACCGTCAGGAAGTGAAGAATTCAGCCGAAGTGAAAAAGCTGATCAAGGAAAGTAAAAAGAAGACGGTTCTGCTGCTGGTCCGGCAAGGTGAAGGAAGCCGTTATCTGGCATTGAAATTGGAAAAGTAGATAACAGGGGCCTGGTGCATTGCTCAGCATCGGGACCCGTTCACATAGATTTGAATGTTACCTCCTACATTCAACTGTGGGGAATCAGCAGGGTTCCCCACTCCACAAAGCAGGGATCCCCGGTGCTTTGCTCGGCACCGGGGTCCTTCACATAAAAATTGAACATATTTTGAACGTTACCTCCTACGTTCATTTGGGGAATCAGCAGGGTTCCCCTTTTTGCCTAAAAGCCCCTATGGGGCTTTTTTTGCTGCCATCTTCAGGTGATTTGTTTTATATCTGAAAATTAATATTATTGTCAGCCGGCAGAGTTCACGATCGTTGACGCGCGGGTCAGACAATAAAACCGTTTAAAATGGAGTTGAGTGATGAAATACAAGTTGCTGGGTGGAATCCTTCTGTTGATTCCGGTGCTTATCTTTGTTCAGGGCAATATTGAAGGAGTACCGGTTCGTTTTTGAAGTGGGAGCGTAGTGTGCCTCTGTCCCTGCTTTTGACGGGAACCTTATTAGCCGGGATTCTGCTGGGGATGATCTTCAGTTTTGCCCGCCGCCGAAAAAAACACAAAAAAGTTGAAAAAAACTGAACAGGAAAAGCAGAAGCAGGCTGAGGAAGCGCGGAAGTCGACTGCTGAAGAGCCGGCTCCTGTCGTTGCCGACCTGGATAAGACTGCGGCTGAGGATGCCTCTGTCGGTCAGGACAAGTAAGGGTAATCGGGCTGAAGTTCTTTTTCAGCCCAGTGCCACATCAAGCATCATCATGACGGAAAACCCCCCCATTGTCGCCATGGTGACAATGTCGATATTTTCCTGGAGTCGTTGTGATTCGGGAATCAGTTCTTCAACCACGACAAAAATCATGGCACCGGCTGCAAAACAGAGGGCATAGGGTAGAATCGGTTGCATAATAATGACAAAGACCGCGCCTATGACCCCGGCGACCGGTTCTACCATTCCTGAAAACTGACCGGCCAGGAAACTTTTGTGCTGGCTCATTCCTTCGCGCCGGAGCGGCATTGAAACGGCTGTGCCTTCCGGAAAATTCTGAATACCGATACCGATGGCCAGGGCGATGGCACCACCAATGGTCGCTGACGGCAGGTCAGCGGCGATGGCACCAAAGGCGACACCAACAGCCAGGCCTCAGGAATATTGTGCAATGTGATGGCGAGCACCAATAGAGTACTGCGCTGCCAGGATGTTTTGATCCCTTCCGATTTGTCCACAGCCAGGCCGGGATGAAGGTGGGGCAGAAACCTGTCGACCAGGCGCATGAAGATTCCTCCCCCCCATGAAGCCGATAACAGCCGTCAGCCAGGGAATCTGGCCCATCGACTCTGCCATTTCAATGCCCGGAGCCAGCAGTGACCAGAAGCTGGCCGCAATCATAACGCCGGCGGCAAATCCCAGCATGCAGTCGAGTGTTTTTGCACTCGGCTGGTTTTTGAAATAAACAACAGCGGCACCGAGGGCGGTCATGCCCCAGGTGAATAAGGTGCCGATCAATGCCTGCCAGATTGGATGTAATGATAAAAAAGTATCAACCATGATCTATTTAGCTCTCCAGACTAAGGCTAGTCGCCGTCACTTATAGCATTATTGACAGTGTTTTCACAGGGAATCGCTATTGCTTGGCTGGAATTTCTTTGCCGTGAGGATCCCGCTGCGGGTGACCGAGAACATCGTCCAGATATTCGACAGTTCCTTCTTCGCGGACATGTTCAAGGTGATGGGCAGTCTCATGCCAATCCTGTTCGGGCGAACCGATGGAGTGAAGGTAGGTTTCCCAGAGTCGGTGAGCACGTAAACCTGTTCCGCTTCTTTTTCGCCTGCTGCCGTCAGCCGGTATCCCTCCGCTTTCATCTTGAGGAGATCGCTCTCAACCAGCTGGGAAATTGCGCGATTGAGGTGCTTCTTGCCATCGACGAATTCCTTGAAGATTGCCATGGTTGCAGTCTTCCCGTGACGATAGGTTGTGGTCAGGATATCCTCAAGCACGGGTTGGGGGACCATGCGGCGCAGGCGCAACCAGCGGGCCAACATGCCATAGCGTGGTGCAACAGCGAGAACGACCAGAAACTGCAATGTACAGAACAGCATGATGGCACCACCACCGGCTGAGTCGAGCCAGACGCAGAGGTAGAGCCGCCAACGACGCTGGTAAAGCCGAACAGAGCCGACAGCATCATCATGCGGTCAAGGGCGTCGGACAGCAGGTAGGCTGTTGCCGCAGGAGTGATCAGCAGGCCGACAACCAGGATGACGCCAACCATGCTGACCGCACTGACCACGACCAGGGATACGCAGGTGGTGAGCAGATAGTCGATCAGCAGAACCGGCAGACCGATTGATGCGGCCATGATCGGGTCGAAGGTTGTTATCTGGAAATGACGGAAAAAGAGGATGATGATGCTTAATACCGTGGCCGCAACAAAGGCGCTGGTCCAGAGATCTGTATCGGCAACCCCCAGAACGTCGCCCATGATGAAGTGCATCAGGTCGATGTGGATGTAATGGCGGAAGATCGACACCGCCATGACGCCCAGAGCAAAAATACCGGTGTACATGATCCCGATGGCGGTATCCTCTTTGACTCTGGAGACGCGCGAAACGAAACCGATCAGGGCCACAGTGAAAATCGCTGCCAGCAATGAACCGAGCAGCATGCCCGGCGCATGGGCTTCGAAACCGAAGAGCAGTTTCATCACCAGATAACCGCCGGCGACACCGGCAATCATGGCGTGGGACAGGGCGTCACCCAGAAATGCCATCCGCCTGAGTACGACCAGGCAGCCGACGACTGCGGAGACGATCGCGACAATGCTGCCACCGATCAGGGCTTTCTGGAAATAGGTTTCCTGCAGGGGAGCAAGGAAGGCATTGAGAAGAAAGTCCATCAGGCATGCTCCTTTTTCAAAACATCAGCAAAGATGCGCAACTTGCCCTCGTAGACCTCGCTCAGCAGATCTTCGCGCAGCACAGATGCCGGTGGACCATAGGCATAGAGGCGTTGCTTGATCAGTATCAGCTTGTCAAAATATTCGGCTGCCGTCACCAGATCGTGATGGACCACGACCAGGGTCTTGCCGGCCTGCTTGGCGCGCTCCAGAACATCCAGGATGGCTCGTTCTGTTGCCGCATCAACTCCGGCGAAGGGTTCGTCCAGCAACAGAATGTCGGATCCCTGGGCCAGAGCCCGGGCGAGAAAAACGCGTTGCTGCTGACCACCGGAGAGTTGTCCTATCTGGCGTTCGGCAAAGTCGGTCATACGAACCATGGACAGGGCATCCATGGCAATCTCCATATCCTGTTTTGCCGGGGTCCTGTACCAGGGAATGGCCTGATAACGCCCCATCATGGCGACCTCCCTGACGGTGATCGGAAAATCCCAGTCGACAGCTCCCCGCTGAGGGACATAGGCAACTTGCCCCCTGGCATTGCGTGAGTCGTGACCATGGATCAGAACCTTGCCGACATCGGGTTTGACAAAACCGAGAATAGCCTTAACAAATGTAGATTTTCCCGCTCCGTTGGGGCCGATAACGCCAACCAGTTGATCTGTCTCAACCTTGACGGAGACATCAAGCAGCGCTGGTTTTGATTGGTAGCTGACAGTCAGGTTCTGGACTTCTACGGCGATGTCAGTGGACATTGTGATCCTCTTCGCTTCCATGGTCAGGCTGGTAGGAGACCGTCCCCGATACTTTACTTCCGGCCTCGCTCCAGATCGTTTGATCCAGGGCAAGAAGCCCGGAACGGTAGAGCCTGATGCGCAAGGCGTGACTCAAGTGTGACTCCGCCAACGGGGGGGCTGGCGTCAAAGAATATCTCATTGTCGCCATCAATAAAGCCCTGAACGGCGCTGATCCTTAGCGCCTCACCTCGGTGCAGCAGCTTGTCGTCGTACTGCAGATCGGTGCCGTTAAGGCGAATCAGCAGAGGCGGCCTGTCTGTCTTTTCGTCTGTCAGGGCAAAGGGATCGTGCTCAATAGCAAAGGTCGGAGTTATTTCCAGGTCAAAAAATCCTGGGTCAGTGTCTGTGACACTTTAGCCTGGGCGGCGGTCACAATCTTACTGTCGCGCTGGTGGATGTAGATGGCCAGTCCGCCGACAATGGCGATCCAGATGGCTGCAATGGCAATAAAACGCATGGTAAAATCCTTTATTTCAAGGCTTCAACAATCAGAAGGATGTTCTCACGCATCATGCCGATATAGGTTTCGCCGGCCGTGTTTTCTTCCCCCATGGAATCGGAGTAGAGTGCACCGCCAATCTTTGTTCCGGTGTCTCTGGCGATTTCACGGATCAGCTTGGGGTTGATGCTGGTTTCCACAAAATAGCCGGAGCGCCGGAATTCTGGATCGATTCAACCACCATCCGCCGTCTCTCGGGGTCATGCCGCCGCCGACTTCACTACCTGTTGACCAGCCGACAGGGGCGATGCTGAGATAATTGTTGGCGGCGTTGAAGCGATACTCATTGCAGAAGTAGTTAAAGGCATCGTGGGTGGTGACCAGAATGCGGCGCTCAGGTGGAATCTGGCTGACCTGCTCCCGCGACCAGGCGTCGAGGATTCTCAGTTGCTGCAGGAACAGTTTGGCCCGCGCGCGGAATTCATTGCGATGTCCCGGGTCCAGCTGCTCCAGCGCTTTGAGGATGTTATTGACATAGACCGCGACATTGCGGGGAGAAAACCAGGCGTGAGGATCGGCAACCATGGTACCGCCGCCATCGATCTGCAGCGGTTTGATCCCCTCTGTTGTCGTGATCAGCGGTTTTCCGGCATCCCTGGCCAGGTTCCCATCCAGTTTTTACCTTCCAGATGCAGGCCGTTTTCCAGACAGAGGTCGGCATCCAGAACGACCTGAACATCGTCCGGCGTGGGCTGGTAGGTGTGCGGGTCGGCTCCTGGGGCGAGGATGCTGTGTACGCGCATGCGGTCGCCGGCAATCTGGCGGGTGAAGTCGGCGATCTGGGTTGTCGATGCGACAACCAGATATTTTGCATCTTTCTCCGTCGCCGCACTGGCCGAGGAGAGGGGGGAAAGACAGAGATTGAGGGCGACAAAAATGAAGACAGGTATCTCATGCGGACTCCAATAATAGATTTCAGAGGGTGGCTGCGGTAATATATCATATTTCAGTGGGAATCTCAAGGTGTTGGTGGAAATACAGAGGTCGGTGGGCGGCCTCTCTTTGATTTCATCCATGAACAGGGGTATGATTTGAACGTCAATGCAATCCTCGATGAAACAAGAACAGACCTTTGGTGGGATGATTTTCGTCTCATGGTGCAATCGTTAACCTGTGTCTCATTTTTTTTAGGAGGTTTTGTTGTGAGAAAAACAATTTTGATTACTGGTGCAACCTCCGGTTTCGGTAAGGCCTGTGCCGAGTTCTTTGCCAAGGAAGGTTGGCAATTGATTTTGACTGGTCGCAGAACCGAACGGCTGGAGCAATTGCAGAAACAGCTGGGAAGTGCGGTCGGGCAGACCATTCCTCTTGATGTTTGTGATCGAGATCGGGTCTTTCAGCTTCTGGGCGAACTGCATGATATCGATGTCCTGCTGAACAATGCCGGGTTGGCCCTGGGACTGGAGTCTTCATGGGAGGTTGACATCGAGGACTGGGAAACCATGGTGGATACCAATATCAAGGGGCTGATGTACTGTACCCGTGCCGTATTGCCGGGAATGGTCGAGCGCAATTGCGGGCATATCGTCAATGTCGGTTCGACTGCGGGGAGCTGGCCTTATCCCGGTGGGAATACCTACGGTGGGACCAAGGCTTTTGTGCAACAGTTCAGTCGCAACCTGCGCGCCGATCTGCTCGGTACCAAGGTTCGGGTGACCAACCTTGCTCCGGGGATGGCCGAGAGCGAATTTTCCAATGTTCGTTTCAAGGGAGATGATGCCGCTGCCAACAAGGTTTACGAGGGGGTTGAGCCTTTGCTGCCGGAGGACATCGCTGAAATTGTCTACTGGACTGTTAATCGTCCGGCCCATGTCAACATCAACGCTATCGAAGTTATGCCGGTTGGCCAGTCCTGGGGACCCTTGGCGGTCAGCCGGAACCAATAACCATGGATTGACATGAACTTAGAATGGAGCCGGATTGACAGGGGTCCGGCTCCATTGTCTCTTTTTGCGCTCAGAACATCTGCTGATGGATTGCCCTTTCCAGCTCTTTGGCCGGGTAAAATCGCCATTCAACTCAAGGACCTTAAGACAGTCTTTTAACGCCCGACTGTAGAGTTTCATCTCAAAGCAGGTTTGGGCTCTGCCCCAGTAGCTTTCATACTGCTCAGGATTCATTTCGATGGCCCGTTCATAATCCATTAATGACTGATCGTATCTACCCAGCACTCTCAACGCTAGACCGCGATTATTCCAGGCGCGGATGTTGTCCTCATTGTATTCAATCGATTTGCTGAAATCATCAACACCCTTTTGGTATTCAGAAAGTGCAAACAGGGCCATTCCACGGTGGTTGTAGACCAGTGAGCGTATCTCTGGATCCAGCTTCATCTTCAGTATGATGCCATAGAGTTCAATCGCCTTTTTGAACTGGTTGTTACTGTGGGCTTCCAGAGCTCCCAGCATCAGTTGTTCCAATTTTTGGGTGCTGTCGCAGGAGGGAATCCGTTCGGGAAGGCTCTCCTGACCGGTTATCTCCGGCATATAGGAAATGTGAATATTACCGCTGTCGCAAGCCAGGGTTTCCACCGTTTGCCGTCGCTTCAGGCCGCGTTGACGAATCTCTTTCTGGTCATCGCGAATTTCCTGGAAAATCAGATCGGAAAGTGTCAATGACGCGTTCAGTGAGGCCAGTTTACGGCGAATCGAATGGTTTGGGATGTCGATGTCAGATTTGTAGACCAGTTCGTGCTCCACCTCTGCCCAGGCTTCCTGCAGGATGGTTCTCAGCTGTATTTCACAAACAGGGCTACTATGGGGAAGCCTGAACTTGTCTGGAGGTTCATCGGTGCGAACAAGCAGATGGACAGAGTCATAGCCGAATTCGCGAAATGAATGCTGTTCTGCTTTGCGTTCCATTTCGAGGATCTCGAAATTCGACATGATCAATTGCTCTACTGTTTCCAGATCTTCAAGAAAGGGACAGATGATCCTGATACCAAGAAGATCGGTGATCTGAAGCATGTCGTCCCCTTGAAGCTTGCTGATTCGCCGCAGCTTTTCACAGTAGTTGTTCAGACGCTTGATGCGATATTTAAGCGTGACGGAAAGCCCTCTGTTATCGATCAGGCTGCGCAGGCGATGGTAGATTTCCTGCAGGCTCCTCTCCAGAAAGGGTAACAGTTGCAGGTAGGCCTTTTCCATCTGAATACGATCCGATTGAATTGCTTTTCTGTCGTTTTTTGACATGTCTGCCTTTTCCCGGAATGAAGACAGGAATATTGATGTGTATATATTAATTTATCGGTGAATGCAGTTGTTGTCAAATGTTCCTGTCGTCTTTTTTTTTGAATAATTACGCTATCTCAAAGGGTTATGCCAGTCTCTGCTAAAGTATTATGAAATCTATGTCGATAAGACAGGTACCGCTGTGACCAGGTTGAGATCAATTCTGAAAAAATCCAGGGAAGGATGACAGAATGGCAGCAAATATACGGGTTGGAAGAACTCATGGTTACCTTCTCCATCGGGAGGTTGAGCCGGTCCCCGCTTATCCCAGAATAAATTCTCAGCAACCCCGTGATCAATATCGTCAGCAGCAGGAATCGGAACGTTCCATGCCGGATGGCCATGTAGAGCGGCGCTTCACTGCTATGCGACGATTGGTTGATAAGCTTAAGGTCACCGGCCGGATTGCCAGGGTCGACTATATGACGGCTGAACAGGAGCTGGTTGATCTTGGTCTGGCCCGCGCTCATGATCATCTTGCCGGAATTCTACAGGATATGCGGCTCTCGTCGGAAAGCATCGAAGAGAGTCTGGAAATGTTGGGCCAGAGGAGTGTGAGGCCAGAGCTGAGAACCGGTCGACCGCTTGAAGAGGAAGGCAACTTTCTTCCGGTTTTTGTGCCGGGGCTGTTAGAGTACGGACTGCTGATTCCAGGTCTGAAAGTGGCACTTTTGCGTGGTCATGAAGCTCTCGCCGATGCGATACGGAAAGATGGTCGTCATGTGTTGAATCAGGGCTGCTTCAGGTTTGATCTTTATCTTGATCCCTCTGGTGTCGATCCGACTCTGTTTTTCTTGATCTGACTGTTGTCGTCGGTGTCAGTGATGTCGATGAGGCCGGGCGGAGAGCAATTTTCTACCAACGCAGGGACCACACATTTGCACTCTATGCCGACAAGCAGATTAATCTGTCGATTTGATAATTCTTAGCTTCTCAGTGTGAAATATGTGCATTTGTACAGTTGAATTTCATTTCATTTCCCTCAAAAATTTTGCGGAATCTCACGTTTATTTTCTTGCTGCACTAACTTACTATCACAACCATCAAAAGATTGTTGTGGCAGGCGATCTGACGATAAGATTTCAATCTTCCTCCTAAAAAGATGAACCCCGCAGTTAACCTCCTGACTGCGGGGCTTTTTTTCGACTCCAATAAAAAACAGGCGACTGCAGCGAGAGTCGCCTGTTTTTATATTATGCCTGTTTTATTCCTAGTTGCATTCAGGGTGGCTGAATGGAATGTTGTCAACAAAGTCACCGGCATTTGCGTCACAAGGGCTGATACCTCCACGTTCAGACTGACGGGTGAAGCTGTGGCAGAATAGGCAATCCATACCGGCTCCCTTGTCAACGTGACTGTGCATGCCTGGCTGATCGCTTTTGGGCCGCTTATCGCGATGACATTGCGAGCAAATCTGAGATTTCGGACCCTTAAGCTTGTAGCCAAGCAAATCAAGTTCACTGTCATTGTCAAGATCGATACCGGCATGGCACTTGGCACAATCGACAGCAGAGGCTGAAGCGATACCGTGATTTAATAACTGATAGGTATCTGTCTCCACCCATTCGACAGGCTCATTGGCGGGATAACCCATGTTTGATAAGCCAGAAGCTAATGCTGTATCAACGTTACCGCTGATGGCCAGATATTCAAGTGTGTCGAGTGCGACCAGAACTTTGTCTGCGGAGACCATCGGCTGGGTGGCCGTTTTATACTTGAATGGATAGAGCTTGCCATCGTTGATGTCGCCCATGGGGCGTGAGGTCGGGTAGGCTCCGGTTTTCTGATCCAGAACGGCAGGATCACCAAGCAGGTAGTTGTCGTTCATACGGTTCCAGAATCTGAATGTCGGCTTCAGCTTGGCAGCGACGGTCAGTTCGGGGTGCCCGGGGCCTGAAACGCCATCGGCTGGAACACCTCCATGATGGAAGCGCCAGTCCCGATGTGTTTCCGTTGCGACCTTTGCATATTCATCAATGTGGCAGGCTTGACAGGAAACATGTTGGACATGACGATCTGCGTCAATGCGATTGACTCCAGCGGCCTGGTGAGCTCCCGGCTGATCGAAACCGGTGTGACAGGTTGTACATTTCACCTCTGATCCACGGGCCAGATCATCAGTCGGTCTAAGGTCTGAGCCGCGGCCAATCGTTTTGTGGTTCTGGAAAACATGGCATGCCTGGCATTGAAGGTTCGAGGCCGACATATTCATGTGGACATCAAAGTCGGGGTTGGTGTTGTTATCCGTTCCTTCGGCAAGGGGGCGCCGTGGATATCCGCACCTGACATCGACAGGTCGCCGCGTTTGACGGCGTTGCCGCCGCCGGCAAAGGCGTGACACTGCAGGCAGGCTGTCCGGGTCGGTTTGGCAATCGTCTGGACGTAACTGTCTAGCTCAGCCGTTGTTTTGTCGCTGGGAGGCCCCATGGAGCCATCTGGGAGGCGGGTGCGCTCCTTGGCATATGTTTCACTGTGGCACACGAGACAGTCGATATTACTTGTTCCGGCAGCTTGATCATCAGGCTTAAGCCCCGTCCTACGTGGCATTTACCACAGACTTTCCAGTCTCCAAGGATGTTGATGCAATAGCTGTTGACTGCGTTGGTCAGCTTGCCTTGCAGGGTGCCGTTCTGATTAATCATTTCTGTAGTTTCGCCAACCCACTTGTAATGAGTTGAATCTGCCATCTCACTGTACTCAGAACCGTGGCAGCCGAGGCAGTTACTCGGATAATCGACCCAGATCAAAGAGTCGTGGTTCGGATCGTTTCCACCGCCACAACCTTCATCGACGTTGCCATCACAATTGTCGTCAAGGCTGTTGCCGCAGATTTCACTTGCTCCGGGATTAATGGCAGGATCGTTGTCATTACAATCCTGACTACTGTTGTACCCATCACCATCATTGTCGACAGGTTTGCCTGCAAAAGCAGGAGTAAGGGTGAGTGTCAGCAGAAGTGAAAGCAGGCTGACGACAGTCCAGATCTTTTTCATTTGTACCTCCCAGAATTAAGTTTTCCCCTCCGATTCAGATTGCGTTGGTGGCAGTCGCAACCTGAATGGTGAATAGCAAAAACATTGCCGTTCTTAATCTCGTTTTTTAAGTTATTTCTTGAGTTGTAAAATAGGTTAATGAAGTAAAGTACTTATGTGAAGAGGTTTAATTTTAAAGATAGATACCTTAGTGTTTTTGTCAATTAAGCGGCCAGGGCATTTGACCATAATATGATCTTGAAACTGTCGATTGAGGGCATTTGACCATAATGGCCGGGCAGGGGGATTTAAGAAGAGAGAAGTGAATAGGTGTTTAAAATCGCAGGTCTGGCTGTTTTGTGGAAAAGGTTTGTGTTGGAGGGCACCCGAAAGAGGGTGCCCTATTAATTTATTAAATCTAACTTTAGAAACCAATCAGTTTTTGGTGATCAGTTTGGTCAGCTCTTCGCTGCCTGATTTGACCAGTTCCCTGACCTTGGGGGCATTGACCAGGGCAACGATGATTTCGCCAATTTCAGTTCTGATCTCGCTGTACATACCGAGGGCGCGGATCCCTTCAGCCTGGCGCTGGTTGTCTTCGGTCGGGGTGACATAATGGACCGAAACTGCCTTATAGCGATGGATCAGGAACAGGGTACACAGGGTCATAAGGCGTTTCTGGCGAAAATCCGCTTTGACGGTATTCTGATCGCGAATTGACAACATATTCAGTTTGCGACGGTCCTGCAGGACAGCGAAGATGACATTGGCCATTTTCTCACCGCCACCGTTGGTCAGGGTCAGCTCCAGTAGCTCTGAGCCGGCTGTGTGCGGTCTGAGCTTGACATGCAGGTTATAGTCGAGTTTGTAGTGAGCGGTCCACTGTTTGAGCCATTCTTCCAGGCGCCATGGCGGAACTTCCGTTTCGACCAGGTGCTGGAACTGGGTTGAACCTTTGCCCATGGCCTTGGTGGTCGCTGTTCCACCGGTCGTTGCCATGAGTCCGGCATCAGAGCGCGGTCCACCAACATAGGTCTGGGGTGTCCGGTAGGGGGAATCAATCAGGCGCAATTTACGCTGCAGACGGGCCAGGGCGAGCATGCCGTCTTCTTTGAGGGCCTGGGCAAATTCTTCGCCGGCCAAACCGTCAACCTGATGCCCACCGTAGGTGATGAAGTTGAAAACAAAGCCGAGTTTGCCGATTTCGGCCGGGAACTGGCGCATCTCTTCTTCGCTCATGCCGGTGGTGTCCCAGTTGAACGACGGTGACAGGTTGTAGGCCAGCATCTTGTTCGGGTAGACCGCGTGGATGGCGTCGGCAAAAACCTTGGCGTCGTGCAGGTCGGCGGTCTTGGTTTCCATCCAGATGATATCGGCAAAAGGAGCGACCGCCAGTGATTTGGCAACTGCATAGGGAATACCGCCGCGAACCTGATAATAACCCTCCGGGGTCCGGGCGATGTCGCAATTCCAGATAACATTGCAGCCCATGGACCGGGCTTTATCCTGAGCTTCAGAAATTGAAGCCGTCTCGGCGTAGGTTTCCCACTCATCAACGGTTATCGGCAATTCGGTCCCTTCGTCCTGCTGGAACTTCATGACGTCGGCCACTGCTTCGCCGTAGGTTTCATGCAGGCTTCCATTTGCCACAATTCAAGCAGGCGGGTGGAGATTGCGTCCAGCGCGGCGTTGGTGTCGGCAGCGCTTTGAGAAGGCAGGGTTTTGATTGCGGCATCGATTTCACCGGACAGGCCGTTTTTATCAAGCCAGCTGTCTGTTTCGGCATAAACTTCGTCGGAAATACGGTACATCAAATGACCGTTGATGCCGCTAACCCCCTTGTTGTTGAACTGGCGCATAACCGCGAGGAAGGCGATCTTGTAGCTCGGGATATTGGTATTGGTGGCTCCGAGGATAAAGTTATGGTCGCGCTCGTCGCCGCGGCCATCGAGGAAAGTGGCAGCTTCGGCATCGGTCCGGGCGACAATGATGCCGGGGACTTTCATGACGTCAAGCTGAAAACGAGCTGCATTGAGGCGTTTGATCTGTTCGTCGACAGGCACTAGAACCTTACCGGCCTGATGACCGCATTTTTTGACGCCCGGCTTCTGATCTTCGATATGGTAGCCGGGCACACCGACCTCGGCAAAGCGCCGGATCAGATTGCGTACATGGGCGTCACCGCCGTGGCCGGTATCGGCATCGGCAATAATAAAGGGGCGATAGTCGATTTCAGGAATACGCTGGCGCTCTTCTTCACTCATATGCAGGCGCTGATAATACTGGTTGCGATCGGCGGCCAGCAGGGCGCGTACAATGGGAGCCGCTTCGTCAGGCACCTGGCTTAAAGGATAGCTGGCCAGGTCGGGGCCGGGATCTTCGTTGCGTGAGCCTTTAGCCGATGTGGCCCAGCCGCCCAGGTAAACCCCTTCGATGCCTATTCTTTTGATCGTAACCGCCTGCCCAGGTGAGTAGGGGCCGAAGGTGGTGATCGATTTGCCTTCACTGAACATTTCGAGCAGGCGATTGTAGAACCCTTCTGCCGCATCCCGGGCGACCGGTGTAATCGACAGCGATAGTGCCTTGCTGCTCGACAACCTGATCGGCGGTGTAAAGTCTCAGGGTGTCTTTAAAACGTGGCTGTGCAAACCATTCTTGCGTCGCTTTGACCTTGTCTTGGAATGTACTCATTCTCTTCTTCTCCTCTAGCAGCCAGCTGCTGGTGCAGTGTCGAGATTTTCGGTGATCCGGACACCTTGATTTTTAAAAGCGTTCATATAATGTGAGATGCGTTGCCGGGCAATATCCAGATTCATATTGTTCAGATTGATGTTCAGGAGATCGATGTACCATGGTGCTTTGATCGGGTCTTCGACATAGGCTTCGACGATTGCCCGGGCGATCGGCAGGGTGGTGTCCTTTGATGCATCGTAGACATCGCGATTGTCGGCGGCGAGCAGTTTTGCGTATTCTTCTTCCAGTAAACGATTGAAAATATCTCTGGTAAAGACATCGCCCTGTTTCAGGCCGGTCTCGGCATCATCCTCTGTCAGGGCCGCACCCTTATGCACCCATTCCCATAGAATGCTGAGGCGGATTTCGCCGGTGGCCATGTCTTCCATCAGATAGAGGATGTCATCATTACCGAAAAAATCGGCCGGTTTCAGGGCTGCAGCCTGCAGGCCCTGACCGAAGGCATTGCCGTATTGTAAAGCGACGCTGAGCAGGTTGCGGGCGCCACGAACCGTGCGCGGCGCGGACTCGAGCAATGTCAGTCCGGCGGCATCTTCAGCGGTGTAGGTCAACGCTGGAAATTCACGACCCAGCTGGTTGGTTTTGCCGACCTCTTCCCAGACCGGTCGAATGATGTGGGCCATCTTCCAGTGGGCGATCCACTTGCCGCTGGCTCCTTCCTGTTCTTCGCGAATAGCACCGGCACGCGCTTTCCTCATGCTGCTGGCGACACCTTCTTCCGAGCCTACCGGGATATTTGGCTCCATGCCGCCCTGCCAGAGGGCAAAATTTCCATTTTTATCGGGGGTGTTGACGGCCCGGCGAACGCGATCCTCATAGTGGCGCATATAGCCGTAGGTCATGACGATCGATTCAATATTGGGATTGACAACTGGGGGTCCCAGGCGTTGGCGTCGGATACGCTGTTGATATAATCCCAGCGGCCGGTGTTAAAACCGACAAAATGCCTGCCGAGGGCGGCACGTATCTCCATCAGCTGGAATGTTGCTTCAAGCTGCTCAACCAGGACGTAGCTTTTGATTGTTCCCTCTTCCAGTCGAAGGTGCGCTTCAAGGTTGGAGAGCAGTTTATTCCAGAAACCGGCCTCTTCAGCGGTCTGGATTTTGGGCAGGTAGAGGACGATGGATGAGCCGGAACTCTGCAGAGTTTTATAGTTATTGACGACATAGAGGGTCATGTCGACGATGGAGGCGGACAGTGATTCTCCGTCAGCGCGGATGTGGCGGTCATCGAGATGGAGTCCGCGGGCGCGAAAGATCTTGGTGGTGAAGTTCAGCTGCTCGCGCCAGTCGGAGATGATGTCTCGTCCCAGAAATCCTTGGGCCCAGTTGTTCATCTCCTGAGAAACGGCCTCTGCAACTTCGAGAAACTGAGGGGCCTTTGCGATTGCCAGTTTGAGGCTGCGTTGATTGTCGAGCGACATGGTTGTGATCTGGCCAAGGGCATCTTCGCCGTCAAACATCCAGCCATCAGCTCCGGAAAGCAGAGCGTAAGCAACATTGCGCAGACTGGATTTTATCGATGCGTTCGGTTTGGCTGCCGGGCCGGTGCCTTGCAGCCACTGGCGTTGAAGATCGTGGGGAATGACAGCTCCGATAAAATGACCATCCCGGGCATCCCGGACTTTGATCCCGGTCCCTTTGATTTCAGCATCGGGATCCAGGAATGTAATCGGTGTTTTGTCGGCCATCCGCTTGGCACGCCGCTGAGTTCGCTCGCTCATCAGTTGCTTCTGTTCTCTGTTGAACCGGGCCATATAGGTGAGTGCCGCCATGGCTTCCGGAGTGTAGATATCCGCATAGTCTGCAGCCAGATGATCGCGGATGCTCAGCTTCGGGCTATCGTTGGTCGATGCTTCTGTGCTCATCATGTTCCTCCCCTTGTAAGTTTCGGAAACGTTGTTTCTGAAATTGAAATATAACTTGTAGGGTAATAATTAATCTATGCGGGAACTCCCGTCAATAGCTAATTTACAAATATAATAATTTTTTAGAATTATGTTTTAGGACGGCTAAATAATTTTATTATAAAGAAAAGAAATTGTGTTGAGGGGCCGGAAGACCCCTCGATTTGCAATGGTGGAATAACGTTGGTTTGCTCTTTAGAACATTTTTTTGCGTCGCTGCAAGAGCGAGCCCGGTATTGATGTTTGCTCCCATGTCGCCAAGTATTGACTCGAGAGCCCCAACGCAGAGCAGAATGTTTTCTCGCCGGCTCGAATGACCCATCAGGCCGATACGCCAAACCTTGCCGGCCAGGGCACCGAGGCCGGCACCGATTTCCAGGTTGTATTCATTGAGAAGGCGGTTTCGGACGTCGGCATCGTCAACGCCTGCGGGAATTGTGACGGCGTTGAGCTGGGGCAGGCGATCATTTTGATTGACAACAAACTCAAGCCCCATTGCCTCCAGCCCGGCGCGCAGAGCGAGGTGGTTCGTCCGGTGCCGCTCCCAGGCGTTTTCAAGGCCCTCATTCTTAAGCATGATGAGGGCTTCGTGCAGGGCGTAAAGGGCGTTGATCGGTGCGGTGTGGTGGTAGGCACGTTTGGCGCCTTCTCCCCAGTATCCCATGACCAGATTGAGGTCCATGAACCAACTCTGAACCTTGGTCTTGCGATTGCGCACCTTATCCAGGGCTTTGTCGCTAAAGCTGACAGGAGCAATGCCGGGTGTACAGGAAAGGCATTTCTGAGTGCCGGAATAGATTGCGTCGATATTCCATTCGTCGACTTTGACGGGGGTTCCGCCCAGTGAGGTAACGGCGTCAACAATGGTCAGGCAGTCATGCTGATGGGCCAGTTCGACCAGGGTGGCAACATCCGATTGCGCACCGGTCGAAGTTTCGGCGTGAACCATGGCCACGATACAGGCATCCGGGTTTGTTGCAAGGGCTTCTTGCAGTTTGGCCGGGTCGATTGCGCTGCCCCATTCATCATCAACGATCACCGCGCTGCCCCCGCAACGCTCAACGTTTTCGACCATGCGGCCACCGAAGACCCCGTTACGGCAGACGATGACCTTGTCTCCCGGTTCGACCAGATTGGCAAAGCAGGTTTCCATGCCGGCCGATCCGGGAGCTGAGACCGGCATCGTCATGGCATTACGAGTTTGGAAGGTGTACTGAAGCAACTCTTTGACCTCGTCCATCAGGTTGATGAATTCGGGGTCCAGATGACCAATTGTCGGTCGTGAAAGGGCTTCGAGAATGCGAGGGTGGACATCGGACGGACCGGGTCCCATCAGAGTGCGAATTGGTGGATTGAATGAATTGAATTGCATCGGCGTTCCTTTATCATGTTGGGTTAAGAGTGTGGGATATTGGTTGGAATAACGGTTAATCAGTGCTCTTTTCCCTGAGGAAAATAATATCTCTTTGCCGGTGGTGGTCAAGCCTTCGGCCCTCTGTTTTTTCTTGGGTGGCGGAAGATTAGCACAGTGATTATTTAAAAATCAAACGCTGTTACATGTTAATTGTTAGAAAATACCTGATAAGGGACCAGGTTTTTTAAGGAGACTGAAGTCATCTCCCTTCAAAAGTGTGAACAGGGGGAGATTCTTCACTGAAACTAAAATCATTTTTAATTTAATTTATTCATTGCGAAGGTACGCTGCGGGCTTATGGTTCAGGGCTTTCCAGGTTCCACTCAGGCCGAGCAGCAGAGTCAGCAAGGAGCCTCCTGCCAGTGCGGCTGTCGCCACGAGCAGGTCGGGACGGTAGCTTGTGTCAAGAGGGCCTTGAAGGATGGCATAGGCAGCGAGCGAGCCGACACAAAGGCTCATGAACGCCGTGACCAGACCGATCAGGATAAATTCACAGGCGAAGATCAGCAGTATCTTTCTGCGGCTGGCACCGCAGACCTTGTAGATGACCGCGTCGCGAATGCGGCGATGCTGATCGGCCGCTACGGCACCGACAAGAACAAGCAGGCCGGTCAATAGGGCTATTGCCGCCATTCCTTTAAAGGCCAGGCCGATGCGGGTCAGTGTCCGGGAGACGTTGGCCAGAATCTCCCGCACGGAGAGAGCTGAGACGTTGGCAAAGCTTGCGGTGACTTTACGGTAGAAATTTTCTTGCTCTTCAGGAGCTAAATGAACAGCGGCGATATGGGTTTGCGGGGCTTTTTCAAGGACTCCCGGGGCAAAAATAATGGCGAAGTTAAGCTCGAGGGTTGACCAGTCGACACTGCGCAGGTTGGCGATTTTTGCCGTTATGGTGCGGCCCAGGATGTTGACGCTCAGGCTATCGCCAATGTTCAGACCAAATCCCCGGGCCAGATCTTCGGTCAGGGATATCAGCGGTGGGCCGTCATAGTCGCTCGGCCACCAGCGGCCGTCGGTGAGGGTTGAGCCCTCAGGCTGTTCAGCGGCATAGCTGAGAAAGCGATCACTGCGCACAGCCCAGCGCACTGCGGGGCTTATGTTGGCGCGTTCGACCGGTATGCCGGAAAGCGCCGTAATGCGTCCGCGCAAAGTCGGTGAATGGCTGAATTCATCGACATCGGGATCACTGGCGGCCATCTCTCTGATCTGGTCCAGCTGCTGCGGCTGGATGTCAAAAAGAAATAGGCTGGAGCTGAGGCTGGAAGGGAGTCGGAGATCATGGCATTAAGGCTGCCCTGAACCTGAACGATCATAACCAGCGCTGTCAAGCCGATGCCGAGGGAGAAGATCATTCCGCCTGCCGGGGAGCCGGGCCGTTGCATGTTGGTTTGAGCAAAACGGATGATTGTGTTGCTGTGGCGTGGCAGTTTGCGGGTCAAGCGTAACATGACCCAGGCGAGCAGGCGGAAGAGCGTAGTGCAGCTTGCGGCACCGACGATAAACCAGAGCGCCAGTCGCTTGTCGGGACTACTGATCAGGATTACAGCGATCAGCGCCAGGGCGGAGGCAACCATGAGGAGTCGGATGCGGAATGTCGGCTTGATGCTGTCGCCGCTGCCGTAACCGCGAAACAGAGACGCAGGTGTGATCTGGCAGGCCTGACCAAGGGCGTGAAGTGAAAACAACAGTGCGGTGAGCAGGCCGAAGAGGCTTGCTACGGCCCATACCTGTGGGAAGAAGCCTGGATCCAGAGGGAAGGGGAAGCTGTTTCCGAACACCTGGTTGAGGATGTAGGGGAGTGAGGCTCCCGCCATGAGACCGGCAGCCGATGCGCTGAGTCCGAGCAGCATGATCTGCAACAGGTAGGTGGTGAAGATCATCCTGCGTGTTGCGCCAAGGCACTTCATTGTGGCGATATGATTGCGCTTACCGTTGAGGTAGCCGCGCACGGCACCGCTGATTCCCAACCCACCGACCAGGAGAGAGCAAAGCCCGAGCAGGGTCAGGTTGGTTTCCATGCGGTCGAGGAAAAAGCGTACCCGCGGGGCCGCATCGCTCCAGCTGCGGATTCGCCAGCCTGAATCGGGAAAGCGTTGCTGCAGTTCGGTTTTGATAACCGTTGACTGTGACTGTTGGGGCAGCTTGATCCGGTAGGCATAATTGATCAGGCTGCCCGGTTGCACCAGCCCGGTGGCGAGCAGGGCCTGCTGACTGATCATGACCCGTGGGCCGAGATTAAAGGCCCCTGAGGGAGCGGTCTGGTTCCTGTCTGATCACCGCGGCGATGCGGAAGGTTGCAGCTCCAATTTTAACCTGATCGCCGACCGAACAGGAAAGCGCTGGATGAAGCTCTGTTCGACCAGGGCCTGAGGGGTTGAATCGGGTGATTGGAAGAGTGTGTCTATCTGTTGCTGTGAGTCGAGTTCGATCTGGCCGTAAAGGGGATAGGCCGGATCGATCGCTTTCAGCTCGACCAGGGCTCTTGTGTCGCTGACGGGGACGTGGGCCATGGTGCGCAGTTCACTGACCGCGGAGATGGCGCCGAGATCACCGATGGCGTCTCTCTGCTCTGCCGTAAGCGGACGATGGATCTGGCGAATTTCAAGGTCGCCACCCAACAGGGCGGCGGCGTCGCGCAACAGCCCTGAGCGAGCTGCCTGGGTGAAGTTGCCGATGGCGGCAATGGCAAAGACTCCGAGAAAAAGGCAGCTCAAGAAGACACCGAAACCACGGATTCCATGACGCAGTTCGCGCCGTAGCAGGCGCAGACTCTGGAGTATGAAGGCTCTTCCTGTCATTGTCCGATTCCAGGGGGCAGAAGTTTCCCATCGGCCATATGCACCGTCCGGCTGCAGCGCTCAGCTAGGGCGGGGTCATGGGTGATCAGAATCAAGGTCGTCGCCAATGTGTCTTGTATGGCAAACAGTTGATCCATAACCAGCTGGCCTGTTTCGCGGTCAAGATTGCCCGTCGGCTCGTCAGCCAGAATCAGATCCGGTTGCGAAACAAAAGCCCGGGCCAGGGCAACGCGTTGTTGTTCGCCGCCGGACAGTTGACCGGGAAAGTGATGCAGTCGATGTTGCAGCCCGGTCGTCGCCAGGGCTTCTTCGGCTTTTTCCATGGCATCCTGCCTGGCTGAAAATTCCAGCGGCAGGGCCACGTTTTCCAGGGCTGTCATGGTAGGGATCAGATGGAACGATTGAAAGACGATACCGACGTGGCGGCGTCTGAATTCTGCCAGCTTATCTTCATCGAGATTGTTGAGAGTGGTTCCGGCAATGGTGATCTGTCCCGCCGAACAACTTTCCAGACCCGCCAGGCCATCAGCAGGGTCGTTTTGCCCGCTCCTGAAGGGCCGACGATACTGACGGTCTCTCCACGTTCGATCTGTAGGCTGATGCCACGCAAAATGTTGACCGTTCCACCCCCGCCGACTAGACTGAGGTGGAGATCGTCAATGTTAATCAAAGGTGAAGACATGAAAACTCCATGGCCATGGTTATTCGGATTGATAGTGTTTACCGTGCTGCCCGCTGCGGCGGAGACAACGATTCTCGTCCTGGGGGACAGCCTTACAGCAGGTTATGGTCTGACCTCCGAGCTGGCGTTTCCCGCCCAGCTTGAAGCCGCATTGGTTGAGCGCGGGCACCATGTCCGCGTAGTAAATGCCGGAATTTCAGGTGACACCAGTGCCGGAGGGGCCGCTCGACTGGAATGGAGCCTAGCCGAACAACCCGATATCGTTATCGTCGAACTGGGTGCCAATGATGCCTTGCGCGGTTTAAGCCCGGCCCAGACCAGAAAGCAGCTTGCTGCTATTCTGGAGCGCCTGAAGCGGGAGCAGGTTGATGTCCTGTTGGCAGGCATGAAAGCACCCGTAACCTGGGTGCAGATTATTATAACAGCTTTGACCGTTTGTATCCTGATTTGGCCGAAGAATTTGACGTGAACTTGTATCCTTTTTCTGGAAGGTGTCGCAGGCATTCCCAAGCTGAACCAGGCTGACGGCATCCACCCGAACGCTGCCGGTGTTCAGGTTATTGTTGAGGGCATCAGGCCTTTTGTGGAGGAACTGATCCCGCGCTCTTGAGTTGTCAATCTCCTTGGGTGCTGATCCCCGACCGACGGAGAAACTTATCCAGTTCTTCAGGGAGGGGGACTCTATCTTGATAGCTCGATCCTGAAAAGGATCATCAAGCTCCAGGCGGCAGCAGTGGAGAAAGAGCCGTGGTAATCCTTTGGGGCGGGGTCCCTGATAGCGCTGGTCCCCAAAGAGTGGATATCCGGCGTCGGACAGTTGGCGGCGAATCTGATGCTGGCGGCCCGTGTGCAGTTTGATTTCAAGCAATGAGGCCGATCCGTCTGTCGCGATGATTTGTAGTCAGTGACCGCTTTTTTGAGTTTTCCCTTAGCCGGAATTTCAGATGTCAGCCGTTCCTGCCGGCATGGTTTTCCCTGGACTAAAGCCAGATAGGTCTTGATCATTCCGCCGACCATCATCAACTTGCCTAATTCAGAACAGCTTTTCTTCCCTTTCCCAAACAGGACCGGACCGGAGGTCTGAAGGTCGAGCCGATGGATCGGGGCTATGCTGAATCCGCCCGTCGACCAGTGGTTGATGCGGTCGGTCAGATTGTCCGTTTCGTGGCCTCTGCTACGGTGAATAGCCAGCCCTGAAGGCTTGTTTAAAATCAGTATTTCACGCGACTCAAAAAGGATTTCAGGAGTTTTTTCCGCTTTGGCGATAAGGGATAAAAGCCGATTGCTTTCGGGAAGTTGGATGGTTTCATCCGGTTCAACCAGATGCTCCAGCCGGAGTTCGGTCTGATGGTTCTTGATCTTCCCTGATTTTACCAGGTGGCGCAAATAAGCGAGGGGGGCTGCTGGAATTTTACGAGCCAGAAACTCTTCCAGCGTTAAGCCAACATCCTGTTCTGAAACCCTGTATTCAGGCATATGATTTAATCAACCTTTCATTTGAATTCTTCACGGATATCACATGAAGAAAAACGTAATTATAAACCAATGATTTGTAGAGTAAAACGAAAAACTTGTTTAACTTAATTGATTTATAAGCACAATTTTTATTTTTACTCTTGACTCAAATTATCAGAATAGTATACTATGTGTCCACAAGTGATAAAAAAAACCATATATTATTCGGAGGTGATTATATGAGATGTCCCGTTTGTAAAAATCACGAGGAGAATGAACTTCACCTCGATTCTGAAGGTTCCACGAGGAATTTTCGAGTGCGAGGTCTGTGGCACAAGCTGGTCTGTAAATCACAACCTGGCTGAAGTCATCAGCGATCCACAAGAGCAGTCCTTCCTGTCGGCAACATCTGAGCCCGTTGAGAGCGACGATTACAGTTGGGCAAGTTAAGCCCGGTTGTTTAAGCTGCGATAAAAAGAGCGCCCGTCAAACATGGGCGCTCTTTTTTTATCTGCGCGATCTCTCATGTAAAGCTCAGCTCTTGCTGGCTGTTTTACCCTTTATGTCCCAACCACCGCCCAGGGCTTTAATCAGAGCAACTGAATAGCTCATCTGATTGCGTTTCAACTGGACCAGCGCGCGTTCCGTCTGCAGGGCACTGCGTTGGGTGTCAACAACTTCCAGATAACTGACCAAGCCTGCCCGATAGCGTTTTTCCGACAGTCTCCAAGCTTCATGAGCAGCATCTGCCGCCTGTTGTAAGGCTCTGTTTTGATGATTGAGAACCTTCAGGCGTTGAGGCCGTTTTCAACCTCCTGGAAAGCGATCAGGACCTGATCACGATAGGTCGCGACAGCTTCTTCATAAGCTGCTCTGGCCTTGTCGAGATTGGCATTGTTGCGCCCGTAATCGAAAATTGGCAGAGAAACTGCCGGCCCCAGACCCCAGGTGCGGTTGTCCCAGTTAAAAAGAGAACTCATCTGATCACTGGCAAAGCCGGCATGCCCGGTCAAGCTGATCGCCGGGAAAATGCTGTCCTGGCAATGCCGATTCGAGCTGAAGCAGCCGCCATCTGGCGTTCTGCTGCGGCATGTCAGGTCTGCGCTCAAGCAGTTCGGACGGCAGTCCTTGGTTGATTGTCGGAAGGTTAAGCTGGACCGGTTGTTGGGCGAGGGAAAAGCTTGATGCCGGCCGGCCAATCAGCAGAGCGATAGCGTTTTCATGCTCGCCGCGCTGGATATTGAGGCCGATCGCTTCCGCTTCGGTCGATGCCAGTTCCGTCTCTGCCCTGGACAGGTCAAGTTGCCCGACCTGACCGTGATCAAAGCGGCTTTTGATCAGGTCGCGATTGTCCCGGCGCAGCTGGATCGTTTGTCGAAGTAGATCGATCTCGTTGTCGATGGTGCGCAAGGCGAAATAGTTGCGTGCCAGTTCGGCCTGAAGGGACAGCAGCAGGTTGTGATAATCTGCTATGGCACCGGCGACATTGGCCTCAGACGCCTCTATCGAACGCTTGACCCGGCCCAGAGGTCGACTTCATAGCTCAGTACCAAAGGGAGTTTGTACTGGTTGCCGGTTGTGGTCCCGGTTATTGCCAGGTCGGCAGCTGTCCGCTGGCGGGTGGCCGAGGCGTTAAGGTCAAGGCGGGGCAGTTGATCAGAGCGGCTGATCCCAAGGCTGGCCTGAGCTTGACTCAAACGGGCAAAGGCGGCTTGCAGACTCTGATTCGAGGCGGACGCCTGTTGTTCCAGGCTGTTCAGCACTGGATCATTGTAGACTGTCCACCATTCCCCTTTGACCTGAGTGTCCTTCGGGGTTGCTTCTTTCCAGGGTGTATCATTTTTATACTGAACCGGGATTATGGTTGCCGGTTGCTGGTAATCGGGACCCATGACACAGCCCGACAGAGCAATAATCATAAGCAGGGCTGGTAACAGTTTAAGCGTTCTTCTGGTTTTATTCATTTTCCTGTTCCTTTGTCTCCCGACTGCTATCATCGGCCTGAGACCAGATGAGGCGGTCGGTCAACAGATTCAGCAGCCACTTCATGATCAGCGCCGCCAGTTCCGGATGCTGTGCTTCCAGTTGAGCGTAGCTGTCACGTGACATCAATAATAATTCACTGTTTTCCAGGCTGTAACCGAGCGGCCCTGACGAAATTTGCACAAGAAGCCATCGTCTCCGACCAGCATGCCGGATCTGAATATTTCATCTGAAAAACAGTTTTAATCGAGTCTTCTCTACGGATACTGGCAACTTTTCCCGACAGCAGGACGCCGACGCCAAATTCTTCACTGTTTTCCTTCTGCCAGTCAAAGTCGGTTCCTGCCGGAAGGCGACAGTAATGAAAATAGTTGCGCAGCAAAAACAGGCTGCGCTGGGATAACAGCTGGATCATTTGCTGAAAGCATCCTCCGGCAAAGGTTTTGACAATAGCTGTCCCTGTCTTCATCTATGCCTGCCGTATCCCGGTTCATGCTGCTGCTTCCTTGGTCGATGCGGATGATTGCTCAGTTGAATCAACAATACTCAACTCCGGATGGCGCTTACGGGCCAGCATCATGTATATGGCCGGAATGACAAACAGTGTCAGCAGAGTTCCGAGAGACAGACCCCCGACAATAACCCAGCCGATCTGTGAGCGGCTTTCTGCTCCGGCTCCGCTCGCCAGCGCCAGGGGAACCGAACCGAGCACCATGGCTCCGGTGGTCATCAAATCGGGCGTAAGCGCAAGGTTGCCGCTTCAAGAACGGCTTCGAGCTTGTTCTTCCCCTGTTCCTGGAGCTGGTTGGCAAATTCGACAATCAGAATACCATGTTTGGTGATCAGGCCGATCAGGGTGATCAGGCCAACCTGGCTGTAGATACTCAGGGTGTTGTCGGTCAGGTAGAGTGCCAGCAAGGCACCCGCCATCGACAGTGGTACGGTAAACAGAATGACAAATGGATCGATAAACGACTCGAATTGGGCTGCCATCATCAGGTAGATGATGATGAGAGCCAGAGCGAAGGTGGTCAAAAGACCTGCGTTACTGTCCATGAATTCGCGCGATTGGCCTTTATAGTCGATTCGCGCCGTTTCCGGTAAAACCTGCCTGGCGGCGTTATTGAGATAGTCCAGAGCTTCTCCCTGCGAATATCCGGGGGCGAGATTCGCACTGACAATCGCCGCTCGACTGCGGTCGAAATGATTCAGTGATTGGGCCGTTACGCTCTCTTCAATAGTGACCAGATTCGATAGCGGGATCATGGCGCCGCTGCTGCCGCGAACGTGAATCCGTTTAAGGTTGTCCGGAGTAACGCGCAGTTCATCTTCGGTTTTGACAATGACGTCATACTGTTCTCCATCCATCTTGAAGCGGGTGACGTCGCGCCCGCCCATCATGGTTTCAATGGTTCGACCGATAGTGGCAATCGGGACCCCGAGATCTGCAGCCTTGTCGCGATCAACCTGCAGGCGCAGTTCGGGGGAATTGAGTTTGAGGTCTGTCCGGGCGGCAAGAATCTTCGGATTCTTACGCACCTCGGCCATAAGCTTGTTGATCTGATCATTCAGTTCTGGATAGCTGTCGGTTGTTTTGACGACAAACTGGACCGGCTGATCCATGAACGGTTGCCCCAGTGACGGCGGGGTAATCGGAAATCCAAGGATTCCCGGAATTCCGAACAGTTTGGGACCCAGTTCCCCGGCGATCTGTAAAGAAGAGCGTTCTCGCTCTGACCAGTCCTTCAGCTCAACGAAGCTGATCCCCTCGGTGACGTTGTTATTCATGCCGCCGACGGTGAATACACCAACTTGCTCGGGAACGGGCTCAAGGAGTTTTTCCGCCTGCTGGAGATAGTGATCGGTGTAAGCCAGGCTGGCACCGTCCGGGGCGATGGCAAAGGTCATGAAGACGCCTCGGTCTTCAAGTGGAGACATCTCGGACGGCAGCTGGTTGAAAAAGAACCAGGATGCAGCACCGGCCATGACGGCAATGCTCAGGCCGATCAGAGCTGTCTTGAGCGACCAGCCGAGGATGCGACGGTAGCCGTTTCGAGGGCGACAAAGAAGTTTTCCAGGAGCGTGAAAATCTTCATGTGATTGTCTCGATGACGCAGCATTTTAGCGCACATCATCGGTGTCAAGGTCAGGGCGACAAAGCCTGAACGATGACTGACCCGGCCAGGGTCAGGGCAAATTCAGTAAATAACTTGCCGGTACGGCCCTCCATCATGGCGACCGGCACATAAACGGCAGCCAGGGTCAAAGTCATGAGAATGACAGCGAAACCGATCTCGCGCATTCCCTTGATCGCAGCTGCCTGCGGTTTGATCCCGTTTTCAACGTGCCGGTGAACGTTTCCAGTACGACGATGGCATCGTCGACCACCAGGCCGACGGCCAGAACCATGGCCAGCAGGGTCAGGGTGTTAATCGAAAATCCGAGAGCCCACATCAAGGTGAAGGAACCGATCAGCGAAACCGGGATCGTGACCAATGGAATCAAGGTCGAACGGATACTGCGCAGGAAAAAGAAGATGATCAGCAGAACCAGTCCCACAGCTTCAAAGATCGAGCTGAAAACATTTTCGATGGAACGTTCGATGAAAATCGATGAGTCGTAAACAATCTTGACTTTCATCCCCTGGGGGAACGTTTCCTCCAACTCGGGAAGGAGTGCACGCAGGGCTTTAGAAATGTCGAGCGGGTTGGCGGTCGATTGCTTAACCAGGCCGACAGCCACCGCTTCGCCTCCATTGTAACGCAGAATCGAACGTTCCGATTCCGGACCGATTCCACTCGCCCGACGTCACGAATGCGAATCAGGCTGTTGCCCGATTTGCCGATAATGATGTTGTTGAACTGTTCCGGTGAGTTAAGGCTGGTATCTGTCAGGACCGTAAATTCGCGGCTGTCGCTTTCGATTCTTCCGCCTGGAACTTCGATATTTTGTGCCCGGATAGCATTTTCCACATCCTGGGGGGGTAACGCTGCGGGCGGTCAGCAGATCGGGGTCGAGCCAGATGCGCATGGAATAGGTACGCGAGCCGAAAACTTGAGCCCCCGCAACTCCGTTGATCATCTCAAGCTGATCGGTCACATAGCGATCAACGTAGTCGGTGATTTCCTGGTTACTGTGATTATTGCTTGAAAAGGACATGTAAAGAATCGGGTCGGCATCGGCTTCGACCTTAGCGATGACCGGTTCTTCAATATCGAGAGGCAGGTCGGCCCGCACCCGGCCAACCCGGTCACGCACTTCCGCTGCCGCATCGTCGGCATTGCGCTCCATTTTGAAGACAATGCTGATCTGACTCTGCTCCTGACGACTTTCGGAACTGATGGTTTTGATCCCTTCGATTCCAGACAGACTGTCCTCAATGATGGTCGTGACCTCGGTTTCGATGATTTCAGGACTGGCTCCCTGGTAGACGGTCACAACCGAAACGGTAGGCTCGTCGATATTGGGATATTCCCGCACCGTGAGGCGGTCATAGGAGACGATGCCGATCAACACAATCAGCAGACTCATGACCGTCGCCAGAACGGGACGTTTTACGCTTGTTTCTGATATTTTCATGGTTATGCCTTTATTTCTTGCTGTTTGTATCCGCTACCGAGGACCTGGGATACCGTCTGAATTCTGTTTGTTGCCGGTCTTTAATTAAACCATATCAGCAGGAAATCAGTGAGTCCGGGCAAACAGTTCCGGATCGGCAGGGATCGCCTGCACCGGGCTGCCTGGGCCGATTTTCTGATGGCCTCCGGTGATCACCACATCGCCTTTGTTGAGACCGCTGGTGATCTCAACCCAGCCTTTCATCCGTGCTCCGGTTTGAACCTCAACCATCTGGGCTTTGCCGTCAACGACGGTAAAGACCAATTTGCTATCAGGTTGTGAAATCAGGGCCTGTTCGGGAATGAACAGCGCATCGGTTCGGTTGGCAACTTCAAGCCGAATCTTGACAAACTGGCCCGGGAACAGCTTACGGGTGGAATTGTCAATTTGGCCGCGGACGACCAGACTGCGGCTTGCCGGATCGATTTTAGGATTGATTGCGTAAATTTTGCTGGTAAAGATCTGCTCCGGGTAGGCGTCAGAGCTCAGCGCAATCTTCTGGCCAACCTTGACCGCCGCAATATTTTTTCCGGAATATTGAATTCGACTTTCAGCCGCTGGATCGCTTCGAGGTTGACCAGAGACTGGCCCGGCTGAATGTAATCCCCCAGACTGACCTGTCGCAGTCCCAAGGTCCCGGCAAAGGGTGCTTTGATTATGGTTTTATCAAGTTGGGCCTGTGCCAGTCGGACTCGGGCTTCATCCAGCTGCCACTTGGCATAGGACTCATCCCGCTCCTGTTTGGACACGGCGTTGTCCCTGAGCAGGTTTTCGGCCCGGTTGTAGGTTGACTGGCTCAGATCCCGGTTGGCAATAGCCTGATCCAGTTCAGCCTGAAGGACGCTGCTGTCGAGTTCGATCAGTACCTTGTTGCGGTTGACCTGCGCCCCTTCGGAAAATCGATTTTCGTGACGCGACCAGCGATCTCAGCCGCAATGACGACCGACTCGTCCGAATGCAGACTGCCAACGGCTGAAATGATTTCGGCACTGTCGGAAACCCTGACTTCAGCTGTTTCAACCGGCATTGGTGGCATGGTCGATGCGGCGGCCTGTTCTTTCGGTTCTGATGCCATCAATTGTGGCCCATACATCAGACCGATACCGGCACCGACAACCAGCAATATGGTGATGAGCATGACCGGCATGGCAATACGCAGTTTTCTGTCCCGAACGTTTTTTTTGGGGGGGCAGTGGCATTTGGCTTTGTTTCTGACATAAATTCCTCTGTTCTTCTGCCTGGGAGTGAGCGTTCACTCCGGGTGTGAATATAATTAAAGCTTCTGATCTGGTTTTCCCGGACTAAAGCTTAATGCTGTCCCAACAGGCTGACAATGTTGCTTCAATCATTTCTTCGGAGACTTTGAAATAACCGGTGAACTGGTCTCTGACCAGCATCAGCATTGGCCCGAAGCAAAGAGCAAAAAGCAAATCTTCCGGCAGATCCTTAATGACCTGTCGTTCAACCCCTTTATGAAAGGCCCGGCTTAAAGGTCGGTCACAGCCCCCGTCTTCCGAGCGCTTCTTTGCAATTCCGTAAGGAGAGTTGTAATACATCTCCAGAAACCTGAATTTATGCGGATTTTCAAGCAGGAAATGAAAAACACGATCAAGTATCCTGAGCAGGGTTTCACGTATCGGAGCTTCTTCATCGACACCACTGTTGATGAATGGGCGCAGTTCTGCATCGATCTCCGTGTGGAGAGCTTCGATCAGGGCATCCTTGTTTTCAAAATAGCGATAAAGGGTGCCGACTCCGACGTTGGCCAATTTGGCAATCTGAGATGTCGGGGCGCAGTGAAAACCGTTTTCTGCAAATATCTGCAGAGAGGCCTTCAGAATGACTTCCCGTTTATCTGATTTAACTTCGGACATAGCTGGTATCCTTTTCGGAGTGAGCGTTCAGTCCGTTATAGCTTCCATTGATTTTCCTGTCAATATGGAAAATGCGATAAAGGCTTTCCAGCTGGTGAAATCGGTTTTCTGTTGATTCAGGGTTGCTCATATTTTGCTCACTTGACTGAAATAGGTCATATGACTAAAGTGGTTACTCACATTGATCCCGGACAGGTTTATGAATCGATATAAAAGTAGTGAAAAAACCAGGCAGGCTTTGATTAATGCGGCAGGAGAGCTCGCCGCAGAACACGGAATTAATGCGGTCACGACCCGTGCTATTGCTAATCTGGCCGGTGAAAACCTGGGCAGTATCCATTATCACTTCGGCAGCAAGGAGAAGCTGTTCGAAGCGGTTATTCTTCATGTGGCTGAACGCTGGCAATCACTACCGATCAAAGACATTGTCGCCAAGGTCGATGATGATCCGAGTCGCGCCGAGTTGGCGCAAATGGTCAGTCATGTTGTCAAGCGTAACGTCGCCCTGATTTTTGATCGTTCCGCTCCAGCCTGGCACTGTCGGTTCTCTATCAACTGGTTCAGCGGACTTCGCCGCTGTTGGATACTTTTCGCTCTCTTGTTCTGGTTCCTGAAATAGAGCAGGCGGTCAGGTTGATGAAGGCGATCAATCCGGATTTTGATGACAATGAGGCCATGTTGCACTACTTCATGATGGTGACCCCGCTGCAGTTTCATGCCGATTATCGTGATGCAATCTTAAACCGTCTGGGAACAGACGATTTTAATGGAGATTATGTTCAAAAACTCGAGGATCTCTGCATCAGGCAAAGCCTGTTGTTGTTGAATCTTCCGTTAGATTGATCAGGAGGGACCCCCTATGTATCGTGTTTTGATGGCTGTTGTGATGGTTTTTCTTGTAATCCCCCAGGTGTCTGAGGCAGCAGGCTACAGCTATCCCGGAATCATTTTGGCGAGTCGGACGACCCGATTGGCTTTTCGTGTTGGCGGGCCTCTGGTTCAGGTCAATGTGGATGCGGGAACCCGAGTTGAAAGGGGCAGCTGCTGATGCAGATCGACCCACGCGATTTGCCGACAATATAGCGGTTCTCAATGCCCAGTTGGAAGGGCCAAAGCCGGAAGTTACTGGCTGAACGCAATTTTGAACGGGCAGAGACTCTGTTCAGGCAACAGGTCAGTGCCAGTGCTGATTTCGATCGGGCCAAAGGATCATTTGATGCCGCTTTTTCCGACGTTCGCAGTCTGGAGGCCCAGCTGCAAATCGCCCGTCATCGGTTGCAGGATACCTCCATGACGGCTCCTTACACCGGGGTGGTGATCAAACGTATGGCTGAAAATTATGAAATGGTTTCAGCTGGCAAAGTGGTGCTGGAGCTTCAGGATATATCAGAGCTGGACGTTGAAATCATGGTTCCTGAAAGTGAGATTGTCGGTTGTCGACTGGAGCGGGGGAAGCAGGCCTCCTTTGAATTGAGCACCATGCCCGGCAAGACCTTTGATGCTCAGTTGAAAGAATGGAGTCCGGCTGCCGACCCGGTGACCCGGACCTATGCGTTACGGTTTTCATTTTCTGCTCCGCAGGATCTGCAGATTTTTCCAGGGATGACAGCTCATGTTTTTTACCGTCATGCCGACTAGCCGGGCGAGGTGGGAATAATGAAGAAAAACAAGCTTTTGCCCTGCAAAACAGACGCTGATGAGCGTCTTCACAGCTCTTCTGGTTATTGCCGGGGTGTTGGCTTACGGCAACCTGGGGCGTCTGGAAGATCCGACATTTACAATCAAGACAGCGGTCATTGCGACGTCTTATCCCGGGGCCAGCCCGGCGGAAGTGGAAGAAGAGGTGACCGACCCTATCGAAGAAGCCATTCAGGAGATGGGGCAGGTTAAAGAGATATATTCGACATCGCAGGAAGGCTATTCCTTTGTTTATGTCGATATGAAGGACCGCTTCAAATCACGTGAGCTGCCGCAAATCTGGGATGAACTGCGGCGCAAGATCAACGATGTGCAGAGTCAGCTTCCGCCTGGTGCCGGACCTTCGATTGTGAACGACGACTTCGGTGACGTCTATGGGGTCTTCTTTGCCTTGACTGGTGACGGGCTGTCCAACGCCGAGCTGAGGGACTATGCTGACGAACTGAAAAAGAACTGCTACTCTGTGACGATGTGGCCAAAATCGATATGTGGGGTGTACGTCAGGAAGCGATTTTTGTCGAGTTCAAGCGTTCGCAATTGGTTCAGCTCGGTTTGACGCCACAACAGATCATCGGCACCCTGCAGTCTCAGAATCGTGTCCAGAGAAGTGGCAAGATCGTTGTCGGCGACAACTATTTACGGATTACTCCCACCGGCGGCCTGAGCAGCGAACAACAGATTGGCGACCTGCTCATCGGGAGTGCGAGGGGGATGTTACGCTTGAGCGACATCGCCAATATCTATCGCGATTATATCGATCCACCGCGAAACATGCTGCACTTCAATGGCAGGGAGGGGATCGGACTGGGGATCTCAACTCTTGATGGCGGCAACGTGATCACCATGGGGGATTCGATCCAGAAGCGTTTAGAAGAGCTGAAACCAAACAAGCCTCCCCAGGTTGAAATCAACGCAATCTATTATCAGAGCAAAGTCGTCGTCGATTCGGTCGATACCTTTATCCTCAATCTGGTGGAAGCGGTCGCTATTGTCATTGTCCTGTTGATGTTGTTCATGGGCTGGCGCACCGGGATGTTGATCGGAGCTGTTCTTCTGTTGACGATCCTGGGGACGTTTTGTGGCATGTATGTCATGGGGATCGATCTGCAGAAAGTCTCTCTCGGTGCCCTGATTCTCGCTCTGGGGATGCTGGTGGACAATGCTATTGTCGTTGCTGATGGGACTCTGGTAAGGATGGAGCATGGTGATGATGCCGAGACTGCGGCGGAAAAGACCGTCAAGGCGACGGTATGGCCACTGCTTGGTGCGACCATTGTTGCCATCCTGGCATTTACCGCCATCGGCTTTGCTCCCGGTAATGTTGGCGAGTTCTGTCGTTCTCTCTTTGATGTCATGGCCCTGTCGTTGTCCATCAGCTGGATCCTGGCCATTACGGTTACGCCGTTGTTCTGTGTCTGGTTTCTTAAGCAGGATCACAGCGGAGAAGACCATTCCCACAGTCGCGGAATGAACAGGTTCTATCGCCGTTTTTTGCATCTATCCATCCGCTTTCGCTGGTTGGTGATCGTGATAACCTGCGTCGCTCTGGGGGGGCTCTGTTCGGTTTCAAATATGTCCCCAAGGCGTTTTTCCCCGACTCGACACAGCGCTATTTTTTCGTCAACTACTGGAACCCCCAGGGAACACATATCGATAAGACCGCGTCGGATGTCGAGCAGATCGACCGCTATCTGAGGGGGTTGGAGGGGGTTGTCAACACTACTTCATTCGTTGGCGAAGGTGGCATGCGTTTTATTATCAGTTATGATTTACGAGACGCCGAACAGCAGTTATGGACAGGTACTGGTTGAGGTCGATGATTATCGTCGTATTGATCAGTTGTTGCTTGATGCTGAACAGTACATGGCTGAAAATTTCCCTCAGGCTGAGCCTTACGCTGTGAAGATTCAGAATGGTCCGGCGATTACCTACAAGATCGAAGCCCGTTTCCGCGGCCCGGATGTTTTGGTGTTGAAGGATCTGGCTGCCAGAGCGGAGTCTATTTTCGCAGATTCGGGCAATGCCCGTGATTTACGCACGGACTGGCGCCATCCTGTGCAAGTGATTCGGCCCCAGTTTTCCCAGATACAGGCCCGCTATGCAGGAATCAGCCGCAGTGATGTGGCCAATGCTCTGCAGTGGAATTTCAATGGAGTCAGCGTTGGACTTTATCACGAACTGGATCAGCTGATTCCGATTGTGTTTCGTTCGTCAGAGCGGGACCGGGCCAGCATCGCCGATCTGGCCGATATGCAGATCTGGAGTTCTCTGCAGAATAATTTTGTACCTCTGCGCCAGGTGACCAGTGCGATTGCATCCATCACTGAAGATGCTTTAATCAAAAGGCGCGAGCGGCAGCGGACCATAACAGTACAATGCAATCCGAAGTCTGGCCTTCCTGCTGAATTTCATGCTGCTGTTCGTCCGTCGATTGAAAACATTGCCTTGCCGACCGGTTACTCCCTGGAATGGGGAGGTGAATACGAAAGTTCGCAAGAAAGTCAGGCCCCTCTTATCAGGGTTTTCCCGATCTGCATACTCGGGATGTTCCTGATTGTCGTCTGGTTGTTTGACTCTTTCCGGCGTCCACTGATTATTTTCATGACCGTGCCGCTGTCTCTGATCGGTGTCACCGCCGGTCTGTTATTGACCGGACTCCCTTTTGGTTTCATGTCGATCCTGGGTTTTCTGGGTCTGACCGGGATGCTGATCAAGAACGCGATTGTTCTGATTGATCAGATTGAGCAGGATCTCAAGCTCGGGGTTGAGCCTTACAAGGCGGTGCTTGATTCGTCAGTCAGCAGGATGAGGCCGGTCCTGATGGCATCTGGAACTACGATTCTTGGTATGGCACCGCTGTTGTTCGATGCCTTTTATGCCGCTATGGCGGCGACCATTATGAGCGGCCTTTTTGCCGCGACCTTCCTGACTCTGGTCATTGTTCCGGTACTGTATACCAAGGTTTACAGGATCAAAGCGGAGACTCAATATGTTTAAACTGCTGACCGGTTTGTTGTTGTTGCTTATCCCCTGCAGCATCGGGGCCTTTGAGGGTGACCTGGAGCCGTTACAGATGGATATCCCGCGTGGACAACTGACGTTGGAACAGGCTCAGCAGCTGGCTCTGGAGGGATCGCCCGGTATTGCTGAAGCGGCTGCGCGGATTGAGGCGGCGAAAGCGGTGGTCGACCAGGCCAGAGCTGGTTTATGGCCGCAACTGTCGCTGACCGCCGGTTATCGTGTACAGGACAGTACCATGCAACCGGACTGGGCTCCCGAACTGCTGAAGGAGGACAGTTTTAATAATATGACCGCCAGCCTTCAGGCCAGCTGGCTGCTGTTTGACGGTTTTGCCCGCAGAGCCCGGATTCTGGAGGCACAGTATGGCGAGGCAGCTGCTGAAGCTGGGCTGCAGGACGTACGAAGGTTGCTGGCCGATGCTGTTGCCAATACCTTTTATCAGGCCCAGCTGGCCGCGGAGAGCATGTTGATTGCCAGAAATAACCAGCAGTTCAATAAACTGTTGGAGGCCGATGCCGACAAGCGTTGGCAAGCCGGAGTTATCCCGGAAGCGGAAAAATTAAACTTTTCAGTCCGTGCTCTTGAGGCCGAAAGCGACTATTTAACGGCCTCTCAGAATTTTGAGGTGGTCAGCATTGTCCTGGCTCGGTTGCTGGCTCTGCCACAGGCCGAACTGCCTGAGCCGTTGTATCCGGTGGCGGCGACTGACAGCCGGCGATTGGGTGATATTCCCGACCTGGATGCCGCCCTCAATTATGCCCTGGAGCAGCGTTCCGATCTGCTTGTCTTGAAGCGACGCTGGCTTCATTAGTTGAGCAGAAAAAGGTGCGCAAGGGCCGATATTATCCGCAAGTTGGCCTGTACGGAGGGTGGACTATTCAGATATCAACGGGCTCAGCGATAGCAATTCGAATGATATTGAACAGGAAGAGCACAGCAGCTATCTGGGACTTAATCTGTCCTGGACTCTGTTTTCCGGTGGAGTGCGGCCAGCTCGGATCCGTGAAGTCGACCATGTCGCCGCCCAGGTTCGCCACCAGATCCGGCAGAAGGTTCTGGCAGTTCAGGCAGAAATCGCGCAGGCGGGAGTACGAGCACATCAGGCCCGGGCCATGTATCAACGCCATCAGGAAGCACTGCGAATAACACTCAAGATTCGCGACCATATTGAAAAATCTTACCGCGCCGGGGTAACGACACTGACACGACTCAACGAAGCTCAGCGCGACCTGGTTCAAATGGCAGGTCGCGCCATTTACAGCCGGATCAATTACCAGATGGCCCTGGAAAATCTGGAAACTGCCAGCGGCCGCAACCTGAAACAATGACCCGATTACCGTTATGAGGACTCTGAACAGATGAAACTGATCGATTTACGCAGCGATACCGTGACCGAACCGACAGCTGAGATGCGCCAGGCAATGGCCACAGCCGTTGTCGGTGATGATGTGTATGGTGAAGATCCAAGTGTCAACCGACTGGAGCAGGATGCAGCGAACATGTTTGGTCTGGAGGCGGGACTTTTTGTCGCCAGTGGCAGCCAGGGAAATCTGATCGCCCTGTTAACCCACACCCCGCGCGGCAACGAAGTCATTATCGGTGACAAATCGCACATCTTTCTGTATGAGCAGGGTGGACTCTCTGCCGTCGGTGGGATTGTTCCCCACACTCTGCCGGTTCAGGCCGATGGAACGCTTGACTTGAAAGCCATGGAGGAGGCGATTCGTGGCAATGATGACCACTTTCCCCGGACCCGCCTGATCGCCCTGGAAAATACTCAAGGGACCATCGGCGGAGTTCCGCTTCCCGCTGGCTATACACTTGAGGTCGCAAAATTGGCTCATCGGCATGGTCTGGTTCTTCATATTGACGGGGCACGGATTTTCAATGCTGCAACCAGCCTGAACCTTTCTCCCCGCGACGTTGTTGCCGGAGCCGACAGTCTGACCTTCTGCCTGTCGAAGGGCCTCGGCGCTCCTGCGGGATCGGTGCTGCTCGGCTCGCGCGATTTTATCAGGGAGGCCCGGCGGAATCGCAAACTGCTTGGTGGTGGGATGAGGCAGGCGGGTGTGCTTGCGGCGCCGGGATTGATCGCCCTGCATCAGATGAGTCAACGCCTGCAGGAGGATCATGATAACGCTGCCTATCTGGCCGATGGCTTACGATCAATTTCCGAGGTGGATGTTTTGAGCCTGGCCACCAATTTTGTTTTCTTCGAACTTCGTGATGAGGCCGGCATCAGTGCCGAGGAGCTGGTGACTCAATTGAAGGCGCAGGGAATTGTGATCAGTCCTTACCACGGGCGTCACAAAACATTTCGTCTTGTACTGCATCACTGGATCACTCGTGAGAAGGTCGATATTTTATCGAAGCTTTGAAAGCGCAGTTAAAATAGATGATACCTTAATAATTCCGTACAGCAGTCAGGCAAGATCGATTCCAACGGGAAGGGACGTTCCAATGCGTGCGTTTATTGCGGTAGACCTGTCTGATGAGGTTCGCGAGCAGTTGACCAAAGTCTGTGCTCAGCTGCGCCGGATCGATATCAGGGCCTCTTGGGTCAAGCCGGAGAATTTGCATGTTACGGTGTGTTTTCTAGGTGAAATGGATCGGCGGAAACTGTTCGCAGTCCAACAACAGCTTGACCGGGGCAGTGCCGGGTTGGTCCCTTTTACGGCAACTCTTCGCGGAGTCGGATTTTTCCTTCAAGCCGTCGACCACGGGTTTTTACGCTGCAATCGATCAGCACGATCGTTTTCGTCAGCTTGCCCGGCAGCTGGATGTTGCACTATCCCCTCTCGGGTTCGGTCGTGAGCAGAGCTTCATTCCTCACATCACCCTGGCACGGATTAAGGGAGCACGTCATCTGTCACTGCTGCGGAGTGAGCTCAAAGGAATGGAGCTCAAGGCGCCGTCCTTTCCTGTTGCGGGGCTGACGCTTTATAGCAGCATCCTGCACCCGCTCGGTGTGCGTTACGACGTCCTCTACCGGAGCAGATTTCAGTCCTTTTGATGAGTCTGTTTGCCTGTTCAGAAGAGCACAAGAGCCGGAATGTTCCCGGCTCTCGTTTGATGGCAAGGTCGTCTACGGGCTTTACGATGTCAGTCACGTGAAGGTGCGATCTGGTTTTCCTCACAAAAAAAGGAGAAGAGCATTGATCTTGTTTTTGGTTCGCTCGTTCTGGCTTTTGTCGTTATTTCATCGGTGGTTTGGTTGCGCGTAGAAATTTCAGGTAATCGTACATCTCCTGAAGATTTTTGGCCTGATACCAACGCCCATCGGCAAAGACGCCGTAGTCTGCACCTCCCATAGCCGTGGCGAAGCGGGTCGAGTTGCCAAAGAAAAGCCACTGCTCGACCCATTTAAGTTCAATGGCCTCATCGGTCGGATTCTGCCCTTGTGGCAACCCTGAAGCAAGATTCTCCTGCCAGGCCTGAGTAAGGATTTTGGTCGCTTGAAGGGTCATATGGTTTGTCGTTTCGATCGATCGGTCAAGCCGGGCGAAATGGCCCTCAATCCATTGGGCACTGTGACAACCGGAACAGACTTTTTCCATTGTTTGTTGCCGCTTGGCCATTTCGGCCTTATCGATAAGAGCGTTATTCACGTACTCCCCCGTCAGCTCAGTTGGCAGGTGCAGCCCTGCCTGATTAACAATTCTGGATGTATCGGCCTCAATCGGGTGGGGATGAGCGTAGGGCAGGCCGAAAATTCGCCAAGGTAACCGGTCGTTGAAACGATGTGTTCTGGTTGCGAGGATGGTTCCATTGTCATCGACGATTTCGCTGGCATGGCAGGTTGCGCAGGTTGGCGCATTAAAATCTTTTCCGATCGTCCAGGGACCGCTTTGTAGTCCCAGTTTTGTCCACAGACTTTGAATGTTGCCGTGCATACTGACCGAGTAGACCTTGTAGCGGGAACATCCGGCCCTTTATGACATTGTGCACAGGTATAAGGTTTGCGCGCAACTTCAATGGAAAATTGATGGCGCATATGGCAGGAAGAGCAGGCTCCGACACTTCCATCAGGATTCAGCCGACCGACGCCGGAATTCGGCCAGTTGGAGAGGGTCGGAAAGTCCATCTCCCCCATATCGGTTTCACGTGTTTCGCTGCCCGTCACCTTGACGTCGGTACCGTGGCAGGAGAGGCAGGAGTCGGCATCGGTCATCGGGTCCGAGGTGTGAATTTTGATCGCCTGTCCGTCAAATTCATGTTTGCCGTTGGTGCTTTGAATCATGTTCGCATAGGTTGGGTTGTTCATCAGGCTGGCGTAAGCTTCAGCCATGAGGTTGTCTGCAAATTCAGTCACTTCTGCAGGGTGACAGCTGGCACAATCGTTTGGGAGACAACGGTGTGAATGGTAAAGCCGTTATGCTCGAAGCTGTCGGGATGCTGTCGGCATTCATCATATGACACTCGGCGCAGCGACAACCGTTGAGCCAGTTTTTCAGGGATCTTCTCCGTGGATATCCGACGGGATATTTTTTCTTTTTAAGTGCTTCTGATGGGGGGATTTTGAAGTGGCGGCTGGCCTGCCAGTCTGAAACGATCCCTGGTGTTACCATAGAATGACAACCGATGCAGCTCTCGGTGTCGGCACTGATTTCAGCCGCCGAGATTGAAGCTGGTGCGAAGAGGAGAGCGAGCGAAAGAGCCCAGAGAGCTGCCTGGTGGCGATATGATCTTTTCATTAGAGCTCCCTTTTGCATAAGAATTAATAAAAGAGTGATATGACTGACATAAAACCACATGAAATATAGTACTTTGGGAGGGGAGAGAAAATCAACCGAAGAGCGCTTAACTTATTATTTTTGTGGGTTTTCCTGGGACTATTCTAACTTTGTGCGGTTGTTGGTCTCGTCGGTTTCGGTGTGGAGCTGATTACTGCGACTTGGGCAGCCTTAAATAAATCCACCAATAGAGAGCGCCGACAAACAGCCCGCCGCCGACAAAATTACCAAGGGTGACCGTTATCAGATTATTGTGCCACATGCTGGTCCAATTGAGTTGATCGAGCAGTGCCGGGCTAAGGCCTGAAGAAGCCACCGCCGCCTGCAGTTGCTTGGAAAAGATTCCCGCCGGGATAAAATACATGTTGGCGATGGCGTGTTCGAACCTGCGGCGACGAAGGCCATGATCGGGAAAAAGATACCAAGAACCTTACCGCTTATCTCCTGCGCTGACATGGCGAGCAGAACCGCCAGGCAGACAAGCCAGTTGCAACCAACGGCACGATAGAAGTAGGCGACGTTGTGGGTGCTGCCAACGATTTCCGTTGATACCTTTGCACTCGCTATCTGCAAAGCGGTTCCACCGAAGGCACCGTCCAGCAGACCGGTTTGAGATGCGATCATCCAGGCCAGGAAAACCGATCCCAGCAGATTTCCGAGGTAGACCCAGCACCAGTTTTTCATCATCTGGGCAAAGGTGATTCTTTTTTCCAGCAGCGCGGTTGTCATCATGGTACTGCCGGTCCAGAGCTCAGAACCGGGGATGATGACCAGCATCAGACCGACGCTGAAGACAGCACCGATGAAGAATTTTTTCAACCCGACCCAGGCAAAGGATCCGGTGCCGACGACGGTCGCCAGGTGGGCGGCAAATCCTATATAGGCACCGGCCAGAAAGCCCAGCAGAATCAGTTGCAGGATCGATTTACGGGCTTTATTCTCACCCCAGGCAGCGAGCGCGGGTGCCAGCTCTTCCGGGGACAGGAAATGTTTCATCGGGGATTCTCTTCAGTCTGTACGTGATTGTTTCAGTCATGATGGATTGGCTATTGAGATACAGGAGTTACTACAAAGAATCCAGCAGAAAAGCGTTTGGCCCGTCCGATTATTCATTTGATTCGACCTTGTGACGTGTCTGTTGCTTTTCTCAGGAGTGACGAACCTTTTAACCAGAGCGAGATAGTTGCCACAGAGGATCAGCCCAATCCCGAACAGACCGGACAGGGTCCAGTGGTAATTTTCCCAGATTGTTGATAACAGCAGGGCAACAATGGGAAACAGCAAGGTTGCGTAAGCGGCTTTGCCCGCCCCGATGCGACCAATCAAGCTGAGATAACAACCGAAGGCGATGACCGATCCGAACAGGGCCAGATAAAACAGGGAAAGCAGGTAGTCCGGACTGATTTCGATTTGCATTGGTGCATCGCTGAACGCAGCGACAGCCAGCATGCAGAGTGCTCCATAACTCATACCATAAGCATTGGTCTGAATAACAGGGAGGCTGTGCTGCTGGTTGCGGGCCGAAAGGATATTGCCAAGCGAAGCCAGATAGGTGGCGGCGAAGCTGAGCAACAGTCCGTAAAGAACCGGTCCACTGAAGTTGACGGCAACCATTTCCGGCCAGAAGAGCAGAGCCAAACCGACCAGCCCGGCACCACCGCCCAGTAAAACCCGCCACTCGATCCGGGAACCGAGAAAAATCCGACCATTGACCAGGTTCATGATGACGATGGTCGAAAAGACCACAGCTGCAAGTCCGCTGGTGATATGGAGCTCGGACAGGTAGAACAGATAATAGTTCAGGGCGAACAGTAATATCCCCTGAAGAGCGATAAAAAGATGAGCCTGCGGCGAGAACCGCATCGGCCTTCGGGTGATCAGACACCAGAACATCAGCATCAGGGCCGCCATGGCAAACCGGTAAGTGATCGACCAGGCCGGATCGATACTCCCCAGCTGGTACTTGATCGCCAGCCAGGTTGAACCCCAGATCAGAATAGTCACGGTATAGAAGGAAATATTAAGCATCGGGAGTCGGCCTTGTTGCAAGTTGGGCAGCCGCCAGAGCACCAAGGGTGGCAACGGCCCGGTCGACATCTTCATTCCATCTGGCCGCAGTGAGCCGAATGAAGTTCTGGTATTTTCCTTCCAGAGAAAAATAGGACCGGGGGCGGATGCTTATTTTTGCTCCTTAGCTTCTTTGTAGAGCTGCATGGAGTCGATCTGATCGGCCATTTCGATCCACAGGTTGAACCCGCCCTGGGGTCGTGAAACACGTGTTCCCGCCGGAAAATAGCGACCGATGGCATCCTGCATCTGGGCCACCTGATGAGCATAGCGCCGGCGGATCGAGCGCAGGTGATGTTCGTAACCACCATTGGCAAGAAATTCGGCAATGGCCAGTTGGGGAGGACTGGCTGTGGCAACACAGGCCAACATTTTGCGCCGTTCGATATCGTCCTGATAGCGCCCTGCCGCGACCCAGCCGACCCGGTAGCCAGGAGCAATGGTTTTACTGAAGGAAGAGCACAGCAGCACATTATCGTTGCAATCGAAAGCTTTCGCCACTTTGGGGCGATCATCGCTGAAAGACAGATCGCCGTAGATGTCATCCTCAATCAGCGGGACCTGGTAGTGGTCCAGCATCTCAACCAGACGCCGTTTGTCGGCAGTCGACAGGCTGCTGCCGACCGGATTGTTATAGTTGGAAATAACCAGGCAGGCCTTGACTTGATCAACATTGTGGCTGAGGGCGTAGTCGAGGGCTTCCAGACTGATCCCACCACGGGGAGAGGTTGGAATTTCCAGCGCTTTAAGTCCAAGCTCTTCTATTAACTGAAGAAAGTTAAAGTAGAATGGGGTCTCAATGGCAACGGTGTCGCCGGGCCGACAGAGGGTCCGCAGCGAAAGGTCGACTGCTTCAACACAACCTGACGTAATAACGATCTGGTCCGGGCTTAAGGTACAGCCGGACAGTAACATGCGTCGGGCAATCTGTTGGCGTAAACGCAGATTGCCGGGGGCAGTTCGTAGGAGACCGCCTGATTGGCAAAACGGCGCGTCTCACGAGCCAGCATGCGGTTGAGTTTTTCGACCGGAAGCAGTTCGCAGTTAGGAACTGAAATGCCGAGTTTCAACAACTGGGGGTCGAGGTGGTCGCGCATGACCATCTGATAAAATGATTCAGGTTCACCGCGGCCGGATTTTCAACTCCGGTGGGTTGAAACCGGTTCAGCAGCAGGTCGAGCAGGCGCGCCCGGACATAGTAGCCCGATTGAGGCCGAGCCTCCAGACCTGGCGGTCTTCAAGCTGGCATAGGCCTCCTTGACCGTATTGATACTGACCTGCATCTGCTTGCTCAGATTGCGGATGGAGGGCACACGGTCACCGGGGCGCAGAGTCCCCTGCTCAATCAAGTAGGAGATGCGTTCGGCAACAGCTTCATAGAGTGGCTTTTTAGCATTGGTGGAGACATGACTCAGCATAAAAGCACCTGTTGTAAAAGGATCTGCGTCGGGGTCAAATGTGGTTGTAGCAGTTGCAGACGATGAGCGATAGACACAGTTTGTTAGAGCCTTTATGGGTACAATTTCAAACTGTTCTATCTGGAACGGGTACAATTGTACCTGTCTGTATCTGGAAGACCAAGTGGAAAAAGGGGATAATGCCGCCATAAGTTAGCAAAAGGAGGCACCATGGAGCTGCTGCTGCAAGAAAAGAGATCGTTGATGTCAGTGAACGCTTTAAGGGGTATCGCGTCTTCTGCCGAAAGGGGCGGTGTTGGGTGACCCGTGAGGGTGACGACCGTGACCTTATTCTGCGCGCAGGGGAGAACGTTGCTATTGAAGGGCGAAAGGTTATGATGACCGCGCTGAGCGAAGTCAAACTGAAACTGGTTGCAGAGAGAACGCCGGTGGCAGGGCATGCGTTCTCCTGGATGCGTGGTGGAACTCTGGAAATTTAAAAAGTGGCTGAGAAATGAAAATCGAACGGCCCTCCCGGAAACTCCGGGAGGCGTTCGGCTATTTGGCTTCTTTCAGGTACTTGTAGTAGTCGGAATCGGTCGAAATAATCATTTTGCCATTTTCGTGATCGTCTTCTTGTACGATTCCAGGGTTCTGAGGAAGGTATAAAACTCCTTGTCCTGATTGTAGGCATTAGCGTAAATCGCCGCTGCTTCGGCATCGGCTGAACCACGGACCTCAAGGGCCTTACGATAAGCCTCCGAGCTGATTTCTTTTAATTCACGCTGCATCTTGCCTAAAATTTCGGCTTTTTCCCCTTCGCCTTCGGAGCGATACTGGGCGGCAACCTTTTTCCGCTCGTTGATCATGCGTTCATAAACCCGGGTCCGAACCTGCTCGACATAGTTGATCCGCTTGATCTGTACATCCAGCAATTCGATGCCGTATTCAGGAGTACTGGCCCTCGCCTTATTGAGAATGCCGGCCAGGATCTCTTCACGACCGAGCATGTCTTCCGGCATGATCTGAACACCATCGACCTCAAAGCGTTCATCGTCTTTGGAGATATAGTCTTTTCCTCGAACAAGTTCAACCAGCAGCTGGCCGGAGACCGCGTCGCGGACCACCGAATCAATAATATCGTCCAGACGGCTGTGGGCGCCGCGTTCGGTTGCCACCGTTTGAAGAACAGCAGTGGATCCTTAATCCGCCAGCGGGCCGTGGTGTCGACCCAGATGAATTTCTTGTCCTTGGTTGGAATCTGGTTGGGGTCGCCATCCCATTTGAGAATCCGGTTTTCAAAGCGGTTAACGTTCTGGATAAATGGGATCTTGAAGTGCAGACCTGATGTAACAACGCCGCTGACCGGTTTACCAAACTGGGTCACAATCGCTTGTTCCGCTTCGTTAACAACGTAATTCCGCCCTGGCTGAGCATCAGAACGGCAAGAACGATAATAATCAGGATCGAGTTTTCATTTGGCAGCTCCTTCCATTGATTTGCGTAAGGGAAGGAAAGGCAGCAGTCCTCCATTCTGATCATCCATAATATAGGTCTCGTCCAGCTTTGGCAGGACCTGCTCCATGGTTTCGATATGGATCCGGCGACGGGTTACTTCCGGAGCTTTTCTGTATTCGGTCAACAGGGCGAGGAAGCGATTGGTTTCACCGCGAGCCTTGTTGATTCTTTCAACCTTGTAGCCTTCGGCTTCTTGCAGGGCCCGTTTGGCTTCACCCCGAGCACGTGGAACTTCACGGTTAAACTGTTCCGTAGCCTGGAAAATGAGACTTTCTTTTTGCTGCTCGGATTCGTTGACCTCGTTGAAGGCATCCTTAACCGCATCAGGCGGATTAACATCCTGGAATTTGACGGTGACGATACGGACGCCGATATCATACTGGTTGAGAGTCGCTTGCAGATCCTGCTCGATCGCACTGGCCAGTGCGGCTCGCTCAGTCGTCAGCACCTGGGTAACGTCGGCATTGCCGATGGCCTTGCGGACCATCGCCTCTGAAATATCGCGGATGGTACCGACCGGCTCTTTAATCCGGAAGATATACTTGAACGGGTCAGCAACCTGAAACTGGACGATCCATTCAACATCGCTGACGTTGAGATCGCCAGTCAGGGTTAAGGATTCTTCTTCCAGTCCACGATTGCTGAAGGTTGAACGGACACCCGGGTTTACCGTACGGTAGCCGAATTCTTCTTTCAGAACCCGCCCGGTTGGAACCAGGTAAACCTGGTCGATGCCGAATGGCAATTTAAAGTGAAGGCCCGGTTCGGAATAGCTGGCAAATGTGCCGAAACGTAAAACAACACCGGTTTCTTCAGTGTCTACTTCATACATGCTGCTGTAGCCGCCGATGACAACGGCGATAACAGCGATGACGATCAGCAGCGGAAAAAAGCTCTTGGGAGAGTTTCCACTCAACTTTTTCTTAATCTGATCAGTGATTTCTATAACTTTTTTCCAGGTATCCCGGATGGACCCTGTCCCCAATCCTGCATCGATACCTCTTTCTCTTTCGTGTAGGTGGTTTGTCGATATTTATCTTAGATTTGTTATTGTTGATCTCGCGAGTCTTATATATAACAGATTTAGAACGGATGGGGCTATTCTTCTTGTTCCCCAAGGTCCGATTTTTATTTTTCTGTTGCGTTGATCGGTTTTTTAAGCCGAACCATTGTTTTTAAGAGGAGTTGTTCATGCACG
>LQAG01000049.1_pt1 | contig 64283 bp, 97 predicted proteins | sample 1535801 | NCBI WGS metagenome assembly LQAG01 (sample SAMN04331584, study PRJNA305678) | bioreactor metagenome | isolation source: bioreactor_3 inoculated with Wadden Sea sediment 1st replicate of a... | place: Germany:Bremen
GTATGGTCAGGCCGATTACGTTGCCCCGGATTTCTCAACCAAAGAAAAGGCCCAGGTCGTATCCGGCCTGCCATTCGACAAGCTGGTTGACGACAAGAAGCAGTTCCTGGATGGTTTGCGTCAGGAGTGGTTTGACGGGCAGAAGGAAAAAGGACTCTTTGATCCGGCAACCCAGGAAGGAATGGTTCGCAAGACTTCCTACTGATCCATAGTTAGCCGGATAAGAACAAAAGCCCTGCCCGCAATTGCGGGCAGGGCTTTTTATTCGATCGAATTCGGCCATCGATTTATAATTTCATGGAACTTCTCCCTGAGGACCCAGTGAGCGTGAAGGAGAAGGTGCCCCTCAGGGCGGATGGGGAATGCTGCCCTTCCCCCATTCAATGCGTTCGACATCCTTCCCCCGCCGTAGAGGAAAGTCTTTAGAGCGGTTCAGTTTTATCGAGAATTCGAGGTCGATGTTGAGTTATTTTTGAGATTTGATCTTAGGCCAGCCTGTCATAATAGCAGCAAAAGATACAGCCGCCAGAATCAGGCAGTACCAGTTATTCGTTGCGACCGATACCGGGGAGATGCCAGCAATAGAACCCGCCAGCAGAACCTGAGCCGCGTAAGGCGTGAGTCCTTGAAAAACACATGAAAAAATATCGAGTAAGCTGGCACTACGACGTGGATCGACGCCAGTGTCAGTCGCGATCTCTTTGGCCAGATTTCCGGTCAGGATGATGGCAACTGTATTGTTCGCTGTACATAAATCGGCGAGGGAGACCAGTGCTGAAATACCAACTTCACCCGAACGGCGGGTATTGCCGTTACTGGTTTATGGGCGAAGGCATTGACCTTGTCGAGCAACCATTTCAGGCCGCCGTTAAAGCGGATCAGTTCTCCGAGGCCGCCGATCAGCATGGAAAGAACAAGGATTTCATGCATGCCGCTAAAGCCGGTAAAGATATCCTGAGACATCTTGAGCAGGGAATAGTCAGGCATGCTGCTGAGGCCGACCAGTCCCGCCAGGACAATTCCCGAGGCAAGGACGACAAAAACGTTGATCCCGGCAATGGCCAATCCCAGAATGGCCAGATAGGGAACAACGCGGATGAATTCCCAGTCTGCAATGTTTGTAACTGAACCTGAAACACCAAACACTGCCAAAAGCCCTATAGCGACCAGGGCGGCAGGGGCGACGATGCGCACGTTCATTTTAAACTTGTCGCTCATTTCACAACCCTGGGTCCGGGTTGCGGCAATGGTGGTGTCAGAAATCATCGAAAGATTGTCACCAAACATGGCACCACCGACGATGGTTCCCATCAATAAGGCGCTTCCTATGTCGGTTTGCTGGGCGATTCCGGCTGCGATCGGGGCGATGGCAGCAATGGTGCCCATTGATGTTCCCATGGCTGTCGCGACAAAAGCTGCGATGACAAAAAGACCGGGTAGAACCAGTTGCACTGGAATAAAAGAAAGACCAAGGTTGACCGTTGCGTCGACTCCACCAATCGCCTTTGCCACTGAGGCAAAGCCGCCTGCCAGCAGATAAATCATGCACATGGTCACGATGTTGATGTCGCCAACACCCTTAAGGAAAATGGTGATTTTTTTATCCAGGTGCTCTTTGCCCATGCACAGCGCCAGGCGATGCCGGGCAAAATGGCGACTGCCGCTGAGAGCTGGTAGAAAGCCATTTCGGTGCCCTGCAGTGACAAAATGGCACCTGTGCCTACAAACAGCAGTAAAAACAGTAACAGTGGCAGCAGTGCGTAGCTGTTGGCTTTGGGATGTTCATTCATAAGTTAATCCTTTTTCTGACCAGATTTGTCATTGATGCTGACGATCAACAAAGTCTGGTATTTCCGTGGTCATAAAACATAATACACAGCGGTGGCGTTTGCATTAGTCCGGCAGGGAGAAAACCTGTTTATCTGGAATAACCGGGGTGGAATCAGCAGAGAAAACAACAGTGAGGCCAAACATCAACCGGAGATAAGGCGTGCGCTATCTTTCATCGAACTATTCACCTGGACAGATTTAACAGAACGGGTAAAGTTTGACCAGTAAAACTGAAAACAGTTGCTGGATGGACCATATTCCGCTTATCGATCGATGTGGTATGGAGACAGGTGACACCGCGCTGGCCACAGTTTTTTCAGCGTCTGTGGATAACAACAATGACAACTTGATTCTTAAGGGATATTGGGGGCGGTTATTCTCCCGCGCACGAGTTTCCTGATCTTCTTTTTGATATGGTTGACGACAAAAGGCTTCAAGCGCTTGCGTTCAAGCAGGCGTCTGACCATCATCTCTTTGCGATCGCGTGGAGGGCGATAATGTTTTTTCTTTCGACCAGAGATAGAGCCTGTTGCCTGCAGACCGAGATACAGGCACCACAACCGAGGCAGATGTCATCCCGAAGCGCGACCGGATCACCTTGTTCCATTTCTTTGAAAGCTGCAACATTGCAGATTTTGACACAGGCACCGCAGCTGTTGCAGAGCTGCTCATCGATTTTGAGGATGAACGGAGCTTGGCAATTCCATCATGGTATCCAGCCTGAACACCGATCAGCAGTTCACAGCAGCAGGAACAGCAATTACAGATAAAGGAGGGCTGATTGCGGATATTGTCGGTAATATGGGTCAGGTTCAGCGCTCGTGCCCGCTCCAGAACCGTCAGCAGCTGCTCGGTGGTCTGCTCCGTGGCGAAGCCGCGTCGGACCAGAAACCTGGCCCCTTCTCCCAGGGAGATGCAGATACCCTCCATCGGGTCACCCTTAGCGCAATCCTGATCGAGGTGATGTTTCTTGTGACGGCAGTAACAGATTCCGACAGCGCCGTAATCGGCTGTCTTGACAATTTCTCTGGCGCTTTCGTAGCTGGTGACGCTTGAGGTGACCGGTATATGCTGTTCATAGGGGACGGCTCGCGTCAGGGGAACCTTGCTGTCAAAGAACTCTTTCGCCATGCCGCCCCGGGGATTATCGTAAAGGTATTCATGCATCAATTGAGCGATCTTTTCCCGCGGCAGATCCGGCCGCTTGCTTTTCATGAAGTAAATTCGAAAAGCCGATCAGGCCGGGCATCAGCAGATAATAGATTTCTCCTTCATAGGGAAGATCCATGACCAGCCCTTTGTCGCACATCTGCTCCAGCTGGGGGAACAGCTCCGCTGCTGGAATTCCGGTCGCCGCAACCAGCTCAGTCAGGGTGGCCTCTTCCAGTGGAAAACATGAGGCGATAAGGGCTTCGTTTTCGGTAAACAGCAAGGCGAGAATTTCTCGCAGTTTTCATGATCAGGCAAGCCGACAGGATATTTGTTGAGACGGTCGATCAGGGGGACGATACTGCTTTTGCTGCCGACATGATGCCCCATCAGGATTCCCCGATCGCCCTTAGAAAGGCCGGCTTCAATCGCGGGTAAAGGTCGATCTGTTCAAGCGACTTCTTGAGCCGATCAGGATCGGCCAGAAAATCGCGGAGGAAAACGATTTCCGAGGTTTTCAGGTATTTTAAGAACGGGTCTCTGGCGTTATCCCCGAACAGGTGCTCGACAACCTGTGGCGGTGTCATCGAGGCTGTCAGTTTGCGGCTGTGTTCAGCCCGTTCAAGCAATTTTCCGGCGTAGTAACAGATGTTGTAATCAACACCGATAATATAGCGTCGGTGACCGGGGAAAATCTTTTTTTCTTTCAAACTGGCCAGCTTGAGGATTGTTTCACAGTAGGCCTGATAATTACTGAAGCGTTGACCGCTGAGCAGATTGACATCGAGCAGCGGCGACTGGAAAATTTCACGCAACATGGTATCGCCGGTGATCGCCCAGTTGTCGCTGGCATAGACAAGGTCGCTCTGGGAATGACCAGGGCAGGGAAGCACTTCGATTCCAAGCTCGCCGGGCAGATCCTGTTCCGAAATTTTATATTCTTCCGGAAAGTCGGGAAAAACCTGATCGCTGTTCATACTGCTGCGGAAATCGTTCAGATCGCCTTCATCGAAGCCGATGTCGGTCAGAATAGCTGCCATTCCGTCAAGGCGTTCATGATGGCGGGAAATTTTAAGACTGTCCCGATAGGAGGTAGATGGTGCTGCCATATTCCCGCTGTAACCAGGCCGCCAGACCGTAGTGATCGATATGGCAATGGGTAATCAGGACATGTTGAAGCCGTTTCAGATCAATATTCTGCTGCAGATAGTGTTTGGCTTCAGCTGTCGGCGGGCCGGTGTCGACCAGGACCAGCTGATTCTTGACCTCAAAGCTGTAGCAGTGAACGGGACCGACCAGGTAAGGGGTCGGGATGGTATGTTGTATCGGTTGCATATCGGACCTTATCTCATAAAAATTGAACAGGGTTCAGATTCTGGTCCCTTTGCGCCTAAAAATCAAGATCGACAATGGCTAGTCGGGCTCGGGCCTGTACAGTCGCTCAATCCGCTCAGCGTGGAGTTCGACGATGGCATTGCGTTTCAACTTCATGGTAGGGGTCAATTCACCGCCGGCCATTGAGAAATCATCCGCCAGCAGGGCAAATTTTTTGATTGTCTGGTAGCTGGGCTGGCGACTGTTGAACTGCTCCAGTCGTCGGGCGAAGAGGCTTTGCACCTGGGGGTTGTTGACCAGATCATCGACTCCGAGGTAGTCGATCTGATGATGATCCGCAAATGCGATCAGACGTTCCAGGTTGGGGGTGAGCAGAGCCACCAGGTAGGGCCGGTTATTGCCGTGGACATAGACCTGAGAAATGTATGCGTCACGTTTAAGCTGATTTTCCAGCGGTTGAGGCGGTATGTTCTTACCGCTGGAAGTGATAATGATTTCCTTCTTGCGATCGATGATATAGACATAGCCGTCGTCGTCGATCGTGGCGATGTCGCCGGTCTTGAACCAGGTGTCACAAAAGGCTTCGGTTGTCCCCTGCTTATCGCGATAATATCCGCTCATTACCTGCGGTCCCCTGACCAGAAGTTCACCGTCGTCGGCCAGTTTCAGTTCGGTTTTCATCAGTGGCCGGCCGACCGATCCAAAGCGCAGTTCGTGACGACAGTTGAAGGTCACAATCGGACTCGTTTCCGTCAGGCCATAACCTTCGTAGACCGGTAGTCCGATGATCCACATGAATTCGTTGATGGTTTGATCGAGGGGGCTCCACCGCAGATGAAAATCGCAGTCGCCCACCGAAGCGCTTGCGGATTTGACGGAAAACCAGCTTGTCATAGAGTTGATATTTGGCTTCCAATATTCCTGTCGGCGCTTTGTCGATATGTTTTCGTCGCATATATTCACGTCCTGTTTCCATGGCCTGATCAAACATGCGCCGCCGCGCCGGGCTCATCTGGGCGGCATTTTTCGTGGATGCGGGAATAGATTTTTCAAACAGTCGCGGTACGCTGATCATGGCGGTCGGTTTGACCTCCTGATGTTTCGATCACCTTGTCGATGCTCTCTGCAAAGGCGATATGACCACCACCCATCAGGACGGCATGATAACCTGCACAACGTTCAAGCAGGTGGCTTAACGGGAGGAAACTGAGAAACTTTCCGCCCATGGCCATTTTCCCGGCCCGTTGCAAGCCGTACCAGGCATTACTGACCATATTGTACTGGGTCAGGAGAACCCCCTTGGGTGTTCCCGTCGTTCCCGATGTATAGATGATGGTCATCGTATCGCTGGCGGCAAGAGTGTCGATCCGGGCTTCTAACTGAAAGCGTTCGGTTTGTTCAAGCGGGTGTGACAGTTCCGACAGCTGATCGAAGGTATAGATCGGCAGGCAGCGCTCACCGAGAAAACGTTCAAAGGAGATGACCAGTTCAACCCGGGAGATCTGTTGGCGGACGGAAAGCAATTTTTCGTACTGGCTGCGCGTTGAGACAAAAATGATTTTTGCCTTGCTGTGATCGATCGCATAGGCCGCTTGGGCACCGGTGCTGGTCGCGTAGATCGGCACACTGACACCCAGTGTCGATTGGATTGCCAGATCAGCAATGACCCAGCCGGATCGGTTTTCTGAAAAGATGGCCACCTTGTCGCCGGGGCTCATGCCGGCTTTGGCCAGTCCCCTGGCTGCCATGAGGACCCTGGTGTAGAATTGCCGGTAACTCAGGGTCAGGTAGGCCCCGTCTTTTTTGCAACTGACTGCCGGGCGGTGAGCATACTTTTCGGCATTAACCCTCAGCATCTGGGGAATGGAGCGATAGGGCGGTTCCGGCGTAACTGATTCGCTCATGCTAAAGACCTGTTTTCCTTTTGGCGTCGTCGCGCAGAGATATTGAGGCACCGGGGCCAGGGGGAGAAGCAGAACACAATCCCCGCCCCTCCCACTGTTCAGGGAGGCTTTGAACGTTCCCCTTTGACGAAGAGGAATACGAGGATCTTTCCTTCTCCGCGATCCTGTGATTAATCCCGGCCTCGATTCTCCCCGCCGACCGCTTCAGGGAACAGCATACAGGCCAGCGCCGGCAACAGCAGGGCCGCACCGAGCATATTGACCAAAAACATGAAGGTCAGCAGGATACCCATGTCAGCCTGGAATTTGAGCGGTGAAAAAATCCAGGTCGCAACGCTGATGGCCAGGGTGACACCGGTGAAGGCGACCCCGTTTCCGGTAATGGCCAGGGTGTGCAGATAGGCATCCTGCAGTGATTGACCGGCGCGCAGGTAGCTGCGCAGGCGGCTGAAGATATAGATGCCGTAGTCAACACCGACGCCAACACCGAGGGCGACAACCGGCAGGGTCGAGACCTTGAGGCCGATCTGCAGGAGGCTCATCAGGCGTAAGCCAGCAGTGAAACCAGTCCCAGCGGCAGGATGATACAGAGAACCGCCCTAAGGGAGCGGAACTGGAGGTAACAGAGTAGAATGACGGCACCGAACACATAAATCAGAATCGGGAACTGAGCGGCAGAGACTTCTTCGTTGGTCGCTGCCATGACCCCGACATTGCCGGTCGCGAGACGGAATGTGACATTTTCGTTCGGGTTGTCGGCGCGATAATTTTTGACCGCAGTTACGATTCTGTTGATCGTTTCGGCTTTGTGATCTCTGGTGAAGATCATTACGGGCATAACGCTGCAATCTGCGTTCAGGAGCCCGCTACTGGTCGGAACATAGCCGACCGCCTGAACCATGGTCGATGAATTCCGTGGCAGCACGCGCCATTTGAGACTTCCCTCGTTCCAGCCGGCATTGATCACCTTGGCAATCCCAGGCAGCCCGATAATCGACTGGACCCCTTCAATATTGTTCATATGCCATGAAAAACGATCGATAGCAGTCATGATGTCATAATCGATACAGCCATCAGCCTTGGTTTCGACAATCACGGTAATGATATCGACACCGATGGAGAAGCGTTCGGTAATCACTTTGCTGTCAAGATTGTAGCGTGAATCGGTCCGCAGTTCAGGGACGCCTTGGTGCATGTCGCCGATCTTGATATCAGACCCCTTCCACAGGCCGAAAATGAGCAAAACCAGAGAAACTGCAATAATGAACTTGGCCGGTCTGGGATAGGCGGCTTTTTCAAAAAAGTGCCAGACCGGTTTGAGGACCTGGGTCTGTTCATCGACCCGCTCACGGTAACTGTGGTCGGTTTTGACATAAGAGAGCAGGATCGGCAGCAGGACCAGATTGGTCAGAATGATGACGGCAACACCCAGACTGGCTGTGATCGCCATCTCCTGGATGATCTGGATGTCGATCAGCTGGATGGTGATAAAGCCGATGGTGTCACTGGCCAGGGCGATAAAACCGGGAACCAGCAACTGGCGGAAACTGGCTTTGGCCGCTTCAAGGTGGCTGGAGCCTGCTCTGAGCTCCGCCGTATTGGCGGTGATCATCTGCACCGCATGACTGACGGCAATGGCAAAGATCAGAAAAGGAACCAGTAGCCCCATGGGATCGATGCCGTAACCGAGCAGGGGGAGCAACCCCAGTTGCCAGATAACAGCCATCAATGAGCAGGACAGCGGAATCAGGGTCAGCACGGCCGAGCGGGTATAGAGCGACACCAGCAGAGTGGTTATGGCGAAGGCAATGGCAAAAAAGAGGATAACGCGCTTGGCGCCGTCAGCGATATCACCGATAACCTTGGCAAAGCCGATGATATGCACGTCGACCTGATCGTCCTGGTATTTATCGCGGATGCGCTCTTCAAGCAGGCGGGCGACCTTGATGAAGTCGAGCTTCTCTCCACTGTTGGGATCGATCTCCAGCAATTGGGCGCTGATGATGGCACCGCTGAAGTCGTTGGCAACCAGGCGGCCGACGATACCGGCTTTGAGGATGTTCTTGCGAACCCGCTCAAGCCCTTCCGGGGTTGCTTCAAAGTCAGCCGGAATAACGTTGCCGCCGGCAATCCCGTCTTCAACCACTTCGGTAAAGCGGACATTCGGGGTGAATAGTGAGCTGACCTGAGCGCGATCGACACCGGGAAGAAAGAACACATCGTCCGTTGCCTTTTCCAGGGTTTCAAAAACCGGGGGTGAAGATGTTTCCGTCTTTGGCCATCAGTGCAATCAGTACCCGGTTGGCACCACCGAACTCCTTGCGGAGCTCAACGTAGGTCTGCATATATTCATGTTCCAGCGGCAGCTGTTTGCTGAAGCCGGCATCGATCTTAAGATTGGTGACCGAGTAGCCCATGAACAGGGTGATCAGGGCAAAAAAAGCAAGAAAAGTACGCCGGTTATTAAAGATCAGGTTTTCCAGGCCAGTCATAAAAGAGGACAATTTCATCGTGCTCTCCCCTCGTTTTCAGGGCGGCCGTCAAGGGTTATCCGTGCCACTCCGAAATCACCGACAGCGACAATTGTCCCGTCCATGGCCTGTGCAAGTGCGCTGAAGCCTTTGCGATTGGGATCCTGCAGGCGGCTGAAATTGCGACCCTGATCAGCACTGATCAGGATCGCTCCAGCCAGTCCCGTTATGACAACGGTTCCGTCAGAAAGGACCAAACCGCTGGTCAGGGAGGCCTCCGTTGCGGTTTTGATCTCTGTCCAGCTGGTGCCGGCATCGTCTGAGCGGAACATGTTGCCACGCAAACCAAACAGCAGCAGCTTCTCCTCCGTGAGAGGAAGAACGCCGAAAAAAGAACCTTCGTACCCCGGTGTCAAAGCGGTCCAGTTCGCGCCCTGATCGTCCGAACGATAGATGAATCCGGCCTCAGCTGCGATGAACAGCTTCTGGCCGAGAGGGACAATCTGGTTGAGGTGGAAGTCGTCTTCACTGATCCAGCGGCCACTCCAGTTCGCTCCGCCATCAAAAGTTTCCAGAAATTGACCATAAGCACCGATCGCAAAACCGTGGTCGCTGTCGAGGAAATAGATGTCAAAAAGCGGGCTGTCGGCTTCAATGTCCTGATAAACTTGAGTCCAGCTTTCTCCGCCATCAACTGTCTTCAGAATAATCTGATCGTGTCCGACAATCCAGCCCTGTTGCCGGTCGAGGAAGAAAACACCGGTCAGGGTCGCTCGTGTCGGCGCCTGGATCTGTCTCCAGCGGCCACCTGAATCGTCACTGATCAGGATATGTCCGCGTTCACCAACCGCAATCAGCCTGTTGTCGAACTGTTCAATGTCAAGCAGAAGCGATTGTTCTGCCAGCGGGGCGATCGCCGCCTGATCTGCAGCAGAGGGAATGGCCCCGGCCAGAGTCAGGAGCAGGAAGATGAGGGCGGTACTGAATATCCGCAACGACGGTCTGTTCATAGTCAGCTTGCTTTACGTTTTGAAACACGCAAAACGGCCGAGCCATAACAGCTCGGCCGCATGGGTGATTAAAGGGGATGATCGTTATCGGCGGCCGGCACGACGCAGGGCGCCTGGTGAATAGTCTTTATCCGTACGCTCGATGTCAAAGTCGTACATCGTCGATTCATTGTCAAGACCCAATGCCAGATAACGTCCTGATTGCAGGTCGTAATGAGCTTCAAGGGTGGTCCAGAAGGTCGGGACTTCGTAGTAGTTGATCGAATGGCCTTCCGAGACGCGCCAGAGCTGATCGCGATTGTCATAGATATCTGCAACCATGATCTGCCAGGAATCTTCGTCGATGTAAAAGGTCCGTTTTTTATACAGGTGACGTGCGTCTTCACGCAGGGTCGCCTCAACAACCCAGACGCGATGCAGCTCGTAGCGCAGGTTTTCCGGGTTCAGATGGAGTGGAGCGAGGATCTGCTCATATTTTAACGCGTCGCTATGAACCTTGTAGCTGTTATAAGGAATGAAGATTTCCTTTTTGCCGATCAATTTCCAGTTATAGCGGTCAGGGGCGCCGTTGAACATGTCAAACTGATCTGATGTGCGCAGGCTGTCAGCTGCGGTTCCAGGATTGTCGTAGGCGACGTTTGGAGCCCGGCGGACCCGGCGTTGACCCGGGTTGTAAACCCATGCAGCACGGGGTTCCTTGACCTGATCCAGAGTCTCGTGAACGAGCAGAACGTTGCCGGCCAGACGAGCTGGAGAGGTGACTTCCTGACGGAACAGCAGGATGCGGTTTTGCAGCCGCTCTTCGGTCATTCCTTCCTGGGAATAGATCAGGCTGAATTCATCGTCAAACTTGACCAGATTATAGTCTCCCCCCCGCGTCATAGGGGCTTGTGCGATTTTGCGCGAGGCTCTGTCTCCACGGTAACGCAACATGTGGTTCCAGAGCACCTCGATACCGCTCTTGGGGATCGGGAAAGGGATACCGTTGACGGTACCTTTGACACCATCCCCGCCGTTGATCAGTTCAGCGGTTAGTGCCACCTGCCGGGTCGCATCGTAAATCCGCTGGGGCGATGACGCGCCACGGCGGGTTGGGTAGATATTCATCCTGAAGCTGTCGTAAGTCTTCAGCATGGCTTGATGGCCGAGACTCAACTTGTCTTTATACTGCTCCATGTTTTCTTTGCTGATGGTGAACAGGATTTTGTCGTCGGCATAGGGATCAGGGTGGTGCATTCCCTTTTTATAGCCGGCTGGGGGAGTTGTGATGCCACCCTCCCAGGCTGGAATGCTGCCATCGGTATTGCCGGCTCTTTCAGCACCTATGGGGGTGAGGTCCTGACCGAGGCGAGCGGCATCTGACTCTGATATTGCTGCGAAGGATTGGGCCGCCAGGCTTGAAACCAGGGCGAAAGCGCAGATCCATGTGAGTGTATTTTTCACCATAGTGAGACTCCAGAAAATTAGAATGAATATTTAACGTTCAGGGCCAGAAAATCACGATCGTTGATCAGATTGTAGCGTCCGGCGCCAAAGTACTCGGTATAACTGACATCGGCGGTCCATTGGTTCTGATAGCTGGCACCCAGTCCCAGGGTGACCGCCTTGCGTCCGTCGACAAAATTGCCACCGGGGCCGGGGGTCGTGCCGTGAACGTCATGAGACCAGGCGATTCGTGGCGACAGGGTGACGGCGCCGATGGCGTTGTTGATATCAAATTTAGCCACAATCCGATAGCCCCAGGAGGTTGCATCGGCAAAGGCTGACGCTGGCTCTTTTTCTCCAAAATGCACACCCGCTGCAGCAATGGTATCGTTGCCGCTGATCGGAGTGCCCGGACCGTCAAAGCGCAGTTCCTTTTCTTAGGCATGTCGTGGACATAGGTCAAGCCGACTTCACCGACCAGAGTGAACTGATCGGCACCCATGGTCGGGCCGAACAGTTTGGTTGCCGTAGTCTGAACCTGAGTGACGTCCATTAATTTGTATCCGGCGATGTAGATGGGCTGGCCGGCGTTGGCGATCAGATCGGCTGTCGACGTTTTGGCGCCTTCGGATGTGGCAAACTGGTTATTGTTGGAAAAAAGAGGATTGAGAGGCCCCATCGCTGCCAGCAGCAGCTCAATATCGTCGACCTGCAGCGGTACGTCGAGACGGTGGGATATTTCACCCTGAAGGGCGACTCCCGAGTCGGGTAGTACGGTGTTGAAACTCAGACCGAAGAGCTGGATGTCTTCCGGATATTCGACCTGATAACGAGCGGTCTTGGCAAAGGCGTCCAATGCTGAGGCACTGACGGCACTGGCGAAATTGGGGTCGGCAGGGTTGCCGCCTGCAGCGATAACCCCTTGGGCGATTGCGCCCGCCTGCGCCTGGGTTGCTCCGGCCCCATGCCGGCAGCGACTAATTGGTTGAGTGTTGCTGTTCCGCCCGAGGCGGCATAGGCGCCGAGAACTGCAGGAGCGACAGCGGTCTGCATGCTTTGTGCTTGCCCCAGTCCGGCAGCATCGCCGGTCCAGGCGCTGATAACCGGCAGGCGGCTGTGGTAGTTGATATAGTAGAAGCCGAACTCCGTATCGTTGAGAGCCGGGGCATAAACCCGCATGGCGACACCAAACTGACCGTCGTCATCGGCATAGTTGGTTTCCTTGCGGGGAACACCATTAAAGGTCAGGTCGGCACTGAGATTACCCTGATCGTCAATGGCACCCCAGCCGAGCATAACCTTGTCGCCACCATCGCCGACAAAGTCGTTGGTGCTCCAGTAGGAACCGGGGGGATCGATTTTGACCTCTTCCCAGTCGTATTGGTAGAAACCTTCGAAGGTGATGTTTTCAGTCGGGCTGAGCGACGCGCTGACCATGCCGACCGGAACCAGGCCCTCTTTCAGTTCGGCACCGGCGACTCGCAGCTTGTTGACATCGAAGGGGTTGATGATGTTGATGCCGTTCTGAATGAAGGTACTTTCCCCCCCAGCTCAAGACCTGATCACCGACACGGATCTGTCCAGGCATCTCGGCAATATCAAAATCCCAGGTCATGTAGGCATCGAGCAGCTCGGCGTCTTTGCCGACCAGATCGCGAGCTTCGTCGCGCAGGTCGGTTCTCGCCCGGTCGCCGTCGTTGTTTTCAAGTCGTAAAAGGCTGTACCGCGGACAAAGAGGCCGAAGTTGTCATATTGCAGAGCCAGTTCACTGGTGATTTTACCGTATTGTTGATCGGGTCGCCTTTTTTGTAGTTCAGGTTACCGTCATCGTAATTTTGTGAGCGGGCATTGCCGATGCCGTTAGATGTGCTGTCGTTGCCGAAGATGTCTGGATCGGGGTCCTCCATCCTCCAGGCGATACCGTAAGACAGGGTGGAATCGAAGTTACCCTCAAGTCTGCCCAAGTTGAATTCGAAGGCAAGAGCCGGCAAGGCCAAGAATATTGAGCATAGCAGTGTCAGCAGGCCAGATATGGAAATTCTGGTCTTCAAGTGGGTTTTCATGTGTCCTCCTTGGGTCGTTTACGGATTCTCAAGGTCCATATGTCTAGCGTGGAAAGCAGGTATTTGAGAAATAGTGAGCAAACTTTCATTAAATAGCTGGGAGTCGCTCGGACTTCCAGAGTAAACCCCAGTAATATTAGCTTTGAAGGTGCCCAAGCACAAGAATAAAAAACTGTTATTCTGGCTGTGCTGTGGCGCAGGTTGAAGAATAAAGAATTTTCCTTGGATATCTCGCGGGTAAAAGGGGTTTTTGCTTGGCGATAGCCGTTTCAGACAATATAATGCTTCAGCTTTTATTCTATTTTCCAGGGGAGACGAATTGTTATGGATTACCGTAAGTCACACGAATTGTTTGAGCAGGCTAAAACTGTTATCCCGGGTGGCGTTAACAGCCCGGTGCGAGCATTCAAGTCGGTTGGATGCGATCCTGTTTTATAGAAAAAGCTGCCGGGTGCAAAATTTATGATGCCGATGGTAATGAATATATTGATTATATCGGTTCCTGGGGACCGATGATTCTTGGCCACTGCCATCCTAAAGTTGTCGAAGCGATCCAGCAGACGGCGGCCAGTGGTGCTTCTTTTGGGGCGCCGACAGCGCGTGAAACCGAATTGGCCGAGCTGGTTTGCGGCGCCTACCCCAATATTGAGAAGGTGCGAATGGTTTCCTCCGGAACAGAGGCAACCATGAGTGCTATCCGTCTGGCCCGTGGCTACACGGACGGATAAAATTCTCAAGTTTGATGGCTGTTATCACGGTCATGCGGATTCTCTGCTGGTGAAGGCCGGAAGCGGTCTGGCGACCTTCGGTGTACCAACCTCCCCCGGAGTTCCGGCCGATTTCGCCAAGTACACATTGACGGCAACCTATAACGATTTGAGCGACGTCAAGCAGGTGGTGGCCGCAAACGACAAGGAGATCGCCTGCATTATTCTGGAGCCGATTGCGGGGAACATGGGTTGTGTGCCGCCTGCCCCTGGTTTTCTTGAAGGATTGCGCGAGCTTTGTACCGCCGAAGGCATTATTCTGATCATCGATGAGGTTATGACCGGCTTCCGTGTTGCTTATGGTGGTGCACAGGAACGCTTCAATGTGCGTGGTGACCTGGTCACACTCGGTAAAATTATCGGCGGTGGGCTGCCGGTCGGTGCTTTTGGCGGCAAGCGCGAGATCATGGACGCTCTCTCTCCGGATGGGGGTGTTTACCAGGCTGGAACTGTCGGGAAATCCTCTGGCCATGAGTGCCGGAATTGCCACTCTCAAGTTGCTGCAGGAAGACGGCTTCTACGAGCAGGTAGAGGAGAAGAGTCTTTATCTTGAAAAAGGCTTGAAGCAGGTTGCTGGGAACAGTTCGATCGCGACTTGTTTCAGCGGGTTGGCGGAATGTTCTGTACCTTTTCCAGGATGGCCCTGTTTGCTCTTTTGCCGATGCTTTGAAAAGCGACACGGAGGCCTTTGGTCGCTTTTTCCGCAAAATGTTGGATCGGGGGATCAATCTGGCCCCATCTCAGTTTGAGGCAGGTTTCATGAGTATTGCCCATGGTCGGGAAGAATTGGACCGGACAATTGATGCCGTTGAAAATCGCTGGCTGATATTTGATTGACAGGTAATGGGAGAGCGTATACGGAAGTCTGATCTGTACAAAAGACCCGACTTCTGTATACTGTATACAAGAAACGCGGAGGTTTTTGATCGCCGTTAAAAACTAACAGCTTTTTAAAATTGCCTGTTTGCGTGGACAAACCAGTTGACTTAGCTTGGGCGCTATGGTACTTAATCTCCGCTTTTACGGCACTTTTTATATTGGATTTGTGACACCTCCCGATGGCCGAAGACAAACGTCAACTATTTAAAAGTCTTGGTTTTTTATCAAGTGTGGGAATCTCTCTCGTGGCTTCGATCCTGATCGGGCTGACCATGGGATATTACCTAGATCAGTGGTTGGAAACACGTCCTGTTTTCACCTTGATTATGTTGGTGATGGGGATTATCTCGGGGTTTCGCAATGTTTATATTCTGACATCGCGTGAACTTCGGCGTCAGGAAATGGAAGACGGTAAACAGTCCGGCGACGACAAGAATCATGGATGATAGCCGTCTGCTAACCATAATGGCAGTGCAGAACTGGATTATCCTTGCAGTGCTTGTCCTGTTGAGCCTGTTCTGGCAGTCTCTGTCGGTGACCATGGGGGTGTTGGCGGGAGGAATGCTCGTCATCATCAATTATCGCTGGCTTGGTCGATCGCTTGTCAAGGCGCTCAGCACCCGACCGGGGAGCTGAGAAGGGTTTCAAGCGCAATTATCTGTTGCGCCTGGCTTTATTGCTTGTGCCATCTATCTTCTGCTGGTTCGAGGCGATGTGCATCCTCTGGCGCTGGTCGCCGGGCTTTCAGTTGTGGTTATCAATGTTATGGTGATAACGGTTAGACGCCTTTATTAAGTTTTCGAGTAGACAGGAGCTTCAATCATGACCCATCCCTTTTTGATTTTGCAGTGGCTTGAGCAGCAGTTGCATGTCCATGTCGGTGAGCATGTCACTACACCTGGCTGGTATGCTGATTCTGATCGCTGTGGCTTTTCTGGCATCCAGGCGATTGCCCTTGTTCCGACTGGTGCACAAACCTGATGGAAGTGTCGTGACCGGTGTCGAGGGTCTGATTGGAGGAGACATGGGGAGGAAGGCAAAGCCTTCTTTCCATTGATTGCGACCTTCGCTCTCTTTATCCTGGTCAGTAACCTGATCGCTCTGATTCCCGGTTTCTATCCGCCGACAGCCAACCTGAATACAAATGCGGCGCTGGCATTGATTGTCTTTTTATGACCCATATTATCGGTTTCAAAAGCATGGTCCGGCCTATCTGAAGCATTTCATCGGACCGATCCTGTGGTTGGCTCCGCTGATGTTTGTTATCGAGCTTATCGGCCACCTTGCCCGGCCGTTGTCTTTGACGCTGCGTCTGTTTGGCAATATGTATGGTCATGAGATCGTGCTGATGGTTTTTCTGGCTCTGGTTCCATTTCTTTTGCCGATTCCGATGATGCTGATGGGGGTCTTGGTCGCATTTATACAAACCTTCGTTTTTACCTTGCTGGCCATGATTTATATCGCCGGCGCCTTGGAAGAGGCCCACTAAATTTATTCAGACCTTTCGCAGGGGCGGGAGGTCAAGTCCTATAGAGTGTAGGAACAATTAAGAACTTAGAGATTAAAAGGAGAAAGAACATGGAATTTTTCGCTTGGTGTATGCTCGCAGCTGGTATTGGTATGGGTCTTGGTACTGTCGGTACCGGCATCGGTCAGGGTTTGGCTATCAAGGCTGCCTGTGAAGGTACTGCACGTAACCCGGGTGCATCCGGTAAGATCCTGACCACCATGATGATCGGTCTGGCGATGATCGAGTCTTTGGGTATCTACGTTTTCGTTGTTGCCATGATTATCCTCTTTGCCAATCCCTTCACCGCGCAGGTGGTAGAACTGCTGGCGAAGTAGATCGCTGCTCGAAACAGATTGAAAAAGTTAAAGCGGTCTCTCTGGGGGCCGCTTTTTTTGTATCTGTTTATTGTATATTGTATACATTGTTGTTATAACGCCTTTATGAAATAGTGTATACGTTTCAATTGTTTAGGTTTTTTTCCGCTTAAAACGAGGGATTTTTAGTTGCATTAAAATTGGTGATGAGGGTACTGTCACGCACTGTATGATAAAAATATACATACGATTGAATGTTTACTCTTTCTTCCCTTAAGTCAATGGATTGGTCCTGCCACGTACCGGTCGATTGTCGGAAAATTGTCGAAAAAGAGTTCTGTTCGATCGCCTCTGTAGTGAGATGGAAGATTTTTGACAAGGAGTATTTCGATGCGTAAAGCCCTGTTTTATTCGATTGTGATGTTGTCGCTATTGTTGTTTTCCCAGTCTGCAATAGCGGGACTGATCGCTTCGCCTGAGGCATGTTTGGAATGTCACGAGGATGTTGTTCCGGCTGAGGACTTTGCTGCTTCGGTCCATGGAGCCAACGGGTGTGTGGCTTGCCACATTGAGCTGGTGGATCTGGATGCGCACATGGAAGGCGAACTTATGCCTGAGCCGGTAAGTGCGTGCGCTGTCATAAGAATGAAACTCAGGAACATTACTCCAGCGTGCATAGCTGAATGAAATTACCTGTGCAATGTGTCACACTGAGATTCATAGCCAGTCCGCCTGGAATGGTGACAAGCGGATTGCGACACAGAAATGCGCTGAGTGTCATGACGATGCTCACGAAGCTTTCCATGATTCGGTTCATGGTCAGGCTTTGCGCGATGGCAATATGGATTCGGCTGCCTGCCTTGATTGTCATAATCTTCATGAAGTTAAAGCCATTGGCGCCGCGGGGGATCACGAAGCCGCTGCTTTTCATACCGATGTCTGTCAGAAATGTCATGCCGACCATGAGTTGATGGAGAAGAATGGCGTCTACCCCATCGCCGTTGATACTTATCTGGAGAGCTATCATGGCAAGAACTATCGCCTTGGCTATCCGGAGAAGGTTGCGGGTTGCACGGACTGTCATACGGCTCACTACGTCTTGCCCCACGACGATCCTAATTCGAGTCTGAATCCGGAAAATCTGGTCGAGACATGTGCCAAGTGTCATGAGAATTCATCTGCACAGTTTGTTAAATTTTACTCCCACGGTAAGATGACCGATCGGGAGAATTATCCGATTCTTTTTTATACCTTCATCAGTATGACAACGTTGCTGGTTGGCACGTTTGCAGTGTTCTGGATTCATACCCTGCTCTGGATGTTCCGCGGTTTTGTTGAAAACCGCGAAAAGAAGCTGGCGATGATAGAGGGGCGCCATCATGTGATAGCGGATGGGCATAAGATCTACCGTCGCTTTACCAGGGTTCATATCTTCCTGCACCTGCTGGTTATTACCAGCTTCCTGCTGTTGTCGTTAACCGGAATTCCATTGAAGTTCGCCGGTCAGGATTGGGCGCGGGTTATGATGGACTTTTATGGGGGGGGCGGCCAATGCTGCACTGCTGCACCGGGTTGGTGCGGGGATTACCTTTGTTTACTTTGCAGCTGCATTGTTCATGAGTGCTAAATTCCTCTTCTATAAGCTGCAATATCCGGCTGAGTTTTTCGAACGTCTGTTCGGGCCTGAGTCGCTCTGCCCGAATCTTCGCGACGTTCGTGATGTGACGGCGATGGTTCGCTGGTTCCTGTTCCTGGGACCAAAGCCAAGCTTTGAGCGTTGGACGTATTGGGAGAAATTTGATTTTATCGCGGTCTTCTGGGGTATGTTTGCGATTGGCGGATCTGGCCTGATGCTTTGGTTCCCGGAGTTTTTCGGTGCCTTCCTGCCCGGCTGGGTGTTTAACGTCGCAACCATTATTCACTCCGATGAAGCGTTACTGGCGACTGGGTTTATCTTTACGGTCCACTTCTTTAATACGCATGGACGACCAGAGAAATTCCCGATGGATTTTGTTATCTTTAATGGTGAGCTGCCGAAAGAAGAATTCATTGAGGAGCGGGCAGATCAGTGGAAACGTTATGAAGAACAGGGTATTCTTGACCAATATGTCAAAGAGAAGCCGAGTGGAGTTCTGTATGATTTTGTTCTCAAAGGATTCGGCTTCACTGCTGTACTGATTGGCTTGGCTCTGTTGTTCCTGATGATCTATGCGTTTATGACGGGTGGTGGTCACTAAGCTCTTAGATTGATTGAGCGCAGTCAGGGGGATGCCTTTCGGTGTCCCCTTTTTTTGTCGGAGTTGTTGAAATGGTGGATAGGGAAGTGATTTTATCGGTCGTTGCCATCTTCGTTTATATTGTCGGTGGCATTGGAACGTTCTGTGGTGCCGGGTTGATTCTGCTGATGAGGGGTAAGGATCTGTGGGGGACTGGGGGGAGGGGCATACTCTGGGTTACCTGTTTGTCTGTGTTGGTCTTGTGATGACGATCCTCGGTGTGTTGATCATGAGGATACTGCGAAACCGTATATAGCAAATAGCTTTTGACGGAAATGTAAAAACGCCTTTTTAGTTTCTTTAGCATGAGCTGTTTCGGACAATTAGTATTATTGACTGTTTCCTAGTTAAATGCTAGAGTTTGCTCGTTAATTACGAGGATGTTGTTGCTCAATAATTGTTGATACACCGTTTTATTAATCTGGGGTGTAGGGTTTGAAACTCTTCATTCCAGATATGTTTGACCCTGTCCGGGGAAAAGGAGAGCATTCAAAATGGCAAAATTGACCGATATCCCAAAAGCCTTCGTGAAGGGTATAACTCACAGCTGGATATCCATGGTTGGTGCGATGGTGGTGACGGTGACATTCCCCTTTCTGCTCGGCTGTGTGCTTTACGATACCTTTATCCATATAGAAAACCCGTATTTCAGCGGATTTATCTATATGATCTTGGGCCCGTCATTTATTGGTGGGCTGGTGCTGGTTTTTATCGGTCTTTTCTTTGCCAGGGGCAAAGAGGAAGTGCGTCTTTTTACCCTCGATTACCTGCGCGACAGACTGACGGATGAAAGCGGTTATAATCGCATCCGTAAGCTGGTGTTCATCGGTGTTTTTCTGACTTGTATCAATCTGTTTGTGGTGGGAGTGCTCGCCTACAGTGGTTACCACTATATGGAGTCGAACGCCTTCTGCGGCGAGGTTTGCCATGTGCCGATGACACCTGAATATACTGCATATCAGAACTCGGCTCACTCTCGTGTCGCCTGCGTTGATTGCCATATCGGCTCGGGGGCCTCCTGGTTTGTGAAATCAAAAATATCAGGTGCCAGGCAGTTGTTTGCAGTGGTCGCCGACACCTTTGACCGACCGATTGAAACACCGGTTCATGGTCTGAGGCCGGCCCGTGATACCTGCGAGCAGTGTCACCGTCCTGAAAAGTTTCATGGGGATAAACTGGTGATCAAGGATAAATATCTGGAGGATGAGTCAAATACACATGTCCAGACGGTTTTACTGCTCAAAATCGGCAGTGCTGGTGATCAAACTGCCGATTCGCACGGGATTCACTGGCATGTTGCTCCCGAAAATGAAATCACCTACAAAGCGGCCGACTGGCAGAGAACTATTATTCCGGAAGTTTCACAGATGACGGGGAATGGCAATAAAATTGTCTACCGCTCACCTGACGCAGATGAACAGTTATCCAGCGCTGAGGATTTGCAGGAGCGCACTATGGATTGTATCGACTGCCATAACCGCCCCAGCCACATTTATCTGCCCCCGGGTCAGGCTGTCGATAACAAGATTCTGACCAATGAGATATCGACAGATCTGCCTTATATCAAGCAGCAGGCAATGCGCGTTATCTCTGTCGAGTATAAGACGCAGGATGAGGCAAGAACAGCGATTGCATCCCAATTGACATCTTACTACAAGGCCAACTACGCGGAGATCTACTCGGGCAACCGTGCCCTCGTCGAGCAGGCGATCGCAGGTGTTCAGGCCGCTTATCTCGAAAATGTTTTCCCTGAGATGAAAATTCAGTGGAATACTTATTCCAGCAATCTTGGTCACACGAATGAATTGGGGTGTTTCCGTTGTCACAATGAGGAGCACGAATCCGAGGGTGGTGAAGTCATATCGATGGATTGTGAAGCCTGTCACACAATTCTTGCTGAAGAGGAGGAGGATCCTGAGATTTTGAGAACCCTGTTTGGCGGTTAATTATGATAATTTCTATTGGATTGGAAAGGGAGAGCTTATGAAAAAGTTTATGACGCTGGTTGTGGGGCTTGTGTTATTTGTTTTAAGCGGAACGGTTTCTCTCGCGGACAGTCATAAGGCGACTGTTGCCGAATGCATTGAGATGAGTCGTTTGGCAGCTGAAATGATCCTGCAGGATAAGGACGCCGCTTTAGCGGAAATATCAAAAAAAATGGTCAGTTTGTATGGAAGGATTCATATGTTTTCGTCATGAATCTGAAAGGGAAGATGCTCGCCCACCCGATGCAGCCAGGACTGATGAAGATGGACAGTCTGTTGACTGTTCCTGACAAGAACCCGGACAATCCTAAAATGCTTTTTGTTGAATTTGTTGTGCTGGCCGGAACGCAAGGTGAGGGCTGGGTTGAGTATATGTGGCCGAAACCCGGTACTTCTTCATCGTTGCCAGCCTTGAAGGAAACTTATATTTATCGAGTGCCGGGAACAACAATGTTTACCGCAGCAGGGATTTATCGGTAGCGGTTCGGATTTTTGAGGGGCAGCAATAAAAAGGAGAAGCTATAAAAATCTGGCTTCTCCTTTTCTATTGGCGCTATATTGGACTGGAGATGAAACATCCATTATGAAAGATTGGTCCGGCGGCAATCGGTGCCGCTACGACTGTTTGTCAGGGAGGATTATGAAATGGCAGAAATAAAAGATAAGTTTTGGCTCAATAGCGATGACGCTGTTCTTGTTATTATCGATGTTCAGGAAAAATTGGCTCCGGCCATGGATCAGGATCTTTATCGACAGCTGGTGCTTCATACGAATCTGTTGATCGAAGGGTTCAAAGCTATAGGCCTGCCGATCATCGCAACGGAGCAGTACCCCAAAGGGTTGGGACACACTGTTGCAGAATTGAATGGCATAGAGGATGATCCCTGTATTGCAAAACTTGCTTTCAGCTGTTGTGGTGAGGAGGAGTTTGTCTCGGCATTGGAGAGTACAGGTGCGAAGCAGGTTGTCATTGTCGGGATGGAAACACATGTCTGCATTTTTCAGACCGTTATCGACCTGCTGGACCGTGGTTATCGTGTCCATCTGGTTCGTGACGCTGTCTGCTCGCGTTTCAGGAGCGATTACGATAATGCCCTCAGTAGCGCAGCAAAGGCGGGTGCTGTCATCACGACAACGGAAACGGCTCTTTTCCAATTGGTAAAGATTGCCGGAACAGATGGGTTCAAGGCGATTTCAAAGCTGGTGCGACAGCGGACGCCATGATGGTCGAGTTGACGGCAGAGCAGGCAGATGAATTGAGCCGGATGCTTTCACATTTGAAAGTCGAACTTGAAGAGTCGATAGGTGCAACTTCATCAGCCACTCAGGTGGTCGATCTGGATCAACCGATCGGGCGGTTGTCGCGTATGGATGCTTTGCAGCAACAGGCCATGGCCAAGGCCAGTTCAGATGGCTTGAAAAAACGTCTGCAGCTGATTGAATCAGCATTGCAGGCGTTTCGTCAGGGGCGTTATGGTGACTGTCGCTTGTGTGAAGAGCCGATCGGTTATCCGCGTCTCAAAGCCCAGCCTGAAACACCTTTGTGCCTTGAATGCCAGGCGCAGATGGAGAAAGATTGTTAAATGTCGCAGATTCTGTTAATTGCAGCCATGCTTGTTGGTGGTGTTGCCGTCGCTGTTCAACCATCGATTAACGCACGTCTGGCAGAAAAACCGGTTTCTGCATGCATCAACAATCTCCTTCGCGGTCGGGACCTGGTGTTGCTGATACTGTCGTTGATCGCCAGCCAAGGCAGTTTTCGTCGCATCGGCGAGGCTGACTGGTGGCAGCTGACCGGCGGTTTTATGGGAGCTTTTTTTGTGACCATGACAGTTGTCGCGGTCCCCGTCTGGGAACGACGGCGGTGTTGGCCTTGACCATCCTTTCGCAGCTGGTTGCCGGAATGGTGCTTGATCACTATGGTCTGTTCGGCATGCGTGGAATCCCCCTCGATTCGCGGCGGGTCATCGGTGTGGCGCTGTTATTGGTCGGAGTCTTTCTGGTCGTGAAACGTTGACGACCAGATCTGAAATTTGAAATATCAAATCTGAGATCTGATCGGCGCAAAGCGTTGATCAGTCCTGCCAGAAATATCCCATTGGGTCCTGAGTAATAGCGGTCAGTAGACGACCGAACTCCAGAGTCGGTTGGACATTCAGGTAAAGCTGCCAGTACTCTCCTTTCTGATGGTGAAGAGTCCATTGGTTCAGCTCTGGCGTGTAGCGGATCTTGGCCATGGGAAGTTCCCTGAATCGATCGGGGTTATTGACAAGGCGTCTGATTTCATAGAGATAAACCTGTGTACCTTCAATCCTGTAGCGCAAATGGCGGGGTTGGTACTTGTCGTTTGCTGTTCTGGTGCAGAAATCATCAAGCAGTCTGATCGCTTTTTTTTCCAATAATTGTGGCAAGTCAGTCATCTATCTTTTCTCCGATTCCCGATTCAGTTTGACGGTGTTTGTCAGCCCTAGATGATACCATGAAGCGGACCGCCGTTGCAGCCAAGGCCGTCGACCTGCTTTTCAATGTCAGGATCATCGATCAGGGGTGGGGCATGGTGAGGTTTCATGCGGGCATCAATTACGAGAGCTCCTTTACAACCCCAGTGCTTGGCAATAGTGGAATGGTCTATGCCGTAAATGTCCGCAGCTGGATTTGAGCGGGTAAAAGTTGTCCAGAGCCAATTATTGACTGTTGCGGCACAGAAAGCGCTGTCGTCGACAATGATAAGAAGTGGAAACTGATTGATTGGGTCCTCTGCCGTGTACTTTTTGCAGAACCGGAGCAGATTGAGGTCTTGTCCGGGACTGTATTCAGAGCATGCAGGTCCTTCAATTGCAAGGATGCCCGGTTGAATGACCCGCGGGTTTTTGAAGCTTGAGGCAGACTCAGGCTGGCAGGCAGACTGTCCGGCAGGGTTCGCTTTTTTTCACCAACCGCAGCCATGACAACTTTGGATCCTTGGTTCAAACCATGGCCACTGTAGTCGAGGGTGTCGATGGTGGTTGCCGTTTGAAAATGCAAATCTCTGGTCCAGTCAATGCGTTCCAGCATGTGTTGGAAGAAGGCCGGGATGTCATGGATGTCGAGACCGGGATTGTCATTTTCTGCTGCCATTAACAGATATTTGGCCAATGACAGTTGGCCCTGTCCAAGAACCGCATTGGCCTGGGTGAGGAGTTCCTGGGGTTGCTCGAGTCGGGAGTAGGGTGTATAGCGCTCGCTGCCGATGGCGAGCAGTAACGGATGGACTCCTGCAGCGTCGACAGCATGCACAGCCTTGATGCCGGGCAGGACTCAGGAATCAAGTCACCGGTCAGTTCGTGGATGAAGGCGCCGAAGCTGGTGTCTTCCTGAGGCGGACGACCCACAGTGGTGAAAGGCCAGATGGCACCGGGGCGATGGTAGACGCGTTCAACTTTGACCATGGGGAAGTCGTGTACAAGGCTGTAGTAGCCGAGATGGTCACCAAAGGGTCCTTCTGGTTTCAGTTGCCTGGGATCGATGGTGCCGCAGATGACGAAGTCGGCTTCGGCCGGCATCGGCAAAAGCCCGGCTGGTTGGACCAGTGGAATCCTGTGGCCGGCTAAGAGGCCTGCAAAGGCAAGCTCCGGCATCCCTTCGGGCAGCGGCATCACGGCGGCAACGGCGAGGCTGGGAGGGCCGCCGACAAAGATATTGACCCTGAACGGTCTGTTCAGTTGAAGTGCTTCCTGGTGGTGAATACCGATGCCGCGATGGATCTGGTAGTGCAGCCCGATTTCCCTGTCGGGGCGGTATGAGTTGCCGGACAGCTGAACCCGATACATTCCAAGGTTGGATGAACGCAGGCCGGGGGCATCGACGCTTTCGCTATAGACCTGGGGTAAAGTGATAAATGCGCCACCATCTTCCGGCCAGCTTTTGAGTTGGGGGAGGTCGGATATGGTTGTCTGATGCCGCAGGATTGGAGCATTCTTTACCCGCTTGGGCAGCAGATGCCAGGCCCCCCGCGGAGCCTGACAGAGTGCAGCCGGTTCTTTAAGCAGGTGTTTCGGATCCAGCTTGAGTTGAACCAGAGTCTCGACCCGCCGTAAAGTATCGCGAAAGAGATAGCGCGTCCTTTCCAGGGTGCCGTAAAGATTAGCGACGGCCGGAAAGCGGCAACCTTTCAGATTGGTGAACAGCAGGGCCGGGCCCTGATGTTGATAAACGCGCCGCTGGATGGCCCCGGCAACGAGATCCGGATCGATCGGTTGGTCGATCCGCACCAGCTGATGACTTTGTTCGAGGTCGTTGACAGCTTCTCCGAGGGTTCTGTAGCCCATATTCACGCTCCTGGAAGATCAATCTATAAACGGGTCTTATACGTCAGAGAGACTAAAAAGGCAACGGAAATACTTGATAATAATGGTCATGATTTATTTGGGTTGATGGAAGGAACTTCTTGGCAGTTTTATTGCATTCGATTTATAAAAGCCCAGATTGTAATCCTCCTGCCCTGAATAAGGGGAGATATCAGAATGCGTATTAAACTTGTCATCCGTTATACCGTTATCTCCAGTATTATCCTATTGGTTGTTATGGCGATTTCAGCCATTTTGCACATCAATAAGGTCCAGAAAAACTTCATTTCCGATGCTGTTATTGAAAATGATGCTCTGGCCGAGATGATACTGCTCGATAATTTTCATCTCATGCTGCGTGATAACCGGGAGCAGCTGCAGGTGAAAATCGAGGAACTGTCCAAGGCGTCTCGGATCAAGCGGATCCGTATTCTCGGCAAAGAAGGTATCATCAAGTTTTCCAGTAACAAGTATGAAATTGGTACGGCCTTAAATCGAAAAGACGAAAAGTTGTGCTTTCTGCCATTTGGAGGGATCCGATGCTCTGATAGATGCGCCGATTGAAAAGCGCAGCCGGATATACACTGAAGATGGAACTCAACTCCTCAGTATTACAAGGGGATATACAACGAGCCAAACTGTTACACTGCCCAGTGTCACGCTCATTCGGCCCTGGAAAAGAAAATAGGAGTCCTTGATGTCGTCGTGTCGCTGGATCGTATGGCAGAGCTGGCCCACGCCCACCATGTCGATGTTGTCATCTCGACGGCGATCAGCTTGTTGATCCTGTTTTTAGGGCATTATCTGATGACTCAGCGCTATATATGCGATCCGATCGATATTCTCCTGGCCCAAACCCAGGCTTTGTCAGAGGGGGATCTGACTGCGCGGGTCAAGGATATTTCCAATGACGAATTGGGTGATTTGGGGCAATCGTTTAATACGATGGCCGAAAACCTGGCTCAGGCCCAGCTGGAACTTAAAGACTGGGGAAACACCCTGGAACACAAGGTTGAAGAGCGGACAGCCGAAATTCAGGAGATGCAGGATCAACTGTTGCGCTCAGCCAAGCTGGCGTCGATGGGTGAGCTGGTCGCTGGTATCGCCCATGAAATCAATAATCCGTTGACCGGTATTCTGATGTTTGCCTCGCTTTCCGCCCGGACTCCTGATCTGCCGCAGCAGGTGAAGGATAATCTGGATTTGATCGTCTCAGAGACTGGGCGGTGTGCAAAAATCGTTCGCGGATTGTTGGAATTCGCCCGTGAATCGATTCCGGAAAAGAGGCCCGACTCAATTAACCGGGTGATCGAACACACCCTCGAACTGGTGTCTCAGCAGGCGATCTTTCAGGATATTGAGATATGCTGCGACTGCGCTCACCAGCTGCCGGATATTGAAATTGATGCAGACCAGCTGCAACAGGTTTTTTCAATATGTTTATCAACGCAGGTCAGGCGATGCCCAGCGGTGGATCGTTGACCATCAAGACAAGAATGATCCGTGAAGAAAATGAAATTCAGGTGACCGTCAGGGACAGTGGCAGCGGGATCGACGAAGAAAATCTGAAGCGGATTTTTGACCCCTTCTTTTCCACCAAGTCGCAGAAGGGATTTGGTCTAGGTTTGTCCGTGTCCTATGGAATTATCAGGAACCACGGCGGCCGGGTCGATGTGGAAAGTGAGGTCGGACAGGGAACCTGCTTTACCGTTCATCTTCCGGTTGAGCCGAACCAGTTATTGCCTTTCAAAGACGATGGGGACGACGGAGAGGTCCCGCCGGCAGGGTAGCGTCTCCGAGTTCAGAAGCGAGCAGGAAAAAGCCAGCTCCCCGTCTCGGAGAGCGGAGCGAGATCGGACTTTGCCTCATAGGTATGGTAAAGGCGCGCCTCGGGTCTATTTAAAGATGTGTCGGCCGATGGTGTTGAGGTTCAGTTTTGAGTATGATCCTTGACGGAAATTCCAAGTTTCTTGAGCAGGGCCTGAAAGTTGGGCCTGAGCATCCCTGTCTCTTCGGCAGCTTTAGTGACATTCCAGTTGTTGCGTTCCAGGGCGGCATAGACAAACGCTTTTTCAATGGGCTCGACCGCCTGTTCGCGGACTTTGCGTTTCACTTCTTTCAGCTCTTCGGTATTTCTGGGCGCAGACATGTTTCCGTCTGCATCATCGAGATCGTTCTGGTTGGGGAGCTCCAGGCTGTCGCACTGAATCAATTCCCCCTGAGTCAGGACAACGGCTCGTTCAATGATATTTTCAAGTTCACGGACATTGCCGGGAAAGGGGTAGTCGTGCAGGGCCATATGGGCATCTGCGGCCAAACCCTTGATTTGCTTGCCGACATCTTCGGCAAATTTTTCAGAAAATAACCGATCAACAGCGGAACATCACCGGTCCTGTCGCGCAGTGGCGGTAAGTCTATCGGGATAATATTGAGGCGAAAGTAGAGATCGTCGCGGAAGGTTCCTTTTCCACCATTTTGTCGAGGCCGCGATTGGTCGCGGCCACCAGGCGAATATCGATCGGAGTTGCTTTTGTGCCGCCAATGGCGGTGACCTCACGCTGTTGCAGGACACGAAGAAGCTTGGCCTGGGTTGCCATGCTCAGGTTGGCTATTTCGTCAAGGAACAGTGTGCCTCCGCTGGCGACAGTAAATAGACCGGGTTTTGATTGAGTTGCTCCGGTAAAGGAGCCTTTGACATGGCCGAAAAGTTCACTTTCAAGCAAGTTTTCAGGCAGAGAGTTGCAGTCTATGGCTACAAAAGCTTCGTCTTTGCGAGTGCTGTTGTTATGGATGGCTCTGGCGACCAGCTCCTTGCCGGTACCGCTTTCGCCGGTAATCAGAACCGTGCTGTTGGTCGGGGCGACCTGAAGAATGCGCTGAAATACTTTCTGCATGGCCGCACTCTTGCCAATGAAAGCCTCGGCGACAGTTTCTCCCGGAAGCCCGTCAGCAATGATTTCCGACTCAAGATTGATCATCCTCTTCTGGATTGCGGCTTTGACCTTTTCCAGGATCTGATCAGGCAGGAAGGGTTTGGTCAGGTATTCAAAAGCCCCGTTTTTCATGGCGTCGACAGCCGAATCGACCGTAGCAAAACCGGTTATGATGATAACGGGGACATTCGGCTGCAGCACCTGAATAGTTTTGAGAACTTCGATACCGCTCATGATCGGCATTTTCAGGTCGCTGATGACAGCGCTGAAATGACCTTTTGCAGCTTTTCCATGCCAACTTTCCCGTTAGCTGCAAGTTCAACCTGGTAGCCTTCCAGACTGAGGGTCTGGCGCAGCCCCTCACGGATAACCGCTTCATCGTCAATAACCAGGATGTGGTGTTCTGAATTTTCAGTCATAGTTTCATGCCGATCGTTTGCAAGTGTCTTGAAAAAGCATTGTTACGGCAATTGTATTAGCAATTTTCAAGCCGAAATCATACTAATAAGGGAAAATTACACAGTCAAGGGATAAGTCGGTCTCTGATGACGTCGCCCAACGCATGAGATCTCATCTTAACCTGCTTTGCAGGCCTGCGACGAATAAAAAAATCCAGCGGACTTGAAACGTAAAAATAGTCCGGCGGATTTTAGATTGTGTAGAATGTGTTAATTCTGTCGCTTGAAGAGGCCGCTTCAAGGCAGGATCGGGATTATCTGTATAATATAAGTATACACTTGATGGGCCGGGTGGTGAGGCCTGCTGCAGGAGGGATCGGCTAAGTTCATGAAAACTGTAGTAAGTCACGGAAAATTATGGTCATGACTATCAAATTGGCATAACTCCTGTATCAAGCTTGATGGATTGATCGGTTATCAATGTGCTGGTCGCTATGTAGAAATCCTGCATGTTTTGCAGTTGAGCTGTGCTGCCTGCTTTGCAGTTCTTGCTGCAGGGAACCGGTGAGCAAGGAGCTGCTGGTGTCTATTGGTTTTTGGCTCTGGTTATTGTTTCAGATGACCCCGGTTGGTCTGCTGTGCACTGGAAAGGCAAAGGGGTTATCGACGCGTGAGCAGAGACAGATTGAAGGAAAATCGGAGAGTTGAGCTCGTCAGTTTGGTGCCCATTGAGGAATACCGGATGGGACAGCGACCATTTCTGAATTGGAAACCAGTAATTTTTCCCAAGATCAAGAAAATCAGGTGTTTGTGCTTGAGGCTTAGTCCTGTACGCCGCACAAACAAATACACAGGTTGACGCCGAGATTGCGGGAAAGGACGGTTTCCGGGCAGAAATCAATTAAGACAAAAGGGGAATACATGAACGGTTTGTTGATCGCCAACAAGGACCAGGAAGCGCTGGAGCAGATGACGCAGGTGTTTGCCAATGAAGACTATCAGGTGACGACGGTCGATTCTGTGGCCAATGCTCTGGAAGGGATACTCGATAAATCGATTCAGGTTGTCTTGCTCAGTGGTGATTTTGACGAGCAATATGTGGCCAAGTTTGTGCCGCTGATGAAAAAATGTAACCGTAATCTTTCAATTGTTCTGGTTTCCGACGATATGCCGCTGGAGCTGTTGCGGCGTATCCGTAAAGAAGGTATTTTTTATCATGCCCTGAGGCCTGCAGAAAAAGAAGGCTGGGAGGAGATTCGAGAGGTTGTCGGTTACGCTTTCGATAATTACCAGACGCAACAGCGGATTGACCATCGGGGCAATGGCGGGAAGGTTTTTCGACTTGGAACCGGGACCCTCCTGACATCGCTCTGGTTGTAGCCGGTCGTAGCGCTTGAGATCCCTGCTGTCGGTGAAATAAAAGGCCGGATCGACCTGCCTTTTTTCTGCGTGTGAGACTTTTGAAGCCTGCTTCTGCCGGCGGGTTTTCTGTTTTGATGCCTATTCACAGGCGCGGGAGCTTCGGGCAGTTCCGCGCGCTGCCGGCGGCAGCGGGGCTGTATAAAAAAAATATATTTAAGCGGGAGTATACTGTATACAATTTTAAGACACAGCCTTTCCCCGCAGTTTTACTGTGCTTAGAGTCGGGCTCTGAGGTGAAAATCGTAGAATTCATGTGATTGAATGTATATTTTTATATACGCCTTTCTGTTTTAAACAGTTTGAACTGATATTAAAGCTGATCTTTATTTACCATTTAAAACAATAACTTACATTTTTGTTTCCGGATACTGGTTCAATGGCATGTCATCTGCATTTGTCAATGTCGATGAATGTAATTATCGGTTTGAACTGGAGAAGATGTATGAAAAATATCGGCCGAAAAATCTTAATGGTCTGTCTGGGGTTCACGACTCTGGCTACCCCGCTTTTTGCAGCAACAGAACAGGCTGGTTCAGGTAGCTCTCTTCTGCTGAGTTTGTTCATCGGTTTTTTTGCTCTGATCGTTGTTTTCCAGCTTGTTCCAGCCTGTCTGATGTTTATCGGAATGGTCAAGGGGCTGGCTCGATCAAAAGACAGCGGTCAAACAGACCAGAGGTCAACGAATTAAAGTTTTTAATGCAGGGCAGCTGCCGTTTTCGGATTGCTGCCGGAGATTGAGAAGCTGTGTCCCCTGTCACGGACAGAGCGCATAACTTTTAAGGAGGTTTCGATGTACCGATTGAAAGCATTACTGACAGCCCTGTTCCTACTGCTTGCCTGTGTTTCTCCGGCTCTGGCAGTTGACACCAGCAAAACCTACAACAGCGGTATTCTGATTCTGCTGTTTGTTGGGTTCTGTGTCCTGTTGATTGTTGCCCAACTTGTGCCTGCCGTGCTTGCCCTGTTTGGTATGACCAAAGATGCTGCCCAAAATACAGCGGCTAAAAAACTCGCAGCTTCCGCCAGGAAGCACTGACTCATTTTCCTTGAGAGGTAATTGTTATGATCGATTTTTTCATGAATGTCGGTTACGTCAAGCAGATTTACACGACCGTTGATTATTACACCTACATCAAAGGTTTGGAGTATCTGATCTGTTTATTGCTGTTTACTACTTTTCCGATGTTCTATCGCTACATTCACGGCGGTGATGAAGATTAACGAGAGAGATTGAAACACATTTTAATTGATTCGCCTGAAGTCATGCAGATGACGGGTGGATATTTGCGCTAAGGAGTAAAGGCTATGGTATACGCCGCTAAACAACTTATGACGGGACTGAGTGTTCTGCTGCTTTCTGCGGTCCTGGCAGCGAGTTGTTACGCAATGGATGATTTCCCCGATGAGGTTGAGATCAATTCTCTGGCGAATCTGTATGAAGGGGTTGTCTTTGATCACGCCATGCACGTGGATGCGACTGAAAACTGTTCCCAGTGTCACCATCACACGACCGGTACAGGTGTCACCGACAGTTATTGTGCAAAATGTCACAGTGGAGAAGAGGAGCCGGATACGGTCTCCTGTCAGGATTGCCATTCTGCCGATCCGGTCTCTCCGGAAAACCTGCACAATACCCCAACGAAATTCAAATACCATGACGATCAGCCCAACCTGAAAGCTGCCTACCATCTCAACTGTATCGGTTGTCATAAGGACGTCGATGGGCCGACCGGTTGCGAGGACTGTCACGCAAAGACTGAGGCTGGAAACAGGTTTTATCGTTCTGGTGAGTTTGCCCCGAAAGTAGATGCCCAGCATGAGTCGGGTCATTGACCTGGCCGCGGGTGTTTTAAGGGAATATAACAAGGAGATTTCGTCATGAGTAAAATTTCGCGTAGAAAGTTTTTAGCCGGAAGCATGGCCGGCGGTGCCGCCGTCATGATGACCCCGGCCAAAAAAGCCCTGGCTGCAGGGGGGTTTGAAGGTTTTCCCGATGGTATGGGCGTTCTCGTTGATCTGAGCCGCTGCGTCGGTTGCCGTACCTGTGAGGCCGCCTGTAACGTTGAGCAGAAACTGCCGGAGCCGGCCAAACCATTTGATGACCCGTCGGTCTTCGACGAGATAAAGCATGGTCAGAAGCGCCGCCCGACCGATAAGGCCTATACTGTCGTCAACCGCTACGAACCTGAAGGTTCTGACGAGCCGCTTTATCGCAAGATTCAGTGTAATCATTGCAATGAGCCTGCCTGCCTGACGTCCTGCTTTGTCAACGCTTACACCAAAACCCCGGAAGGTGCTGTCATCTACGACTCGAAGGTCTGTGTCGGTTGTCGTAACTGCATGATCGCCTGTCCGTTTCATATTCCCGGGTACACTTATCATTCAAGTGCTCAACCCGGTCATTAAAAAGTGTATCTTCTGCTACGATACCCGCCTCAAGGAAGGGCGTCCCCCGGCGTGTGTCGAGAGCTGTCCACAGCAGGTCATGACTTTCGGCAGGCGTAAAGAGCTGCTTCAGATTGCTCATGAGCGAATCCGCAAAAACCCCGGCAGCTATGTCGACCATGTCTACGGCGAAACAGAGGTTGGCGGAACAGGCTGGTTCTATATCTCAAGTCAGCCTTTTGAAGAGGCCGGATTTGACACAAGTCTGCCGAAAGAGCCGATTATCAACAATGTTAAAGATTTTCTTGCCATCGTACCGATGGTCCTGGCGATCTGGCCGGCACTGTTCACTGGTTTTCACCTGCTGTCGACCAAGGGGAAATCACACGGACATGGAGATGATCACAGCCACGATGGACAGGAGGATCACTGATCATGGATAAGTTAGCAACTTACGGAATTAAACCGCATGATGCGGCGGTCAAGGCGGATGGAGAGAAGTGGTCCCTGATGGAGAAGCTTCTGCTTGGTCTGACCCTGGATCAGTATATCGGACAGGTTATCCGCAATAAGTTCAACTGGCTGCTGGCAGCAATTTTCGCTGTTGGTATTCCGGTTATCATTTATCGCTTCTTCTTCAGTCTGGGGTCTGTGACTCATGCCTCCTACGACTACCCCTGGGGGTTGTTCCTCGGTTTCGGGTTGTTCTGCATGGTTCCCTTGTCGGCCTCCGGTTTTATGCTTGGCACCACGGTTGAAATTTTTGGCCGTCATGATTTTGAACCGATTGAACGCCTGGCTCTGCTCAACGGCTTGCTCGGTTATTTCTTTGCCGTTGTCTACCTTCTGGTCGATCTTGGTCAGCCCTGGCGGCTGGTCTATCCGATGGTTTATTCCTGGGGACCGGCGGCGGTTCTGTTTCTGGTCGGTTGGCATGTTGCCACCTATCTTTCCGTCCAGGTCGCTGAAGTATCCACCGCCTTTTTCGAGTGGATCGGTTTTCAGCGCGGCTATGATTTTATCCGCAAGGGAACCGTTGGCCTGACCGTATCGGGCATTATTCTCTCGACCCTGCATCAGGGGGCGCTTGGGGCGCTGTTTGTTTATGCGCCTGGAAAAGTTCATCCGCTCTGGTACTCGTCGGCATTTCAGTGGATCCACTTTTTTACCTCGTCGATTCCGGCGGGACTGTGCATGGTCATCTGTGTCAGTACCATCGTTATCCTGACCATGAATGGCGTTGTGATGAGCGCTTCATCAATAGCCTTGACCGGATTACCATCTCTCTGGCCAAGGGGCGGCCATGGCCTGATCACTTACCTGTTTATTAAGTTGATTGCTGTTGCACATGATAACGAATGGGCCTATATTGCAACCGGTTGGGGGCTTGGTGGCTGTTTGAAATGATCGTCGGCGTTTGCCTGCCGCTGGTACTTCTGGCCTACGGAATTCACCACAAGATGGTTCTGATCTGCCGCTTGGTGCTTTATGACCGTTTTCGGTATTCTGCTGAACCGCCTCAATACGGCGTTGATTACCTTCAACTGGAAGCTTTATCAGGAAATCCCGCACATGTGGGAAATTGTCATCAGCATTACGATTTTTGCGATCTACATTGCGACTTATCGTTTTATTCTGAATCGTCTGCCGATTCTTTATAAATACAAGGAGCGGGCATAGGTCGCGATGTCTGTAGCAGAATGGCTTTGGCATGTGTATAAAGCGTTTGTCTGAATTTGAACGACAGGCGGATAGCTCAGTGCTGTCCGCCGCCCTTACTTTCTCTGTTTGCAGGCTGATGAAGAGCGAGGACTTATGTTTGATAACCTGATTGCCAGAGCCATCGTCCCCGTCACTATTGCGGTTACCGGGTTTGTTATCTTCGGTTGTCTTTTTCTCTACTCCTTTATCAAGGCCGATATGACAGAGGAGGCAACCCGCCATCTTGACGGTTGCGCCCGTACGGTCGGCTATGCCACTGTTTCCGCCATGATGGAGGATAACCGTCAGGCAATCCAGGATATCGTCACCAATATCGGCACACGCTCTGATATCGAACTGCTGAAGATATACGACCAGGATGGCAAAGTGCGCTACACCGGTCGCGAGGAACCGGAAACCCTGTCGACCATTATTGATACCCATATTTCAGATTTTCTCAAAGCCGATTCGATTGACGAGATGGCGGCCAGGCATAATATCGATCATGGGAATGGCCACATCGCTGTGTCTTATCCGATTCTGAATGAACCGAAATGTTCGACAGCGGCCTGTCATTTTCATTCACCGGACGAGCCGATACTCGGTTTTTTAAGTATCGGCGTTTCCAGTCAGAATCTGGAGAATACGCTTGCCCTGCTCAGAAGTCGGATGATAGCTTTCAGTATTATGGTTTTGTTTCTGACTGTGGGTGGTGTGGCTGCGCTGTTGCGAATGAATCTGTTCATGCCGATTCTTCGGTTGACATACAATGCCGAACGGGCGGCCCAGGGACGCCTGAATCCGAACTGCCGAAATCTGATCACAAACTGGGTAAGCTCAATAAGGATTTTCGTCTGCTGGTTAAGCAGCGTGATCAGGCCTGGCAGGATCTAAAGCTGGCGAGGCCCGGGATACTAAAGTTCATGACGGAACCGACGAATCAAGAACCGGAAGAAGCACCGCTGCCGGACATCAATCCATTGGTCAAGCAGGTTCAGGCGAAGATAAAAAAGTTTGAACTGCTGTCGAGTACCGGACTCTGGATTCTGGCGCTTTTTACCGCGCTCAGCATGGGAGCCTATCGAAATTTCGATTTCCTTCCACCGTTGAGTGAGGGAGTCCGGGCGCTTCTGGGTGAGGGACCACCGGTTAAATATATCAACTGGGCACTGGTCATGTATGGTTTTTCAGCCATCATCCTGGTGTTGACAAATATGGCCAGTGATAAAACACCGCGCGGCGCTCTTGCGCATTTCGGCTATTTAGGTGCTTTTTATGTGTTTTATCACTTTTCAGACGGGTTGACTGAAAATTTCTGGGCGATCTTTGTCGTCGGACTGACTATCCTGGGTTACAGAGTTACCATGTCTGGAACTATTATCATGAAAAATCTATGAGCAGAATGAAATTCTGGAAGAGTTGAACAAGCTGGTTGATTAAATCTGCCGCACTCTCAATAAACGACAAGGGGCGCAGTCGGTTTCCGGTTGCGCCCTTGTCGTTTATTGTGACTGACAGCCGCAGCTGTCAGTTGCGGCTGGTGACTTCGATGAGATGATAGCCGAACTGAGTCTGGACCGGCCCCAGGACCTTGCCGACTTCGCCGCTGAATACGACTTCGTCAAATTCTCTGACCATCTGCCCGGGGGAGAATTCACCGAGATCGCCGCCCTGACGGCCGGATGGGCACTTTGAGTGCTGTTTGGCCGCCTCAGCGAAGTCGATTCCGGCTTCAATTTCCGCCTTCAGGCTGTTGCAGGCTTCTTCAGTTGGAACCAGAATGTGACGCGCTTTTGCTTTTGCCATAAGAATGTCTCCTTTTGTTTTATGTGTTGGTGCCGACGGCTATCAATAGCTTATTCGCCTGCCCTTGTCTATTGGCAATCCCCTTGAATTGTCCAAATCCTTTTTGCGGCGCCGGCAGAGCGAGCCGGGGCATTGGGATTACATTGCCTGTGCAGGGTTTTACGGGCCAGCCCGCGAACGGTTCGGTTCACAAATTCCGGCGCTCCACACATTTTATCTTCAGTCAGTTGCTCAATTTGAAAGCCACTTTCTTCAATTGCGATCACGGTGTCCCTGGTCAGGCGGCATTCTCCGGCACAGAGGCCCCATAGAGGTTCGAGTCGCTGTTGCCAGAGTCTGGTTTTGGGGTGATCCGAAGCGATGTGCTCCATAAAAATCAGAGTTCCGCCGGGCCGGAGCAGACGATATGCTTCTTTCAGGCTGGTGGAGAGGCATTTGACTGAGCACAGCACGAGGGTTGAAACAACGGTATCAATCGACTCGTCAGGCAGGTCAATTTTTTCAGCGGCCCAGGGGGTGACCTGCAGGCAGAGATTGTTGGTTTTTAAAATTTTGCGACTCAGTTGTTTGCGCATCTGCTTATCCGGTTCGCACAGGTAGATCGGCCCGTTCCGGGTGGTGAGATAGGGGAGATTTACTCCTGTTCCGGAGCCGATTTCCAGTATTGCGCCATGCGCTGAAGCGAGCACTTCTTGGCGCCAGGAGTCGAGGCAACGCTGCTCGGTGCCGCGCATAAGAAAGTCGTAGCTTTTGGCCATCAGATAGGAGCGGACGGTTTGAACGACATAGGCATCTCTTTCATTTGACTTCACCATATCATCATTGAAGAGTCGGCCGCGGTTTGTCAACCGAGGGTGTTGTTTGAGTTGCGTGCAAGGGGACTCAGATGTATAGTCGCGCCATGGATGCACTAAAAATAGAAGATATATATAAAACGTACGATGGCAAGGACGCTGTGAAGGGCATCAGCTTTTCAATCCGCGAAGGGGAAATTTTCGGCCTGCTCGGTCCTAATGGGGCGGGCAAGAGCACGACCATTAATATGGTGGCCGGAGTGACTCGATTAGGGGCGGGCCGGATCAGTGCTTTTGGCTATGATAACAGGCGGGAATACCGTCATACCCGCAGGATGATCGGGGTCGTGCACCAGGAAATCGTCATCGATAATTTCTTTACTGTTGATCAGGCCCTGAAGCTTCATGCCGGTTATTATGGAGTCAAGGACGATCCCGCCTGGCGTCAGCTGCTGATTGAGCGACTGGGGCTGAAGCCCCACCTGCACAAGGTGATGCTTAAATTATCGGGAGGGATGAAGCGGCGCTTCATGATCGCCAAGGCGCTGATTCATAAGCCCAGGCTATTAATTCTTGATGAACCTACCGCCGGTGTCGATGTTGAACTGCGTCATGGCCTGTGGGAGTTTGTCCGCGAGATTAATCGTCAGGGCACAACGATCCTGCTGACAACCCATTATTTGGAGGAAGCAGAAGAGATGTGTGATCGTATTGCGATCATGAATCATGGTGAGCTGATCGCCCTTGAGCAAACCCACGAGCTGGTGCGGCGGTTGTCCAATCGTCAATTAAAGCTGTGGCTGGAAGAATCCCTCTCCGCAATCCCTGTGTCGCTGAAGAAGTACAACCCCCGGTTGAAAGAAGGGGGCAAGCTGTTGCAGCTTTGCCTGTCAAGCGAGATCAAGGGCGGTACTGTCCTGGCAGAAATCGTTGGCCTGGGACTTCGGATCAAAGACTTCGAAACAGATCAGAGTGGTCTGGAAGAGGTCTTTATCCAACTGACCGGACTGAAAGAAAAAGATAATGGTACCCAAAGCGACAACACCTGATTATTACGGCTGGCTGCCTTTTTTCACCCTGTTGCGAAAGGAGGTTCTGCGTTTCTGGCGGGTTTCGACCCAGACGATTCTGACCCCGATTGTGACGGCTTCCCTTTACCTGTTTGTTTTTGGGGCCACCCTTGGTGATCGACTGAGTGTGCTGGAAGGATTCAGCTATGCGCAGTTTGTCATTCCCGGTCTGATTATCATGGGGGTGATTAATAATTCTTTTGCCAATACCTCATCGTCTCTGTTCATGTCCCGCTATCTGGGGGGGATTGTCGATCTTCTGGTGACGCCGGTGACGCCACCGCAGTTTATTCTGGCCTATACTCTGGCAGCTATGATTCGTGGTTTGCTGGTTGGCGCAGCAGTCCTGCTGATTTCAACCCTGTTTGCGGGGCTGCCCTGGGTCTCGCCTCTGTTTGCTCTGTTGATGGCGATGATTGCCAGCTTTCTGTTTGCTCAGTTCGGCCTGATTGCGGCGATCTACGCGCATAATTTTGATACACTGTCGATGTTCAGCAATTTTGTCATTCTGCCGTTGATCTACCTGGGCGGGGTGTTTTATCCGGTCTCAATCCTGCCGATGGCGTGGAGATCTCTATCCTATTTCAATCCCCTCTTTTACCTGATCGACGGCTTTCGACATGCCATTATCGGGGTGGGTGACACCAGTTATCTGGTTTCCTTCGGAGTCAGCCTCTTCATGGCGGCTATCCTCTTTTTCTGGGCGGCCTGGCTGATCGGTAAGGGGTATCGTTTGCGCAGCTAAAAGGAGGCTCTTATCGTGCTTTTCAATAACAAGCGAACGTCATTTAATGCGTTTTATGATGCTGTCAGGGATGAATCGCAGCTGGATAGACGAACGACGATTCTGGTTGGTCTGGCTGCTGCCATGACCAGCGGTTGTGCCCCCTGAATTGATCACTACCTTGGCGTTGCCGAGGAACAGGGCATCGGTGCGGAAGAGATCGGCGCCGTGCAGGGGATCTGTATGGCAGTGTCGGCAGGCAGAGTTAATGCCCAGATGCGTGAAGTCGAGGCAAAACGGTGAACGTGGCCCAAGCCGGTCATCGTATTGATCTGAAGTAAAAGTAACCATAATCCGCTTAAAACAGAGGAGAAACATGCGCGATCATTTAGTGCGAGTGGTCAGTAAGGACGGCCTTCTGCGAGCCGCGGCCGTAACGACAACAACACTGGTGAAAGATGTTTGCGACAGGCATCAGACCGACATGACAGCGACTGTCGCGCTTGGACGTTTGTTGACCGGGGTGCTTTGATGAGTTGCCTGTTGAAGGGACGTCAGCGTCTGGCACTGATGATAGAGGGGAATGGACCGCTTGGCAGAATGAGTGTTGAAGCGGATGCGGATGCAACTCTGCGTGGCAGTATTCGCCATCCGCAGGCCAACCTGCCGCCGAAGGATGGGCGGTTCGATGTCGCTGGTGCCATCGGTAAAGCAGGCTTCCTCCACGTCTGGAAAGATCTCGGCCTTAAGGAGCCCTACCAGAGCATGGTTCAGTTGCAGACCAGCGAGGTGGCTGAAGATCTGGCCTGGTATCTGACCTCGTCGGAGCAGGTTCCTTCGAGTCTGGGGTTGGGAGTTGAGCTTGGGCAGGATGGGCAAGTCGCTGTCGCTGGTGGCTTTCTGATTCAAGCGTTGCCACCGGGGGATGAGGGCCAGATTGCCGGGGTGATTGAGCGGATTGAAAAGATGGCACCCGTGACCACAATGCTGAAGGGAGGGGTGTCTCCCGCGGGCATTCTACGGTCGATTTTTGCCGATGTCGATTTCAGTATTCAGCAGGAGCGGCCGGTTGTTTTTTCTGCCCCTGCAGTGAAAGGCAGATTGCCGGAATGCTGATCGGCCTGGGACGGGGAAGAGTTGACCCGGATGGCTGATGAACAGGAACGGGTCGAAGTCGTCTGTGAATACTGTCGGAAAAGTATGAATTTGATCGCGATGAGATAAAAAATTGCTGGAGTTCCATGAAAAACCGTAAAACAGGAGTCAAAAAATAAGCCGGATAATATAATTATCCAAATATTTTGAATTAAAGTTAAGCCTTTTTCACTGAATCGAACAATCATAAGTCGTGCGCGAAATGGAACGTCGTTAAAGGTGACCGTATTTGTCGGGAAAATAAAAAACCTTGAGGTATTCGTGCATTATGAATTAAAACGTCGTTAGATTGAACTATTTGATCTCCTTCTGAGGTCATATTAGTGCAAAAAATGAACACTCCAGACAAACAACAATCCTTAAAAAACGCTGTAATTCCGTACCAAAAGCAAACTGTTCAACTCAAGAAAATTGCATACAGTATACTGTATTTTTACTTGACATGTTGTGGGGAAGTATCCTAATTTTCGACACGCTGTTACGCATGTTTCATTACACCGATGTGTAGAGCAAAACGATCCAATTTCTTCAATGGAAGGAGCTGTTTTTATGCTGGATATTTATCTGCCGATTCTCGTGGTTATCGGCATTGCCTTCGCGTTCGCTGTCGGGTCAGTTGTTCTGTCCCGCTTGATTGGGGTTAAGAAGCCAGTGAAGTCAAACTTGCGCCGTATGAATGTGGCATGCCACTGATCGGTTCGGCACAGGAGCGGTTCTCCATCAAATTCTATATCATTGCGATGCTCTTCATCCTTTTTGATATTGAAGCTGTTTTCCTTTATCCCTGGGCGGTTATGTTCAAGCGCCTCGGGCTCTTCGGCTTTATTGAGATGGGTGTGTTCATCGTTATCCTTCTGGTCGGTTACATTTATGTATGGAAAAAGGAGCTCTGGAATGGGAGTAGAGCAACCCAAGACACTCGGTAACGGCTTTATTACGACAAGTCTTGATAAGCTGGTCAACTGGTCACGTGCCAGTTCGATGTGGCCGATGACTTTTGGTCTGGCCTGCTGCGCTATTGAGATGATGGCAACGGGTGCGGCCCGTTTTGACCTTGACCGGATGGGAATTCTCTTCCGTGCTTCGCCGCGTCAGGCCGACGTAATCATTATTGCCGGAACCGTTACCAAGAAAATGCTGCCCGTTATTAAGACGGTTTACGAGCAGATGCCAGAGCCTAAGTATGTCATCGCCATGGGCGCCTGTGCTTCATCGGGCGGTATCTTTGATACCTACAGCACCGTTCAGGGGATTGATGAGGCGCTGCCGGTCGATGTTTACATCCCGGGTTGCCCGCCAAGGCCGGAAGGTTTGCTGTACGGACTGATGAAGCTTCAAGACAAGATCAAGGCTGAGCGCAATACCTTTGGTGCGGCTATCGGCGTTGGTGATGTCATCCATAATGAAGTTTAATCTCATAGGCAAAAACAGGGATAAAACAATGAGTGATCAGGCAATTGTTGAAAAAATAAAGGCAAGGTTTCCCACTGAAGTTCTCGACGTGGTCGAATTTCGTGGTGAGACCACTGTCACGGTCAAGAAAGAGCAGATCGTCGATATCTGTAAATTCATGCGTGACGACCTCGGATATAATCTGCTTTGCGATCTGTGCTCTGTTGACTACATGGGTCAGGCGCCGCGTTTCATGGTGGTCTACAACATGTACAACATCACCACAAAGCAGCGTTTCCGGATCAAGGCAGCGGTTGAAGAAGAGGATGCTACGATCGATACCGTCTCTACTGTCTGGAGTACGGCAAACTGGCTTGAGCGTGAGGTCTGGGATCTGATGGGGATCGACTTTAACAACCATCCCGACCTGCGCCGTATCTTGATGCCGGTTGATTGGGAAGGTCATCCGCTGCGTAAAGATTATCCTGTGCAGGGGCCGGACCGTGAGCCGTATCAAGGTCGACTCTCTTAAAGATAACGCTTTAGATATTCCTTAATCGGACGAGGCAAAAATGGCAGTAAAACCAACGAAACAATGACTATCAATATGGGCCCCAGCACCCGTCGACACACGGCGTGTTGCAGCTGATCCTTGAACTTGATGGTGAAATTGTCCAAAAGGCGACTCCGCATATCGGTTTCCTGCATCGTGGGGTTGAAAGCTTTCTGAGCACCGTACCTATCATCAGGTTATTCCGTTGACTGACCGACTTGACTATCTTGCTCCGATGAGCAACAACCTCGGTTATGTTCTGGCGGTTGAAAAGCTTCTCGGAATCACTGACCGGATTCCGGAGCGAGCAAAACGTGTTCGCGTCATCATGGCCGAGTTGACCCGTCTCAAGAGTCATCTGGTCTGGCTGGCGACACATGCTCTTGATATCGGAGCCATGACGGTATTCCTCTATTGCTTTCGTGAGCGCGAGGTCATTACCGATATTTACGAGCAGGTTTCCGGAGCACGGATGACCTCCAATTATTTTCGTGTCGGTGGCCTGTCCGCTGATCTGCCTGATGGCTTGGAGCAGATGATTCGCGAGTTCGTTGACTCGATGCCGGCACATATCGAAGAGTATGAAGGTTTATTGACCGGCAACAAGATCTGGCAGAAGCGAACGATCGGTGTCGGTGAAATCAGCGCCGAAGACGCTATTGACATCGGCCTGACCGGCCCGGCTCTGAGAGCTTCGGGAGTCGACTGGGATCTGCGTCGCGACAATCCGTACAGCGGTTATGAGGACTACAGTTTTGAAGTTCCGGTTCGCGATGACTGTGACACCTTTGGCCGCTACAAAGTCCGTCTTGACGAAATGCGCCAGTCGTGTCGGATTATCCTGCAGGCTCTGGACAAGTTGCAGGCCGGACCGATTCTGGCTGACTGCCCTAAATCGTGCTGCCGCCCAAGCAGGATGTTGTCAATACCATTGAGGTCTGATTCACCACTTCAAGATTGTTACGGAAGGATTCAAGCCTGAAGAGGGTGAGGTCTTTCAAAGTGTTGAAGCTCCGAAAGGTGAGTTGGGATATTACCTTGTGTCTGACGGCTCTGCCCATCCTTACCGCATGCGCATTCGTCCGCCATCTTTTGTGAATCTGCAGGCACTTCCGCAGATGGTCGAAGGCAGGCTGCTGGCTGATGTTATCGCCGTAATCGGAACGCTTGATGTTGTTCTCGGTGAGATCGACCGTTAACCTTTGTGGTGTATAAAGAGGACGTTATGACTGAAAGCACCGAACAAGTTCAAGAGCAGGTCGAAGAAGTCGATTTGGCTTTGGCCAACAAGGTCATTGACAAGTACCTTGATATGCCCGGAAACCTGATGCCGGTATTGCAGGGGATTCAGGAAGAGTATGGCTATATTCCGGAGGTCACGGTTGATCTGGTGGCAGAACGGCTCAATGTTTACTCCAGTCAGATTTACGGTGTTTTGACCTTTTACGCTCAGTTTCATCTTAAACCACGTGGCAAGTACATCGTACGAATCTGTATGGGGACGGCATGCCACGTTAAAGGAGCCGGGCGAATTGGCGACACACTCATTGACCGCCTGGGAATTGATCATGCTGAAACAACTGAAGATCTGAAGTTTACGGCTGAACACGTTGCCTGCATCGGTGCTTGCGGTATGGCTCCGGTCATCATGGTTAACGACGCGACCTATGGAAGTATGACTGTCCAGAAAATGGATGAAGTCATCGAAAAATATCAGGCAATGGACTGATTCTATTGTTCAACGCACTCGGTATCGAGGATTGATTTATGTCCGAAACTGCTGAAAAATTAAAAATTCTGATCTGTACCGGAACCGGTGGTTTAGCGTCGGGCGCGGCAGATGTCGTTGCTGCATTTGAAGCTGAATTTGACAAGCACAATGTTGCCGGAAAAATCGGTAGCGCCTGTGACGTCAATGGAACCGGGTGTCGTGGTCTTTGCGCCAACGATGTTCTTGTCGACGTTTGTATGCCGGGAGAGGAAGCTGTCACCTATGATTTTGTGACCGCCGATCTGGTTCCACAGATTGTTGAGGAGCATATCCTCGGTAACGAGCCGGTTACCAAGAAGGTCGCCGGGAAATATTATCACGAGTTCCTCGACAAGCAGGAGCGTGTGGTCTTTTCTCGTTGCGGGACGATCGATGCCGAAAGTCTCGAAGACTTCCTTGATCACAAAGGTTTCCTGGGAATCAGAAAAGCCGTGACGATGAGTCAGGACGAGGTCATCGAAGAAGTCAAAAAGGCCGGGTTGCGTGGTCGTGGAGGCGGTGGCTTCCCGACAGGTATGAAATGGTCTTTCGCCAAAGGCTCTCCGGGAGATCACAAGTACCTGATCTGTAATGCGGATGAAGGTGATCCAGGGGCCTTTATGGACCGTTCCATTCTTGAAGGTGACCCTACGGCCTGATTGAAGGCATGATGATTGCGGCTTATGCGATCGGTTGTAAGTTCGCCTACGTCTACGTCCGGCTGAGTATCCCTGGCAATCAAGCGTCTGCAGATGGCGATCGATACCTGCTACGAAAGGGGTTCCTGGGCGATAATTGCCTGGTCTCGGTTTCAAACTGGATATGCGGATCAAGGCCGGTGCCGGTGCCTTTGTCTGTGGTGAGGAACGGCATTGATGGCGTCGATTGAAGGCCATCGCGGAATGTCTCGCCCGCGGCCGCCATTTCCGGCCGTGCGTGGTCTGTGGGGCAAGCCGACCAATATCAACAACGTTGAGACCTATGCCAACGTCTCCTACATTTTCTACAACGGTGCCGATTGGTATTCCTCCATCGGAACCGAAGGAACCAAGGGAACCAAAATCTTTGCCCTGACCGGCAAGGTCAAGCACACAGGTCTGGTTGAGGTTCCTGCCGGTATCACCATGCGCGAAGTTATCTACGACGTTTGTGGCGGTATCCTCAACAACCGTAAGTTCAAGGCTGTCCAGGCCGGTGGGCCTTCCGGTGGTTGTCTGCCGTCTGAAGCGATAGACGCTGAAGTCGACTACGACTCATTGATCAAAGCTGGCGCAATGATGGGTTCTGGTGGCCTGGTTGTTATGGACGAAACCACCTGTATGGTCGATATTGCCCGTTTCTTCCTCAATTTCACCCGGGTTGAATCCTGCGGTAAATGTATCCCCTGCCGGATTGGCCTTAAGATCATGCTCGAAATCCTTGAACGGATCACCAGTGGTGAAGGTCAGGAAGGAGATATCGAACTGCTTGAAGATATGGCCTACGATATCAAGAAGAGTTCGCTCTGCGGCCTCGGTCAAACAGCACCTAACCCGGTTCTCTCGACTATTCGTTATTTCCGCGACGAGTATGAGACTCACATCAGGGAAAGGAATGTCCTTCCCACTCCTGTAAGGAATTGCTGCATTTCCGCGTTATCGAAGATAAATGCAAAAATGCGGTCTGTGTCCGCGAGTCTGTCCGGTCGATGCCATTGAATGGGAAAAAGGTAAGGTTGCATGGATTGATCTGGATAAATGTACGAAATGTACTTCCTGTTATGACGCCTGCCGTTTCATGGCAATTGAGTAATCGCAATCACTGCTTGAGTTATACGAGGTCACGATGGTTAATCTAACGATTGACGGAAAACAGATCACTACCAGCAAAACGTCCACAATCTATGAGGCGGCCAAGGAGAATGGTATTCACATCCCGGTTCTCTGTTACGCCAAAAAGCTGCTGCCGTATGGTGCCTGCCGTGTTTGTCTGGTTGAGGTTGAGCAGATGAAGGGACGTCTGATTCCTTCCTGTACAACACCCGTTACTGAAGGCATGGTTGTCACGACGATGTCGGATGAGATCCGCAAGGTTCGTAAAACTGTTCTTGAATTCCTGCTGGTCAATCACGTCGTGGATTGCCCTGTCTGTGACAAGGGCGGCGAATGTGATCTGCAGGATCTCTCGTATGAATATGAGGTGGTCACCAACCGTTTCGAGGGCGAAAATTTGACCTGCCCAAGGATGAGGTGAATCCGCTGATTGAGCGCAACATGAACCGCTGTGTTCTCTGCGGTAAATGCGTCCGCGTCTGTGATGAAGTGGTTGGATACGGTTCATATTCCTTCATCAATCGTGGTTTTGAAACCAAGATTGCGACAGCCTTTGACCGTGGTCTTAATTGCGAATTCTGCGGTCAGTGCGTGTCGATGTGTCCTGTCGGAGCCATTCTGCCACGGCCATTTAAATTCAAAGCACGACCATGGCAGTTGAAAGAGGTTGATTCTGTCTGCGGCTACTGCGGTAACGGTTGTACGATCACTCTTGGGGTTAAAGACAATCAGGTTGAGACGATCCGCTTCAATGACAAAACCGGTGTCAACGATGGTAACCTCTGCATCCGTGGCCGCTTCGGTTATTCCTACGTCAACAGTGATCAGCGTCTGACCAAGCCTCTGGTCAAGAGGAACGGCACCCTGATGGAAGCCAGCTGGGATGAGGCGATTGAGGTCGCTGTCAGTGGTTTGAAAAATGCCGGAGAGAGGGTTGGTATTATTTCCGGGGCGCGGTTGAGTAACGAAGAACTGTTCCTGGTCAAGAACTTGCCAAGGCTCTGGGCACAGACAATCTCGATCACTCAGGCGGTGAATGCTACAAAGGGGTCAGTGAGGGGCTGCTGGAAACACTTGGCATCCAGGCGTCTACGGCAACCTTCCCGCAAGTTGAACAGGCTGATGCGATTTTAGCCATTCGCTCCGACTTTTACGAGACCCATCCTGTCTTCGGCATGGTTGTCAATCAGGCAATTCGTCGCAATGAGGCCAAGCTTTCGGTGGTTGCTGATAAGTTCGGCAAGCTGAGCAAGTTGCCCAATGCCCGGACATTACTGCACAAGCCGGGCATGGAACTCGATGTCCTGAATGCCCTCTGTCATACTTTGATCGAAGAGGGTCTGGCCAAGACGGACGGACTTGACGGTCTTGATGAATTGAAGTCCGCACTGAAGGATTTCTCAGCGGAGACAGTTGCGCAGGCTGTCGGTGCTGAAGCTGAAGCGATCAAAGCCGCAGCGAAAGAGCTGGTTGGGGCTGAAAAAGCAGCTATCATGGTGGCTTACGGTCTGCCCTACACGGCTTATAGTAAAGAAATTGCCATTGCGGCGGCCAATCTGGCTTTATTGACCGGTATCGCTGGACGCGAAGGTTCAGGCCTTTACCTCTGTGGCGAAAAGCCAACAGTCAGGGGGCTGTTGATCTCGGCGTGATGCCAGGAACCAATGGCCTTGGCGCCCGCCAAATGCTGGCTTCGGCAGCGGCCGGCGATATCAAAGCGCTCTATATTGTCGGTGAGGATCCACTGGCCTCATATCCCGATAAGGCCCAGGTCGAGAGTGCTCTGGAAAAATCTTTTCTGGTTGTTCAGGACCTTTTCCTTTCGGCCAGTGCTGAAAAGGCCGATGTTGTCTTCCCGGCGGGGTCCTTTGCAGAAAAAGATGGAACATTTACCAATGCTGAGCGGCGGATTCAGCGCTTGAGGGCGGGAATCAAATCACCGGGCGAAGCCAACCGATTTCGCCATCTTCGGCAGCTACTGGATGCCGTTGGAGCGAAGGCGCCGGCGAATCCTGTCGAGGCCTTTACTGCCCTCACTGCTGAAACGGCCAACTACAAGGATATCACTCTCGATATGATCGGTGCCGAGGGCTATGTCTGGGGTGGTGAAACCCTGAAACCGGTAAAAAAACAGCTGGTTGCAGTTGGCGGTGGAAAAACAATGGATGATGCTTATCAGTTACTGGTCGGCAGCGCCCTCTATCACAGTGGTACGGTTTCCGTCCATGCCAAAGGGCCGATGGCTGTTGTACCTGAGCCGTACATCGAAGTCAGCCGCGACGATGCTGCTGAACTCAACCTGGAAGAAGGCGACAAGCTCAAGCTGAAAGCAGCCAATGGTGCCATCGAGGCCAAGGTTAAAGTCGACCGTCGCCTGCCGAAGGGGGTTTTCTTCACTCCGTACCATTTTGCAGAACTCGAATTGAACAGGATTTATACCGGACAACCGGCGATCGCCGTTGAACCGGTCAAAGGTTAAGTTATTTTGGATTGTCGATAGTCTCTATCGGCTGAAATTGGCAGAAATGCCACAGACTGACGAAGGAAGAGGATGGTCATGACGCCAGAAGTTCTGACACTCTCAAACACACCGGTTCTTTTTACTGTTGCCATGGTGGCAAAGATCGCAGTTGCATTTGTTGTCATGTTGTTGATTGTCGCCTATGCAACCTATGCTGAGCGTAAATCATCGGCAGAATGCAGACCCGGATGGGACCGACGATGACTGGACCGAAAGGTCTTTTGCAGCCGATTGCGGATGGATTGAAGCTCTTTTTCAAAGAGGATATCATCCCGGCTGAATCTCACTGGTTTGCTTTTATTCTGGCTCCAATGATGATTCTGGCCCCGGCGTTCGTTGCCATCTGCGTCGTGCCGTTTGGCGGAGATTTCACCTTCACCTATGACGGTGTGCTTTACGCGGTGCCGATGCAGATTACCGAATTGAATATCGGTATTCTGTTCATCCTTGCCATGGCGGGGCTCGGTGTCTACGGCATTGTTCTGGCCGGTCTGGCATCAAACAGCAAATATTCGCTGCTTGGTGGCATCCGCTCAACAGCCAGATGATTTCGTACGAACTGGCTGCCGGGCTGTCAATTATTGCCATCTTCATGCTCTCTGAAACGCTGACACTGAGCGGTATTGTCGCCGCCCAGCAACAGCCTCTCTGGGGGCTGACATCGGTACCGTCCTGGATGCATAACTGGTACATCTTTTCTCAGCCTCTGGCCTTCTGCCTGTTTGTCGTCGGCTCCATGGCTGAGATCAACCGGACTCCGTTCGACCTTCCTGAGGCTGAAACTGAGTTGGTATCCGGTTTCTGTACCGAGTACTCGGCGATGAAGTACGCTCTGTTCTTCATGGCTGAATATGCCAACCTGATTACAGTTGCCGCAATTACCGCAACACTGTTCCTGGGTGGATGGGATGGACCGTTCTGGGGCTGGATCAACTTCCTGATTAAAGTTTTCGGTTTCATGTTCTGCATGATCTGGATCCGGGCGACTTTCCCTCGGGTTCGTTACGACCAACTGATGTTCCTGGGTTGGAAAGTCCTGCTTCCACTGTCTCTTGCAAATGTCGTGTTCACGGGTTTTGCAGTCCTTCTCTGGCAGTAGCCACAAGTTGCGTAGAGGATAGATATGTTTAAAGAGTTTGCCAAAGGCCTGAGTATTACGCTGAAGCACCTGTTGCCAGGTAATACCACTACGGTTCAGTATCCGAAGCAGAAGCTGGAAATGGCCCCCCGTTTCCGTGGGCTCCATCGCCTGGTTCCCACCCAGCATCGTGAAAAATGTGTTGCCTGCTATCTCTGTCCGACTGTGTGCCCAGCGAAATGCATTACTGTTGAATCGGCAGAGAATGAAAAGGGTGAAAAATACCCGAAGGTATATGAAATCGACCTGCTGCGCTGTATTTTCTGCGGCTACTGTGTTGAGCCTGTCCGGTTGAAGCTATTGAAATGACAGATGCTTACGAACTGGCTAACTACAAACGGGAAGATTTTAACTTCGACAAAGAACGTCTTCTCAAGTCGTAAGAAGGAGCTACGGAACTATGCAAGCGATTCTTTTTACCTCACTGCTATGGTTGCGATTATTTCGGCTGTTTTGTCACCAAATGCCGAAACCCGGTCAACAGTGCTTGAACCTGGTGACAACCTTCATCTGCCTGGCAGTATTCTATGTCATGTTGGAAGCGCCTTCATGGCTGCGATCCAGATCATGGTTTATGCCGGAGCGATTATGGTTCTGATCATTTTCGTTATCATGCTGCTGAACCTAGGACTCGCAGTTAAGAGCCGTTACACCCATGCGGTGGCAGGTTCCGGTGTGCTGGCAGTCCTGATTCTGTTCATCACCAATGTCTTTTACGCAATGGTGAAGCAACAGCAACAGGAGGCCCGATCACCAGCGAAGTGATCACGAGTTACGGTCACACCGAACTGATCGGCCGGGCCATGTTCGTTGACTTTTTGCTCCCCTTTGAGATTGCTTCGATCCTGCTGCTGGTTGCAATTGTCGGGGCTGTTATCCTCTCAAAACGTAAAGTTTAATTGAGATCGACTCGGGAGATTGACCATGATTACAGTAAATCATTACCTGCTGTTGAGTGCCATCCTGTTTTCCATTGGTACCTTTGGTGTTCTTGTGCGCAAGAACGCGATTGTTATCTTCATGTGTATTGAGGTAATGCTCAACTCGGTTAACCTGACCTTTATTGCCCTGTCACGCCACGTCGGCAATATGGACGGTCAGATTTTTGTGTTCTTTGTTATGACGGTTGCTGCTGCTGAAGCAGCTGTGGGTCTGGCGTTGATGATTGCATTCTTTAGGAATAAGGAATCGATCGAAGTCGACGATTTCAATATGCTCAAGTGGTAAGAACCACTTTTACGGGTGTTTCAGCTAATAGGAGAGTTTGATGTACAGTAATCTGTGGCTCATTCCATTCTTCCCGCTGGTAGGTCGATTATCAATGGCCTGTTTGGCAAGAAGATCAAAAATGAAGCGGTCATCGGCGGTATCGCAACGGTGATGATGTTCTGTTCATTTCTGGTCGCTGCTCAGAATTTCTTTAATCTGCTTGGAGATACCGAGAAGATTCATGAACTGGTCATAGCGCCCTGGATGACGGTTGGACAATTGCAGATCAATTGGGAATTTCTGCTTGATCCACTTTCTGCCGTGATGATCATGGTTGTCACCGGTGTCGGTACCCTGATTCATCTCTATTCCATCGGGTACATGCATGGTGAAGTTGGCTATTATCGCTTCTTCTGCTATTTGAATCTGTTCGCATTTTCGATGCTGATGCTGGTTCTGGGTGGAAACGCCCCGGTCATGTTCATTGGTTGGGAAGGTGTCGGCCTCTGCTCGTATCTGCTCATCGGCTACTACTACGAAAAGAAGAGCGCCAGCGATGCCGCCAAGAAAGCTTTCGTTGTCAACCGGATTGGCGATTTCGGTTTCCTTTGTGGCCTGATGATTCTGTTCTGGTCTTTCGGTAGCAAGGGCGTCTGGACCATGAACTTTGTCCAGATTGCCGAGCAAGCTCACCTGCTTGAAACCGGCGGCATCATCGTTACTATTGTCACTCTCTGCTTCTTCCTTGGGGCCACCGGCAAGTCGGCCCAGATTCCGCTTTACACCTGGCTGCCGGATGCGATGGAAGGTCCGACCCCCGTTTCAGCTCTGATCCACGCAGCCACCATGGTTACGGCTGGTGTCTACATGATCGGTCGCATGAATGGCCTCTTTGCCATGGCTCCAGCCACAATGATGACTATTGCGATTGTTGGTGCTGCTACCGCTCTGTTTGCTGCAACCATCGGTTTTGCCCAAAACGACATCAAGCGGGTTTTGGCCTATTCGACCGTTTCACAGCTTGGTTATATGTTTCTGGCCATGGGTGTCGGTGCCTTCTCTGCCGGTATTTTTCACCTGATGACCCACGCATTTTTCAAGGCCTGTCTGTTTCTTGGCTCCGGTTCCGTCATCCATGGTATGCACCATGCGTATCATAAAGCCCATCTGCATGATGATCCCCAGGATATGCGTAACATGGGTGGCATCCGCAAAAAGATGCCGATTACCTTTATTACTTTCCTGGTTTCGACCATTGCGATTTCCGGTATTCCACTGTTTTCGGGTTTCTTTTCAAAAGATGAAATTCTCTGGTGGTCCTTCGGCTCAACCCGTGGTCACTGGCTGCTCTGGGTTATGGGTGCCGTTGCCGCAGGCATGACGGCATTCTATATGTTCCGTCTGGTCTTCATGACTTTCTACGGTGAACAGAAAACTGATCCACGGGCCAAGGACCACATCCCTGAGTCGCCCTTGACAATCACTATCCCTCTGATGGTTCTGGGACTGCTTGCCGTCATCGGTGGTTATGTCGGCGTACCCAAAATTCTCGGTGGTCTGAACCGTTTCGAGCACTTCCTGGCTCCGGTTTTTGAAAAAACCCAGCAACTGAATCACATTGAAGCTCACGGCGCGCATTCGACAGAATACGCCCTGATGGGGATATCTGTCGCAATCGCGATCATCGGTATCTTTGCTGCCTGGGTCATGTACATCAAGAATCCTGAGCTTCCGGCCAAGTTTACAGCCCGTTTCTCGGGACTGCACAAGGCAGTTTTCAATAAGTGGTACATCGACGAACTTTACGACTTCGTTTTCGTTAATCCATGCAAGAAGATTGGGACTTTCCTCTGGCGTGGCATTGATGCCGGCATCGTCGATGGTGTTGTCAATGGTGTCGCCTGGATCGTCAAGGGGTTGGGTGCCGGTCTGCGCTACACCCAGTCGGGTCTTATGTATAACTACGCAATGGCCATGGTGGTCGGCGTAGTCGTGATCGTCGGCTTTTACGTCTTTAATTAATGAGTTCGCCAGCGAATACGATAAAGCTACAAGGAGTGTTTCCACATGGCTGATTACCTTCTCAGTACAATGACTTTCTTCCCGCTATTGGGGATGATTATTCTCCTCCTCATTCCACGGGACAATGATCAACTGCTTAAAGGGTATACCCTGGCTGTTTCATTGATTACATTTGCAATCAGCTTGCCGTTGGCGTTCGATAATGTTTTCACTACTTCGGGTGGAATGCACTATCGTGAGTTTGCCGAATGGATCAAAATCGGCGACTTTTTCCAGATGAACTACAATCTTGGCGTCGACGGGATCAGCCTGTGGCTGGTCATGTTGAGACCTTCATCATGCCGATTACAGTTCTGTCGACCTGGAACGCCGTAGAAAAGAACACCAAGGGTTTTATGGCCATGCTGCTGCTGCTCGAAACAGGCATGCTCGGCGCATTTGTCTCCCTGGATCTTTTCCTCTTCTACGTATTCTGGGAACTGATGCTGATTCCGATGTACTTCCTGATCGGTATCTGGGGTGGCAAGAATCGTATTTATGCCGCAGTCAAGTTTTTTATCTACACTGCCGTCGGTTCTTTATTGATGCTCGTCGCAATTATCTTTGTCTACTACTTCGCTGTGAAGAGTGGCGCACCGATGAACGGTTTCGGCATCGAAGAATTCTACAAACTTGACCTGCCTTACAACGCTCAATACTGGTTGTTTCTGGCTTTCGGGTTCAGCTTTGCAATCAAGGTTCCGATGTTCCCGCTCCACACCTGGTTGCCCGATGCGCACACCGAGGCACCGACTGCCGGTTCCGTTATCCTGGCAGCCGTGCTGTTGAAAATGGGAACTTACGGTTATGTCCGTTTTGCCATGCCGCTGTTCCCTGAAGCGCTGCCGACTTTCATTCCATATCTGGCCTTCCTCTGCGTCGTCGGTATCATCTACGGCTCATTGGTTGCCATGATGCAGGAAGATGTCAAGAAACTGGTCGCCTACTCTTCGGTTGCCCACCTCGGTTTCGTCATGCTGGGAGTCTTTGCCATGAACCTGCAGGGTTTGGCAGGGGGAATGATCCAGATGATCAACCACGGTATTTCGACCGGCGCACTGTTCCTTATTGTCGGTTTCATTTACGAACGTCGTCATACCCGCCTGATCACTGAATTCGGCGGACTGGCAACCAAGATGCCGATTTTTGCAACCATCTTCATGATCATAACCTTCAGCTCAATCGGACTGCCCGGTACAAACGGTTTTGTCGGTGAGTTTCTGGCGCTGGTCGGTGCCTTTGAAAGTGACCTGCGCTGGTTTGCCGTATTTGCCACAACCGGTGTCATCCTGGCTGCTGTCTACATGCTGTGGATGTACCAGCGGGTCATGTTCGGAAAAATCACCAACCCGGCTAACGAGAATCTGAAAGATCTGTCGGTGCGTGAAATTGTTATCATGCTGCCCCTGCTTCTGTTTGTTTTCTGGATCGGCCTTTATCCGAATACCTTCTTCGAGAAGATGAATCCGGCGATGGAGCAGGCACTTGAGAATATGGGACGTAAGGTTGCAGTAGTTGAAATGTATCAGCCGGCCAGTGATTCACATGCTCCGGCAAGCCATGGTCACAACTAATTATTTGATAACCTTGTAATAAACTCTGGTTCCAAGGAGCTGTTAGATGGAAAATCTGGTTCAAGAAGCCATCCAGAATGTAAACTTGCAGGCGATTATGCCTTCACTGGTTCTCAGTGGTTTCGGTATGCTGTTGCTGCTGATTTCAGTTTTTTCCCAGCGTGGGAAAACAAACCATATTGCCTGGTTGAGTGTTGCTGCACTGGTCATTACAGGCATGATTTCTCTGGCTGGCTGGAATAACCCTCAGGCCGGGTTTGCTGGCAGTGTCGTCCTTGATAATTTCGCGACCTTTTTCAGCCTGATCTGTATTGCTGCTGCGATTCTGACGATTTTGATGTCTGACGACTATCTCAAACGCGAAGAATTCCCGGTCGGTGAATACTACCCGCTGATTCTGTTTACCACCGCAGGCGCCATGTGGATGGCATCGGGAACCGACCTGATGACGATTTTCCTCGGGCTGGAAGTCCTGTCGGTTTCCCTCTATGTCCTGGCGGGTTATTTTCGTGATCAGACCCGTTCCAATGAGGCCGGGCTGAAGTACTTTTTCCTCGGTGCATTTTCGACCGGCTTTCTACTCTACGGTGTCGCCCTGCTCTACGGTGTAACCGGGACGACAAAGATCCCCGGCATTGCTGCTTATGTTCAGGCGAACCCTGATTCGGTCATGAACACCATGTTCATCGCTGGCGGCCTGCTGATGCTGGTCGGTTTTCTGTTCAAGATTGCTGCCGCTCCATTTCATATGTGGACTCCCGATGTTTACCAGGGGCGCCGACTCCGATCACTGCCTTCATGAGTGCCGGGCCCAAGGCCGCTGCTTTTGCCGCGTTCATGCGTGTGACCATCATTGGTCTGGACGGCCTGCAGTCTGAGTTGACATCCCTGTTCTGGGTTCTGGCAGTCTTAACCATGACGATTGGTAACTTCATTGCCCTGAGTCAAACCGACCTGAAGCGGATGCTGGCCTACTCGTCGATCTCTCATGCCGGTTACGCCATGGTTGGTATGGTGGCCTGGAATGAGGTCGGCTTGGCTGCGATTCTCTATTACATGCTGGTTTACACCTTTCATGAATATGGGCGCTTTTGCTGTACTGGTCCTGATTGGCAAGAAGGGTGAAAACAATTTGACTCTGGATGGTATCGCCGGTCTCGGTTACAAAAACCGATCCTCGGGATTGCCCTCTGTATTTTCCTCTTTTCTCTGATGGGCCTTCCTCCGACGGCCGGCTTTACCGGTAAGTTCTATATCTTTGCCGGTGCTATCAAATCCGGTTACATCTGGTTGGCCGTGCTCGGGATGCTTAATTCCGCCGTATCGCTCTTTTATTACCTGCGCGTTATGGTTCAGATGTACTTCAGGGATCCGGAAGAAGATTTCTCCTGGGTAACTATCAACGTGCCGACGGCTATCTCGATCTTTATCTCGATCGTCGGTGTTCTTTATCTCGGCGTTGTCCCCGGGACTCTGATGAACCTTGCCAAGATGGCGGGTTTCTGATCAGCTTCTGAATAAATGATTAAAAGCCTCCGGTTAGTCGGAGGCTTTTTTTATTGGCGCCGATTTCAGTTAGAATCTTAAGACTGGTAATAACCGAACAGAGGATCGTCCACGCGATCGATCGCTAAAGGATCAAGTCTATGAAAGTTGTATCGTTCAATGTCAATGGAATCAGGGCCCGCATTCATCAGCTAAAGGCTCTTGTTGATACTCAGGCGCCCGATATTATCGGACTGCAGGAAATTAAGGTGCACGACAGTGAATTCCCCTACGATGATCTCAACGATTTGGGCTATCACATGGTGCATCATGGACAAAAGGGGCATTATGGTGTTGCGACCTTTTCAAGGTTGGAACCGATTTCCATACAGAAAGGTTATCCCGGGGAAGATATAACTCATCAACGGAGGATGCTGATTACAGAATACCAGCTTGAAAATGGTGAGAGGCTGAAAGTTTTGAACGGCTATTTCCCGCAGGGGGAAAACCGGGAGCATCCCGAGAAATTTCCGAACAAAGAAGCTTTTTACCGCAATCTTCAAAATTGGCTGGAACAGAATGCCGATCCATCTGAAAACCTGATTGTGCTTGGTGATATGAATATTTCTCCGCAAGACAGCGATATCGGTATCGGTGAAGATAACCGTAAGCGCTGGCTGAAAACAGGAAAACAAGCTTTTTGCCTGAAGAGCGCGAATGGATGGACCGCTTGAAGGCGTGGGGTCTGGTTGACACGTTCAGGGTAGCCAACCCCGACGTCTCCGATCGCTTCAGTTGGTTCGACTATCGCTCCAAAGGTTTTGAGCGCGAGCCTAAACGAGGTTTGAGAATTGACCTGATCATGGCAACAGAGGCCCTCAATCGACGTTGTACAGCGACCGGAATCGATTACGAACTGCGTGCAATGGCAAAACCATCCGACCACTGTCCGATCTGGGCCGAATTTGACCTGTAGGACGGCTTATTCTTCACAGTGACCTGGGTCTTAAACGAAATACAGCCAGACCAGACAGCATGACGGTGCCAGCGGCCAGAAACAGAGCCGTAAATCCAGCTGTCTGGCCGATCATGCCGAGGAACAGAGCACCGATAAATGCGCCGCTGTCGATGGCACCGGTGAAGATTCCCATCACCTTACCGCGAACGGCATAAGGCTCATTGCGGACCGCCATGGCGTTGAGCGAGGGAAAGAGCAGGCCATGTCCGAGACCGAACAGGAAGCCGACGATCAGCAACAGGCTGTTCCCTGAACCAGAGGGACCAGAAACATGGCTGTGACAGCGAGGATGATACCCAGGGGATGATCTGCTGTTCACCGACCCGGTCTGCCAGGCGACCTGCAACAACGCGGATGCCGACCGCTGCAGCCGAATAGGCCAGATAGTAGGCCGAAATCAGGGTCAGTGAGCGCTGTTCAGCGAAGGGTGCGATGAAGTTTCCCGTTGCCGCCAGACCGATGCCGAAGGTCAGGGCAACACCTGCGCAGGTCAGTTGCTTGCGGGTGAAAAGCAGTGTCAGAAAGGTGGGTTGGATCGCGCTGTCAGAAGTTGAAAGTTGTCTTTTTTCGCGCAGTGGCAGCTGAAGGAGCAAAGCACAGCAGGCAAAGGCTGAAGCGCAGAGAAAAAAGCTGTTTCGCCGTAACCTTTGAGAACAAATTCGCACACCAATGGGCCGATCGCCATGCCGCACAGTCCAGATGAACCAAAGATCCCCACACCTTCATTGAGACGACGGACTGGAATAATATCAACAACGAAGGTCATGATTGAGGTGAAGCAGATAGCCAATCCAACACCATGGATGATCCTGATAAGCAGCAACCATGGATAATCGTTGTGAAGTTCTCCATTCAGCAAGAGGTGGAGGAGTGGCATCAGGGTCATGATCAGACAACCGGATGCGTAACACTTTTTACGGCCGACCCGGTCGATCATGGTTGCAACCCAGGGTCTTGATAGTGCCGAAGCACAGGCAAAGGTACCCATGATGATACCGATATCGCGACTGTTTCCGCCGTGGTCGGTGATGATCAACGGGAACAGAAAAAAGCCGCAAGCTCGACACATGGCAAAAGTTAGCCAGAAACAGAGCAACAAAGGAAGGCGTATAAAGTTTCATAGGCAGCGCTGTATTCATATCGAGGGTCACAAAGCCCTCAAATTACGTAGTCCTAAACCGCCGCTGGAGTGGCTGCAAACCGGGTCGCGGTTATTTATGGAAAGCGTTGACGATATATCAGTGCGGATGGCTGACAACAGCGGACGCAGGACAGCAACACACATCCATGGGCGCATCATACGCCGGTTGGAACAAACTTAAAAGAACTTGTTCCAGAACAGAGCCGGGTGTAGATTAACTTGCCGATAAAATGACAATGTTATGGAGTTACGTTGATAAAAGGATCGGGTGTAATGGACAAGACACAGCTGTGGAATAAAACCAGAACATTGCTGGAGATGATCAAGTTCTCCCATACCATATTTGCCTTTCCCTTCGCCCTGATGGGGGTTGTTCTGGCCTCTCTGGCCAATGGACAGGCACCTGGCTTCGGCCAGGTTTCTGGATCTGTATCGCCATGGTCGGAGCGCGAACCGCAGCTATGGGCCTCAACCGCCTGATCGATGCAAAGATCGATGCCGGTAATCCGAGAACCGCTGAAAGACATATCCCCGCCGGCGATGTTTCGGTTTTGAGCTCTGCTGTTCATTCTCTTCGCTTTAGTGATTTTCTTCTTTGCCGCCTGGATGCTGAATCCACTCTGTTTTAAATTGGCTCCGGTGGCTGTATTCTTTTTATTCTTTATGCTTACAGCAAGCGCTTTACTCACTTTGCCCACATTATTCTCGGGATCTGCCTGGCTGCGGCTCCCATCGGCGCGTGGATTGCTCTACGCGGCGACATTGCCTGGCCGGTTATCGCACTGGCATTCGCTGTTTTGTTCTGGGTTGCCGGGTTCGATATCTTTTATGCTCTTCAGGATTACGATTATGATGTTCAGCATGACTTGCATTCCATCCCGTCACGTCTCGGGTTGGACAAATCGTTCACCCTGGTCAGAATCTTTCACGGGCTGATGCTGCTTTTTCTACTGCTGGTTTTGCCGGGCAGCGGCTTGGGGTGGATCTATTTCAGCGGTGTTGTCGTCGTTGCCGGATTGCTGGCCTATGAACATATGCTGGTCAAGCCGGATGATCTTTCGCGCTTGGATGCTGCTTTTTTCAATATGAACGGCTATATCAGCGTGACGATATTTGTGTTTACCCTGATCGATGCACTCGCATGAGTTGCTCTTGCAGTTAAGGTAGGAAAAAATGATGTTGTTTGAACAAATCAAAGACAAGATTGAAAACAACCAACGTGTCGGTGAAAAGGACGCCATTGCTCTATTTGAATCACACGATCTGTTACAGATCGGTGAACTGGCTGCTGAGGTTAACCGCCGAAAAAATTCTGATCGGGTGTTTTTCAACGTTAACCGACATATAAATTATACGAACCTCTGTGTAAACCAGTGTATCTTCTGCGCTTTTTCCAAGGAAGAAGGTGAAGAGGGCGGCTATACGCTTGCCCTGGAACAGGTGTGTGAAAAGGCGATAGAAGCTGTGGCTGCAGGAGCGACGGAAATTCACTCTGTTGGCGGGTTGCACCCGACGTTGCCGTTTGAATTTTATCTCGACATGATCAGGGCAATCAAAGAGGTCTCTCCGTCATTGCATGTGAAGGCATTCACTGCCGTTGAGATCGATTACTTCTCGCGCATAAGTGGTTTGACTGTTGGCGAGGTGATAGACGCGTTGAAAAAGCTGGTCTGGGATCGATGCCGGGAGGGGGAGCAGAGATTCTGGGAAAAGAGGTCCGGGACAAGATCTGTCCGGAAAAATCTCCGGAGAGCGCTGGCTTGAGGTGACGGAACAGGTCCATGATGCTGGACTGAAACCAATGCCACCATGCTTTTCGGTCATCTGGAAAATTATGCCGACCGGGTCGATCATCTACGCCAACTGCGTGAGCTTCAGGACCGCACGGGCGGCTTCCAGAGTTTTATTCCTCTCGCATTTCAGCCCGATAATACCAGAGTTCCGGGCGCGACCGGTGTGAGTGGAGTCGATGCCTTGAAAACCCTGGCAATCAGCCGTATCTATCTCGATAACTTTCAACATGTTAAAGCCTACTGGGTCATGCTCGGATTGAAAATCGCCCAGACAGCACTCTGTTTTGGTGTTAATGACCTTGACGGTACGGTTATCGAAGAACAGATTGGTCATGATGCCGGAGCCGATTCACCACAGGTCATTGCCAAGGAGCGGATCATCAACCTGATCCGTAAAGCCGGTAAAACACCGATCGAACGGGATACCCTGTACAATGAGCTGAGGGCTTATTAACGATAGCGATTCTGACGGGAAACATGTCCCCACTCTCGGATCAATACAGAGCAGACAGAATATGAATTTTGAACAGATAAAGACAAAAGTGCAGGAAAACAGTGCAATCAATCGCGAAGAAGCTCTCTGGCTGCTGACTGAAGCGGACCTGCTCGACGTTGGTAAGCTGGCGGATGGGATCAGGCAGAAAAACATCCCGAAGGACGGGTCACCTATGTGGTCGATCGCAACGTCAACTACTCGAATGTGTGCGAATCAAAATGCAAATTTGCGCATTTTACCGCGATGCCGGCGACAGCGATGCTTACCTTCTGAGTCATGAAGAGATTTATGCCAAGGTGCAGGAACTGGTTGAACACGGCGGCACCCAGCTGTTGATGCAGGGCGGGATCCATCCAACTCTGACCATCGACTGGTATGAAGACCTGTTCCGGGAGCTGACAAAGCGCTTTCCCCAGGTTCAGATCCATTCCCTCTCCCCGGCTGAAGTGGTTCATGTCGCCAAACTATCGGGGATTTCCATGGGGCAGTGTCTCAAGCGCCTGCAAAGCGCCGGTCTCGCGTCGGTTCCGGGCGGTGGCGCGGAATTCTGGTTGACTCCGTGCGCAAAAGATATCGCCCAATAAATCGGCTGGCGCCAATGGCCGAAGTGATGGAAGAGCCATAGAATCGGTATGCGCACTACAGCGACCATGATGTTCGGCAGTGAAGAAACAGCGCAGGATATTGTCGAACACCTGTTCCGTATCCGTGAAATTCAAGAACGGACAGGAGGCTTTACCGCATTTATCCCCTGGTCGTTTCAACCGGATAACACAGAACTGGGGGGAGAGCCGGCAACGGGTATTGAGTATCTGAAGATCCTGGCTCTGTCACGTATTGTACTCGACAATGTCGATAATATTCAGGGCAGCTGGGTTACGCAAGGGGATCGTATGGCTCAGGTCGCGCTCTTTTTTGGCGCAAACGACCTGGGCGGAACCATGCTGGAAGAAAATGTCGTCGCGGCGGCGGGTTGCTCTTTCCGCATTTCTCAGGCGGATCTGGTCGATCTGATTCGCGGTGCTGGCTTTATCCCGGCCCAGCGGACGACTGAGTACAAAATTTTGCAGGAGTATTGAGGCCGGCTTGAACCACAGAGATACCGAGACGCAGAGAGCCTTAGTGTGTTTCGGTCCTGGTCGATGATCCACAGGTTCAAATCGTCATGCTGAATAATATTCACAGAGGAGGTTCGATGACTGAGAAACTTTATCTTCTGAGTGACTCTGATCCTCTGTGGTTAACAGGAGTTTTAAATGTTACCTCTTAGAGAAAATATCAAAGCCATGGCTGGCTACGTACCCGGTTTTCAGCCTGATGGAGAGGGTTGGACAAAGCTGAATTCAAATGAAACCCCTACCCGCCCTCCCCTAAGGTGGTTGAAGCGATCATGGCTGAACTGGCCAATGGGGGTGAAAACCTGCGTAAATATCCGATGCCGGGAGTAAAAATCGCGCAAGATCGCGGCTGATCTTTACGGTTATGACCCCTCCTGGGTGATTATGGCCAACGGCTCCGATGAGCTGCTCAATAATCTGATCCGTGCTTTTGCCGGTGAAGGGGATGAGATCGGCTATGTCAATCCGTCCTACTCCTACTATGGCCCCTGGCGGAAATCCAGGCGCAAAGATCAGAACCTTCGGCCTGACTGAAGATCATCGCATCGCCGCTTTCCCAGGCAGCTACGAGGGCAAGATCTTCTTCCTGACCAGCCCCAATGCCCCGCTCGGTTGCTGTTTCAGCAATGCCTATATTGAAGAGTTGGTCCAACGCTGTACGGGAATTCTGGTCGTCGATGAAGCCTATGTCGATTTTGCCGCCGAAAACGCAATGGAACTGGTCCGCAAGTATGAAAACCTGGTGGTGACCCGTACCTTTTCCAAAAGTTATGCGTTGGCCGGCATGCGCATCGGCTTAGCTGTGGCCCGTCCAGAAATCGTCGCAGCGCTCGATAAAATAAGGGATCACTACCACCTTGACCGGTTGGCGCTGGTGGCTGCCGAGGCGGCTTTGCTTGATCAGGACTATCTGGCTTCGACCGTTACAAAGGTTTGCGCAACCCGCGAATGGTTCAGTGCCGAACTGCGCAAGCTGGGATATCAGGTCGATTCTTCCGGTGCTAACTATATTTTTGCGATCTCCGCAGACAGGAATGGCAAGCGCGTTTACGATAGGCTCTATGCTGAAAAAATCCTGGTCCGCTACTTTTCTGATCCATTGTTGCAGCATGGCGTGCGCATCTCAATCGGCACTCGTGAAGAAATGGAACTGACCTTGAAAGCGATGGCAGCGCTTGATTGAGTTGCCCTTCCCTGCGGATAAGTTTTCAATCTCCCTTCTGGACTGGTATGGTCGGCAGGGACGTTCTCTGCCCTGGCGTGAAACCCGTGACCCCTATCGGATCTGGCTCTCAGAGATCATGCTGCAGCAGACAACGGTTGCGGCAGTGATCGATTACTATCAGCGCTTTCTGAAGGCTTTCCCGACATTGGAGAGCCTGGCCGCAGCAACCCAGGAGGATGTGATCAATCTCTGGGCCGGCTTGGGCTACTATTCGCGTGCACGGAATCTGCATCGTGCCGCACAGTTGCTTGTTACTGAATATGAAGGTCGCTTTCCTGAAGATGTTGACAGTTTGCAACAACTCCCGGGGATTGGCCGATCGACCGCCGGAGCGATAGCCGCTCTGGCCTTTGAACAACGGGCAGCGATTCTCGATGGTAACGTCCGCCGCGTGCTCTGCCGCCTTTGCGCTCTGCAGCAACCGCCCCGTTCGACGGCATCAGAAAAGCAGCTGTGGCTCTGGACGGAGCAATTGACTCCGGTCGAGCGGATTCATGATTATACCCAGGCGATCATGGATCTGGGGGCAACGGTCTGCGTCCCCAGAAAGCCGTTGTGTGAGCAGTGTCCGGTTGCTTCCTCTGTCAGGCACGCCAACTGGGGCTGGAGAATGAACTGCCGCTGAAACAGGTGAAAAGCAGGTTCCGCTGCGGCAGCAAATAGCATTGATGGTTGAAAAGAGGGCCGCTTTCTTGTGCATCGACGCCCTGCTGAAGGTTTTTGGGCGGATTGTGGGAGTTTCCGAATATCGGCCTGGGGGAAGACGAAGCTCCCGACCGGAAACTGACCCTGTTGCTGCAAGATTTGTCGATTCAGGCGAAGCCTGTCGCGCTGGGTCAGATCAGGCACATTTACAGTCATTTCCGCCTCGAGCTGTTTCTGTTTAAGGTCGGGACAGATAATTTCCTGGCCGCTGAAGGTCGTCATCACTGGTGTACTCGAGATGAATTAAATGGGTTGGCACTTCACGGTGCGCATAAAAAAGCCCTTAAAGTATTAACGAAAGTTGGAGAATAGATGTCTTTACCGCCCATTTTGACCACGACTGAAGAGGTCGTTGAGCTGGTTGCCATGCTGCAGGCAGAAACCGTCATTGCTGTCGACCTTGAAGCTGACTCGATGCATAATTATCAGGAAAAGGTCTGCCTGCTGCAATTTTCAACCCGCGCTGCAACTGTTCTGCTTGACCCGCTGGACGGCGCTGATCTGTCGGCTCTTAAACCGGTCATGGCAGATCCGGACGTGCGTAAGATTTTCACGCTGCCGATTATGATATCCGCTGCCTGGCTCGTGATTTTGATATTGAGATCAACGGTTTATTCGATACCATGATCTCGTCCCAATTCCTGGGGAGGCACGTTTCGGATTGGCCGACATGCTGAAAAAGCACTTTGATCTGGATCTGGATAAAAAGTATCAACGGGCCGATTGGTCAAAACGACCACTTTCGGAAGGGATGATCCGTTATGCCGCCGGGGATACCAGCTATCTGCATGAATTGAGTGGGATTCTGGAGCGCCAGCTGAAAGAAAAAGGCCGGCTTGAATGGGTCGAGGAGGAGTTCCGGTTACTTGAAAAGGTTCGCTTTGCTGTTCACCAGGGACCCGAATTCCTGCGTTTTAAAGGCGCTGGAACCTTAAGGGGGAGGCAGTTGGCGGCTGTAGAGCAGTTACTTCAGTGGCGTGATCAGGAAGCTCAGAGACGTGATTGTCCGCTCTACAAGGTTCTGGGGAATAAGGTTGTGCTCGAACTGGCGCGGCTGATGCCGGATGATCAATGGCAGTTGGCTAAAGTCCCCGGTATCTCACCCCGTCTGGTCGAGCGTTATGGTGACAAGCTGATGGCTGCCATGACTGCCGCCAGGGAGATTCCTGAAGCAGATCTCCCGGTTTATCCGCGAGGTGTCCGTAAGGAAAAGGATCCGCGCAGTGAAAAGCGTCTGACCCGACTCAAAGACTGGCGTAAAAAAGCTGCAGCCGATCTGGAGCTTGATCCGGGCGTGTTGATCAACAATGCCACGATGGAAGAGCTGGCCTATAAGCACCCTGCCGGGGAAAAGAGCTGCAGCAGGTCAAGCTGTTGAAGAACTGGCAGCGGAAAGAGCTGGGCGAAGATATCCTGAGCGTCATCAACTGATACCTCGGTTGCACCCTTCTCTATGCCGGCGCCACAAACTCGGACCGGAGATGGGTGTTTACTCGCTACCATGAATGTCAGGTTGTCATTCCCCTCCCCCGTTTTTCAACGGATCTTGTCGCTCCTCTGACGGAGCTCTTTTCTCTTGAACTGCAAATGAGTGCCTTCCGTTTAAACGTTACATTTTGTACCTGTGCCTTATTGTGACCGATCGGAGCAGCTGGAAGAAAG
>LQAG01000050.1_pt1 | contig 64213 bp, 92 predicted proteins | sample 1535801 | NCBI WGS metagenome assembly LQAG01 (sample SAMN04331584, study PRJNA305678) | bioreactor metagenome | isolation source: bioreactor_3 inoculated with Wadden Sea sediment 1st replicate of a... | place: Germany:Bremen
TCTCAGTTCAATGAGATTCATCATTTTTCCGCATTCATTATATGAACAACTTCTTGGCAGGTGTAGTCATCCTTGTGATAGCGGTTAAAGTAGGTGGTTATGCCGAAAATCAGATTGGAGTTGAAAATTTTATACTTTTTGCGAAGTGTCTTAAGTATCTGTCTTTTTTGCATCATAGGTTGCATAAATGTAAATCTGGATCTATTAAGATGCTGTTCCACAAACATATACTTGAATATGGCTTCTTTAAACCTATAGACTCGACTTAAAAATCAATATACTCCTCGTTTACAATTTGAAATTTGGTGTTCTCAAGGAGTTCAGAAACATGGCATCCGGGTCCCCATCAATGAGTTCTTGAAGATTGTCCTTTAACTCACTGATATCCTTTGAATTCTCATATTCCTCAGTCAAATTATATAAAAGGTGTCTGGCTGTTTTAAAATCAAAGTTAACAGCATATCTACATGAATCCATGAGCACTGCTGCATCAGAGTTTTCAAGTCCGATTTCAGATAGTAATTCCAGCGCACCACCATAATCATAGCGGTCTATTAGCTAATTATTACATTGTAGGACCTGATCATAGGCGAACTCCTCCAGCTGTCTTATTTTATAGAATCAAGAAAATTCCTGATTTCTTCTGATTCGCTTGTGTACGCATTATTGTTGATAATCAATTATACCCATGTAAGAGTTGAGAATTGACATTTTTCTCCTTGGATGCACCGTATTTTTTGTCTCCCACTATAGGATGGCCAATATAGCGCATAGACTCTCTGATTTGATGGGATCTTCCAGTGTGGAGTTCCACTTCTAAAAGTGTGTAATTGCCTATCACTTTTAGAGGCCTATAGTCTGTATGACAAAACTTGGCCTTGTCATCTTTTTGATTTTGCGAAAGCCTCACCTTGTTCTTGGCTTCGTCTTTGACAAGCCATCCCTTAACCGTTCCAGCCTCTTTCACAACACCCTCTACAACACACTGGTAGAATTTCTTGATTTTCCTGTTTCTCATAAGTTCATTGTATTCTTTCAACGACTGATAATTCTTACCAAAGATCACGAGCCCACTCGTGTTTTTGTCAAGCCTTTTGAATGGAGGCTGGCTTAAAGGTTCTTGAGCTCATGTGCTTCAAATACACTTGAACTTTTGATGACAAGGTGTTTTTAAACTCATTTTTATCCGGGTGGGTCAGAACGCCGCTCGGCTTGTCAACAATAAGAATATCATCGTCTTCATAAATAATATTCAGGCCCACATCACTTGCTTCAACTTGAACTTCTGCTTTTACTAGTTTTCCATAGGACTCATCACTTAAATAAATATCAAGCTTGTCACCATGCTCTAAGAAATAGTCTTCTTTTACACGGACGCCATTGACCTTGAAGACCTTTTTCCGAATCAGCTTGTAGACATTGGTCCGGCTGGAATTATTGAGGTACTTAAGCAAAAACCTATCCAGTCTTTGTCCCGCTTCATTTTTTCCTATTTGAACTGTTTTCATTTTATCTCACTCCGTATACATCATTCATATATTTATATCTCGCGTATTGCCATAAGTCCCATTTGATAAACAGGCTTGTATCCCAGTGCCTCATAGACTTTTATGGCTGCTATATTGTCCTTCATAACAAGTAAGTTCACATGTAGATTCTTTCCTAACATACGATGGGTTAAGACCGATGTGAGCCTTTTCCCAACGCCCTTGCCCCGGACCGATGGCCTTGTGAACACCCCGCCGAGCTGGGCAAATGTCCTTGTTTCAAACTCAATGACAGCCTGTCCTTTGATTTGGCTGTCTTCTATGTAATATATATAATTCTCTATGGCACCAACTTTGTCCTTTAGCTGATTGACCGTTAAAGGATTTCTTCCAAAGGCTTTTTCCACACTCAGCAAAAAGGGCACAGCATCTCGAATGGGAATAAGGGCTGCGTCCACCACCATACCGTGGCTTTGATCCGATGGTTTAAAGGTGTCTTTGTTCACATGCATAACACTGCATAAGTCAATGTCATCACATATGGCGACACGGGTTAAAACCCCTTGAATCCGTTTCAAATCCTCAGGACTTGCCTTTATAATGCCTGGCTTATATTGACGAATAACTTTAAGAAAATCCAGTTTATTGTATATGCTATCATCTTCAAAATGACACGTCATAACCCTAGTTGAGGAAAATGACACCATTCCGATCATGATCTTATCCCGAATATACCCATAAAATGTGCTACCATTGCGAAGGGTCCAGTCCCCATTCACTTTTTTTAATCCATAGTAAAACCCATGAGTTGCAAAATCATGCCTCTCTATGTAATCCAGTATGTATTTGACATGTTGTCTTTTCAACTCAAAAAATGCTTCCATCACAGCCCCCTGCTTATCCTGGCGGATATTTTCATTATGTAGATTGTATCACGGTTTTAACTATTTTGAAACCTACTGAGCCATTGGAATTAACCCATTAATGTGGTATGCTATTGGAAGAAACCAGATCCACATTAAAGACTGGTGTAAAAACGGACAGGAGATCTTAATATGCTCGAAAAATTAAAGATATATTATACGATGTGAGTGATATTGTTTTATCCCTGATCATCGTCGCTCTCATATTCTTTGTCGTTTTCATGGAAAATTTCAGATTCATTGGCCTTTGATATAACGATCCCTGAAAAAACAGACATAGCAGAGGGGATCAGCCAGGATCCAAACATTATAGATATTGAAGAAGCTGGTGATGACGACTCTGTCATTGCAGAAGAGACAGGCAGTGAAGCTGGTCAAACAGAAGGCGCCGATCCTGCAACAGGTGGGGACACGGAGGGCACAGGCTCCACATCTACTGATGCCAAACCAGGCGGTACACAAGTCAACCTAGTCGGTCAGGAAAAAACCATTGTGATTGAGTCTGGATCATCAGGCTATTCTATTGGGACCCTGCTTGAAGAAGAGGGGCTTGTACCTGATACACAAACATTTATTAAACGCGTTGAAGAACTCGGTCTTGGAGCCAAACTTCGAAGCGGTACTTTTGATTTATCAACTGATATGTCTCTTGATGAGATTATTTATAAGATTTCTGGACAATAAAGCTTTTAATCAAGCGACTATATTTGCAGTCTCGTCCATCCTACTTCAAAATTTAAGCGTGTGCTTTATGAAATCATAAAGCACACGCTTTTTAAATATCTATTTGCTGAAGAGCTGAGACTTCCGCTTCACTAAGTTCACGGTAGTCTCCTAGTCCAAGATTTTCGTCAAGCTTCAAGGCCCCATCTGAATGCGCTTAAGATACGTCACCTTTTTTCCAACCGACTCAAACATGCGCTTGACCTGATGGAACTTACCTTCCATAATGGTCAGTTCAATTTCCGATTCGGAGTCACTTTTGAGTATGGTAAGTGAAGCAGGCATGGTCTCATAACCATCGTCTAAAGTCACCCCTCTTTAAAGGCTTTTATATCGTCCTCTGTGACCTTGCCGTCAATAACCGCATAATATTTTTGGGGACGTGTTTTTTGGGAGAAAGGATATTATGGGCCATTTTGCCATCATTCGATAGTATGAGAAGCCCCTCAGTATCCTTATCCAGTCTTCCAACTGGGAAAAAGTTCATAGTGTTCATATCCCTTTATAAGTTCAAGCACCGTTCTTTCCCTAGAGTCTTCTGTGGCGGATACATATCCATCCGGTTTATGGAGCATAATATAAACCAGGGGCTTATATCCAATATTTTGCCCCATAAATTCCACTTGATCCTTGTCTGGATGCACATGTTTGCCAGGGTCTTTTTCCACCTGTCCATTGACCGAAGCCCGCCTTTTTGATCAGTATTTTGAGTTCTTTTCTTGATCCACACCCCATATTTCCTAGGTATTTATCTAAACGCATACATCCTCCTCATTTCTAATATTTATACTTTAAACTCGTGTATTTCCAACGCTTCAGCGGGTCGCTGGACGTCCCACATCCCGCGGGACTATAACCACTAATTACTATTTTTGTTGTTTTTTATTGCAAGATCCATCGATATCTTTGTCATTTCTCATGAAAGTCTGCCTTATTTTCTCGCCAATCGTTTTCCTAGCTTGACAAAGATCAGGAACTTACATATATTCTTTATGTCATATGGATTATCATAGCATAGAGACAGACAGAACGACAGAGATAATACATCTAGAAAATATTCATGATAATGAGTAATTATTCATGAAAGTGTAAAATATTCTTAGGAGGGTGTAACGATGGCATTAGTTACAACGAAAGAAATGTTCAAAAAGGCATACGAAGGCGGTTACGCAATCGGTGCTTTCAACATCAACAACATGGAAATTGTACAGGGTATTGTTGACGCAGCGGCAAAGGCGAAATCGCCAGTCATGCTACAGGTATCTTCAGGCGCTCTTAAGTACATGCGTCCAGCTTACCTACTTAAGCTTGTAGAAGCAGCGGTTGAAGACACTGGTGTTGACCTAGCGCTTCACCTTGACCACGGTGCTGACTTCGAAGCATGTAAAACTGCAATCGATCTAGGCTTCACTTCTGTAATGATTGATGGATCTCACCACTCATTCGAAGAAAACATCGCTGTTACAAAGAAGGTTGTTGAGTACGCTCACGAACGCGGCGTTGTTGTTGAAGCAGAACTTGGTCAACTTGCAGGCGTTGAAGATGACGTTAACGTAAGTGCAGAAGATGCAACTTATACTGACCCACAACAAGCCAAAGAGTTTGTTGAAAGAACTGGCGTTGATTCACTGGCCATCGCTATTGGTACAAGCCATGGCGCTAACAAGTTTGAAGGCGAGCCGCAACTAGATTTCGATCGTCTAAAAGAAATCATGGATCTTCTACCTGGTTTCCCTCTTGTACTACACGGCGCTTCTTCTGTATATCCTGAAGCTGTTGCTCTTTGCAACGATAACGGCGGTTCTCTAAAGGGCACTAAGGGTGTTCCAGATGAAATGCTTCGTGAAGCAAACCGTCTAGGCGTTTGCAAAATCAACGTTGACACAGACCTACGTATTGCTGTAACTGGCAGCGTGCGTAAAGTCTTTACTGAAAAGCCAGGCGAGTTCGACCCTAGAAAGTACCTAGGCCCAGCTCGTGAAGCGATCACTGATGTTGTATACCACAAGATCATGAACGTGTTTGGTAGCAGCGACAAACTTTAATACTAAACACCAAAACGCTGTCTGATTATTTCAGACAGCGTTTTTTTAATGATTAGCATTATATCTACTTTTAAGTGACTTACATTGTATTTATACCACCATGAATCTAAACTTTAATGCAGGTCTATTTTATCAACTCATTTTTTTACAAAAGCATATTAAAGGTCGAACTTATACTCTGGGTACTGGGTATAGTCATCAAGAATAATTTCATAATCAACCCCTGAATCCTCAATAACGGATTTTAATATTTTTTTCTCTTTGCTGTCCCTGTATCATAAACACACACAGAAGGCCTCCTAGCTTTAATTCATCAAGTATACGCTTCACAAATTCAGACTCTTTTACCCTGTCGTTTTTTATAAAAAATGTAGCATTGAATCTAGCAGGACCACATCATATTCCTTTGACACATTAAAGGTGTATACATCATCCACAAGCCCTTTCAACTTCAGATTTCTTTCTTTGGCTTTTTGAGCATTTGTTCAACGCCCACCTCTGAATGATCAACACCCGTTACAGTGTAACCTAAGGATGCCAAGTAGAGTGCATCTCGCCCTTGTCCACAACCTAGATCAAGAATATGCTCACGTGCCTTTCTATTGTTAAAGAAATCCTTCAAACCAGGGTAGGGTTCTCCAAAGTAATCTTCTTTCTTATAATAATCATTGTACACAGTTCCCATTCTTTAACTCACTTTCTCCACCTGAATCTGTAGCTCAAATACAGTTCTATCCTCTTCCAGAAAAAGAGACAGTTCTGGGTGCTCTCGTTCAATAACAGACTCTCCCACCCGCTTTAGCTTTGACCTAACAGATATGCGTCTATCTCTTTTCTTAGACTGGGCAGTTCAAATAAATTTCCATGCTTGAAGGGTAGAAATAGACAAGTACAGCCCTCTGACAAACCCGAGTCCCCTCTTCTTGACTTGGCACCTCTATACAAATATTTGACTTAATGTTCTCACCACGATTTAGTTCATTGTATGGATAAACAATCAACAAGGTCTTTTCTGAGTAACTTTTCTTTCGTATGAGGTTCTCAAACTTGTCATAGTATCTTTTAGGAGATGCCATAATTTCAGATTCAAGGGGGTCTAATATATACAAGTACCTTTCCTTTTGCTGTCTCAATAGAAAGGATAAGTCCATGGACTGCTGACTTAATATATCTTGCAACTGGGTGATATCGTCATGAATTTGCGTCAAGCGGTCAATTTTATTTTTAAGCCCGCCCTGATGCTTCCTTAGGAGTTCCACGTACTCTGACTCATTTAAACTTCTGCTTAAAAGCATGTCCATTTCACTTAAAGATAATTCCAAGTCTTTGAAAAGAAATATCTGCCTTAACAGCTGTAAGTCTTCAAACCCATATAGACGGTAACCATTTTCCTGTTTTTCAGGATGAATGAGTCCTTTTTTTTCATAGTGTCTCAAAGTTTCCACCGTCGTGTTGAACATGGCTGACACTTCACTTTTTATCAGCTTATCTCTTTCCACTTTAGCCACTCCTTTGGGTGTTTTAATGGTTGATGCTTACTCAATACTGTATAGTTCCTTATATAATACCCCTTTGGTAATGCTCTTAAATAATCAACGCCTTTTAAACAAATAATAGTCCGGCATTCTTTTATATTTGGGACCCTTCATGGTAACCTTGACCTTTTCAAGATCAACAGGTCTTTGTCTTTTAAATGTGAAATAGTCTTCCAAATGATCAACAAGAATTTCATATCCATCTTTACCAGTGGTTATGACACCAAGAAAAACATAGGTATCATCGAACCGGGCCAGTGTTGCATCTCCATGACTGTCATTGGCTAGTAGAATACCACCTGATTTTAAGTAGTCCTTGCAGGCCTGGGAAACAAAGCCAGCATACTGGGAAATAAGTAGGTCAGCATGGCCATGGGGAATATCAAGAGCAAGCCAGTAGTCATTGTCATAGTAGGTCACCACGGTTTCTTTGTCATAACATTTGTTTTGGTCTATTAATTTTTTTTATGTCATCTTCATGGTCAAAGAATTTCTTAGCCTTTTTTGCGTTGTCAATATAAATCATTTCTGGAATTAGAAACGATGGGGTTATGTGAATATATGACCCCGGGTATATTCCTTTTTCAATCCTATACGTTCTAACAACCTTTTCAAAGAGATCATACCTATCAAATGTCACTTTCAATCCACTGGTCCAGTGGTTTGCATATACTCATTATACATTTTTTCTGCTTTTGACTCGGTCTTCACTTTAATTAAGGCTTTTCTATCATCTTGAATACCCATTACTCTATCCTCCAGTTCTACAGTTCTCAGCCTCCTACATTGCCTTTGTCCATAAACAGGTCACTTACTCTAGTACTTTTAATTTTGAAATATTGAGTCTATTCATAAAGACCATCAGGCCTAAAATCATTATGATGTCTGCCAGAGCAAATCCCGTTGCCACACCCACAGCCCCAGTATATTTTATAAAAATGAATACAACCGGCGGTATGAGCATAAGTGTTCGAACACAAGATATAAGGCAGATTCCATAGGCCTGTTTATAGCTGTAAAAAATATGGTTAATTGTAATGGTAAGTTGGAAAGTAAAGTCGCTGCCCCTATGGTCATATAGAAAAAGACGCCTATTTCAATAATCGCTTGTCCATTTAGAAAAAGACCTAATATCCATCTCACAAATGGCATCAAACCAATATATATAAGGAGACCATAGGCAAAGCTTTTTCGAATAGAATAAGAAATTAGGGGTTTTAGTCCAGCAAATCTTTTTTCTCCCATCATTTGAGAGAGCATTGGCTGAAGGCCCATCGAAGCACCCAAATATATACTATAGAACATAGAAATAATAATGTTTGCCGCTGCATAAGCTTCAAAATGTCCCGGTGTTAAATACGTTATAAAAGCCATATTAACCACATACACCATAACCGATTCCACTATCATAACTGCGAAATCACTTATGCCGTTATAAATCACTCTAAATATTGCTTTCAACTCAAATAGGGGTTTTGAAAACTTAATGGTTGTCTCTCTGGAAAGGAAATAATAAAACCCAGCCCCACATTCGAAGGCTGTACTTACAAGCGTTGCAAGGGCTAGGCCCTTAATCCCCATACCGAGTATTGCCACTGCAAACACATTTAAAAACAGATTTAAGACAGTGGCGACTATATTGGCTTTAAAACTGTACCCTGGACTTCCGTCATTAAGAACCAGTACATCCAGACCCCGTCCTAGTAAAAGAAAGGGAAAGGACAAGGAAAACAGTTTTAAATACTCAGCTGACAGGATCAGCAGGTCCCCTCTTGCTCCAAGCAAATAGGAAAGTTCCTGACTAAAAAACAAGCCCGGAAGTGCTAGTAAAAGACCTAGACCGCCCATAAGACTTAGGACAGCACTGGAAAGTCGACTGGCTCTTTTTTCATCTTTTCGCCCTATGAGTAGTCCAACATAGGCCCCGAGTCCACTTATAAAGAGCATGGCTATTCCTGCCACCAAAAACATTAAGGGGGTAATCAATGTTGTTGCCACAAGGGCTGATGCCCCTATAAAAAGGGCTGCAATAAGCCTATCCGCTGTATGCATCAAGCTTCCAAACAGGGATCTTATTATCATTGGTCTTGCATAGGTATTAAATGTCTGTGCATTTTGATTTTCTTTCATATCTCTCACCTCACCTCAAGCATAAGGTCTGTTGTTAGACCAGAGTCAAGGGGATGTTTTAATTTTATATAAATATTTTTAAAAAAAATGTATATAATTCTATAAGCCTTGAAATCACATTGTTATAGTCAGATAGTCTATTTGTGAAAAGTTTGATTAATATCAATGTGGGTATTAAGCATGCCAGGTGTGCGTTATTGTGCTACACTATAACCGAACCGTGGCTAAACCAGGACATTTTCTGGCCCGCCATTTCGGTACTAATGATATGATCCGCTGGATCACATGGATACATAACAAGGAGGATACCTATGTCACTTGTAACAACGAAAAGAAATGTTTGAAAAAGCTTATGAGGGTGGTTATGCAGTCGGTGCATTTAATGTAAACAATATGGAGATCATTCAAGGTATTGTTGAAGCTGCACAGGAAACAAAAGCACCTTTAATCCTTCAAGTATCTGCTGGCGCACGTAAATACGCAAAGCCTGCATATCTGAAGCATCTAGTTTTAGCAGCTGTTGAAGACACTGGCCTTGATATCGCACTTCACCTTGATCATGGTGACAGCTTTGAAATCTGCAAGCAGTGTATTGATGATGGGTTCACATCTGTCATGATAGATGGTTCTGCCCTTCCATATGAAGAAAACATCGCCCTTACAAAAAGGTTGTTGAATATGCACACGCTCGTGGTGTTGTCGTTGAAGCAGAACTTGGTAACTGGCTGGCGTTGAAGATGATGTTAACGTAAGCGCTGAAGATGCAACATATACTGACCCTGACCAAGCTGTTGATTTTGTAAAACGCACAGGTTGTGACTCGCTTGCCATTGCCATCGGCACAAGCCACGGTGCTTACAAGTTCACTGGCGAACCAAAGCTTGACTATGCACGTCTTGAAAAAATCACAAAAATGCTTCCTGGTTTCCCACTTGTCCTACATGGTGCTTCTACTGTTATTAAAGATTTTGTAGACAAATGCAACGAGTATGGCGGAGACATTCCAGGGGCTCAAGGTGTTCCTGAGGACATGCTTAAAAAGGCTGCACAATTTGGCGTATGCAAAATCAATATTGATACAGACCTTCGTCTTGCTATGACAGCTTCTATTCGCGAAAACTTCGCCAAGAACCCTAAAGAATTTGACCCAAGAAAGTATCTTGGTCCTGGCCGTCAAGCCATTAAAGACATGGTAAAACATAAAATTGAAAATGTACTTTGCTGTTCTGATAAAGCCTAATTAAAATCCAAAGGCAGTGTCTTACAAGTTCTTTTAAGAGAACATTGCAAGACACTGCCTTTTTTATTGAACCAATACATGCCTGAACTTTGTAATTACTGCTTTAAAGAGTTCATATAGATTTTGTAATAGTTTTCGACTTCTTTTCGAGCCTTTTCTTTCTTTTCACCTTCGGGAAGTGCCATCATCAGTGCTTCTGCCCTCCTAAAATCAATATAGGCCTTTTCAGACGGACTGAGGGCGTTGTACTCTGCATCGCTAATATCCACAAATCCGCTATCAGAGCTTCCACTTGTCCCGTCATTATAGTCTTCATCACTGTCATAATCGTTTTGACCAGCACTTGATGTATCCTCACCTTGTTCCTCATAAAAAGCATAAACATACTCCAGTGCATTTGATACAACGGTATACTCACCTTCGGTCCAGTAGTCTCCATCATATTCAAAGTCCCTTGTGAAGGTCCCCGTTGTTGTTGACATATCAACCATGTCTCTTGAGACTTTAATCAAATCATCATAGGATCTTTGAAGAATACCTATAGCTTCATCATCTGTGCGATGGGCATACTCTTCAATAACACCAAAGAAGGCCCCTAAGGCATCACGTATGGTCTCAACCTTCTCCTCTTTTGTTTGGTAGTCTACTTTGTCATCCACTCCAGATGTATCAATCGCTGCATTCCCATCATTATCATATGAATCGGCGTAGGTCTGATCCTCAATAGAGTCATCAAACATAGGCGCCTCTAGGGCGAAGTTCACATACCCTCTTCCATAGTCTGTGAATGAAAGAGCCTTGACCTGAACATCTGTGGTTCCATCAGGTCTTATCTGTGTCAATTGAACTTCATCTGGACTGCCAAGAATAATATAGTCTCCACGCTTCATCTGAAACTTAGCCACCAAATTATTTGTATATGGATCTGTTAATGTGTACATCTCACCAATAGCTAAGATGACACCATCTTTAATCAGTTCTGATTTAACCGTACTGCCCGGCATGCCCCCTGATAAATTGACATCAATATCAAAGATCCCATTTAGGTAGTTCAGCGCTCTTTGTTCAGCCTCAACTTTTTCTTTAATAAAACGCATGCGCAGATTTTTTTCCACCGTTTTAAAAACTGGTTGTAAAGTCTGAATGAGGAAGGCTCGATGCTGGGCTTCAAGTTTGTCCTTTTGTTCCTGAGTGAAACCCGCTTCAAAAGTCCACCCGTGACCTTGCAGCTCTGCTTGGAGTTCAGCCACAGCCCCATCATCTGACCATATCATGGACGTATAGTCCTTAATTTCTTTCTCAACTTGAACTTTCATATCTTCCTGTGACTGGGCAGAAGTTGCTATGGTCCAAAATTTGTTGTACCACTCTGTTGGCTTTCTATAATTTCTCTTATAATACTCACCATAAATATCATCCAGCAGGCCTTGTCTTAAGGCTTTCGCTTCACTCCCTAGAGTATTAAGCGAATAATCTATGAAGAATATTCCCACTCCAGCAATATTAAGGGCCGAACTCCCCCACTGCGCTATGGCAAAATTTATAAAACCTTTTGTTGATGTTATTTTAGCAGAGTCATAGTTGCCGTCTCGAATTTCCATATAGACTTGGGTTAGGGTTGTCATCACACCGAGGTGCTTCATGATGTCTCCTGACTTGCCCATTTTTTGAACTTTGAGAACTTCATCTGCCAGAGTCACACCTGAGCCGGTAAAGCCATATAGATTCATAGCTTCACTCCAGCCTAGAAGTTCCATTTTGTCCATGTTTCCGGTCTTTAAAATTTCATCCGCTTGCGAGAGAATGTCTGCACTTGAGTCTTTAAAATTCAAGGTCGGCCTTGCCTTTTGTCGAGCGCTTTCAACAAGGGTGATCTTTGTTAAATGGTCCATATAAAGAACCACTTGACCCTCTTTTACCTCAGTCATAACAGGCAACCACTGACTTAAATCTTCGTCATAGTACATGCCCTCTAAAACATCTTCAGGACGACCACTTATTACCTCCGATGCCTCATAAGGGATAGACACTTCCAAATGTCCATCAAAAGTATGATGGTTTCCTAGTGTGATTTCATAGGATGCATGAACCTTGCTGATGTTGCCGTCCAGGCTAGGTCCTTCTTCGATAGGAAGAACTTCTAGACTCTCTGCATTTTCACTTCCCATGCCCGGAAGCACCACCACAAGACCATCATCAAAAGCCACTTTCTTTGGTGTGATCCCAAGTGGAATATTTGAAGGGTCTTCCACAAAATGATATCGTCTTGACTTATAAGTTCTACTGAACCATTGTCTAAATTTCCACTGTCTGTATCCATATTCACTGGGCCAGCCAAACTCCAAACTATAATGCAAACTATTAATACTGAACTAATAAGTCCCCTAAACAGGAGCCTCGGTCTTGTTCTCTTCTCAGGCGGCAACCAGGGCAGTGCCAATCTGGGGTTTGCCATGCCAAAGAGGGTCCAGCCCGCCACAAGCAAAAAGAGCCCTACATTGAAAAGCAACAAGTCTTCTTTAAATATAACCATCACTAATAATAAAACAAGCAGGGCAATTTTGCCGATTGGTCTTTTACTTTTATGTTTTTTCTGATCCTTCTGGCCTGCCTCTTCATTCTCCAAATTCAAATCTCTTGTCTTCTTCGCATTCTTTCTTACTTCTGTCTTCTTTTTTTGATTTTTTTCGTTTTATATGTCACTCCATTTTTCTTTTTTGCTTGTTGTTCTTCCATACTCTTAACTGGTGATTCTTTTTCTACAAGATTCGCTTGATCCGTTTCACCACTAACCTTTTGACCGCAATTTCCGCAATACTTGCTGTCTTGGCCCAAAGCCTCCCCACATGAAGTACAAAACTTTTCCAACGAAGATCCCCCTATACCTTTTTCTCCTATTAATGGCCGCTTATGGCACTTTTCCTTATACAGAAAAGGAGCTGCATGATTTGCAGCCCCATTATGTCTTTAGTTTCCACCAGATGATAAAGTATATTGATTAAATTTTATCCTAGTCCGCAACCTTGTAGGAGTTGCCCCCCTTAGCCTTGCTCTCATACATGGCTTTATCCGCCTTGGCTATGAGAATTTCAGTGGACTTCCCGTCGCGAGGATAATGACTAATGCCTGCGCTTGCCCCAATGGTACAAGTCACATCATCAAGCTCAATTGGCTTTGATATGGTGTCGATAATACGCTGTGTCAAGACTTCCACTTCATCCTGTGATAAGTCATAGCATGATGCAACAAACTCATCTCCACCCATTCTGGCAATCTTGAAGGCATCATTAGTGAAGAGCTTGAAGCGTTCAGCAATCTGCTGAAGAACTTCATCGCCAACTTGGTGACCATAGGCATCATTGACCTTTTTGAATTGATCGAGGTCAAAGTATACGATAAACATTTCCTTGCCAGCTGTCATATGCTCTTCTATGCGTTCTGCAAAAGCCCGCCTGTTTGGTAAGGATGTGAGCTGGTCATGCATGGCCAAATATTCTGCCGAACGTTGACGTGTAAGTCTTTCAGAGATATCTGTCCCAAATCCTATGACCTCAATAACTTGCCCCTCTGCATCCACACCGGATTCCACAACCGGTGACACAAGAACATCGAAGATTCGTCCGTTGTGCGAAGCTTCAAAACGGCTCTTTCCATTATTGAAAGCCTTTATAAGATGTTTTTTGGCCTTATCTACAAAATCACTGGAATAGACAGCTTCTAACTTAACATGGTCAGAATCCGTGAGCACAACTTCATCTGCGGTAAATGCCATACCATCATTATAGGTCAGAACGATGTCACCATACTCATTCTTTTTACAGTGGAAAATCATTGAAGGCATACTCTGAATCGTTTTCTTAAAGGATTTAGCTAGGTCGAGTCTGTCTCTTTGAACATCGAGCAAAGCGCCGTACTTACGAATCATCCAGAAGTTTACAACGAGGATAGCCGCACTGGCCACAACTGTAAGGGCAATGGTTATGAGCATGAACTTTTGTAGGAGTTCATCCATTTTCAGGTTATTGATTATAATAACCAACATCTCATTTTCATTGAGTTTTTTCAGGACCAGTCTTTGATTGTTTCGGTCTAGGTCTTCAAATAGCATTTCCCCAGAAGCCATCAAGTCATCGACATCATAATCTATCTTTGTAAAACCCGTATTTTTTATATCGCCGTATAATATGAGGGGCTCTTTGTTAGACCCTTCATACTCAGTGTTCCTATAAGCCTTTAATATATCGGCTTTTACAATACCAATATGGTCAACATAATCAATATTGTCTCTAATATCGTCAAGGGTCTTGTTGACACTGCCTGCTGCTCTGTCTGCGATCATTTCATCACTTTGAACATAGACATTGATTATATATTTCTCTTTTGGATTATGAATGTATCCAAACTTATAAAAGCCCTTGAGAGTATGAGACTTGGTCTTCGGTCCAACCCAGAAATCTTGGAAGTACTGACCTCGTCCCACATCGACTGTCTCATTGTTTAAAAGCTGTTGAAAGGCATCGTGCCAGTATGACCACTTTTTAGTTGACATACCTATTTCATCTTCGTTGGTAGAATTTAAAATGATGACATCACCGTCTGAAGGCACAAAAATAGCCACATTGGTGAAGCCATGCTTTTTCTTGACCTCTTCAAGGTGTTCACTGGTTATGTCAATGGCCGCAAGACCTTCTAGGTCATTTCGGGCATTTTTTGCCTTTTCATATAAATTTGCATTTTGAAGGGCATCATAGTCCTTGGTCACAGCCATTGACTCATCCAATGACTGGCTTATAAAGGACACATACCTTGATAACTCCTGTTTTGCTGCTGCTCAAACTGTTCTGAACAACGCTGAATATAAACAGGAATTCCAGTGCAATCATGCTCAAAATAATGACCATGACAATACCCGCAAAATTGTCTACTCTAAGCTTACTTCGCATGTTTTTTCCTCCAAAACAGGGCTTATTTGGTTCTCTACCATATAAGCCCTGTTGAGTATTCTTAGTTATTAAACTGTTTCTGGTTCTGGGTACTCTTCACCGAACGTTTCAACAGTTACAGTTTCCATCTTTTGCTCTTCCGATGGACGATCAAAATGATCCGTGTACTGGTTTGCGATTTCATCAACAACATCAAGACCTTCAATCACCTTACCAAATGCCGCATAAGACCCATTTAGGTGTGGAGAATGCTGGTGCATAATGAAGAACTGCGATCCTGCTGAATCTGGATGTTGGCTTCTAGCCATTGATAAAACACCTGCTGTATGATCTAGGTCATTTGTGAATCCATTAATTTTGAACTCACCCTTGATACCATACCCTGGACCACCCATACCTGTTCCGTCTGGGCAACCCCTTGAATCATGAATCCGCGAATAACACGGTGGAATATGAGTCCATCGTAGTATCCTTTTTGGATGAGTGAGATGAAATTATTCACTGTATTTGGTGCAATTTCCGGGTAAAGTTCTGCTTTGATGACTTGACCCGTTGACATTTTAATCGTAACCACTGGTTTTTTAGCCATTTTCATACCTCCTAAAGTATATAAAAGGAGTTTGTACTCCCATACCACTATAATAGAATATCATTGTCTAGACCAATTTTGAATAAAAACATTTGCAAAACTTCCACTAGACCCTATTAAAAATAAGAACCTCTTTCACTTTGATTCTTGTCTTTAGAATCAGGAACATCTTTGAAGACACTTCTAAATCGGAAAATGGTCCATATACAAATGAGAGCAAGAAGAATTGACACTGTTTTTAAAATATACCCGTCCCCTTGCCAAAGTGAGCCGAAAGGTTTTTCTTCTGTAAGCTTAAAATCAAATAGGCCCCATAAGAGGGACTGGTCCGCGCAAAGGCATAATACTCCTTATAACCACTTGGTGTTTTTATTTGATACTCAAAATGCCCTGAGTCTTTTTCACTGGCAAGGTCAAACACATTCTTCCCTGTTCGCATATCTAAGACTTCCACCGACTCAAATCGATTTAAGCCCTCAGAGCTATATATAATTGAACGATCGCTTCCAATAACCATGAGGCTAACCCCCATAGGTTGTCGCCTAATATGTTCTTCGATTCTAGCTTCAATACTATCTTCAAACTGCTGATGCATAACATCTGACTGCGAAATATTTTCTGAAGCCACAATGACAATATCATGGTCCTCGCAGTATTTTGTCGCCACGCGCCAGTGGTCCTGCTTTTCAAAGTGATCAAAATACTGAACAGAGTCTGTTAATAGTTCAAGATTTTTCCCGTAATAAGACTCCATAAACTTGGAAAAACGCTCTGTCGGTACCATAAATACCTTTTGCCCCTCCAAGTTTTTCATGACTTCATCTTCAACGCTTAGTGCCTCAAGATAGCCAGGGTTTGATGTATGAAGAATGTCAACAATCCCATCCATGCGCGTTACAATGTCTTTGTTGACATAGTCATCACTTAGCTTTTGTAAAACCTCTCCTGCACCTGAGTAGTTTTCATATAGGCTTTCAAGCTCCAAGGCTCTCGCTTCCAGTATTTGACCAGCCTTGTCACTATAATAAACATCCACCATTCTAATTGCAATGAACAAGAGTAGAATGACCATGAGAACAACCACAAGCACATAGGCATTGGCAATATTTCTTATCTGTTTTTTCATATTATGATCGACCTCCTTGCTGCTCAGCAATGGGATCAATGAGTATCACAAAATTTTGATAAAGCAGAACCAATATAAGGAGCGATACCAAGAAGGCTGTCACAGCCATTAATCTGAGTTTTAGTATAATCTCAGATGTGACTTCATTGTATTTTTCAACATCAGCCTCAACCACAATGATATGCTTCTCATCACTAGACTGAAGTATATAGGCCAGCTTTTCTTCTGCCTGACCAGTGGCCTCATTCAATATGGCGTACTCAACAAAGCGTCCTTATTTTCACTGTATAGCTCACTTAAGTCCTTGTTGGTTTTTAGGTCTATTTTAGATACTTTTCGTCCAATGAGGTCCTTTTCCACACCAAATTCATAAAAGTAATATGGATTAAGAACAAATGCAGACTCAACAATATCATAAGCAATCGCACCACTCAGGCCACTTCGAATGGTAATCTCTTCACCATACGCTCTGTACGTTTCAGCGCGTTCGCCTTCCTTAACGGCAAAAATAAGCCATTTCCAGGTGGGTTCATATGCAAAATATCCGCTTAGTATTGACTCACCACGTAAAATATCTGTCGTCTTAATGGTTCCAAATAGACTGCCCTTTGACACAGCGCTTTTCAATATGTCCTTATTTTGAGAATTAAAGTAGAGATTAATCCGCCCACTCTCTCCACTCGGATAGAGAAGCATCCCCTTATCGAGACTATACACAGCCATTGTGCCATCCATATTTTCCCTAAAAGCCTCAATGTTCTTTAAAATTTCCCTTTGTCCGATCATGATAGACTCTTGATCTTCAAGGGAATTTTGGGCATTTTGAGTATTTTTCGCCATGTTCTTTTGCCTGTCTTCAATAATAGACATGACAATATCAACATGCCCTTTTAATGCATTGTTCATATTAAAAGACATGCTTTTATCAATTAATGACAGCCCCTCTTCAAGATCCTTTAAAACCTCATTGGTTTCCATGGCCTGAAATGCCACGCTGTCTCTTACCCTCTCATCAAATTCAGCGCGGATAAGAAACTGTGTGGCCACATCAAATACCAAAAACAGGACCACCGTCATCACGATTAAACCTATAATGATTTTATTGTGAAAAAAGCGATTCGAAAATCATTTTCGCCCCCTTAACTTGGGTTTATGACTCTCAACAGTCCCATTATATCATGCTCTGTACATTTTTTTAATACAGAAAATCCCAAGCTCGTGACCATCATATCAAACAAGTTCATCTTCACTTATATAAAAAAGCACCTAGAACATTTTTTAAATGTTCTAGGTGCCTTAAGATTTACTTTTCAGTCTGTCGTTCCACATGAACATCGTAACCATTGAGTTCAAACAAATGGTTAAACATGTCCCATATTTCATACTTTCCATAGCGATTTGTTGCAGAAGCCGTATAGACAGGCATATTATCAGGCATACCCAGTGTTTTTCGAATCAAATTCTTTTGTTTTTCAAGTTGACTGGCCTTAACCTTGTCATGCTTTGTTGCTATGACGATCCCATTAAAGCCACATTTAAGAATCCACTGATACATCTGAACATCCTGCTCTGTCGGCTTGTGACGTAAATCAACCAACTGGATGACTTCCAGAAGGGTCTTTCTATTGTTTAGGTATGTTTCCATAACCTTTGCCCAAGCCGCCTTTTGTGTCTTAGAAACCTTGGCATACCCATATCCCGGAAGGTCAACAAATCTAAACTTGCTGTCAATGTCATAGAAGTTGATTGTCTGAGTCTTGCCTGGCGTGGAGCTTGTTCGAGCCAAGTTTTTTCTGTTGATCAACATGTTGATCAAAGATGATTTACCCACATTCGAACGACCAGCCATAGCGATCTCAGGCAGCTCATCTTCTGGATACTGTGATGGATTAACCGCACTGATTATAAACTTACTTTCACTAATCTTCATTATTTTACTTCCTTCTTGGTTGCCTTTTTGCGACGCGTCGTCTTTTTAGGTTTTACAAGAGCATGCTCCAGAACTTCATCCATGTTCTTAACTGGAATAAATTCTATCGCTTTTTCACTTTATCATCAATTTCTTCTAAATCTTTAATATTATCGTGAGGGAACAGCACCTTTTTATGCCGGCGCGTTTTGCAGCAAGTGATTTTTCCTTAAGTCCACCAATTGGAAGAACACGACCTCTTAACGTGATTTCTCCTGTCATAGCCACTTCTCGGTTGACCGGGATTTCAGTCAAGGCTGAAAGCACTGCCGTTGCCATAGTGATACCCGCTGACGGTCCATCCTTTGGAATGGCGCCCTCTGGAATATGAATATGGATATCCATCTTTTCATGGAAATCCTCTGGCATTTCAAATTTCTCAGATATTGAACGAATATAACTGATGCCTGCACGTGCTGACTCTTTCATAACATCGCCCATCTGGCCTGTTAAAACCAGTTGTCCCTTGCCCTTCATAGGTGTGACTTCAATGGAGAGTGTTTCGCCACCAACAGCCGTCCACGCAAGGCCTGTTACAATGCCCACCTGGTCTTCTTCTCCAATAATATCATGACGATATTTAGGAATACCTAGAGCCTTATTCAAGTTTGATGTGTTAAAGCGCACCGTGCTGACTTTTTCTTCTACAATTCGCGTTGCGGCCTTACGGCAAACAGAAGCAATCTGTCTTTCCAGTTCACGCACACCAGACTCCCTCGTGTAATTATTGATAATGGCTCTGAGAGTCTTTTCAGAAAGCTGGAGATTGTCATCTGTTAACCATGTTCCTTAAGCTGCTTTGGAACAAGGTACTGCTTGGCAATTTGCAGCTTTTCCTCTTCTGTATACCCACTGATTCTAATGACTTCCATACGGTCAAGCAGAGGTCTTGGAATCGTATTGAGGCTATTTGCAGTCGTCACAAATAAAACCTTTGAAAGATCAAAAGGAACATCTAGATAATGGTCTTTGAAGTCTTTATTTTGCTCTGGATCAAGCACTTCAAGAAGGGCTGACGCAGGATCACCTCTAAAGTCACTTGCAAGCTTGTCTATTTCATCAAATAGGAAAACAGGATTTTTCGTGCCCGATTCCTTTATCCCCGTAATAATGCGACCTGGAATGGCACCGATATATGTTCTTCTATGCCCTCTAATTTCAGCTTCATCACGAACGCCACCTAGGGACATACGCGTAAACTTTCTATTGAGTGAACGGGCAATGGATTTTGCAATGGAAGTCTTACCAACACCCGGAGGTCCCACCAGACAAATAATAGGACCCTTCATGCTTTGAGTCAGCTCACGAATAGCCAAATACTCAAGCACACGCTCCTTAACCGTTTTCAGACCGTGATGATCTTCATCAAGAATTTTTCTTGCCTTAGTCAGATCAAGAGTGTCTTTTGTTTGCTTATTCCAAGGCAGTTCTAGAATTGTGTTGACGTAAGTTCTAATAACATTTGATTCTGCAGACGATGGTGACATTTTAGAAAGACGATCAATTTCTTTTTCAATCTTTTCTTTCACCTTTTTAGATGTCTTTAATTTTTAAGAGCTTTACGCATCTCATCAACTTCAGAATCCCAGAGTGGTCTTCACCCAGTTCTTCACGAATAACCTTAAGTTGTTCACGTAGGTAATATTCCTTTTGAAGTTGATTAATTTGACTGCGGACCTTGTCATTAATGTCCTTTTCCACTTCAAGGATTTCAATCTCACTTAGAAGCATTTCATAAATGACTTCAAGACGCTCTTTTGCAGTCACAGCTTCAATAATTTGCTGTTTTTGATCTGTTTTCAGAACCATATGAGACGCCATTGTATCAGCAAAACGGCCCGGCTGCTCAATTGTAGACACAGAAACCATAACGTCAGGCGAAACGCGGTTGCTCACTGAGATATACCGTTCAAAGGCATTCACGCATGCACGCATAAGTGCTTCTGTTTCCTTGTCTTTAACATCCTCTTCATCAAACACCTGGATTGATGCTTTAAAATAAGGCTCATCGTGAAGGACTTCTGCAATTTTAGCACGGCTTAGACCTTCCACAAGAACGCGAATAGCGTCTCCTGGGAGCTTAAGCATTTGCTTGATTTTACAAATGGTTCCGATTTCATAGAAGTCACCTTCCTCAGGAAGGTCAACATCAATGTCCATTTGTGTTGTTAGAAAAATCTTTTGATCTTTAATCATGGCCTCTTCTAGCGCTTGATGGAACGATCTCTTCCAACATCAAAATGTAATACCATATATGGAAAAATAGATAGACCTCTTAGAGGAATCAGGGGCATTTCGACATATTTCTTAATTTCTTGACCCATGTTCTCATCTCCTTTGTTGCCGCAAATCTCTATAATTCATTATTGCGGTCTTTATATCGTTACTCTATTCATACTCAAACTTGTCTCTTTCAAGCTAAATTTTATTTTATATACACTTATTTTTAGCTTAAAATCTATTGAAACTAGCTAAATTATACTTACTTACTGGGAGATTCGCAAGCCTAAGTCGTAAATTCGGCCTATTGTTCAAGGAATATTCACAATTGATGGGTGTTTTTGCCTTGTAAAATTCGTTTTAGCCTTGTAAATGTATGTTTTTTTGAATATTTTATTCGAAAAACTGGTTTTCAAGCATATGCATTATAATTTCCCCTCAATTTTCAACTCACATTTTTAGCACATCTTTCATCATCTAGTAATTGACATTTTATTCCAAATGCATTATTCTATTTGAAGAAAGGAGGAAAATTATGGATTTTTTATACTATCTTGAACCAGGCATCGTATTCATTGCACTGGTGATTTGCGTGATAGGTATTATAAGCTTTGTTATAAGTTCTTTATCACTTATGAAAATGGCACAGAAGAAAAACATTGAAAATGCTTGGTTGGCTTGGATACCTGCCGGCAACTTTTTTATCTTGGGCAAACTTATAAAAACCATCTCTATTCGAGACAAGGTATATGAAAATGCTGAACTTATCTTACCAGGTGCTTTCATACTATATTTGGTAGTTAATCAGGTGGCTCTTATTGGAACCATTGCATCTTTGGCTTTTTCTGTCCTTGTTTTTTATAGTTTTTATGGTTTATTCAAGCTCTATGCTCCTACAAAAGCTAAAAAATACATGATCTTGTCTATTCTGTTGCCTGGCTTAGGCGCCAGCTATGCATTGTATAGAATCAAGGATATAAGACCCCTATAAAACCGCACAATCTCTTGTGACTCAAAATATGAAAACAATACGTGAAAAGATATTATCTATTTTAATACAGCATATGTTGAGCATACAAAGAAAAAGGAGCCGATCAATCGGCTCCTTTTAGCTTATAATAACAGTTCCATAAGAACTATGATGCATTTTCTTCTTCAACATCATCCGTCTTCTTATTCTTTGATTTTTTTGCTTCAGAAAGAACAAGGGTTGGCTGTTGATTTTTTTCGATAGTTTCCTTCGTAACGATGCATTTCTTAATATCGTCGCGGGATGGAATATCGAACATAATATCAAGCATTGTGCCTTCAACGATGCTTCGAAGACCACGCGCACCTGTTTTACGTTCAATGGCTTGTTTTGCAACAGCCTTGAGAGATTCTTCTTCAAATTCCAGCTCAACGCCGTCAATTTCAAAGAGTCTCTTATATTGCTTAACAAGAGCGTTCTTAGGTTCGCTTAAGATCTTCATTAGAGCTTCTTCGTCCAGTTCATGCAGTGATACGTTCACCGGAACTCGACCAACAAACTCTGGGATCAGACCGAACTTGAGAAGGTCTTGGGTCTCTAGTTTTTCTAGAAGAACACCAATCTCCATTTTTCTTTCGTTTGAAGTTCTGCACCAAAGCCCATCGCTTTTTTACCAGTTGCGTTTTGATATAATCCTATCGATTCCATCAAAAGCGCCCCCACAGATAAACAAAATATTCTTCGTATCAATCTGTAAGAACTCCTGGTGTGGATGTTTACGTCCGCCCTGAGGTGGAACGCTGGCAACAGTGCCTTCAATAAGTTTAAGAAGTGCCTGCTGAACGCCTTCGCCGCTGACATCTCTTGTGATTGATGGGTTATCAGACTTGCGGGCAATCTTGTCGATTTCATCAATGTAAATGATGCCCTTTTGAGCCCGCTCAATATCGTAGTCTGCTGCTTGAATAAGCTTTAACAGGATATTTTCAACATCTTCTCCAACATACCCTGCTTCTGTCAGTGCTGTTGCATCTGCAATAGCAAAAGGTACATTTAAGATTTTTGCAAGTGTTTGAGCAAGCAAGGTTTTACCCGAGCCAGTAGGACCCATCATGAGAATGTTAGACTTTTGCAGTTCAATTTCATCATCATGGTGAGTATCTGTGTGAATACGCTTATAGTGGTTGTACACCGCTACAGACAGCGTCTTCTTCGCACGGTCCTGACCAATTACATAGTCATTCAGAATCTCATAGATTTCTGCCGGCTTTGGCAGGTCCGTCAGATCCAAATCATGATGATCATGGATTTCTTCTGAAATGATTTCATTGCACAGGGCAACGCACTCATCACAGATGTAGACATTTGGACCAGCAATCAATCTTTTGACTTGGTCTTGCGACTTGCCGCAGAAAGAACACTGGAGTTGTCTTTTGTCATCGTATTTGGACATATCCTACCTCGTTTCTACTTACGGTTTTCAACAACTTTGTCGATGAGACCGTACTCCACAGCTTCCTCAGCACTCATAAAGTTATCACGGTCAGTGTCTCTTTCAAGAACTTCAAGAGGTTGACCTGTGGTTTCACTCATGATTCTGTTCAGCTTGTCACGCATTTTTAAAATACGCTCCGCGTGAATTTTAATATCAGTTGCCTGACCTCTTGTGCCACCAAGTGGCTGGTGAATCATAACTTCGGCATTTGGAAGAGCTAGACGTTTCCCTTTTGTACCTGCTGTTAGAAGAAATGCACCCATGCTGGCTGCCATACCAACGCAGATTGTGGATACGTCTGGTTTAATATATTGCATCGTGTCATAAATCGCCATGCCCGCAGTGATAGAACCACCTGGGCTGTTGATATAAACACTGATGTCTCTGTCTGGGTCGTCAGCTTCTAGGAATAGGAGCTGGCAACCACCACACTCGCCGTTTGATCGTTGATTTCATCACCGATAAAATAATTCTGTCTTTTAGGAGTCTTGAATAAATGTCGTACGATCTTTCGCCGCGACTGGTCTGCTCTACTACATATGGTACTAAAGCCATGAGCACTCCCTCCAATCCATTATACTAGTTTTGCGTTCTCAACAAGGAAGTCCACAGTTTTTCTAGTTTCAATAGACGCCTTCATGTAATCTGTTTGACTACCAAGCATCTTCTTAATTTCATCTACAGATTGACCCTGCATTTCAGCAAGTCTTTTCAAATTTCTTTCTCTAGATCTTCTTCTGTAACTTCAATGTTTTCCTTCTTAGAGATTGTTTCCAGAGTTAGAGATGTTTTAACACGTGTTAGTGCATCATCTTGCATTTGCTCACGCATTTCTTGCATTGTTGTACCTGAGAATTGTAGGTACTTTTCAAGGTCTAGACCTTGGTAACGAAGTTGGTATTCGAAATCTTGAAGCATGCCATCAATTTCAGATTCTACCATTTGATCAGGAATTTCTGCAGTCATATTTGCAACAACAGCATCGATTACGCGATCACGAGTAGCTGCTTCTGATTGGCTCTTCGCAGACTCTTCCATCTTCGCCTTGATATCTGCTTTTAGTTCTTCAAGCGTATCAAATTCAGATGTATCTTTAGCAAACTCATCATCTAGTTCTGGAAGTTCTTTTACTTTTATACCCTTTACAGCCACTTTAAACACTGCGTCTTTACCTGCAAGTTCATCAGATTGATATTGGTCAGGGAACGTCACATTAACGTCTACGTCTTCACCAACATTCTTGCCGATAAGCTGTTCTTCAAAGCCAGGGATAAATGAACCTGAACCGATTTCAAGATTGTGGTTTTCACCTTTTCCGCCTTCAAATGCAACGCCATCTACAAACCCTTCAAAATCGATAATTGCAGTGTCGCCATTTTCAATGGCTCTGTCTTCAACAGATACCAGACGGCCATTCATTTCTTGCTGCTTCTTTAGTTCCATTTCAAGATCTTCATCAGAAATTTCAGCGCTTACTTTTTCCACTTCAAGACCTGTGTAGTCACCTAGAGTCACTTCAGGCTTAACAGCAACAACCGCTTCAATAACAAGATCTTTGCCTTTGCCAATTTCCTTGATGTCAATATCAGGACGTGCAACAGGCTCAATTTCAAGACCGTCAATAGCCTCTGAGTAAGCTGGTTGAAGAACAACTTCTAGAGCGCCATCAAAGAAAACGCCTTCGCCGTAGTTCATTTCAATGATCTTTCTAGGTGCTTTGCCTTTTCTAAAACCTTGAAGGTTAAAACGACCACGTTCCTTCATATAAGTTTTCTGCACTGCCTCCTCAAAATCTTTTGCAGGAACAGTGATGTTGATCGTTGCAACATTCTTTTCTGTTTTTAACAGTTCGTAGCTCATGATATTTCCTCCTACCAATATAATATCGTATTCGTTTCGGTTGCTACCCGAGTTTTTTCGGATTTAACTCGGTTATTTTGACCAAATACTTGCTTTGTTTCAGAACACTCATGAAACTTGCTCTTGATATGCTGGACATTCAATTGACCTTGATCCTTATATGTTTCTAAGCAAAGGCAATCAAACAGGCCCGCAGACCATGGTTCAGTGTCGTGAATAATCTGTTATATACCCGAACGGGTTATACCTGGTTTATCCATGTAATTTGCCAACGAGGTGCTGAAACTATGTGTCACTCACAAATCGTTAGTAAATTACATGAATACGCCAGGTTATGCCTAAGACAAGGAAAACCAATGGAATACACCATTGGCTTATTGTCGATATCCTTCAACTATATTATTACAATATAAATAAGTTGTAAACACCTGTTTCAACTTAATCAGGCTTCACGCCATAGACATCCAGCAGTGTCTGTTCTAGAACCGCTGAAGGCATGTCCTGACCATTCACGCGGTAGTTCTCAATTTCAATTGATCCATCCTCGAAAACCACGAATCTAAACTCATGGAGTTTATCGAGCATGTCCCTGCCTGAAAACGTTACAGTTTGAACAGCGCCATACTCTCCGTAGATCCATTTGGCACTGAAGAAGTGATTGGAAAAAGCATCTCCAATTTGCTCAAACCTAGGCCAAGGATAATCCTTTAAGTAATTCATTTTAACAACATCTTCCGGGCGGTCATTGATCAATAACCTGTTTTTTGTTTCATTCCAGTCAACATCTTTTTCAAGAAGCTGAGCCATTTGTCCTGCATCAATGAAAACCCGTCCCCCAATAACGAGGGCTTCATCATAAGCAACAAGTTCCTTATAATGCATGCTCATTTCAACGGGCTCATACTCCGGATCATTTGCGCCCTCAGCAGGCAACTCTGACATGAATGTCATGGTCATAAATCCAAAGAAAATGGCAATAACAAGACCCGCTATTACGCCTTTTGTAAATGTTCCCATCTCATGCCTCCTATCCTGTTTACACTCACCAATAATGACTTGTACTTTTCTCTATTTATTATTTTATTCGTATCTGACTGTGCCTTTTCTCTATAATATAGACACACGCAAATCTTTGTCTGAATATTCTTTCATTTAATGTAGTAAAAACACATTATCCTAATGTCAGAAAAATTATAGCATAAGATGATAACATATGCTCATTTATTACCAAGAGTTAAGAAGTCCTTTAAGCGAATGAAATAAAGAGACTATTTTATTAACATATGTTTATACGCTTTAAATTTTCCAGATATATACTTTAAACAAGACGCATTATTTTACATATTTTTACATCTATTATCTTGACAGTCGTGGTATACTCTATAAACGGAGGAGATTATGGCATTTATAGATCAAGTGAAGGAAAAACAAATTTATTACTTAGTGAAGAACAGGCAACCGCTGCTATGCACGGGCCTGGACCCGCTCTCACTCTCGCCGTACCCGGCAGCGGTAAGACAACTCTGCTTCTTTGTCGCACCGTTTATCTCATTGAAAAAATGAATGTGCCTGCTGAAAAAATTCTTACTGTGACCTTTCTAAGCTGCTGCTCTTGATATGAATGCTCGTTATCAAGACATTTTCTTTAGGCACTACCCTTATAGAATTAACTTCTCAACCATTCATAGATTTGCCTATGGCATAGTAAAAGCTTACGGCAAACATTTTAATAAAGAATACCAACTTATCGAAGACAGCGGTGGCAAAGTTTCAAAAACGCCTCCTGCTCTCAGGCATATACAAGAAATACACATCAGAGTTTCTCACCGATGACAAGTTCGAAGAATTATCAAGTGGCATCGGATATACAAAAAATATGATGCTCAGTCCAAATAATGCGAGTAAGCACGGCATAACCATGCCTCGCTTTGCAGAAATGTTTAAGGCTTATGAGGCAGAAAAGGACACTAAAAAATCTAATTGATTTTGATGACATGCTCACTATGGCCTATCAAATATTGAAACAACACCATAAAACTAGGGCCTATTATCAAAAGAAGTTTCCCTATGTTCAGGTCGATGAAACTCAAGATACATCCCTTATTCAGCACGAAATCATTAAACTCATTGCAGGCGATCAGAAAAATATTTTCATGGTTGCAGATGACGACCAGAGCATTTATGGATTCAGAGGCGCATACCCTGAGTACCTTCTCAATTTCAATAAAATCTACCCCAGTGGCAAGATTTATTATCTGTCAAAAAAACTACCGATGCTCGCACGAAATCGTGTCAACCTGCGCCCATATTATACGTCACAATGAACACCGGTACGAAAAGAAAATGCAGTCTGGCAAACCCACTGGCAACCCAGTTAAACATAAGGTTTTGACACCATCGAGGACCGAAACAACTATATTGTGGATTATGAAAAAATGGCACAACAGCCGTCCTATACAGAAACAACATATCTGCCCTTTCCATTGTGGACGCTCTTGATCGGAAGGGAAAAAGCTTCACCATCCGTGACCCTGGTCACAGCCTATTAAGACACTGGCTCGTTAAAGACATTTACGCCTTTATGAACTTGGCCCTTGTCCCTCAAGATGTTGAGGCTTTTGAACGCATCTGCTTTAAAATGAATGGCTATATATCCAGGGAGGGCCTCAAGTATGTCAAGGCCAATTTAAGGAACAGAAAAGTCTTTGAAGTGCTCCTCAGCATACCGACCATAAAACCCATACAGAGAAACACTTGGGGCGGTCTTGCGGATCGATTTGACAGCTTGCCTCACCTAGCCCCTCACTTGGCTATAAATTTCATTGAGACCGAGCTGGGCTATTTAGAATACCTTGAGGAAAATTCAAAGAGACTGGGCTACCATTTTGAAAACCTTAGAAATTTGCTTACGGTTTTAAAAACAGTGGCACGGCATACAAGTTCTATTGTAGACTTTATGGATAGAATCAAGTCCTTGACCACGGTTATGAAAGAAGCGTCAAGAACCACATCTGACCTGCGTCTATCAACCATTCATGCATCCAAGGGGCTCGAGTACGACAATGTCTTCATAATTGATGTGGATGACGGCGTCTTTCCATCAAAAAAATCCACAGAACAGTCAACAAAAGGGGATATTCATGGCATTGAAGAAGAACGCAGACTCTTTTACGTGGCCATGAGCCGGGCCAAGACCAACCTAGAAATTCTTGCTCCAAAATTCAGGAGTGGAAAATACGTCAAACCCTCTGTTTTCATTGAGGAGGTTAAGGAAACTGGTGAACTGTACGAAACCAACGAATCCCCCGGAAAAACTGACACCCTCATAGACTCAAACACCTTTAAAGCCGGTGACTTAATATCCCACGAACGCTTTGGAACGGGACAAATTGAAGACATCAACGAGCACATTATCCGTATAGAGTTTGAGAGCGGCCTGAAGGAACTTTCCCTGCCAGTTTGCCTAGAACGTGGTTTTTAAAACATGTGAAGGGATAATCCGCTCCTTAAAATCACTCAAAATCACAAAAGCCTCCTAGACACTGACCTTTAACCAGTCAATCCAGGAGGCTTTTTTTTTTAGCAGCTTAAAACAGCACTGTCACAATCCCCAAACTTACAGCAGCAATCCCTGCAAACAGTCCTGCACCCATTACAAGGGCTTTTGCCCCTTTGGCACGCAGGCTGGCAAAGTTGACCATAAGACCCATGGCGATCATGGCCATTAAAATCAAATAGCTGCTGGTTTTCCCAAGAAGCTTGATTATATTTTCTGGCAGTAAGCCTGTAGAAGCCACAATCCCTGCAATGATAAAGTACAGAACATACATAGGAAAAGCTGCCCGCTTCTTTTCACCACTATTTTTGCCACCATCGGCAAAAATCGAACCCAGTATTACAGACATTGGCACGAGCATTAAAACCCTCTCCATCTTGATGAAGGTTCCCATTTCCCCTGCTACATCCCCTCTGGCAAAGGCTGCCGCTAGGGCATGGGCCACGCCTGAAGGGATAGACCAGACCACAGTCCGTACTGAATATCCGTTAATGGCGAAACTGCGGCAAAGGCAGAATACACAAGGACACCCACGGCACCAAGCAAGCTGACAACACCGACAGCTATAATGGCATCATCATCTTCAGCATTAATGGTTGGCGCCATAGCCACGATGGCAGAAGCCCCGCATATGGAACTGCCCACACCAATTAGAACCGCTAATTTCTTGCCAATTCCCATTTTACGGCCTAGAAATGTGGCTGTTACTAAGACCAGTGGCACAAACGCAACCACAACCAGTGACATTTTAGGCCCAAGTTCTATAAGGGCTTGAAAATTAAAGTTTAAAGCCTAGCAATACAATTCCTATTTTCAAAAAGTTTTTTTAATGAAAATTGAATCCCTGACTTTAAGGTGTCCCGAACACCCACGGTGTTGGAATAAACCATGCCGAGTATAATGCCAATGGTCAGGGCTTCAAGTTTAACCCAAGTGGAAAGGTATCCATCAAGAGCCTTTGACAAAAATGCGATTACAAAAACCACGGCCAGACCCGGCAAATGCTTCTTAAAATTTTTCATTCTTATGCCTCCACTACTGTCTTTATTGAATAAATAACCGAATGACATTTTATGTATCATAAAATGTTTCACTTAAAATCTGCCTCTTTTATCATGCCCAGTATACATGAAGTCAGTGGATATTATAACATGTCTACCAAAGTATTTAGGTTACGAAATAGTTATTCTTGAATACTTTACTACAAAAGAAAAGGATATTTTCTCTTTTCCCATTCTGCGGATTTTGAGAAGAATATCCCTTTATAATTTCTTGACCTTGTTCAGTTGTCTCAAACCTAGGACCTATCAAACACACCCAGCTCTTTAATAATGCGGTTTACCACATCATAGGAATAGCCTTTTCTTAGGAGTTGCCCTTGAATTCTTGTCGCTGCTTTTCTTGGATCAATGTCTGAGCACTGGGCATATTTCTTACGAGCCATATTTAGGGCTGTTTCATAGCCAGCATCCACATCGAGCATTTCATCCAGTGCTCTTTGAGCAATATGCTCCGGTATGCCCCTCTTTTTCAGCTCTAGGAATATCCTTTTGCGCCCATAACGCTGTTGTCTTGTGTCAACAAACTCTTCTGCATATCTTTCATCATCTAAAAAGGCCATTTCTATGAGTTTATCAATGGCTTCTTCAACTTGATCAGGCGTATGTTCAAGACTGATTAATTTATCTCGAACCTCTTTACTTGTTCGTTGCTTATAACTAATATGTTTTATCCCAGCCAGAACAGCCTTTTTCACGCTCTCGTCATGAATAAGAGCTTCCAGTTCATCCTTTTCAAGGGTCATACCTTTACATAACCCATGCGTGACAAGCACGTCAACATGAACACCAAAGGCAAAGTCCCCATCTAAAATATGGAGTACCTATCCTTGTTTTTCTTCTGCGTTTCGATTTTTGTTATAGTTGCCAACACACTACCCCTTTACAACCAGTCTTGTGCGAAGAGACCGCACAATTTCAGCCAAATCCCTTTGCTGTTTCATCACTTCTTGAATGTCTTTATAGGCAAATCTCGCTTCATCGGTCAGCACACTTTGCCTTGGTGCACCAACATGTATGCCCTTATCTAAGAGATCCTTTATAACATCATCTTTCTTAAAGGCTTTTATCGCCGCTTTACGACTCATATGTCGACCTGCTCCGTGGGAACAGGACTTGAAACTTTCTTCATTGCCCAGCCCCCTAACTATATATGAAGGGTTTCCCATTGCACCTGGAATAATGCCGAGCATATCTTTTTCTGCCCGTATAGCCCCCTTGCGGTGAACCCAGACATCCTCTCCATAATGTCTTTCAAAGGAAGCATAGTTGTGATGTGCATTTATGGTTTCACCAAAAGTCACATCCTCAAACATTTCTGCTACGATGGCCTTGACCTTTTCCATCATAACCCGCCTGTTCTCGCGGGCAAATTCAAGGGCCAGGGTCATCCACGCCAAATAGTCACGACCAGCTTCTGAGTCTGCTGGCAAATAGGCCAGTTGGTGTCTAACCGCTATTTTACCGCCATGTTTTTTGCAATATGACTTGGCTTTTTCATTAAAATATTTTGCCACCTTGTATCCAAAATTTCGGCTCCCAGAATGGATCATTATACCAAGTTCATCATTTTCATCAGCCTGTATTTCAATAAAATGATTCCCACCGCCAAGCGTTCCGATTTGATACCAAGAGGCTTCTATCTCAGGATACAAATGTCCAATTTTACTATAGTCATAGTCCGTTTCACTCAAAAATTTTTCTAAGACTTGACTCGATTGTTTTTCCTTGTGATGGGCAAATCCCAAGGGGATTTCATCCATAATTCGCTTAATAATCTCTTTTGACTTGTCTTCTGTTAATTTTCAAGGGCAATATTTGTGTGGTGAAACCATACCACATCCTATATCAACACCAACCGCATTGGGAATCACATAGTCTTTTATGGCCACAACACCACCAATAGGCATGCCATACCCCTGATGTGTGTCAGGCATGAGGGCCACCCATTTATGAATGAAATCAAGGGTGCTCAGATTCTTAGCTTGATGGAGGCAACCATGTTCCAGATCCTCCACTTTTCCAACCCAGCCTTAATCGGCACTTGCTGACTTGTTTTATCATAAATTTCTAGCATGTTGTCACCTCCATACCAACACATCAAATAATTATTAAAGAACCCGTCGCAGATATACCTTCGACGGGTTCACAGTTCTAGTTTATCTGCCTAGACGCATATTTTTAACTTCTATTTCGAACCAGTCCAGTTTCATATAATGACCGGTGTGCCATCCATAAGAATGCATAAAGACACGAATACTCGGTCGTGTTATTGGCATGCCAGCCACCCGGTATTCCTTGCCTCCTAGTTTGTATACAATCTGATTGGTCCTTGTATCAAAGACAAGTTCCTCTTCTATCCAGTCATCGAATGTTGGTTCAACAACAGCATAGGCATTATCTGTTTTCCAGGTTGGTCCCATAACTCTAAAAATATCCCGTCCTGGTCGTTCAGACTCTTCATTGTAGCTGTGGACATACTCCACCAAAGCCACGCCATCACCAATACTTCTTCCCCAATTGTTCTCAAGAACAACGGGTTTGAACTGCTCATCTGATGTCTGTACAATGGCCATACCCCCTGTGAAATTATCATTGTCATAATGCATTTTCACACGACGTTTAATAGATATGACATCCCCTTCCTCAATTGGAATAGGTCGTGACAGCAAAAAAGGACCTCTGTCTGTCTCAGTGATTTCAGCGGTTAATATATCATTTTTAATTGACACCTTATCATACGCTGTAAACATAGTTTGCCATTCACCAATATACCAGAAGTCTCGGTCAATGCCCTTGAAGTCATCCCTAAAGGAATATCCCTCTGGTGCAGAGTCAGCTTCGACAAACTGGAAATAATAGAATGTGCCCACAAGTGCTATGAAAAGGATCAGTACGATCAGCCTTCTAAAGAATACCGACACGTTACCGCCCTCCTTGCCCTATTTCAGTTTAAGTTTTTTAACCCGCTTCGCACCATGTCATGATTTTACACAGGTGCATATACACTTCATGAAGCCAGTGTGAACACTATGGGTTTACGTGTAACAACATGGCAAAGTGATTATACTTAACACTTCACATAAAGAATAATCTACAAATAAAAGCCTGCTGTAACAATTGTTAAAAATGATGAAACAACCATGATACCTACAATCGTCAAGGCAATGATTTTTTTTGTGCTTTGTCGCATATATACCCTCCAAATAGCTTTATGAACGCATTTTGTGAAAACTCTCCTTGTTTTGTCTGTTTATGACATTTTTCGACAGTTTTCGCAGAGCATTCCCTAATAATTCACATCTTTTATAGTCCAACATTTTATATCTTGACTCGATTTTTCCCTATATAAGCTGATAGCTGATCAGGATTCGAGATCAATTTATTTTTTTTGATCCGGCTCAGTTTTTTTATGAAAGCTTCTATCCTAAGGCATTGCCCTTTGTTCCTTCCACTTCCCATGCTTGCTTTAAGACCACTGGTCGTCTAATTTTCGCCATGGTATACTTGCATTTTTTTACTGCCGGCCTGATGTTCTTCAAGTCGTCTTTGCACGTTCGTTGTATAGCCCGTATATAATGTATCGTCAGCGCAGTGCAGTATATACACAAAAGATTTATTTTTTTCTTTTTCTGTGGTCATGGCGTGTCCTCTCAAACTTATGCTACTATGGTATTATAACATATCTGATGGAGGTAAATTGTGAATAGAAAAGGGGATTTCTTAAAATTTTTAGCCATGTTGACCATGCTGATTGACCATATTGGCTATATGTTTTTCCCGTCACAAATGCTGTGGCGCATAATTGGACGACTGTCATTTCCCATATTTGCCTTTCTCATCGCCAGGGGCTACCGTTACACATCGAGCAAAGTAAAGTATGCCGGCAGACTTTTTATTTTCGGACTCATATCACAAATTCCATATATATATTTTGTGCCTGGCAAACTCAATATTATGTTCACCCTATTCATTGGGCTGATTATTATTGAGCTTTTCGAATCCAAGTTCAGGGTTCTATCATTTGGTCTTCTGGCAATTGGTCACTTTTTCCCTGTTTCGTATGGGGTTTACGGTTTAATGATGATTCTTATTTTCCATATGACTTATGGAGATGAAAATAAAACCATGTTGTCTTATTTCCTACTTAGTTTTTGGGCTTATATATCCACCAAAACAACATCCAGGCCATGAGTGTCTTTGCCTTATTTCCCATACTCCTTGACCCTGTTACAAAAATAAAAGTGCCGCGTATGGTCGGATATTTATTCTACCCAGGACATATCACAGCACTTCTTCTCATTCAGCATTACAACTTCCTATAGTCCATACCTTTATTTCATATAAACCGCTTCAGCCCTAGTCGATTCATATTTTTTGATGACATCGCCTATGGCTGTTTTTGTATTTTGCCCTTCAAATAATAGGCTAGAAAGGCGGAAGTCAACTCATTTTGAATTTGGTGGGCTTCCTTGCCATTGGGACCACACAGCCTTAAAAACTCACTTAAAGGTGACAATTTGCTCAGGAAAGTGAAGTCCGTGTGCTTGGTCCCATCAAGGGTTATAAGCCAACGGTCATCTGTTGACGAGGAAAAGAGCATATTTAAATTGGCCTCATTGAAGCCCCCACGCCAAGCCTCACTTTTAAGATGCATATAAGGCACATGCACGCCCGAAAGAATTTCACTAGGCTTAGCCGGTTCCACCCAGGCGTCTAAACCAATCACGGCCTTGACATTGTCCCTCTTCATTGATGAAAGGACTGCTGCACCGCCACCAGTAGAATGTCCAATTAGCGCCAGTCTTGAAAGGTCCATTTTTCCAGATAAAATGCTATTATATCCGGTCTGATTCATGTCATATAAAAGATCAATTGTCTCATCAATATCACCACGGTATGTGTTGACAAGTGCTGACGCATAAACTAGAAAGTCATCATCTTCACTTCTTTCAGGCAAGGCCGCAGGGTTGAGAAACCGAACTTGACCTGTGTCCATTTTTGTACCGACAGTCCCGTAGGTGTGATCAATGCTAACAACTATATATCCCTCTGATGCCAATTGTTCTGCCGTATCACTATGGATGTTCTTAAACCCCTTCCATCCATGGGATAAAATCACCACAGGATACATGTTTTCCAGCTCACTCACCCCTACATCATACCAAGCATTTGATTTCAACTGACTCAAATAACCTGTTAGGGGTCTAGGCACTCCAAATGTCTTAGACAGTCCCTGCTCAACAACCTCACTGTTTTCAATCATAGGGCTCTTCTTGAGCCCGTTCGGTCTGCAGGATAATAAAACTGAATATTGAAGCGCGCGCCGTATCATACTTTTGCCGTAAAGTTCCCTGCGTATCTCACTTGTGTAAGTCATACTCGCCGTCCCCACTTTATAGGGCCACTGACCATGTACAGCCGTCCCACAGGAAAACCGCGGAAAACAGTATAGATATCAAAGTCACATCAATCCCAGTCGTTTGAGCCCCTTATAGGCCAGCCTAAAATCTGATGCTTTCACAATGAGAACAAGGGCCACCAAAACCAGTAGGATATAAAACACATATAAAAATGTCATCTGCCAGCGAAATCCAGCACTCAGATGGTGTGCTACAGGCACTAGGCAAGATAGGGCCAGCATAATTATCAGGTGTTTCTGAAACACAACCAAGACCTGTTTATGTATCAGAAGCAAGACTGGCAGTATAAATAAAACCACATCATATATGACCATATTTTCACCTTTGAGCAAATTTCTTCTTATTCAGATAATCCAGCATATGAGGTCGGGTTTCCTTGCCCAGCTTTTGGGACATCTGCTCTGTCCAAGTGTGGTCTAGTCTCCCTTTTGTCCGCTGTATATAATATTCTTTTACATGGCGTCATAAGCCTCTAGTATATGCTCATCCGGTTCCTGATACTCGTCTTCAAAAAAGACAAGGGACTGAGGGAGTCTTGGCTTCCTATCCGGATCCTGATCTGGCCAGCCAAGGCATAAGCCAAACACTGGGTAAACGCGATCTGGTAAGTTCAGCAGCTCACTCATTTTGTCCGGATCATTTCTAATGCCACCAACGTAAACGCCTCCAAGACCTAAACTTTCAGCAGCAACAAGAACATTTTGAGCCACGAGGGCCGCATCCACGGATGCTATAAGCATGAGTTCGATAAACCCATCCTCCATAGGTGTGTCATGTATATCGCAAGCCTTTTTTAACCGGTTTAGATCTGCACAAAAGACCAAGAATTCTGGTGCTGTTCGAACATTTTTTTGATCTCCCGATAAAGAGCCATGGCTTCTCGTTTTTCAGGATTTTTCACACGAATCACAGAGTAAGCTTGAACATAACTCGATGTTGATGCCCACTGGCCTGACTCAATGAGTGTCTGTAAAACTGCTTGGTCAATAGGTTTATCCTTATATTTTCGAATGGATCTGTGACTCTTTAGCAAATCAATTGTCTGGTTCATGGTCGCTTCCTCACTTTCATCTCTTCTTCGACCCATTTTCTAATATTTTATCAGATTGTACTGGGTCCAGTGCTTTCAAAATTGCAGATTCACACCTTGGTCATATTATATTATAGAATTTTTGATTCTTAAATAGCCTGTCCTATTGGCATGATTGAGTCCTAAGATATAATCGGATCTAAAAAAAATATATGACTATCATAGCAGGCACACAAAATTTTGAAAGGAGACCTTTCAGCCTCCTTTTCTAGTCCTAATTATTATGCGTCTAAGCTCTTAGACTTATTAGGTTATTCAGTATATTTTTCTACCTTTTTATACTCTCAATTACAACTCAATATCCAGTTCTACCCATTCTTCTGATTCATCCACCACTGAGAATCCAACCCTTTCATAGACCTTTATAGCATGAACATCTCCAGGTTTTAAAAGGGTTTTAATGGTTTCTTTGCCGTAATCGTAATGTTCTAGAACAAACTCCATACACGCTGAGATAAACTCACAGCCAAGCCCCTGTCCCATGAATTCTGGAACCAGCGCACAGCCAATTTCCATCACCCCTTCTTCGTCAAAGGTGCATTCAATAAATCCAAGCAGCTCTCCGGAATCTGTTTTTACGATGAAAAAGTCAAATTCACCTGAAAGCAACATATCATCAAGTTCTGTTTCGTTGCCTTCAGCGTCATAGCAGGCATATCCATCGGATTCTTTCCAGCTCACTATTGCATCGGCATATTCTTCTGATATGGGATCAAATAAGAAATCCATTTCCCTGCCTCCTTTTTGATTGAACAGATCATTTTACAATCATCTGTGATCTAATCTATTCCACTTCAACCAAATTATTCATACACCCCATGCCCAGTCTTTAAATCACTTGAACCTAGGAGAATAATGCCGGTTTAAATTTGTTAGGATGCTATTTTGATACCCATCCAATTTTATAATAAAACAGTTTGAATAAAGACTATAATCGCCTATACCCTTCCGGCTTATATCCTGCATGTTCTAGAGCATGATCAATTTGAGCAATGGCCATGTCCTTTTCCCTTGGAAGTTGGGCGCTTAAATTGACATAATTGGATGCATGATTGCTCCTAAATGCGCAGTTGGTCACTGCCATATTTTCAAGCATCAACCTGGTTTCACGAAGAATCTCATCTGGTTTCAAAAGGGTAAACGTCCCATTATCTATCCACTGGGTCACTGGTGTCTCATCGCTTAACATGAGCGTGAGCAGGCCAACATAATCCGGATCCATTTGGCTTAAAACTTTGCCGGTTTCCACGGCATGCGTCTTCCATCTTGATTTTCCACCCAGTCCGGAAATCACCGTCACCGACAGTTTTATGCCTGACCTCTTCACAAGTCTAGCTGCTGAGATCATGGCCTGTGACCGGTCGCCCTTACACATTCGTTTTAGGACCTCATCGTCACCGGATTCAAGACCCAGGTATATAATGCCTAGCCCCTTTTCTTTCAGGCTTAAAGCGCCTCAAGTCCTTTTCATTAACATCACTTGCCGTTGCATAAATTCCCACACGCCTGCAGTCCGGGAAGGTCTCTCTAACCGCATCAAGAACCCTCTCAAGCTTTTTTTCATCCATGGCGAGTGCATCTCCATCTGCAATAAAACACGGTCTGGGCGGTAACCTGAGGCCTTGGCCATCTGGATGTCTTCTATAATTTCATTTTCTTGTCTTTCACGAAAGTCTTTTTCAAAATACATGTCACAAAATGCACATGTGTTATGCTTACACCCTATTGTTGCTTGTAAAATATAACTTCTCGCCTCACTGGGTGGGCGAAATATCCTGCCTTCATATCTCATATTTTCACCTCGAATGAAATTATATCATGTATACTAATCATATAGAATGTCATACCCACGGGAGGTTCCTTTTGAAATTTATTAACGACACCAACCTGATTCAAAATTACATAAAAAAATACAAACTAGACAGCTGGTTTGATAAGCTCGAACCCAATGATATGAAAATAATCCGCTATAACCGCGGTGAATACCTGGCCCGAAGCGGTGAACCACTAGACCACTTCATGTTCTTTGTAAGAGGACGTGCAAAGATATACACAGTCATGGAAAATGGTAAGTCCTATCTGCTAAGCTTTTATGAACCCATGCAGGTCATAGGGGATGTGGAGCTTATGAATGATCCTAAAATGGGCTGCAACTGTCACGTGGAAGCCCTGGTCGAGTGCGATTGTCTGGCCATCCCTATGGAGCTTATGGTCGATAAGTTTTTGAAGATACATCCTTTTAAGGGCTGTTGGCAAAAGCCTTGCTATAAAACATACCAGGAGTCCATGGCAAGTTCCGTCAACCTGCTGTATACCCTCGAAAGTCGACTGGCAGCCTATATTCTTGCCCTTGCCATAGACAAGGTCGAGGTTATTCTTGATGAATCTTACGCCGACATGGCTGATCTTCTTGGAACGAGTTACCGACACCTAGCCCGTGTTCTTAACAAGTTTGTTGAGGAGGGGCTGATCGAAAAAAACAGAAAATCTATCTTCATACAAGATTACGACGGCCTAAAAACTACGCTGGCGAACTCATACTCTTCCGCGAGCAAAACAGGATTTCTTTTAGTGACCTAACTGGGTCAAATGGTCAAAAATAAATCTCTATAAAACCACAATAAAACCCGTTCACAACACTCTATTCTAGTGTAATGAACGGGTTTTTCTAGTCATTGGCGTTTTCATCCTCTGTAGGTTTTTGACGTAAGTCTTTTTGAGAATTTTTTATCTGGGCACTGCTCAGAAGCCTCTTCTAAATCCGAAAAATCTATATAGCCCAGTGAGGAGGCACAATCCGACGATTCACAATCACCACAAGAGCATCCTTGACATTTGCCTTCAGCCCCTTGTTTGATTGTTTTATAAGCTTGGTAGCCACCATAGCCGAATATCAAAAGAGCTAGGAGGCCTGTTATAATTGTTCCCAAGTCTTTCACCTCTTTTATTGGTTGATCCTTTTCTATCAAAACCGCCGTGACCTGTCATTAAAATCCCAGCAAACGGCCCACTTGATAGACTAAAAACGCAAACACCCAAGCCACTGCAATCTGGTAAGCCACAGAAAAACCAGTCCATTTCCACGAGTTTGTCTCTCTTTTAATAACGCCGATCACAGCCACACATGGGGAGTAGAGTAAAACAAAGACCATGAAAGCATAGGCTGACAGGGCTGTAAACTCGCTTTGAAGAACTTGTGCAAAAGCTCTGGTCGCTTCTGGATCAGCAAAGCCGTAAACAATGGCCATATTGGAAACAACAATTTCTTTTGCGGCTATACCTGTTAAAAGAGAAAGAGCCGCTTGCCATCTGCCAAATCCCAAGGGCTTGAAAACCGGTGCTATGACCTTACCAATAGACGCACCAAAGCTTTCTGTTATTATGGCCGGTCCGCTGAAATTGTAGCTGGTAATGACCCATAAGATAACTGAAGCTGCAAAAATAACGGTTCCTGCTTTTACAATATACCCTCGCACACGTTCCCAAACATGGATAAATAGCGCTTTGGGAATCGGCAATCTATAAGTGGGAAGTTCCATAATAAATGGCGTTTCCTCACTCTTAAACAAAAATTTTCTGAAGAGATAGGCCATAAGAAGGGCCACCAGTATGCCAAAGACATACAGGGAATAGGTCACAAGTGATTCGTACCCCTTGAAAAAGACTGATGCGAACAAAATATAAACTGGCAATCTGGCACTGCAGGACATGAATGGGTTGATCAATATGGCAATGAGTCTGTCGTTTTCATTTTCCAGTGTTCTTGTGCCCATAATAGCAGGCACGTTGCACCCAAATCCAAGAATCATAGGAATAAAGGTCTTTCCGTTCAGACCGACCTTGGTCATCCACCGGTCCATTATAAAGGCCACTCGGGCCATGTAGCCACTGTCTTCCAGTATTGAAATAAAGAAGAACATGATGGCTATATTGGGCACGAAGGTCAGAACCCCGCCAACACCGCCAATGATTCCGTCTACGATAAGGGACTGCATCCAGTCCGCCACACCAATCTGCATGAGCAGGGCACTCGCAAAGCCTGCAACATGATCGGAAAAAAAGACGTCCAGTATATCCACACCATATCCCCAAGGGTAAAGGTCATGTTAAAAACAAAGTACATAACCAAGGCAAATATTGGAATGCCAATCCACTGATTCAAGATGTATTTGTCAAGCTTTGCTGACAATTTGTCATAGCTCTCGTCGGGTCTTTTTACGACGGTTTCCATCATATCGTTTATAAGCCTGTATTTTTCGTTGGCGATCTGTTCGTCTACAGCTGGCAAGCTATCTATACCACTTATATCATAGGCTTCCAGAAGCATTTCATCACGCTCTAGCAATTTAATACAAGCCCATCTCTTATTGATATGGTCTGGAATGTGATTAATCACATGCTCTGCACCTTGAATCATTTGCTCCAAATCTTCGCTGTATCTTATGGGCTTGCTTTCAAGTTTTGCACCTGAGTGAACCTGGTCTAAAACCATGTCCATAAGAGCGTCAAGGCCCTTTTCTTTTCTTGCAACTATCGGCACAATGGGTAAACCAAGAGCTTCTGATAGGCCCTCCACATCAATTTTTATGCCTCTTTTTTCAGCTTCATCCATCATATTCAGGGCAATAATAACAGGTCTGCCAAGTTCCATGAGCTGGAACGTCAAGAATAGGTTTCGCTCAAGGGCACTGGCATCCACGATATTGATAATCATGTCTGGCATGTCTTCTAAAATGTATTGTCTGGAGATTCTCTCTTCAAGGGTAAAGGGCGACAGGGAATAAATGCCTGGTAGGTCTACAATCGTAATGTCTTCACCCTTATGGCGAATCGTGCCTTCTTTTTTTCTACGGTCACGCCAGCCCAGTTTCCAACATAATGTCGTGCACCAGTCAATCCATTTAAGAGTGTTGTTTACCACAATTGGGATTGCCGGCAAGGGCCACTTTAAATCCACTCATATCTTCACCTTTTCTATGTTAAATCCCTAAAAACGCAGGAAAACCCGCTACCCATATTTCTGAGCAGCGAGTTGCAAACTTTCTTATTAAAAAATCTAATGCCGGTTCTTTAGGGTCTATAATTCTTCAACCAGTATTTTGATAAAATTCCATGACCAAGGCCAGCCTTGTTCCTCTAATGTCTATAATGACCGGACCACCAGCTGTTGCTGATACGATGTCAAATCTTACGCCTGGTGTTAATCCCATATCCTGAAGCTTTTTTCTTAGTTTCTGTCCCCACGCGATTTCTTTGAGAACAACTTTTTTGCCAGGTTTGGCCATTTTTAGCGGCATGCGATTTCCTCCATCCTGAAATCAATTATCATTTACATGACAATTTTAATACGGATTGATATTCATTGTCAATAAATTTGAACAATTTCCTCAAAGTGTCATAATTCCATTTCTGAACTCATTTCACTCCGATTTCAAATCTACCTAAAATCACAGCTTAAAACATGGTCATTGACAACCCCTACAGCTTGCAAGTAAGCATACATTATTGTAGGGCCTACAAACTTCATCCCCCCGTTTTTTTAAATCTTTGCTAAGCCTTTCTGAAAGTTCTGTTTTAGCGGGCACATCTTCTAGCGTTTCAGCATGACCAGTAATCACTTGCCCTCCAGCAAAGTCCCAAAGGTATTTATCGAAGCTGCCATAGGCCTTTTTGAATATCTAAAAATATTTTTGCATTGCCTATAGCTGACTCTATCTTCTTTCTATTGCGAATAATCCCTTCATTTTTCATAAGGGTTTCCACATCTTCCTGCCTTAGTTTCGAAACCTTTTCAGGGTCAAACCCCAGGAAGGCTTCACGGTAGTTCTCACGTCTTCTTAGTATGGATATCCAGCTCAGACCAGCCTGGGCAGATTCCAGTATGAGAAACTCAAAGAGCACTCTGTCATCATGAACAGGAATCCCCCACTCCTCATCATGATACTTCACATAAAGGGGATCATCCCCGCACCATGAACATCTACTTGCCATAAGACACCTCTTTCAAATAGGACTGTACAGAAAGTGCAGCCATTTTCCCACTGGAAAAGGCCCACTGAATATTGTATCCTCCAGAATTGCCATCCACATCAAGAATCTCCCCTGCAAAAAACAATCCCTCTGAACACTTCGAGGCCATTGTTCCCGCTTTTACATCTTTAAGAGAAACCCCGCCGGCTGTCACCATAGCACTTTTCATATTCCCCATTTGCTTAATTGTCATGGGATAGGCTTCCGCATAAGAAAGCAGTTTTTTTCGAGCCTTTTTTCCAAGCTCAGCACAATTTTGATTTTCATCAATTTCAGCCAGCTGGAGGAGCTTGAGAGCACTGCGTTTTGTCATATGCTGCATAAGGATTGTTTTCAATAATTTTTTATGTCCATTTAATATGTCATTTTCTAGGGCATCTCTTGAGGTTGTTTCGTATAGAAATTTTAAATGAACCACATCACCAGCACACATATCTCTACTATTGTCGAGGATCCCTGGACCGCTTAGACCTGTGTGCGTGATTAAAACATCTCCCGTGTAATCCGCAAGCTTCTTTCCATTTCTATAGTGATAGATTTTTCCCTTTGGAAAGGACAAACCAGCCAGATCTGTGAGTTTAAAGTTTTCAATATAGATTGGGGTCAAGCGCGCTTGGTGGAACAATTTTGTGACCCAGCATCTTGGCCAGCTGATAGCCAGACCCATCAGACCCCGTCATAGGATAAGAGGCTCCACCCGCAGCCAAAATGACTGACCTTGTCATATATCGTCCTCCTGATGTGACAACTTGATAGCCTTGGTCAGTTTTATCAATATCGACAACCTTTTGGTTTGGAGAAAGGAAATCTCATTTGATTCCAGCCCCTTTCGAAGAGCCCTAAAAACATCCCAAGCATCCATACTTTTTGGAAAGACCTTACCATCCTCCCTAACATGAGGGGCACCCCACGACTGGTCATATAATCCATGACATCGGCATTTGTAAATCCACAAAGGGCTTTTCGTACAACGCCCGCGGTCTCCGAATTTATCATAAAACCCTTCTATCGGGCCATCATGGGTAAAGTTGCACTGACCCCCACCAGATAAAAGCAGTTTTTGAGCCGGTTTTTCCTCCCCTTCTAAAACAAGGGCATGGACGCCCTTTAAGAAATTGCCTGCCATAAGGCCCGCTGGCCCTGCACCTATAATAATACAATCGTAAGACATATCTTCTCCACACTCTCGCTCATTTCAACGTCCAGCTCTTTGACTGGTCCTATTTTAGCCACTTATCTTAAATCAGTAAAATAGCCCGGCACGTTCTCCGGGCTCCTTAACTATTTGTTGTTCATCTCTTCTATCATTTTTGACAAAATATCTTCTTTCGTCAAGCCATCTTCAGGAAAAGTCACATAATCATTGACCAGCTTGCAGGATGCCAGGTTGGTGTCTGAATCTTTGAGTGTCTCAAAGATAGACTGAAGCTTGGATTCAACAATATGCCTTCCGTTTTTTTCCGCAGAAAGGAAAAAAGCTCACAAAATGATTCAGACCAAAGGAGACAAGGGCGTCAGTTTCCCAGTAGGTCCCCTGGAGCTGGTTTAAGAACCGTGGCGAGACATGGACACTGGCATCGGCGCCTTCATTTGTCATAATAGAGCTAAAGCAAACAGTCATGGCATACTGGCCTTTCTGAGCTTTTCGAATTTCTCCAGCCAAATACCTTGTAATATCGATGGTCATTTTTATGCCTTCGCTGCCTGGTGATGTTGCCGGGATTGTCAGCCCCACATTTCTTTTAATACGGCTGATTAGAACATTGTCCTCCACAGACTTGAGTATATAGTCATTGGCCCCCAGTTTCATGGCGCTGACAAAAAACTTTCTTGTCGACGATGAAGTGAATATTATAAGGGGTATATTTCTATGTTCTGCCCTAAACTCTTTCATATTTTCCATCAAAGTGGGATCTTCAAAATTAAGATCGGCCATAATCACATCCACATTAAATGAGTCATGATCAACATAGTTTACAAGCTGGTTATAACTTGTTGCTTCATGTATGCGAATGTCTGATAAGCTGAGAAGTCCCTTTATTCTACTTCTAATAAATGCTTTTTCGTCAAATAATACAAGATGATACATACCTGTCCCCCCTTATCTGTATTCATTACATACCCACTCATACGTACGACCTAGCCCGGTCTAAAGTCCTGTTTTTCAATCATTGCTAAATTTTCAGAAAATTATAACGATAATATAGATATAGGACATTGTTGTAGTCTACACGGAGGTGAGACAATATGAGGATTGAGAGTTCTTCGATAAGCATGGAGGCGAATCGAGAGTTCAAGAAGACGGAAACCTCACGCACAATGCTCCAGTTATGGAAAGTGGAACCACGCTTACAGGAAGATGCACTGAGCTTATCGCCTGAAGGCATGGGCCTCGCCGAAAACGACATAGCAAACACCGACCATTTAGACGCTATTTATGAACCAGAAGACATTGAAGATGAACTGGACCTTTATCTTTCAGATGAAGACCGCATGAAAATCCGTCTGCTTGAGAAGTTGATTTCTTGGGTAACCGGCAAACCTTTTAAGTTTGATTTAATCGGACTAAAGGACAATCGCTTGAAAAGGCAAGGGCCTAAAAAGGGACGCCCCAGAAAAGTCAACCAAGTCAGCAAAAGAGTCAAGGCCTATTCCCTGCACAGGTATCTGGTTGGGGAATGCGCTTCCACCACTCAGAAAGCAAGTCTGAATCTGAAAAACTTGACTTTAAGGCTTCAGGGAAAGTCAAAAGCAGTGATGGCCGAGAAATGGAATTTGATTTAAACATGCATATGAGCCGGGAAACACACACAAGTAAAAGCATTGACATACAAGCTGGGCAAGCCTTGATCGATCCAATTGTCATTCAGACTGACAGCATCCCGCCCGGACTGGCAGACAAGAAAATTCAGTTTGATCTTGATTTAGATGGTCAACTGGATGAAATGAGCGTGCCGAGAGATGGCAGTGGATTTCTCGTTTTTGACAGAAACAAAATGGAGAAATTGATGATGGCTCAGAGCTTTTTGGACCACAATCAGGGCATGGATACTCAGAAATGCGTATGCTTGACAGCGATAACAATGGCTGGCTCGATGAGAACGATCTTGAATTTGAAAATCTTCAGATCTGGTCAATGGATGCCTCAGGTCAAATGGTTTTAACTGGCCTAATCGATGCCAATGTGGGCGCTATATATTTAGGGTCTGTATCCACTGAATACAAACTCACCGACAGCGGTTTTGATCAAAATGGTCAACTTCGAGAAAGCGGTGTCTATCTCAAGGAAAACGGTGGTGTTGGCTCTGTTCATGAAGTTGACATTCTGGTTTAAGCCCCATAAAAACTCATATTTAAAGCCTTCATCACACCTTAAATAATGAATACTTATGAAACACTATGATTATAAGTTTTGTGGTCAAGGTCTAAATCTGAAGTTTTGTAAAGGCCTGGGTTTGATTAAAAAATAGAAATCAGATAAAATATGACTAGACAATCTAGTGAGCAGGTCCTGACTTGCTCACTTTTTTGACGACTTGATTTAACAGAAAATTTTAACGATTTATCATCATAATTAGAGTTCGTCACTGGGGGTAGATGCATTGCAACATTCAGACTACAAATCCGTACTTAATGCTTATAAAAATGGTGTGGTGCCTGCATTTGTGCCAGAAAGTCTTTGTGTCGGTCGAGAAGAGGAAACACTGGAGTTTGAAAGATGCTTTTCAAATGTCAAAAGTGGAACAAGCTCTGTCAAATGGATCATAGGTGAGTATGGGTCTGGCAAGACCTTTATGCTAAACCATCTAAAGGCCAAGGCCCTCGAAAAGGACTTTGTTGTATCCCACATTCAAATTGATAAGGCCTTTCGTTTTAACAACCTTGAACAAATGTATTATCAGATCATGCACAATCTATTTGTTAAAACCATCGAAGGTCGAAAATCCAGTTTTGATGATCTCTTTGACATATGGATAGAAAATTTACAAACATCTCCCAACAAGGCACAGTCAGCTAAGGAAATAAATACTGTTATACAGACCCTCAGTCGATATAACAACGCCTTTGCTCGGTCTTTTCTAACCTATATTCGAGCCCGTATACAAAAGAACATTAGCGTATCAGAAGCGGTAGCGGCTTGGATCACAGGAGAAAAGAACATTCCATCCAACTTAAAAAAGCAGTTCGGCATCGTCGGCTCTGTTGACAAGTTCAATATGATGGATTTTATGAAGGCTTTTTCAAACCTTATCCCCCTCTTAGGCTATGGGGGTTTTGTGGTGCTCGTAGACGAACTGGACCTTATTATTGATGAGCGCAGTGACATTCGTATGACCGCTTACGCCAACTTGAGACAGCTTATAGATTTGACAAGTTCCAATGAGTTGAGCCAAACCTTTTTCGTCATGTCAACGACACCTCGTCTTCTTGAAAATGAGGAAAAGGGCTTCTCAACCTATGGTGCCCTTTCACAAAGACTCGGAAAAGCCATTGACCCAAAACGAAGGAATCTAGGGGATCTCCGCCAGCCAGTCATATGGTTATCCCCCTAACCATGAGGCCTTCTCTGATTTTACAGACGAGTTTTTGAACTCTATAAAAGGGCTTATCCCATTGATCTTAAAATCAGCACAGAATCCCTCAAAAACTGGGTCTTGCTGTCTTATCATAAGGAAGGCATGGACTATAAAAGCCTGACCTTTAGAGACTTTTCAACCAAGCTTCTGGAAATACTAGATATTATCCAGCAAAATCCTAAAAACAATGTCTTTCGCAGTGAACTGACAGCCACTGAGAAAAACGGGCAAATTGTCTTTAAAAGTGGTACTATTTCTGGGTAGTTCACAGGTTGAACAAAACCTGATATTATAATGAACATATCCTTGAACCGGATAAGCTAGAATTTTAAAGCTTTTTCGGCCTAAAAACTGAAGATGGAGTCAAAAAATGAACCGTTTGAAACAATTAATTAGCTTACTGAACATATTTGCAGCCTTCATAATGGTTGCTTTGCTATTCTATGGCGATGAAACACTCTTTGCCCTAGCCTATATCTTGATCACCATGCTTATGATTCGACGCACCCTGCGTGTTGAGGAAGAAAGCAAGTCCCGTGTCACACTGACCATCACCTATATACTTGTATTGGCTTTTAAGCTGCTCTTTAACAGCAATGGTATATTTGGCGAGGGGCTTCTTGGCATACCTCAATCAGCAGCAAAGCTTATCGGTGTTTTGCTTATATGTGTGCCTTTTATTATTGATCACATTTTCACATCAAAAGATACACCCAGTTCTTGTTCCCTTCTATAGATGAACTGGCATCCTTTAGTTTCCACACATTTAGGCACAACAAACAAGCCATTAAAAGCAAGCTTCAAGTTGTTCAAAAAGCTCGAAAGAGCATGTCACGGCAAAACATTGATGAAATTCTTAGGGACATTCCAAGACATAGTTCCCGTCGATATGTCAATAACGGAAGCTTAACCTCGGAGTATTTCTATCAGGCCTACAAAAGCCTGGAAGACCCCTATATCTATATCATCATCTCAAACACCGGCAGTGCCGCCAGTGAGATGATCTCACTCTTTACCAATAAAGAGTACAACCACGCTTCCATTTCATTTGATTATGAACTGAAGACAATTATCAGTTACAACGGCGGGGAGAAGGTCTACCCCCTGGTCTTAACGCCGAAATGGTCGAGTATTTCAATAAGAAATCAGATGCGTCTATTATGGTTTACAAACTTAAAACCACATTCGAGCAGAAAAAGCGTCTTATTGATGAAATTAAAAAAATTAATGATGAAGGCAGCGCTTATAATTTGTTAGGCCTCTTACTTCGGTATTCCCACAAGCCTAACATTATGTTCTGCTCCCAGTTCGTTTACAAAATGCTCAAAATAGCCGACCTTCATTATTTTGAAAAAAAAGAAACCAACGTGAAACCAACAGACTTTGTTGAACTTGATTACAGACGCCAGCTTGAATTTGCATACGAAATACAGTTCTAACCTAAGACAATATTAAAACCACTCAACCCAGTGACTTCAAGACGCCAAGGTGAGTGGTTTTAATACGCTTTACATTTTCATTTAATTATTCTTCAAGAACGAGTTTAATTATTTCAAGAACTGCTTTTTCATCAAAGGGTTTAATAATATAATGTTTTGCGCCATTTTCCAGTGCTTCAAAAACAAGATTCTTTTGTTCGATGGCACTGATCATAATCACACGAGCATCTGGAAAACTCTCAATAATTTTTTTGAGTGCGGCAATCCCGTCCATTAGAGGCATAGTAATATCTAATGTCACAATATCTGGCTGGTGAAGCTTGTACTCATTAAACGCCTCTTGACCATTGGATGCTTCGCTTATGACATCGTGTCCGCCTTTTACAAGCAGGCGACGCAATGTTTTTCTTATGACAACTGAATCGTCAGCAATGAGAATATTAGCCATTTTTTCCTCCTAATGCTCATATTATCTTATTTATATACCCTATTAACTGGCGGAGTTAATCAGGGCATATGGGGAAATCTTCACAAAATTTATTGAATAAAGTCACAACAAACATTATGATAGTAATGTTAATTTTAATATTATCTCAATGATTTATGTTTTTTTATAATACTTAAACTGCATATAATCAAAACGGACATGGATACGGAGGCCATTATATGCTACTGCCTATAGAATTTGAAAAGTTAAATGAAAAGGACTGTCTATTTTTAGATGTCCGCAGCCCTGCTGAACATGAGGAAGCCACAATATACGGGGCTGTGAACCTGGCTCTTTTTAACGATGAAGAGCGCAAAATAATCGGAACCATGTACAAGCATGATTCTCCTGAAGACGCCAAAGAGCACGGTGTGGAGATTGTCTCACAAAAGCTGCCTAAGCTTTATAAAGAAATCATTCGACTCCGTAAGGAAACGGGAAAGAAAATTGTGCTTTTCTGCGCAAGAGGTGGCATGAGAAGCACTTCTCTGGCTCTGCTTTTAAACGGACTTGGTGAAAAAGTCTATTACCTGAAGGATGGATACAAGGGCTACAGAAAAGCTGTTATTCGGGGGATAGAGGCCCATAGCCAGGACGTGCGCTTCATCGTCCTCCACGGTAGAACAGGGGTTGGAAAGACGAAAATTCTCGATGAACTCACAGATCTTGGAATGGATGTTCTAGACCTAGAAGGCGGTGCCAATCACAGGGGGTCTCTCCTGGGAGGCGTTGGACTTGGTGAACAGCCTTCGACAAAGTCCTTTGAGTCTTATATCTTCCACACTTTGAAAAATAGAAAGAGTAAGTACATTTTTGTTGAAGCCGAAAGTCGCCGTATTGGCAAACTCTTTGTCCCTAAATGCGTCAAGGACCAGATGGCCCTTGGGTATCAGGTTCTAATTGATGCAGATATTGACTTTAGAGCCAAGCATCTTATTTCTGAATACACAGATCTTGAACCTGGCAATACCGAACTCCTAGAAGCCATTGACAGAATTAGGCGTTACATGGGCAATGAACCCGTCGAGCACTTGCAAGAGCTTGTTAAAGATGGGGATTTTGTAACTGTTGCCAAAGAACTCATGGTCAATTATTATGACCCTATGTATGACCACAGCATAAAGAAATATGACTTTGACAAGACCATTCAGGTGGACACCTTCAAGAGGACCGCAGACCTCTTAAAAGTTTGGCTTGAAGAAGATCTCATGGTCGATTAGTGACAGGGCTGACACAATATAAATTAATGCTTCTAACGAAAAAGACTATAACGCAATCAAAATAGAGCATCAGCAACCTGGTTTAATGACCAGTCTTGCTGATGCTCTTTTATTTTTATCATAAGACACTTGTTAAATCAGAATTATATACAGGACACCAGTGAGGCATAAGTGCCTTACTGTAGCCCCTTAAAACCCATCCAGGCCCATAAAAACTTTTAAATAAAACCTATTCTTATTGACCCAATCGTTCTTCGATCAAACCAACGAGCTCTTCAGCAAACTGATTGAGTTCAGATTGATCCTTGCCCTCTATCATAACACGTACAAGCGGCTCTGTGCCTGATGGGCGAATAAGAACCCTGCCCTGACCACTAAAATGTTTTTCCACCTCAGCGATTCTTTTTATGATCACATCGTCACTTGTGTAGTCGTGCTTTTTAGAATTAGTCACTTTGGCATTTTTTAAAACTTGTGGATAGGTGTCCATAATACTTGCCAGTTCAGAAAGCTTCTTACCTGTTTCCTTCATAACATTGATGAGTTGCACTGCCGTTAGAAGACCATCTCCAGTCGTGTTATGGTCTAGGAAAATAATATGACCAGACTGCTCTCCACCAAGACTATGCTTGCCCGCCTTCATGGCTTCAAGGACATAGCGGTCGCCAACTCTTGTTTTTTCCAGTTTTACAGCTTCCCCCTGCATAGCTATATCAAGACCCAGGTTGCTCATAACTGTAGCGACAATTGTATCATTGTTAAGCTTACCCTTTGTTTTCATGTGGGTTCCGCAAATGGCCATGATTTTATCACCATCAACAATTTTGCCCGTCTCATCAACTGCAATCAGTCTATCAGCATCCCCATCAAAGGCCAGTCCAATATCTGCTTTTGTAAATCACTTCTGCAGCAACCATTTCTGGATGTGTGGAACCACAGCCTGCATTGATATTAAAACCATCAGGCTCAGAGTGGATGCAAGTCACTTCAGCCCCTAAATCCTTAAGCGTTTTTCGCGCCACTTCATAGGCCGCGCCATTGGCAGCATCCACAGCTATTTTTATGCCTTCAAAATTGACATCAATTGTTGACTTCACATAGTCAGCGTATAAGTCCATGGCTCTGAAAACTTCCGTTTTACGTCCAAGCTCTGTACCAGAAGGGTTGTGTTCAAGGTCTTTATCATTCAAAATATAGTCTTCAATTTTTTCCTCTACAGCATCTGGAAGCTTAAAGCCATTGTTGTCAAAAAACTTAATGCCATTATACTCAACCGGATTATGCGATGCGGAAATCATAACCCCAGCATCCACGTCTAGATGTCTTACAAGGTAGGCCACTGCCGGCGTCGGCAAGACTCCAATTTTAATCACATCACACCCTGCTGACAGAATGCCCGATATCATTGCTGATTCCAGCATATCGCCAGATACCCTTGTGTCTTTGGCAATTAATATTTTGCTTTATCTTTATTTTCAGTCAAAACATGAGCGCCGAAGCGACCCAGCTTATATGCCAATTCATTTGTAAGCTCTACATTAGCTACACCACGCACACCATCTGTGCCGAATAATCTACCCACTTTACGTCCTCCTGAATTTACCCACCATAAGGGTTATTGTCAAACTGTTTTATTTTACCATAATGCTGCTTATGGGTGTACCTTTTTCCTCTTTGGCCTTGATATGGCCTATATAACCTTAGCCTCCAGCAGAAGTCAACATCTCCCCCAGGCCTCTGGAAGACACATTTTTGAACTGATAGCTCAGACGGATTCTCTCCAGCAAGAACATACGTGGGTCTTCCTCTACACGCTAAAGCCCCCTCATCAAGAGGGGCTTCCATTAATTACTTTTTATATTCTCATAAAAACCCAAGACCACTTATCTATCAGGTCTGCCTAGTTTAAGCCGTCAGGCTTTGTTAAATGGCTTGTCATCCATTTTTCATACTCAGCATAGGTCTTGATCTCCCCTGGTTTTTCAATAAGTAGAAGGGCCTCCAGTGCCTTTCTGATTTCCCTTAAAGGCTTATTCTTTTTAAAATCTTCTGGATGGCTGCTATAGTAAGTCATAAGGGCCTTCATCGTCGTGTAAAGCATATTTGGAGGCACATCTCGGTGAATCAAATTCTTGACCACTTGAAGAGTATGATCTGGCACATCTTCATTTTTTCAAGCAGGGATAAGACCAATTTCATATAACCAATCAGACAACTGTGTCCCTTACATTTCCCACAGTGTTCTTCACCTCGGCACATAGATTCTAAACCACTTTTCACAAGATTAATTGTTCTGTAAAGTTCTGCAGATTTTTGCTTGAGTCTTGTACGCCGAATCGATTGTACCTTAAGATGAAAACTTCTGTAGCGTAGACCCATTACAAGAAATATCAGTGCAAGTCCCACGGCAAGCCACTGGCCTTGAATGTTCAACAGTCCCGCCGCATCAATAAGCTTCTGACAGCCAAAAATAAGGAAGGCTGCCGTTGCAAGCACCTTCATAATTTCTTCTGGTATACGCTCACCAAAACGCTGTGCAATCAATATTCCCAGAAGACTGGTTAAAACCATTCCACTGGTTGTCCCAAGAAGTATAAGAAGGGGGTAAGAGGCATCCGTCGAAAGGGATAGAGCCGTCAATTGTGTTTTGTCCCCCAGCTCTCCTATAAAAAAAGCCAAAGCCACTGTTAGAAGGGGCCCAAATTTTTCCTTGTTGTCTTCTTCGTTCTCAGGTGGTTCTATGTCAAGCGATAGGAAGGCAAAGAGTAAAAAGAGAAGTCCTGCTGCTGTATGAATGACCTTCATGTCTAGATACTGAGTTAAGAATGTTCCAAATAGGATAGCAAGTCCATGATTGGCCGCAGATCCAAGTGCCACGCCTATGAGTATCTGGTGTATCTTGTATTTTGTTGCAAAAGCCATGGCCACGATCTGAGTTTTGTCTCCCATCTCTGCAACAAGTATCAGCAGCATTGCTGTTAAAAACTCCATATGTCACCCTATTCCAGTTGAAACGCTCTCCAACTGCCTTTCTTAATGTAAAAGTGTCCGACGGCGGCTTCTACAAACACCGATCCTGCAACTGCCCACCAAACACCATTTATGCCCATATCAAAATGGTTACAAGGAGCCACGCAACAGGAACCTTGAAGACCATATTTGCCACTAATGATGATAACATAGCTGGCTTCGTATCGCCACCCCTTGAAAAAACACCACCATAAATAACAGGGAATATGACCACAACAATGCCAAGATAGACAATTCTAAGATAGTTTATTCCAATGGAGATCACTTCAGGATCTGAAAGGAAAATTTTAAAAAGTATATCTGGAAAAATAACGTATGGCACTGCAAACACGACCATGTTAATGGCGCCCAGCTTAAGGCCCTCTTTGATTAAATGATCCAGTTCTTTTCATCACCCCTACAAGAGCCTGCCCCACCATGATGGAAATGGCTACAGAAAGCCCCGACAAAAATATAAAAGTATAACTAAAAAGCTGACCTCCAATACCAAAAGCTGCTGTCCCTGCATTGCCACCGGCTCTAAGAACAATGGCAAACATAAGCATGCCTGTAATCGGACGGGCAATTTGCTGTATACAGGCCCAGCTTCCCACTTTTAGAATCTGCAAAGTCCGTGATTTTCTATCCTTAAATATGAAAAAAATAAGGTCGACTTGCCTTCAAATATTTTTGTATCACCCGAATCACCACAAGAATGCTACCCACACCAAGTGAAATCACTGTGGCAAGGGCCGCCCCTCCAATACCCATATCCAGCGTGAATATGAGAAGGGGATCTAGGATAATATTAAGTATGTTTGTAATGCCAAATATTATTAAAGGACTCATTGTGTCGCCAATGCCTTGTAAAATATTTCGCATACTAAAATTGACAAAGACAAAAGCCGTCCCCATAAGCACCATGTTTAGATATGTGGTCGTATACAAAATTGTACTGGCTTCTGTGGCCCCATATACATTGCGTACAACAAAGTCAGAAATGTGGCGACCGCCAATGCCGATAAAAAGACCTAAAAGAAATGGCCAATAAAAGACCATTGCCTGTTGCCGATCTTATTTTGTCCCAGTTGTTTTCTCCAAATCCTCTTGCTGCAATAGCGATAGACCCTGCTGCTATAATGGCAGACATAACAAAAACGACGCCTGCCGCAGACGTTCCCAGCGAGGCTGATGAAGCAAATACAGTTCCTAACTTTGATACAAAGAACAAGTCACAGGTGTATACAAGCGACTGTAAAATTGTCCCGACCATAACAGGCCAGGACAATTTTATAATTTTCCAATTGTGCCTTCCATCTTCCACCCCACAAGTCAGATTCCCCACATGAATGCTTCCGTTCGATTCCTATTGTTTCCTTACTTGCTACTCATTTAGACCCAAATCCAAACCTAGGACCCATCCCTTTTCTGGTGCCTTGTCCAGTTCCATGAAAATTGATGTGATCATCTGACCAGTTGTTATGTCTTCATAAGGTTCGGCAACATAGAGTCCTTTTTCTTCAAGCGCTTTGTCATACCAAGCCTTTTCCTAGGGTCATAGTCCTCAGGAAGCTCTATATCCTCTGACAAGTAAAAAGCCCCTCAGGAGATGCAATATAGCTGTGACGACTTGAGGATTTTCTTGGCATACACTTCTCAGAAGGCCCATTAGGTCTTCTTCACCCATTTGTGTACCAAGTGCTTGAGAGTGCTTTAAAATAGAGTCTTCCCACGCCTGTATGTCCTTATCACTTAGCCTTAGGCCTTTGCTTTGATCTTGGGGATCCATAAAGTTCGCTTGGTCCCCTTCACTTTTCGTTTCTATTTCATTAAAGATATAGTTGGAATAAGCCTCAGCTTTTTCCCTGTCTTTTCAAGAACAAAGTCAATACCTAGAACCACTTCGCCAACACTTTCATTTCCCACTGGTTCTGCTATAGAGTAAAACATTTTTCAGAAAAAGCATCCAAGTACTCATCCTCGTAATGACCATCTTCAAGGGCCCCGATGTACCAAGGACGGTCTGATGGAACATAATTTGGAGGCAGTTCCTGCTTTGGCACTATCTGAAAAGTGTCATCTTCAAAAGCCAGGTAGACATAATCAATATTATCTGTCTGTATGGTTTTTAAAGTTTCCTTATATGCGTCTTTTGTATTTAGTCCATCAAACAAATCTTTTATGGATTCGTATTGTTCATTTAATTCTAGCTTTTTTTCCAAATACTCAACTGCAAGTTGTCTCCCCATATCTTCACTTTTAGTCGTTTCATTATCACCCGCTGTGCCGTGAGGTTCCCCTATATCCATCGTTGGTGGATCATTTGATTGGTCAGCCTCATTCTGTTTGCTGTCTTCACAACCAGTCGCTGCCAGGGCTAAAAGCATACAGACCGTGAGTCCGATCTTTGCTCTAACACTCATCTGATTTTTTTTATTCTCTTTTATACCATTTAATTCTTTCTTTCCAGTGAACTTCATAAAAGTCATATTTCTAGTCTCCTTTTCGCAACTCAGCAGCCTGCATGGTCTCACTCTATTGCCAGCGAATGACTGATACTGCAAGTGCCTAAATTAGTGAAAGTTCTCCCGTCTGAAAAGTCCAAATCTTCATATCCAATTCCATTTTACACTATAGATCTACGCAATAACTATTTTATCCATATATGTTATTAATATTTAACATTTTTTGCCTTTCCATTTAAAAACATATAATCTTATTCTCCATACTCACTGGTTTTCTCCTATTCTACTTTGCCCCATCAGGGACTTTTGATCTGACACCACCCATAAGTAAAAGCCCTGAATATTTTCAGGGCTTTTATATTTAGCCAGTCTAGTCACTGTCATAAACTCCAGGTTATATGCTCTTTGTAGTATACTTAAAAATTCCGTTTTCAAAAAAGAGCTTGTCTATTTGGCCTTCTTATGGGTTGGAGAATCCACATAATTGAGTAAATCCGTCACATTGGAATGATCACAACACTCCCCATCTACAACCACCGTTCCTGCAAAAAGGTCATGTAGGCCTTGCTTTCTCTTTGTAAATTTTATTGGAATAAATCCAAAGCCTAGGGTCATGATGCATAAGGCCTTAACAACATATCGTAACGTGGCTCGACCAAATGTCAAACGATCACCCATGTCTGATGTTACAACCAATCTTCATCACTTGCTTACCAATAGTCGCTTGTTTCTTACTGCTATGAAAACTGGTAAAATACAGCCAGTCAATGATCAGCGGTAGAAAGAAATAGACCCCTGCCATAACCATGGGTTTTTCATCCATAAGCACCGGACCAAGTTCCACACCAATAAATGAAGCCGCACTGATAGCTGCAACAATTCCCACAAGACTCGTGATGGCAAAATCAATCAACCATGCTATTAACCTTTTCTTAAATCCAATGTTCATACCCGTCACCTACCTGTCTATTAGAATAATTTTTTGTATGTATATTCTAATGAGCACTTTTTAATACTTAATTTATACCTTTGGTGAAGGAGAATTAACAGGTTATTCTTGGGAATGTGTGATTTATTTTGTTCTTAGATTTTTTTGTGGGATCTTTAATTTTACTTCCGCTCTATATTCGCACCGGCGTAAACCTAAAAATTTGATTTCCTTATTTACACCCGCTAAGTTCTTGAAAGTATATACTTGTCCTCGAACTCTGCGATTTCTTCATGATTCTCAGCTTCACCCTCGAAATCTGCGATTTCTTGGTGATTCTCAGCTTCGCCCTCGAAATCTGCGATTTCTTGGTGATTCTCAGCTTCGCCCTCGAAATCTGCGATTTCTTCATGATTCTCAACTTCGCCCTCGAAATCTGCGATTTCTTGGTCCGCGGGCGCGGAACATATGAAAAAATGGGTGATTCCAGAAATTCAAGCGAGCTTGATTTCTGGAATCACCCATTTTTTCATGCACTCCTGTTGCCTAACGCGAGAAAATACGCCATACCCCTTTTGGGATATGGCGCAACAACAAGAGAATGAGTAATTGGTAAGTGAGACGCTTTTGTTGCAAAGGGCAACATAAGCGCTACAGGAAGTTTACCTTCCGCTCAGAGTAACACACTCTGAAAGTGATGAAAATTAGGAGTATGAAAACAAATCAATCTAAGGATTTGTCTATACCTAGGTTATTTCCAGTAATCTCTTACTTCATTTCTCTAGCAAGAGCCGCGCCCTTTTCTAGAGCTTGTTCGTTCACTGGAATAAGGTGAGACTTAGAAGCGCCAAATAGCTTCGTCAGTGTCTCTTTTACAGTTGCTAGTTCCACTGGGCTGTTTAGCTCAATGTATGCACCTAGCATAACCATATTCGCAACACGAGCGTTACCAAGTTCATTGGCAACTTCGTTTGCTGGGATGTAAATAGCCTTAACGTCTGAACGAGAAACCTTCTTTTCGATCAGTGAGCTATTTACAAGTACAAGACCATTCTCGACAACATCTTGCTCAAACTTTTCAAGAGATGGTAGGTTCATAACGATAGCACATGTTGCATCGTTTGTGATGATTGGAGAGCCGATCATCTTGTCAGAAACCATAACGTTACAGTTTGCTGTACCGCCACGCATTTCTGGACCGTAAGACGGTAGCCAAGAAACTTGCTTGCTTTCAACCATACCAGAATATGTTAGTAGTTGACCCATAGACATAACGCCTTGGCCACCAAAACCTGCGCAAATAACCTTTTCGTTTACCATTCTATTTGTCCTCCTCTGGTGTTCTGAAGTTACCCATTGGGTAGTATGGCATCATGTTGTCACGTAACCAAGTTAGAGAATCTTTTGGAGTCATTCCCCAGTTTGTTGGACAAGTTGATAGTACTTCAACCATTGAGAAACCTTTGCCGTCGATCTGGCACTGGAAAGCTTCCTTGATAGCCTTCTTAGCCTTACGAACGTTAGCTGGTGTATCAACAGATACACGTGCAATATATGCAGCGCCATGGATTGTAGCGAACATTTCAGATACCTTTAGAGGCATACCTGAGTGCTCAACTGTACGACCTAGTGGAGATGTTGTTGCCTTTTGACCGATTAGAGTCGTAGGCGCCATTTGACCACCTGTCATACCGTAAATAGCGTTGTTTACGAAAATTGTAGTGATTTTTTCACCTCTATGTGCAACGTGAACAGCTCTGCAGTACCGATTGAAGCAAGATCGCCGTCACCTTGATAAGTGAATACAACTTTTTCTGGGTGCACACGCTTAATACCAGTTGCAACAGCTGGTGCACGACCGTGAGCCGCTTCATGCATGTCGCAGTTAAAGTATTCGTAAGCTAGTACAGCACAACCAACTGGTGCTACACCAATTGATTCACCTAGAACACCTAGTTCTTCAAGAACTTCAGCAGTGATACGGTGAATGATACCATGTGTACATCCTGGACAGTAATGAGTTTCTTTATCTACAAGACCTTGAGTCTTTTTAAATACGACTGACATTATTTTGCACCTCCGACCATTTCTCTGATCTTTTCTTTAATCGCATCTGGCTCTGGAATCATACCGCCAGAACGACCGTAGAAATCAACTGGTAGACGACCTTCATTAGCAATCTTAACATCATCAATCATCTGACCCATAGACATTTCAACTGTTAGAATACCCTTTGCAGTTTCAGGGATGTCAGCGAATGGCTTCATTGGGAAAGGCCATAGAGTGATTGGACGAATTAGACCAACATTGATGCCTTCTTCTTTAAGTGCATCGATTGCATTCTTAACAATACGAGATGTCGTACCGTAAGCAACACATACGATTTCAGCATTTTCCATATTGTATTCTTCGTAACGAACTTCATCACGACGCATTGCATCGTACTTGTTTTGAAGCTTTACGTTATGGTCTTCTAGATCTTGAGGATCAAGCGCTAGAGAGTTGATGATATTAGGCTTTCTTGCGCCCTTCGTACCAGTTGTTGCCCAGTCTTTTTCAGGAAGTGTCTTACCAGACTTGATTTCCTTGAATTCGATAGGCTCCATCATTTGACCGATCATACCGTCACCAACAACCATAACTGGGTTACGGTAGAAGTCAGCTAGATCAAAAGCTTCTTGAACCAGGTCAACCATTTCCTGAAGGTTTGCTGGTGCATATGTTAGAAGCTTGTAATCGCCATTACCACCGCCACGAGTTACCTGATTGTAGTCAGACTGTGCAGGCTGGATGCCACCTAGACCAGGGCCACCACGTACGATATTTACGATAACTGCAGGCAGTTCTGCACCTGCGATATATGTGATACCTTCTTGCTTCAGAGCGATACCCGGTGAAGATGAAGATGTCATTACTCGAGCACCGGCGCCAGCTGCACCGTATACCATGTTAATTGCTGCAACTTCTGATTCAGCCTGTAGGAATACGCCATCATTCTTTGGCATTTCTTTTGACATATACTCAGGAATTTTCATTTTGAGGTGTGATTGGGTAACCGAAGAAGTATTTACATCCTGCTTTAATAGCAGCTGCACCAATTGCTTCGTTACCTTTCATAAGCACTTTAGCCATTTTAGTTGTTTCCTCCCTGCTATCCTTATACCATTTCTCTTTCGACAGTAATAACGCAATCCGGACACATCATTGCACAGTTTGCACATCCGATGCACTTGTCCATATCTGTTACAGTTGCTGGGTGGTAGCCCTTCTTGTTGATACGGTCTGTATCAAGCGTCATGATCTTAACTGGGCAAGCTGTTGTACAAAGACCACAGCCTTTGCAAATATCTTCGTTAAATATTACTTTACCTTTTGCAGCCACGTTTATACCCTCCTTATTTTTCGGTATATCACCTGAATATCCATGAATATTCCAGGTCTATTATTATTTAGGTCTAGAGCCAATCAGGTCGCATGTACATTTGAAGTGGGAATACTTCACCACTTAAATCCTCTGGAAGTTGCTTTGCAACATCTTCTAGAGAAGCCACATAACGAACTGGAATATCCAGCTCTTTTGACACTTTTTCAACAAGTTCTTGTCCGTATAGAACATCTTCGACAGTTGTTTCTCTAAGCATATGCGTCGTATTGATCAGACCAGTCACCTTAGCTCCAAGAGTCGCTTCAATCGTCTTTATATGGTACATACAGCCTTCAAGAGTCGACGTCTCCGTCCTATAACGGTTAATAACACAAAACATGTCATAATCGCCATTTATGAAGTACCGCTTGTACTGAGATGCTGCTGTCGCACCCGCTGCATCACCACCGATATCGATAACAAGGTCATAGGAATGATCTTGTAACGGTGCTTGTACTTCTGCCGTCAACATTGGTAGAGCAGATTAGCAGCATGGCCTCTTGCACCACTGATCACACGAACGCCTGCGTCTTCCATCATCTGAGCTTTCTCTCTTGATCTAAAATAAGGATTTACAATATCCATATCTGCAATTGCAACTTTTCGACCAAGTCCAGCAAGTTTCATTGTGTAATTCACAGCAAATTCTGTTTTACCGCTACCATAGTGGCCCACTATAAGACGAATACGATTATCACTTAACATGTTCATTTTCACCTGTCCTATTATCTTACTTGTATTCTTGAGCTGTTTCTTCACCCTTAAGAACACGAAGTCCGCCCTCAGCAAGAGCTTTCATTTCGTCTTCACCTGGATAAACAATCACTTTGCCCATGAACTCAACGCTGTCGCTGATCCACTGCACGAATTGCTTGTCATAAGCGATACCGCCAGTTAGGATGATGCCGTCAATCTTACCCTGAAGCACAGCCGCACATGCACCAATTTCTTTTGAAATTTGGTAAGCCATTGCCTTGTAGATCACTTCAGCGTCCTTGTTGCCCGCTTCAATCATCTTATTTACTTCTCGACCGTCATTCGTATTCAGGTAAGCCACAAGACCGCCATTACCCTTAATCAGCTTCTTGATTTCAGCAAGTGTGTATTTGCCTGAGAAACATAGCTTTGCAAGATCACCAACAGGTAGACCTCCAGCACGCTCAGGACTAAATGGACCCTCACCATCAAGTGCGTTATTAACATCAATTACGCGACCCAGCTTATGAGCGCCAACAGAAACACCGCCACCCATGTGAGCCACAACAAAATTACATTCTTCATAAGGCTTGTTCATTTCAGCAGCCGCACGACGTGCAACAGCCTTTTGGTTTAGAGCGTGGAAGATAGACTTTCTTTCAAGCTCAGGCATACCAGAAATTCTTGCAACATCATGCATTTCATCAACCACAACTGGGTCAACAATAAATGATGGAATGTTTAGTGATGATGCGATTTCATTTGCCAAAATACCGCCAAGTAGATGCATGTTCACCAAGAACACCAACCTTAAGGTCTTCAATCATATTAGCTGATACATTGTAAGTACCGCCCTTGATCGGCTTTAGTAGGCCCCCACGACCCACAACAGCAGAAAGTTTTGTCAGATTGATTCCTTTTTCTTCTAGAGTGTCAAGAATCACTTTCTTTCTAAAGTCGTACTGATCAAAGATCTTGTCGTACTTGTTGATCTCTTCAGCTGGATGTCTAAGTGTTTCTTCAAACACTGATTTGTCATTATCAAAATTGCGATCTTTGTAGATGTTGAACCTGGATTGATCGCTAGAATACGATATTCTTGCATCTTGCACCTGCCTTTTGTTTTCTCCGCCTCATTGACTCAGATCACCACGTGATCTATTAACCGTTAATTAATGCCTCTCCCAAACGTTCTCTTTTCATCATCCTCGAATTGGTGTATTCGGGACTTTATATATATTCCCAGACAGTTGCCGGGATTATGGACCTGACAATGATCTAGAAGCCAGCTCTTTTGCCGGAGAGCCTTCACTTTAGTCATCAAATCCATTTTTCTCTTTATATTTTATATAATGTTTTATTTTACCGTCATATAAGATCGGCTTATATTACATTTTTGCTGCCATCAGAACGCCAAGTGCAATAGAATTCAACTTTGATGCGTCACTATCTGCACGTGATGTCAACACAACTGGTGCCTTAGCGCCTACAATGATGCCTGCACTTTGAGCTGTACAAAGGAAGTTTAGAGCCTTGTACAGAACATTGCCCGCCTCAATTGTTGGAGCAAGCAGGATGTCACATTTACCCGCTGCTGGATGGTCAATTTTCTTTGATTTTAGCCGCTTCCTCTGAAACTGCATTATCAAGGGCAAATGGTCCACCAACGATACAGTTCTTGATTTCACCCGCTTCGTTCATGCGAACAAGCTCAGCAGCATCCACAGTCGCCGGCATCTTTTCATTGACCTTTTCCTTAGCGCAAATCACGCCAACCTTAGGCACATCGATGTCCAGTGCATTTGCCACAACTAGAGAGTTCTCAAGAATCTGCTTCTTACCTTGTACATCTGGAGCAATATTCATTGCAGCGTCCGTTACCATTAGAATTCTTGGGTAACTTGGCACATCGAATACCGCCACGTGGCTTAGAACATTACCTGTTCTTAGGCCAACTTCTTTATTCAGAACAGCTTTTAGGATAATCGCTGTATCAACGAGCCCCTTCATCACCATATGCGCCTTGCCAGTAGATACAAGCTCAACAGCCTTTAGTGATGCTTCAGCCATGTCTTTAATGTCGATTAACTCATAATTGCCAAGATCAATCTTGTGGTCTCCAGCAATTTTCTCAATAGCTTCTTTATCACCCACAAGAATTGCATTTGCAATCCCTTGTGAACGGGCAGCCTCAACAGCAAGCATAACGTCTGAATCCTGGGCACAGGCTACAGAAATCGTCTTGGGGCCACGGTCCTTTGCAACTTTTAGTAGATCTTCAAAATTAGTGATCAACTTAGTTCACCTCATTCTCATAGATTTTTGGAGTTTCCTCATTATTTAGAACACGTACAACACTTTCATTGAGTGCTGTCATTTCATCTTCGCCGGGCTTAATAATTACCGGTGCGATGAAATCCACCATGTCTTTGATATAGTTTGTTAAGTATTCTGAGTAAGCCACGCCACCTGTCAGTACAATGGCATCAATATCCCCCTTCAGGGCCGTTGCCATACCACCTATTTCTTTGGCGATTTGATACCCCATGGATTCAAATACAAGTTTGGCTTTTTCATCACCAGATTCAATCATCTTTAGGACTTCTCTTGCATCATTGTTCCCAGGTAGGCCACAAGTCCACCCTTGCCTCTTAATTTAGGTTTTAGGGTCTTCATCGTGTATTCACCTGAAAAACACATTTTAACAATATCGCCAACCGGAAGACCGCCTGATCTCTCAGGACTGAAAGGTCCCATTTCATTGGCATTGTTGGCATCGATCATCTTGCCTTTTTGCATAGGCACGACAGAGATACCGCCTCCTAGATGGGCAACAACCAAATTCAGGTCATTGATGTGTACACCCTTGTCTGCCGCAACCGAATGGGCAATGGCTCTAATATTCAGGGCATGAAGCAATGATTTTCTTTTAATATCTGGCATTCCGGAAATGCGTGCCACATCTTCAAATTCATCAACAGCAACTGGATCCGCTATATAGCTCCACTTCACCGCGTCTGCAATCGCTCTGGCAATAATGCCGCCAAGATTTGATGCATGTTCGCCTTGAATACCGATTTTCAGATCTTCAATCATCGGTGCTGTTACTTTATAAGTGCCACTTGGCATTGGCTTTAAAAGACCACCTCGGCCCACAACCGCTTTCAATTGACTCGTGCTATAGCCTTCGTCTTTCATCCAGCTTAGGATCATGTCTTTTCGATACTCATACTGGTCAGTGATTTTCTCAAATTTGTCTAGTTCATCTGTACCATGACTTAAATTCTTTTGGATCACATTCTCCAGATCCTTGAACAAAGCAACCTTTGTCGAAGTTGAACCTGGGTTTATCGCGAGTACGTACTCTCTTGCCAAAACCTTCACCTCCATATGTATTTCCGCTTTATACATAGTGCAAGCTGCGTGCCAAGTTTCTATTTTTGACATGATATTTATAATTTCCTGTCAAAGTACTGGAATGACTCATTCCATTTTTTTGAATTGAGCATGCGCTGAAAAACGTTTTCACGACAAGTGCAATATATTGCATGTAAAA